>Ga0335081_10006493_pt1 | contig 18636 bp, 19 predicted proteins | sample Lox_Sample_35_FD_206713 | JGI IMG/M metagenome (GOLD analysis project Ga0335081, IMG submission 206713) | Soil microbial communities from Loxahatchee National Wildlife Refuge, Florida, United States - Lox_Sample_3.5 | ecosystem: Environmental > Terrestrial > Soil > Wetlands | place: USA...
TCATCACAGGCGGTAACAGCGGGAAACAAACCCTTCCTATAAAGCCTAGTCAGTTGCTCGCGGCCCTCGCAGAAAGCAGCGAGTCGCGCCTGCGTCTGTCCCTCATTCCCCTTTTTCTGGAACACCGCGAATTTGCCATCCATGCCCAGGCGGTCGCCAAGGCTCTCGATCCAACCGCACGACTTGTGTTTCAGTGCTACTACACGGCAGCTGTCTGGCTTCAACATCAATACCGTGCGCGTCTGGATGCATTGATCGGGAAGAAACCATCGCTGCCCGATTATTTCTCCCGCGAACTAGATCTCGATATCGGAAGCGATCCCGAGCTCAACCTTCGATCGCTCGCGAAACGTCATCAAGATTTAAGTGGAGCACCGCTCAACTGGCTCGGCACATACCAACATGCCGCGCAGGTTTGGATCAAGGGATTGGAAATCCACAGAGCGTGATCTCAAGATCAAAAGACGAGCCACATTGGATACATCGGAAATACAATCCTTCTTGCAATTTCTGGGAAAACGAGTTCCTCGCGCTTGATCTTGGTTGGCGGAAGCGCGCTGGCCATGCTTGGAAGTACGCGCATACGATCGATATTGATTTTATCGGTGATGATGTGTCCCCGGATGAACTTCAAAAGTTCATCATTCAGGCGGCGAAAGAACGGAAGATCGTGGCCGAATCCGTGGCTTTGGATCGCTTCATTCCCTTGCCGAATGGCAGTGATCAGCGGATGATCCATATCGGTCAATTTGGAAATCTCGAAGTATTCTCGGCTGATCCCTACAGCATTGCGCTCAGCAAATTAGACCGCGGCTTTGATACCGACATTGACGACATTATCTTTCTCGTTAAGCACCATCTGGTTGACATCCCTAAATTGGAACGGATTATGCAGGAAGCCCTGCCGCGCGCCCACGAATTCGACATGAATGCTACAGAGGTAATGGCCCATTTTAAAGTCCTGAAGGACCGATCGAGGTTATAGACAGGAATTCCCCGGCTAACAGTATTTCCGGGAGCATGACGACTCCTTTGAGTGTCGTTTCGTGATCTTGTTGCCGCTCCCCAGAATACAAGAACCCGATTGTAAAGTGGCCCTCCAGGGGCGCCTTTGACTATCGGGTTACTCATTAGAATCCATTTTCTTGAGCAGCCTCTTATTCGCGAAGTGGTTGGGTAATACTGATTACGGGATGCAATACAGACTTTTATGCCAACTCCACCTTCAACTTCTTCCCAAGAGCAGAGGCAGCACGCTCCAATGTAAACAGTGTTATCGAAGCATTTTCGGGGTCAAGTAATCGTTCCAAGGCAGCACGGCTGGTCTTCATTCGGCTTGCCATTTCAGTCTTGGTCAGCTTCTTGCGTTTCATCTCTTCCGCAATTTGATAGGCGACTACACGCTTGATCGCGGCAACTTGCACCTGTTCAAAGAGACCTTCTTCTTTGAGAAAATCATCAAACTTGCTTCCAATGTTCTTTTTATTCATAATCTATTCCTTCTCCAAATTGTTCAGCCTACGGTGCGCAGTATCTAATTCATTAAACGGGGTTTTCTGGGATTTCTTCACAAACCCATGCAAGAGAATCATTGTTGCGCCTTGGACCGTGAATATTACTCTTGCAATTCCTGTACTGACATTAGAACGTACTTCCCAAAGGCCACGCTCCATCTTGCGAATCAAAGGCATTCCTAATGGCCAACCATATTGTGCAGTCTTAATGTCTTCACCAATAGTTCTGCGATCCTCGCGCGGCAGACTCTTAAGCCATTCACGCACAGGTTCGCTTCCCGCATCGGTTTTGTAAAAAACTACGTCCAGGATCGGTTCACTATCTCTTTCTTTCACAAAACAAGTGTATCACAATTGGTACACTTGTCAAGGATTCACTCCCAGCATCGAAAGTTTAAGTCGTCCTTGCGGAGGTGCAATGAATTGGCAATCTGAATCTGGCAGTGTCTTTGTCAGTTTCGATATCCTTGATTTAATTACAGGACAACCTGGACTCTTTGCATTCTCTCGGGGATGCTGGCTACATTAGGCATCTGCATAAAGTATCCTGACTGCAGTGTGATCGACAATCTTCTTCTACGGCTTCAAGAATGTATCAAGTCAACATTTGGTATGCCTACCTCATGGATAAAAATAACCCGATTGTAAAGTGGCCCTCCAGGGGCGCCTGGAAAATTGAGTTGCTCGTCAGAACGCGTTCGGTTACACGGGAGAACTGGAATAAATGTTGAATAAACTTGGAAGATTTGATGTTGCGGATATTATGCCTGTAGAATGTTTTGGTCCACTCGAGTAATGAAGTGGGTTCTGCCAAGCGGGCGGAGATCCTTCACAAATCACCCTAAGGCAAATTCGAAGGCGGCGTGGGTTCCACGGCCATAAGTAGGGGTCGCCCGGGGAGATCGCGCCGTCGACCTATTTAGTCAAGAATGCCTGCGCCGCTTCCAAGAACTCGCGGGCCTGGCTGATCGTATCCGCGACAAGTTCGTTCGTTAAGTTGGTATCGACCTCATAATCCCCCGAAATGCGAAGGTCGAATCCTCTTCTCAAGCCCTTATGAAATTTTGGATCAAGTTCCTTAGTTTTTGCAAATTCCCTTCCATATGCGCCAATGATCTGCCCGTGCGTCTTGAACTCCTATCCTTTTTCGTACAACAAGGCTTCGGCCACATAGAACATGGCGTAGTAGGCGCGTCCGACGGCAATCTCTGGCTTGCCCATATCAAGTATATGCTCGGCCACTTCAATATTATCCAGGGCTTTTTCGAACAATTTACTAGAACGTTCCCTCACGCCGGGACCCCATCCCTATGAATAGTACGGACTACGGGTATATCCGATCGCTGCCACTGAATCTCTTTAACCAGGATATAGCTCACAACCACATCGTATTTGAGTGAAATGTCTCCGGCGTAATCACTGGCCCGCAGGTATTCTTTCCAGTAATTTCGACAATCCTTCAAGAGGACCATTACATCCACATCCGAGCCATCACGATGATCACCGCGCGCGTACGAGCCGTACAGATAAACGGCCTTCAGTCGTTCGCCGTAGATCTTGACGAGGCCCTCTTTAAGCTCTTTCATCAGTTTGCGGATACGCAACGGCACTTTTCTGCTCATATCCTTATTTTACTCGATTTGTTTCTGGGGTATTTATGATGCTGGAAACCCTACGCTTGAGGCTAAAGTGCTTTGCCTGTTATTCGCGATCACTGCCGCCGTCGACGCGCGCAAACTGAGCTTGCTGGTTCGCGTCTCGAACGCATAGCCGCTGCGGATCTTCTCCAAAGCCAACCGCTGCATATTCTGCTTTCCATCGCTGATTTAATTGTACCAACATCATCTCTTCAGAATTGCCGATCACCTTGCTAAACCGAGTGCCATATCACCCTCTGAGCTCGTCAGCAGTAATGGGCTGGGCCGGCATGAAAAAAACTTGATTGTCGGGGGCCCCTCCAGGGTCATCTTGAGATTGGCACAGCGTGGCTAGAGAGGGTGATCATGTTTGAACGGCGATTCCATCCTCGAAAGTGCACCGCGAAGATAGCAAGATGTAACTTTATCCCTAAAAGGGAAAGGTTACACAGGAATCGAAGCTCGTGTCAGAATTAAAGTAGGGCCATGAGAGGGCAGCTTTCCACTGTGAACTCATCCGGGATCCTCTCTTCTCCAGCCTATTGGCTTTTCGATTTCTCGCTTCGGCCCCTAATTACAGTTAGCGTCGGCTTCGTTGTGCACCCAAATATGGGGATCCAAAAAATGTACAACTTTGAATTTTTGAATAGTGTAACGACCATCATTCGCGCTGATTCAGCATCCGCATGTCTGCGATCCAATCTTGTTCAGTTGCCAACAGGGGCGCTCGAACTGACATTGCGCAACCGTCGAAAAGACTTTCATTTTTTCAACCAGATTTGAAAACCGATGCCTTCGACATCGATCCTGCCTTTGCCAAAAGGGGTCCGCATGACCATGGATTCAATCTCCGCGATACTGTAGGCACTCTTCAATAGCATCTGCTTGAAAATCCAACGTACCATCATTTCATTGATTTGATCCAGGTTCATGCCTTTGACTTCCCGCTCAATATCTTCTGCCGACGCGTCGCGGCGCATGTCAACGATGACAGCCGCGCCCCTTGGCTTGAGCACGCGGTACATTTCAGCGATGGCTTTGACCGGCTCGGAAAAGTTCTTGAAAGCCGCCTGACAAAACGTGAAATCAAATGTCTCGTTCTCAAAAGGCAGGTCGGAGGCGTTTCCAAGGCGAAAATCAATCTTCAAACCTGCCTCCATGGCATTCCTGCGTGCGATGCTCACGAAGGATCTGCTGATGTCGAGTCCAGTGATTTGGAAGTTGCCAAGCTTGGCGAGCTCCATGCAGAAGTAACCCGGCCCCGGGGCAATTTCCAGCACTTTCCCGCGAGGAGGTATTTTTTCAGCCAACTGCCTTGCCATCAGCTCATGCCGCTTCAAATCCTTGAGAGTTGTCCTGGCGTACCAACGGGCAATCACGCCTTCCATCGGAAAACCTTTATATGCTTTTTTAGTTGTCATTTTGTTTGCCTTTCGATCATCTTAGGATCCAACAAAGAAGCGCTTCAGCTCTTGCGCCACGCGTTCCGGGCTTCCATCTGGGTTGCGTTGTTTGTCGTAATTCCATGCGGCGGCGTGACCCAGACCAGGCAATTCGACGCGCCCCGCGTTGGACAGGATTTTCTCCAATGCATCCAAATCGTCTCTTAAGAACTTCGGGCTTCGGCTTCCACCGAGCAATAGCACGCTGACACGAATCGCTCCAAAACTTTCCAGCCTGCCGTTCATTTCTGCCACGACTTGAAAATCCTGCCTCAATGTTGGAGCGAGCCTCCTCATGGTGATGTCGCCGCTCGTTGCATTCTTGTCTTCGTTTTCCATCATTTTGCTGGTGAGCGATTCGAGCAACCCGCGCGGGATCGCATTGAACAGCTTCGGTCCCATTTGCGTCGCCTGCATGGCTGTGATCAAAGCCGCAGCCAGACGTCCCTCCGCCATTTCCCTGTCATAGCGTTTCATCAAGGCGACTGGTAAACCATTAACAAACAGCGGAGGTTCGTAGATCGCCGCTTTCCGAATCGCGGGCAAGTGGAGCGCGGCTCGCAGCGTGATCAATGCGCCCGAACTGAGTCCGAAGATATAACTCGTCTTGGTTTTAGCCAGCAAGGCCTCCAGATCTTCGACCTCTTTTTGAACGTTGTAATTAATGCCCAGAGCGCTACTCAGTCCACGGCCGCGTCGATCCGGAATGTGGACCGTGAATGTGTCCCCCAGGGATTGGCCAAGGTCCAGGAAATTTCTGGCAGTTCCCATGGCACCTTGTACCAATACCAATCCGGGGCCATGCCCGATCTGGTAATAGCCGATGCGCGTACCATCTTTTGAGGTTACCGAGTCCGTTGTAAAGGCGCGTGGTTCAGTTGCCGCTGATCGATCGTTGAAGTCTGTTTTTGTTTGCATCTTTTTTATCCTTATTTGTATAAAGTCTCAAGCTAATCCGCTGACGAGAGAACGCGTACGGGCCCATTACTGTTTTGGGGTTTCATCTTTATCGGCCGCATCAACAGGCAGCCCATACTCAGCAGGATCGCTCCCATCCAAAGCGGCGAACCCGCCATGATATGGTCATAGACCACTCCGGCCCACAATGGACCCAGAGCCGCCGCCAGTCCATTGAGAGCTGCGCCTACGCCGGCCAGCTGTCCTTGCTCGCGATCCGTGACGCGATTGGCCGCCAGTGTGCTCAGCGCTGAGAAGATAAAGCTCACCACGGCGCTCTGCAACAAGAGAATCGGGAAAAGCGTCCAGAAAGACGGCGCAAGGAAGATCAATACCGCGCCGATGGCCTCGCCTAAGAGGCTCACAATCGCCAGGCGTTTTTCACCGTATTTCGGAAGCATCGTTCTCACAAGCGTTCCCTGCATGACGGCCGTTGAGATCCCAACGATGACGAACAGGAGCCCAATCTGCCACGGTTGGATGGAGAACTTATCCACGACGAAGACCGGCAACGAGGCATTGATTCCATCGAAGGTGAAGTTGAAGAGCGCCGTAACGATCAAGATGAGCGCGATGCCGGGTTTGCGGGCCATATCTCCGATTGCGGCCAACGGATTGAAGTCCCGGACGTGAAGCGGTTGTTGTTCACGCTGTTCCTGTGTCAATGATTCCGGCAGCATGAAGTAAATCAGGATGACACTGATCAAGGAGATCACGCCTGCCGCAAAGATCGGCGCGTCCACACTGACCTGCCCCAAGGCGCCGCCCAAAGCTGGACCGAGGATAAATCCGACGCCGTACGCCATGCCCAGCAACGTAAAGTTTTTGGCACGTTCTTCGCGGTTGGAAACGTCTGCAATGTAAGCCGCAGCCGTGGATAAGTTGCCACCGGTGATGCCATCCATTAGGCGCGAGAGAAACAAGATCCACAGTGCGCCGCCCAGGCCGAAGACGAAATAGCCAACGGCGGAACCGAACACGCTGATCAGCAGCACGGGTCGGCGTCCGACTCGATCGCTGATCTTGCCCAGCGCGGGGGCAGCAAAGAATTGTGCAAACGCATAGATGGCAAAAAGCAGCGTGACCATCAGTGCGTTATTGCTATAACGCTTAACGATGTAGGGCGCAATCGGTCCTAAAATGGATAAGCCGACGATGTCCATGAGCATGATGAAGAAGATCAGACTGAGGGCGCGTTTGGTTCCCGGTTGGGTGCGTGTCATTGGCATCTTCCCGTGGCGCGGTGATTATTTGTCTCTGTAGCTCGGCGCGCTGTGAGACAGAATCCAGATGCCGGTGCAGAGACATAGAAAGAAAATACCCAGATGGATCGGGTCGAGCCACAGCGAAAGCAAAGTTTCCATTTTTGTTTCTCCTTCTGTTATCAAGATGCAGGGATAATATCTTCGATGGAGTGAAACCACATCACCCAGGTCGGGTGATTGGGAGGGTGATTTGTGCAATGAATGAAGACAAAAACGCCCTGCAGATGCAGAGCGTTTCGCCCAAAAGAATACGGAAGAAATCTCAAGCCGGGGCTGGTTTTTCGATTCTTCCCAAAATATAATTTGGCGGCAGGGGCTCGACCTTTTGGTCGGTGACGAAAGTGACGTCTCCGCCGCATTTGAGATAAACGGACTTTTCTCCTGCACCGATGCGCGCTTCCCAATAGCCCCCGATGTCCTTGACGCGCAAGCGGGCGCTGGTCAAATCGGAAACATGAAAACGCAGATCACTGCCCGCGCCGAACGTCACATCGTTGCCGATCATCGTCTGGCAATCAATGTTCATGGACCAGCCTGCCGAAGCATTTCCCAGACAATAAACGTCTTCCAAGTTCAGTCTAAGTCCTGCATAGGCGTCGACCTGACCCTTTACGCCTCGTACCTCAATGTTCTTGCCCGCGTAGATCTTCAAATTGGATGAGAATGGCACGAGTACTTCCCCGCCTCCGCCCATTTGGACTTCAATGACTTCCTCCGCTTCCGCCTGCTCTTGCAGGCTTGGCATCTTGATGCGCCAATCGAAAAGAACGTGATCTCCGGCAGCCAGCCGGGCCCGGCCAATTTGCGACGCGCTGCGGCGTTCCAAAGTCAAGCCCCACATACCCTTGGTTTCCGCGGTAACCCGTTCGCTTTCGTGGCCTTTCACGGTCACATCGGCTCCAGCCTTGATAAGGATGGTTTGGTTCATGCCTGCAAGAATAGATCGTTGTGTCATTTTGTCATCCTATTTCATAATTGATGACCGCATTCTAGCGTTCGAATCATCTTTTCGCTTCACCCGACGAGGGTGATTGCGCGGGTGATTTGACTTATATCAACTTCAACTCACGCGCAACCTCACCGGCCTCGCTGCGTGATTTGACATCCAGCTTGCGATAAATGCTTTTGACTTGCGTCTTGATCGTATTTGTGGAGACGACCAGTTCCTTGGCCATGTCCGCGTTGGACATGCCTGTCACGAGCAAACGCAGGACGCGTAATTCCTGTTGACTCAACGCTTCCACCGGCGCTGGGGAGCGGCTCGCGGCGAACGGAGCGGTCCTCTTTGGCAGGAAGGAATGGAGCAAAGTCGCGGCCAACAAGCTCAGGGTCCGGTTCGGAAGCGACGGAAGAATCGCTTGTAATAATTCGGCCATGCGCGGACCCTCATCCAGGAATAATCGGCGAAATCCTTTTGCATGTCCAAGCAGGAGCGCTTCAACAGAGCATTGCATGGCTTGAGTCCGATCGGAGAGGGCCTGACGGGCCAATGCTTCGAGGCACAAAGCCACGACTTGACTGCGCACACGCCCATTCCCCGCCGCATCCACTTTCCAGGTTTGCAGCACTGCCAGTGCTTCATCCGGCCTGCCCTCGGCAATGCGCAGGCGCGCCAGCGTAAAGGCCTCCCGCTCCCTGAGCGATGACGAAACATTTTGCCGCGTCTCCGCGATGACTGCCACCCAGCCTTGGAGCAAGTGCAGATCTCCCGCGCGAATCGCGAGCCGCGCTTGAGTTTCCCGAACCTCAGCGAGCAGGCTTGGATTTTGAATTCTGGGGGTCAAGGCTGTAAGCAACTCGCCCGCGCCTGCGAGATCATTTTTAGCAGCATGGATATAAGCGAGGCATATGGTCGTCTGAACCTGAAGCACTTCGTTGGCACGGCGTTGTGCAAAATTCAGGGCCTGCATGGCGAGCGGCTCGGCCCGTTCCAGATCGTTTTGTTCGTAGGCCACGCGCGCCAAGCCCAGGGAAGCAACGCCCTTATCGTCCAACATCTCCTCGCCGCCAATGGATTCAGCCAGGATCTGCTGATTTATTTCGACTCCCTGGTCTGATTCGCCCTGCCAGTAGGCGATGTCGCTTAAGAGCTGGAGGGCGGCCAACACGCCATGGATATTTTGCGCTGCACCCATCTGGGCACGCACTTCAGGCGCAATTTCCTGTGCCTTCAGGATCTGGCCCGCCTGCAAAACATCATTGGCTACGATCAACAAGCTGTTGCCGCGCCACAGGACGTCCTGCTCCGGAATGTAATCGAGGGATTCATAGGCGTATTCCGCTGCTTTGGGAAGATCACCCTGCCACCAGACGACGATCCCACGGAACGAGAGCAGCTCACCAAGTCGTTGATAGTTCTGTTCCGCGCGCCAGGCCGACTCGGCTGCCCGCAGAAACGGCTCCATTCGGGCAGCAGTGGCCGGAGCAAAGCGGTCGGAGGAATACAGGATGACCGCCGCGTAGGTAAAACAAATTGCAGGGCGGAGCAAGGTCGTTCGCTGGGGAATTTGTTCCAGCCAGCGCGCCAGGGTTTGCATCTCGCTCAACTCATGGATCTCAACATACCTTTCCATCAGTCCCAGGGCGCGGTCAAACACTTTGGCATTCAAGGCGGTCTCGATCGCCTCATCCAGTAATCCCTGATATTCATACCAATCACTGGCTTTTTCGAACAATCCCGTGATCTGTGCCTCTTCAAACTTCTGTCCGGCAAGATATTGAATGGATTCGGCAAAGAGCGGGTTATATCGATACCAGATTCGTCCGCCGCTTGAGTCCAGTTGGACCAGGAATAAGTTCTCCCTTTCAAGGTCTTCCAGCCTGATGGCCCCGTCGCTCGTCCCCGCCACCGCGTCGCACAAGGATCCGGTGAGCCGGCCGAGGAAGCAGGTCTTCAACAAGAACAACTGAGTCGATTCAGCCTGGACTTCAAAAACCTCCTGGATAAGGTAATCTGCGATGGAACGCATACCCCCCGAAAAGGAATGGATCAGGCTCTCGATTTCCGCGGGCCCCTTCCTGTTTTTGAGCGACAGCGCAGCCAGCCTCAAGCCCGCAGCCCAGCCCTCCGTCTTTTGAAATAATTGTTGTATGGAGGAGATCGGTACATCGGCCCGCAGAACATCGCCCAAAAATGCCTCGGTTTCCTTTAAATTGAAGCGCAGATCAGCGGCCTGGATCTCGAGGATTTCATCGTGGGCGCGGAGAACAGCCAGCGGCAGACGGGGCTCACTTCGCGTGATCAAGACCAAGTGAAGTGTTTCCGGCAGATGCTGAACGAGAAAAGTCAGGCCTTCGTGAATCTCCGCCGAGTTTATGGTGTGATAATCTTCCAGCACCAAAACGCCTGTGTCCTTAAGCTGCAACAAGTCGTTGAGCAGAGAATTGAGCAGGGCGTCAGAGGACGGCCAAGAGGCCGACATCAGCAGGGAGAGCGCCTTTTTTCCAACCGCCGCATCGAAGGTCCGTATGGCAGAGATCACATAGGTCCAGAAGCGCGCTGGATCATTGTCGTTTTTATCGAGAGTCACCCAGGCCGATGGAAACTCGCGGCTGGCGAGCCACTGGCTGACCAGCGTGGTCTTGCCGAAGCCGGTGGGCGCCGCGACGATGGTCAGCTTTTTGGACAGACCCTCATCCAATTTCGCCAGCAAATCATCGCGCTCGAGAATACCCGTATGCAAGCGCGGCGGCATAAGTTTCGTGAGCAGGACCTCACTGGTAAAACGTGATGGCGCGGTGGCACGATGCATTTGGCTCATCGAAGTAATCATAATATGAACAAATAGGGCGGTCAACTTGATTGTGCCAGAAGAGTTCCATATACTTGGCGCTTGAAGAGGGGCGGCCTCTTGCCTCCTCAATAGTTTTATGTGTGGCGCGTTTTTTTTTGGAGGCCCGTTCGCTGGCATAAATTCCTACTAATGGTAAAATTCGGTCACTTGGTCTGCCGCCTCAAATACTACCAGGCTTCTGGAAGAACGCCACAACGACCACTGTGAAGAGAACCAAGTGAGGAAGAGATGTCTGTCAGAAACAATCGCTTTTTAATTTCATTCGTCCTGTGCATTGTCACAATCCTGACCGCCTGTCAGCCTCAATCCACCAGCCAGCCGTCGCCCGCGACACCGGCGCTGACTGCCACCGTAAAGGAAATTACGGGAACGGTCACCATGAAACAACCGGGCGCGGGCAGTTTTTCTCCCGCCTCCGTTGGGGCGGAATTACAAGTGAGCGGTTCCGTCCAAACTGGCGATGACGGCCGTGCCCGCCTGGATCTTTCTACCGGCACCATCATCCGCGTCGCCCCCTCCTCGCTCTTTACCCTTACCTCCAACCAGCCCAGCAATGGAAGTCTCTCGACTCAACTGAACCTCAATGCGGGCGGCGTCTTCATTATTCTGAACGGCGGCAACGCAAACGTCAACACGCCGTCCGGCGTCGCATCCGTGCGCGGTTCGTATCTTTCCGTCTTTATTGATCCCTCCACAAAGACGATCGTCGTCACATGCTTGGAGGGTCAGTGCGGCGCGGGCAATAGCGCAGGAAATGTCGACTTTGGCACCGGCCAGGCAGTCACATTGTTCTCATGCACGGCCGGTCAATGTACCGTTCCGAGTGTCGGTCCGATGACGCCGGAGGAATTCCAGAATTGGCTGGATAATAATCCTGACATCCAACAAATCCCCGGCTTGTTCGCCACGATGACGGCCCTGGCTGCCACTCAGCCGTCCGCAACCGAGACACCTGCCAACACGCCCACACCCGGTTCCACTGCGACGCCCGTGGCCTGTCTTAATATCAAAAGCCCAAGCAGCAGTTCGAATCAAGACCCGGCGGGACCGATCCACTTCTCGTGGGATCCAAAGGACGGCGCCAGCCAGTATAAGCTCACCATCCATTATCCAGGCGGCGCCACGGCCTCCTTTTACACAGACAAAACGAGCGTCAAGCGCTACCTTGAATCGATGCCGGATGGCGGTACGTATTCGTGGGACATCACTGCGTACGATGGTTCTGGACATGCAATCTGCCAGACTGGTGAAGGCACGTTCACCAAACCGAAGACTGAAACGCCTGTGCCTAACAAACCAATCGTTTGCACCGCTGAAAATGCATCGCAGTATTCGAAGTGCTCTTGTTCATTGCCGCGAAATCTAGGAAAGCCCTGGTGCGAAGAGTAATTCAGTGGTCCTGCAATGAATCAGTCCAACAGCAGCTCTCGCTTCCGCGTGATCATCATTGTCATCACCGCCCTTGTATTGATGGTGCTCGAGTTTGCCTCGAATCTGCCGAATGTCAGCACGCCGCTCAGGAGCCTGGACCTGGGTGCCCGCGATATTCTGATGCGCCTGCGCGGAGTCCGACCGACATCCGGCGATATCGTGATCGTGGCGATTGACGACGCCTCCTTTCAGTGGACGAAATACGAATGGCCCTGGCCGCGTGCCTACCTGGCGCAGATCGTGGATGCCGTCAATAAAGGCGGGGCGCGGGTAGTGGGCATGGATATCTTTTTAACGGAAGCAGGGCGGGATGCCGGCGGAGACGCGGCGCTGGCTGAGGCCCTGAGCCAATCCCCCGCTTCCGTCTCGGACATGGAGGTTCTTCATCCACAGCCGGACATGGTCTCGTTGAGTCTTCCCATCGATCCGATTCGCAGCGCACTCAAGGCGATGGGCATCACCACCATCGTGCAGGACAAGGATGCTGTCACACGCAGCATCCAGGCCTACGATACCTACAATGGACAGACTTATTACAATTGGGCCCTCCAGGTTGCCAGTCAATATCTCAAAGTTCCGCCTCCATCCAACGCCGCTCCGGGCCGTCTGACCTTCGACGGACAGCAGATTCCGCTTGAGAACAGCCTGCTGCTTGTGAATTACAACGGTCCGGCTGGAACCTATCCAACCTATTCAGCGTATCAGGTCGTGCTGGGCGACGTGCTTCAGGAAAACCCGAATGCCTTCAAAGACAAGATCGTTCTGATCGGTGCGACCACCATTACCTTGCACGACGTGTACGCCACGCCGTTTTCGGCACAGCAACCGACGCCGGGCGTGGAGGTCGTTGCCAACGCCGTAGATACCATCCTCGGCGGAAATTATCTACAGGAGACCCCGCCCTGGGTCGCCCTGCTCATGATCATGCTCATGGCGGTGCTTGCAGGCTTGATCTCTCGCATCCAGAGACCCTCCCTAGCCATCGTCATCCTGGCCGGGGGGATGATCCTGTACGCCGTCATCACGTACGCCGTATTCATTGCAAAAGGATTGTACATTCCCACGGTATCTCCGCAACTGATGCTCTTCCTCGGCGTGGTTCTGCCGACGCTGGAACAGTCCGTTTCGCAGGAATTGGAAAAGCGCCGTGTCCGCAATTTGTTCAGCCGGTTCATTTCGCCCGAAATGGTGGATCAGTTGATCGAGACCCAGGATATCAATTCTCTCAACAAACGTGCCAATCTCAGCATTCTCTTTTCCGACATCCGCGGCTTTACCACGCTCTCCGAAAAACTGTCGCCGGAACAGGTGGTATCCGTTCTGAATCCCTATCTGGAGGCGATGACCAAGGTCATCGAAAAATACGGCGGCACCGTGGACAAATATGAAGGGGACGCCATTGTGGCCTTCTTCGGCGAACCGGTGGTTCACGAAGATCATGCCTTGCGCGCGGTGCGTACCGCCGTGGACATGCGTAAGGCGCTGGTGGAGCTTCATCAACTTTGGGCCACACAGGGGCGTCCTTTTCGCATCGAGATTGGCATCGGAATCAATTCCGGCGATGTCTTCGTGGGATTGCTGGGTTCGGCGCAACGCATCAACTACACCGTCATCGGCGACAACGCCAACCTGGCGTCCCGCCTGCAGGATTTGACCAAAACTTACCAATGGCCGATCCTCATCAGCGAAAGCACGTACGAGCAGGTCAAGGATGAATTCGAAGCCGAGCTCGTGGATTCGGTTATGGTCAAGGGAAGAAGCGAAGCCGTTAAAGTGTATAAATTGGTTGGACGGCACGCTGTGCCTGAAGCAGAACGTATCCAACCCTGGGACGTACAAACTATTCCAAGGACCGATTCCAACCAGTCGTGACTTTCGGGCTATTCACCTCTTGAATCCAAAGCTATATAATGATTTTAGAGTCCATCCCTATGGATTCGAGAGGAGAAAAAATGAAATCCCAGCAGTCAAGCCGTTTTGTTTGGGCCGTGTTGATGCTCGTTCTGACCATTGTCGCCTGTACAGCAACGGGCCGGCCAGCTTCGGCCCCCACAGCCAACAGCAGTCCTCCTACATCCGTTGGACCCTCCCCCGCGGCTCAAGGTGTTTCCCCCGCGGATCTGCCATCCGTACGACTCGATCAAGCCAGCGACATAAATTCATCCAGCATGGCCACCGCCAAAGGCGTATCGGGTGGAGATGTATTTGTCCAGGGCCTTTATGAGCGGCCCTTCAACGCCAACACCATGGACACGTATTTTCCTTATATTGATATCATCGACACCCAGGGCTTCAAGGATGATAACTGGGGATATGCTACGATCACCATGGCTGGTACCGACAAGGACGGGCATCTCTCTGCGGAATACGCAGTGGAACTGGACTTGAACAAGGACGGCCGCGGCGATTGGTTGGTGCGCGCCTCCCATCCATCCTCCACAACTTGGACCACGCAGGGTGTGCAGGCCTGGAAAGATAGCAATGGTGATATTGGCGGAGCGATCCCGATGGTTGCAGATAACAAGCCGAGCGGCGGCGATGGGTATGAGACATTGGTCTTTGATGAGGGCAAAGGTAATCTGCCGGACGGAGCATGGGCCCGAATTTCCCCCGACGATCCGAAGACCGTACAAATCGCCTTCAAGCTTTCCATGCTGGGAGATCCGACCTCCTTTGCGATGGGTGCCTGGGCTGGAGCCAACATCGATCCATCCATGTTCGATCACAACGATCACATGACTCATGTTCAGGCTGGCGATCCCAACCAGGGTTATCCACAAGTATACCCAATCAAAGCTTTGGCCGAGATTGATAACACGTGTCGTCTCGCCATCGGCTTCGTGCCCACCGGCACGGTGCCGGGACTGTGCGCAGCTCCCCAGATCCAACACAATGCCAGCCAATGTCCGCCTGGACAGTCGTATACATGTTATACCGGAGCGGCCTTGATCTGCGGCTGCCATTAGTTTGGAAAGAAAGGCGGACGAATCAAATGTTCGCCTTTTTGATTCGTTTTCTCTTTGCAGACATTTTCCGATGATGGTGAAATCACAAAGACCTGGACATCCATGACCTTAGGGCTGTTTTCTTCCTCAGAGCGAATGGATAAAATCACGCAATTCATGAAATCCAAATCGTTGAGGATAGGAAATGAAAAAGGAAAAATTTCATCGTTTCGCGTGGGTCATGGGCATGCCTATCACCGTGATGTTTGCCTGTCAGGGAATTGGGAGTACCTCCGGCATCACCAATTCCAGCGCGCCAGGCAATCCGCCCGGCAGTGTCACCGGCAATCCAAGTCCGGGGGCGGCAAGTTCAGATGTGCCCGCCAGTCTCCCTGCCACGCGACTGGATCAGGCGAGTGATGTCGATTCATCGAGTCAGGCAACCGCGAAAAGCGTTACGGGAGGGGTGCCTTTGTAGCGGGCCTGTATGAGCGGCCCTTCAACGCCAACACCATGGACACGTATTTTCCATACGTTGATATCGTTGATGTCCAGGGATTCAAGGATGACCTGTGGGGTTATCTCACCATCACGCTCGTCGGCACAGATGCGAACGGAAAACTTCCTGCGCAATACGCAGCAGAACTGGACTTGAACAAGGACGGCCGGGGCGATTGGCTGATTCGCGCCTCCAATCCATCGTCAACAACCTGGACAACCCAGGGTGTTCAAGCTTGGAAAGATAGCGATGGCGACGTGGGCGGGAATATTCCGATGGTTGCAGATAACAAGCCGAGCGGCGGCGATGGGTATGAGACATTGGTCTTTGATGAGGGCAAAGGTAATCTGCCGGACGGAGCATGGGCCCGAATTTCCCCCGACGATCCAAAGACAGTTCAAATCGCCTTCAAGCTTTCCATGCTGGGAAGCCCAGCCTCCTTTGCGATGGGCGCATGGGCTGGTGCGAACATTGATCCTGCTCATTTCGATTACAACGATCATATGACGCATGCGGATGCCGGCGATCCGAATCCCGGTTATGGAGTTTACCCGATCAAGGAACTGGCCGAGATTGATAACACTTGTCGCCTCGCGATTGGCTTCGCAGCGAAAGGCACCGAGCCGGGGTTATGCAAAACTTATAAGAACAATCCGCCAGGCGTAGCAGCACCTCCCGGAATAATCTTCCTCCCGGTTTGTACGAACCGTTGTACCTGTGGACGCTTTTTCAGATGGCCCTCTTGTCTTTGCAACGCATGTTAGCCTACCAGGAAGCAATCTGGACCAAGAACAGGCGGGCATTTGTCCGCCTGTTCTAATTCATGCAACCATCTGATTGTGGGGAATTGTACAAAATCCGTTTTTATGGTAGATTTATTTCATTCTAGTAAAGGCGAGGGCCAGAATGAACGCAGATAAAGTTCCTGATATCATTGTCGGACGGCTGCCTGTCTATCTTCGCGCGTTACAACGCATGGCCGAAAAGGGGATGAGGACCACATCATCGCAGGAATTGGGCGAACACGTCGGGATTTCCGCCGCACAAATTCGCAAGGACATTTCCCAGTTCGGTGAGTTTGGAAAACAAGGTACAGGATATTCCATTCCCTATCTGATTAACAAGTTACGTGAAATACTCAAGGTGGACCGCATGTGGGATGTGGCCGTGATCGGCGCGGGCGAGCTTGGGCACGCCTTATCCCACTATCAGGGCTTCGCCAATCGGGGATTTTGCATCGTGATGCTTTTCGATAACGACCAGTCCAAAATCGGGAAAAAAGTCGGCGAATTCACGATCGAGGACTCAAGCTGTATGGTGGAGCGCCTACGCGGCGCCAACGTGAAAGTCGCCATGCTGACCGTTCCCGCCGCCGTCGCACAAGCCGTAGCCAATCAATTGATTCAGGCCGGCGTCAGGGCCATCTTGAATTATGCGCCCATCAGTCTGAATGTACCCGATGGCGTGCATGTCCAATACATTGATCCGGCCACCCACCTTCAGAGAATGACCTATTATTTATAACCAAACGAGACAAAACACAGGGCGCCCGCGCGGGGCGCCCTGTGTTTCTGACTCAGGCTACACCTGAGGCAGGCTGCGTCTCAAGATGTTCATCATCCCCAGTCCTCGTACCGCGCCTTCCACCACGCAAGTCAATGGATTGTCCACCAGGTAAGCCGGGATGCCAAGCGACTTGGTCAATAACTTGTCCACCCCGCGCAGAAGCGCGCCGCCGCCGCATAAGGCCACGCCGCGGTCAATGATGTCAGCGACCAGCTCGGGAGGCGTCTTCTCCAGGACACGGCGGCAAGTCTCTGCCACTTCCTTGAGGGGATCCTGCAGGGCTTCGACGATCTCGCCGGTCACAAGCGTAATCGGGCGCGGCAAACCCGTCACTTGATCCTGTCCCTGGACCTCCATGCTGTTTTCCAAATCTTGCGGAACTGCCGCGCCGATCTTGATCTTCAGCTGTTCGGCCGTAACCTGACCGATCACGACTCCATATTTCCGTCGTACATAACCGATGATCGCCTCATCAAAGTCAATGCCGCCTTTGCGTAGGGTATCCGCGGAGACGATGCTGTACATCGCCATCACCGAGGCCTCCGTGCAGCCGCCGCCAAGGCAAATGACCATGTTGCCGGAGGGCGAACCGATCGGCAGATCAATGCCGAGCGCGGCCGCCAGCGATTGCTGGATCAGGAAAGTTTCGCGCGAACCGGCCTCCATGACGGCCTCATAGACCGCGCGCCGCTCCACGCTCGTCACGCCATAAGGCACGGAAATCATCGTGCGCGGCCGAAAGACCCGCAACGAGCCGCTGACGCGCTGAAGCAGATAGGAAAGCAGTGTCTCAGTGATTTCATAGTCCGCGATCACGCCGTTCCGGAGCGGGCGGGCTACTTCGATACTCTCCGGGACGCGGCCGAACATATCCCGCGCCTCTTGCCCGGCTGCCACCATCTTTTGCTCCTCGACTTCGATGGCAACAATGGTCGGCTCCTGCAAAAGCACTTGCGTGCTGTCCGCAAAGCGGGTGAACACGGTCCCCAAATCAATGCCAAGGTCCTTGGAAAATACAGCCACAGTCCCTACTCTTCCGAAGTTGGCGTATGGACGCTAACTCTGCGATAGCGGCGAACCGCATCCAGCCGTAGATTGGATCGCTTCAACGCCGCTTCAATGTTCAACAGCACATCCGGGTCTTTCGAGGCGCCCTTTTCCAACGCCTCCACGGCGCGTTCCCTGGCCGCGTGGGCACGGGCGACATCGATCTCATCCACGTTCTCAGCCGCGTCCGCCAGCACCGTGACGATGCTGGGCTGAACTTCGGCCACGCCGCCTGAGACAGCGAAGATCTGCTCCTTGCCGCTGCGCCGGACTTTAACCACACCGTACTTGAGAGTCGTCAAGATCGGGGCGTGATGCGGCAGGATCCCCATCTCGCCGGCGGTGCCGGGCAGAACCACGATATCCACCTCGCCCTCAAACACGGTACGGTCTTGCGAAACAATTTCACAACGGATGGTCATAAAACCTGATCAAGCGCCCTTTGCCAGATTGTCCGCCTTCTCGCGGACATCCTCAATTGTACCCGCCATCATGAAAGCCTGCTCAGGCAAATCGTCGCACTTGCCGTCGAGGATTTC
>Ga0335081_10006495_pt1 | contig 18636 bp, 10 predicted proteins | sample Lox_Sample_35_FD_206713 | JGI IMG/M metagenome (GOLD analysis project Ga0335081, IMG submission 206713) | Soil microbial communities from Loxahatchee National Wildlife Refuge, Florida, United States - Lox_Sample_3.5 | ecosystem: Environmental > Terrestrial > Soil > Wetlands | place: USA...
CCAGCTACTGCTCGCGCTCGCCGGGCTCGGCTTCGTGATCGCCGCGCGGGCGCCCGACGAGCGCCGCGCCTGCCGCGCGCTCGCCGCCGCGGGACTGTGCGCCGGGCTCGTGTTCGCCGCGCGGCAATCGACCTGCGTGATGACAGGTGTGGTGCTCGTGCCGATCACGGCCTACCTCGCGTATCGCGGCGAGTCGTTCACGCGCGCGCGGCTGGTCGCGCTGTGGGCCGGGTTCGCGGCGGGCATCGCGATCGTGCTGGTCGCGCTGGCCGCGCTCGGCGCGCTCGGCCCGGCGCTGCACCAGATGCTGCTCGACGCGCCGCAGAAGAAGAGCGTGCACGGCCTGGCCACGTTCTTCGACCCGATCTCGGGCGGCGCGCTGACCATCTACGGCATCCCGTGGTGGCGCGGCTTCCTGTTCTACCTCGCGCTGCCGTGCGGCTTCGTCGCGGCCGTCGTCCACGCCGCATCGCGGCGCGCCGAGGTCGCCGGCGGCACGGTCGCGGTCCTCGCGATCCCGGCGGCGATCGTCGTCGCGCTGTACGCGCGGTTCGCGTCGTTCGACTTCTTCTTCGACGTGCCGCGCACGCTGCTCACCACGCTCACCGCGTTCGCGGTGCTCGCACCCGACCGGCTGCGCGCGTGGTTCGGCCTCGAGCCGCTCGCCGCGCTCGGCCTGGGCACGCTCGCGGTCGCCTCGGACTGGGCGAGCGAGCTGTCGTTCCCCGGGCGCGGCTGGGGCCAGCTCGACGCGCTCGTCCCGGGCGTGCTGCTGGTCGCGCTCGCGTCGTCGCGCGTCGCGCCGCGCGGCAAGCGCGCGCTGTGCGCCGGGTTCGCCGCGCTCGCGCTCGTTCACGTCGCGATGTCGGCGCTCGCCGATGTCGATCCGTTCGCCCGCGACATCGCGCGCGATGGCCAGCTCGCCGACAACCACGTCGCGCCGCCCGACCCGCTGCTGCGCGGCATGCAGCTCGACGAGGCGCGCGCGCGCGGGCTGGCCTGGCTCGAGGCCCAGGTCCCGCGGGGCAGCACGTGCTTCGTCTACGGCAACGACCTCGCGCTCTACGATCTGCTCGGCTGCGCGAACCCGACGCGGATCGACACGACGATCGCGGACTTCCTCACCGCCGACGATGCCGCCGACGCGATCGCGGCCTTGCGCGCGCACCCGCCCGACTTCCTGATCGCGCAGGAGCGCAGCTACACCAACCCGTCGCTCGAGCTCGCGATGGGCGGCGAGCTCGGCAGCTACAGCCCGCTCAACCCCGAGGCCAGCCGCGTGCTCCACACCGGGCTGCGCGAGCTGTTGCCGCGCTACGAGTCGGTCGGTGTGATCTCCGACATCATCGGCCCCGATCTCGACAAGCAGATCTACTTCGCCTGGGATACGTTCTCGTCGACCCGGCTGTACCGGCGAACGCGATGACGGACAGGTTCTGCGACTGGCTGTACCGGCGGCGCTGGCTCCTGCTCGCGGGCTGGGTCGTGCACGCGTTCGTGCTCCACCTGTTCGTGCTCGGCTTCACGTCGTGGGACGGCCTCGGCTATCGCACCGCGCCGATCGTCGAGCTGGTCCAGCACGGCGCGCTCGGCACCGACAAGTACTTCGACTACGCGTTCGCCGGGTACGTGCCGTTCGTCGAGCTCGCTCACACCCCGTTCGCGTTCGTGTTCGGGCTGCCGGGCTTCCTCGTCGGGTTTCCGCTCGTCGTGTTCCCGCTGTGCGTGTGCGCGGTCTACGGCTTCGCGCGCGAGCTGACCGGCACCACGCGCGGCGCCGTGATCGGTGCGCTCGCGTACGCCGCGCTGCCGATGTACAACGCCGAGCCGTTCGGCGGCTACGTCGACTTCGCGATCTGCGGCGCGCTCGCGTTCTACCTGTTCGCGGTGCTGCGGCTGCGCAGCTCGCCCGGCGGCTGGCGATCGTTCGCGGTCGTAGTGCTCGCGAGCTTCGCGTTCACGATGTCGCGCGCGCAGGCGCTCTACGTCGTCGTGTTGCTCGCGCCGGTCGCGTGCTACGCGGCGTTCTGCGAGCGCACGGGCTGGCGGATCCGGTTCGCGCGGCGGCGCGCCCTCGCGATCACCGCGGCCGGCACGCTGGTCGGCGCGATCCCGACGATCGCGATCCAGCTGGTCAAGCTCGCGCGCTACGGCTCGCCGACCTTCCCGCTGCAGTTCCAGGTGCTCGGCTGGAAGCTCGGCACCGGCCTCACGCTCGCCGACTACATGCACTACGCCGGTCTGCCCGACGACAGCTGGGCGTCGCAGGGTCACGCGTTCGTGCAGGGCTGGCTGTTGCATCGCGGCTGGCCGTGCGGCTTCTTCGACTCGCGGTTCATGGGCGCGGGGCTGGTGTCGTGGCTCGCGATCGCGCTCGCCGCCGTGTTCGTGCGGCGCGCGTCGCGGGTCGAGCGCTGGCTGGTGCCGGCGTTCCTCGCGGTGTCGCTGCTCGCCCACGACTTCGTGCATCCGCGCTGGGCGTACACGCTGGCGCTCGCGCTGGTCGCGGTGGTCGCGCGCGGCCTGCCCGCGCTGGCGAGCGGCGGTCGCGCCGCGCGGATCGCGTTCTGGATCGGCGCGAGCGTGCTCGTGCTGCACATGGCGCGCCCCGAGTTCGACATCGTGCAGGTCCGCGCCGGCGCGTTCATGCCGCGGCTCAACGTGATGCGCAGCCGGTACTTCCTCAAGGACGGCCTCGCGATCCAGCCGATGCCCGACCTCGACGCGCACTTCGTGATCGTGCAGCGCCCGGGCAACGGCTATCTGCTGCCGCTGTACGGCAAGCACCTCACCAACGACGTGATCGGCACGCGCTTCCAGTGGGAGCTCGGGCCGCACTGCGAGGGCCTCGTGCCGCTCGTCCACATCTGGCCGAACACGCTCTACATCGACGACGACGACCTGACCAAGGCGTGCGCGCGCGAGTGCGTGGTCCCGACCCGCGGCGGCTGCCGCGCGTATCGGCTGCTGCCGTGACCGGGCGTGGCGCGTTCGCGCGCAGCCACGCGGTCGACGCGATCGCGTTGCTTGTCATCGCGGCCGTGATGACCGCGACGCGCGCGCCGTTGGCGCACTACGGCATGCCGCTCAACGACGCGAGCTGGTTCTTCCACTTCGGCCGGCGCGCGCTGCACGGCGACGTGCCGTTTCGCGACTACGTGTTCCAGGTCGGTCCGCTGCCGATCTACGTCGACGCCGCGTTTCAGAAGATCTTCGGCTCGACCTACACGTCGAGCCTGTACGCCGGGATGTTCGTCGCGATCGCGCGCGTGTGCGTGATGTGGCTCGTCGCGCGGCGGCTCGCCGGCTGGCGGTGCGCCGCGCTGGTCTGCACGTTCTTCGCGTTCCACGAGAGCTTCGGGTTCGCGCATCACTGGAGCTGGGGCTACGCCGAGCTGTTCATCGCGCTCGCCGCGCTGTTCGTGATCGCCGCACGCGATGCCGCCCCGCGCCGCGCCCTCGTGTACCTCGCGCTCGCCGGGTTCAGCGCCGGGCTCGTGGTCTCCGCCCGGCAGGCCACCGTCGTGGTCGTCGCGCTCGTGCTGGCCGCCACGTCGTTCGCGCGACGCGACCTGTTCGCGCGCCGCCAGCTGGTCGTGCTGTGGCTCGGCTTCGCCGGCGCGTTTGTCGTCGTGTTCGGCGCGCTCGCGGTCGCCGGCGCCGCAGGTCCCGCGATCCAGCAGATGTTCCTCGACGCGCCGCAGAAGAAGGACGTCGCCGGGCTGGCCGCGGTGCTCGACGCGTTCACCGGCGGTGCGATCTACCAGGCGCCGCTCGCGTGGTGGCAGGGCCTGTTGCGGTCGTTCGCGCTGCCGTGCCTGGCCGGGGGCGCGGTGACCTGGGTCGCGGCGCGCGATGCGCGGCTCTCGGCGCGCGCGATCGCGGTGCTCGCCGTGCCGCTGGCGATCGCGGTCGCGCTGATCACGCGCGACGCCGGCCTCGACCTCTACGTGGACGCGCCGCGCATGCTGTTCACGATCACGACCGGGCTCGCGCTGGTCGCGCCGGACCGGCTCCGCCGCTGGTTCGGCGTCGAGCCGCTGATCGCGATCGCGCTCGGTGGCCTGCCGCTGGCGTCGGAGTGGGCCCTCGAGATGTCGTACATCGGGCCCGGCTGGGACGACATCCCCGCGCTGATCGCCGGCCTGCTGCTGTTCGTGCTGGCGTCGTCGCGCGCGAGCCCGCGGCTCAAGCTCGCGCTGTGCGCGGCGTTCGCGGTGGTCGGGCTGCTGCATGCCGGCCTCACGCTGGCCAGCGGCTACAGCCCGTTCGAGAACCTCGAGGCGTCGGACGGCCCGCTCGCCGCGCAGCGCTTCGAGCTCGACGACCCGGTGCTGGCGGATCACGAGATCCCGGAGGGGCGGTATCGCGCGCTCGCGTGGCTGCGCCGCGAGGTGCCGCCCGGCAGCACGTGCTTCCAGTACGGCACGATGGCCGCGCTCTACGACGTCCTCGACTGCCGCAATCCGACGCGGCTCGACGTCACCATCCCCGACTTCATGACCGCGCGCGACGCGGCCGACGCGGTCGCGGCGCTGCGCGCGCATCCGCCCGACTTCATCCTGGCGCACGACACCGCATGGATGAATCCACCGGTGGACCTCGATCTGCAAGGCAAGCTCGAGAGCTACGGTGGTCTCAATCCGCGCGCGGCCCGGGAGCTCCACGTCGGCCTGCACGACCTGCTCGATCGATACGAGTCGCTGGGCCGGGTATCCGACGCGATCGGCCCCGAGCTCGCGGCGGAGGCGTCGTCGTGGGTGCACTGGGACAATCTCCCCGCGCTTCATCTCTACCGGCGGAAGCGGTGATGGCTCGCCGGCTGCGCGTTCCGATCGACGTCGTCGCGCTCGCCGCGATCGCGGTCGTCGTGATGGCGACGCATCGCCACGCGCTGCGGGTCGGCCTCGACTTCGGCGAGCCGAGCTGGCTGTTCGAGCTCGGCCGGCGCGCCCGGACCGGCGCGCTGCCGGCGTCTCCGTACGGCCCGCTGCCGATCTATATCGAGGCGGCGATCCAGAGCGTGCGGTCGAGCTACATGGCCACGGTCTACGCGGCGCTGCTCGTGCAGATCGCGCGCGTCCAGATCGCGTGGATGCTGGTACGACGGATCGCCGGGCTCCGCGCGGCGGCGGCGATCGCGGCGTTCTGTGCGATCGATCCGATCGCGAGCGCCACGCATCATGCCGCCGGAACCTACCTGCAGCTCGCGGTCGGGCTGGTCGCGCTGGGCTTCGTGATCGGCTCGCGCGCCGGCGAGCGGATCGCGGGCGTGTCGGCGGCGCTCATCGGTGCGGTCCTCCCGGTCGCCGGCATCGTGTTCGCGCTCGCCGTCGCGGCCACGCGCAGCCGGCGGGCGATCCTCGGATGCGCGATCACGCAGGTGGCGATCGTCGCGGCGCTCGCGGCGACCGGCACGCTCGCGCTGCCCGCGGTGGCGCCGCACGACCTGTTGCGCGCGGTCTCGGGCGGTGCGATCGACGCGCACCACGGCTGGATGCCGGCGCCGCTGCCCTGGGACGGGCTGGTGTTCTTCCTCGCGCTTCCGATCGCGATCGTCGCGGTGCTCGCGTGGCTCGCGCGCCGCGACGTCGAGGTCGATGCCCCGGAGCTGGCGATCGCCGCGCTGCCGCTCGGCCTGCTCGTCACGCTCGTCGCGGAGCACGCCGCGCTCGGTACGCTCGACGCACTGCCGCGCATGCTGCTCGCCGCGGTCGCGATCGCGGCGGCGTGCTCGCCGGCGCGCGCACGCAGCTGGCTCGGCATCGAGCCCCGGCTCGCCGTCGTGCTCGCGGCGATGCCCCTGGCGTCGGACTGGTCGCTCGCGCTCGGCGTGCGCGGTCACGACGCCGGCTCGCTGATCGTCGGCGCGGTCCTGCTCGCCCTCGCGTCGGCGCACGTGCCGGGCCGGATCAAGCTCGCGCTGTCGTGCACGCTGGCGCTCGCCGCGGCGATCCACCTCGCGGTGGCGGCCTTCACCGGCGTGAACCTCTACGGCGCCGGCTCGCCCGACGACGCGCGCGTCCACGATCCTCGCGCCGTGCTGCGCGGCGTCCGGCTCGATCCGGCGCACGAGGCAGTGCTCGCGTGGCTGGCGACCACGGTGCGACCCGGCAGCACGTGCTTCGTCGCCGGCGATCTGCCGCTGCTCTACGCCTTGCTCGACTGCGAGAACCCGACCCGGCTCGATTCGACCGCCGCCGGGTTCGCCCACCGCGACGAGCTCGCGCACGCGATCGAGGTCCTCGAGGCGCACCCGCCCGAGGTCATCATCGTCACCGAGCCGATCGACGACGCGCTGCGGCCGCTGCTCGACCGCTATCACCCGATCGGCGCGTCGCGCGACATCCTGGACAAGCCGCTCCTCCAGCAAGCCGCCGGGCGCCGGACCGGCTCGACACGCTGTCGGTGTATCGATACGAGCGCTGAGGCATCAGCGCTGAGCGCGTCACAGCTTGCAGAACCCGATGCTGCGGATCTCGTCCGGATCGCAGACCGGATTCGGCGCGCCGGGACCAGCGCGGTCGACATTCGACCCGTCGAGAGTGACATACAACCGATCGCGCTGATGCTCGGGCTCAGGTTCCCGACGAACGCCGCCCAGTACAGCGCATCGCCGTGGACGAACATCTTCGAGATCGCCATGTCGCTGTGGAACGGATCGAGCGGGATGGTCGTGGCAGAGCCCGCTTCGAAGGATTCGAGCGGGCCGCCATCGGTCACCGCGGCGACCACGAGCGGCGAAGTGGCCGAACACCCCGGTGGTGCCTTGCACCGGAACCGGTGTTCCGCCGTTCAGCGGGACACTCGCGACGAAGACATCGGGGTAGCCCGGCTGGCTCGGCGCGGCAGGACATCCCGCGCCGCTGCTCGGGATACCGGCCTGGAAATACGCGTTGCTCGCGTCGACCGCGAGATACCCGATGAACGAGCAGTCCTGAGCGGGCGATCCGGCGAGCAGCTGGTTGGGGTCACCGTTGCAGGGGATCGCAAACACCTCCCACCGATCGGCGACGATCACGTCGTTCCTTGGTCATCGCGAGCGCGAGGTAGTTGAGGTCGCTAGCGACAGTGAGCGCTACCGTTCTAGGCGCGGATGCTCGGCAACACGCTCAATCCGACCGACACGGCGCGCAGCACGCCCTGCTTGACCGGCGAGCGGTGGTGGCTGGCGTGGTGGCGGCCGAGCACCTCGGCGCGATGCGCGACGTACCAGTCGTAGGACTCGGCGAACATCTCGGCGTTGGAGAACCGCGGCGCCCAGCCGAGCTCGCGCTTGGTGCGGGTGAGGTCGAAGTACATCTCGCGGCCGTACATCAGCGAGTGATAGGCGCCGAGCGGCGAGACGCCGAGCTTGCTGGTGACGTTCATCATCGCGACCGCGGGCGCGGCGGGCACCGAGACGATGCGCGAGCCGGTGCCGGCGTGCGCGATCAGGCTCTCGAGGGTCTCGCGCATCGTGCCGAACTTCTCGGCGCCGACGTTGTAGACCGCGGCGCCGGCGCGCTCGCCCGCGCGGATCGCGGCGTCGGCGAGATCGTCGGCGTGGACGAACTGGTAGAGGTTGTCGCCGCGGCCGAACACCGGGACGTTCTTGCCCTCGCGGATCCACTCGAACAGGATCTGCATGATGCCGAGCCGGCCGTGGCCCATGATCGTGCGCGGCCGGATGATCGTCACGTCGAGCCCGCGCGCGACGTAGTCGTGGACCAGCGCCTCGGCGGCGAGCTTGGCGCGACCGTACTCCTCCTGCGGGCGCGGCTCGACGGTGTCGTCGACCGGGTTGCGGGCCGGCACGCCGAACACCGCGCTCGACGACATGTGCACGACCTTGGCGACCCGCTCGCGCAGCGCGGCCTCGAGCAGGTTCTTGGTGCCGCCCTCGTTGACGCTCCAGAACGCGCCGGCGTCCTTGGCGAGCGGGACCATCGCGACGTTGTGATGGACCACCGCGACACCCTCGCACGCGCGCGCGACCGCCTCGGGGTCGCGGATGTCGCCGCGGAACATCTCGACGCCGGCCGGCCTCTCGTCGGCGTCGTGGATGTCGAAGATCCGCACGCCGTGGCCCTGATCGTGCAGTCGCTGGACGAGCACGGTCCCGAAGTAGCCGGCGCCGCCGGTGACGAGGTGGAGCTTGGTCATGTCATCCTCACGATGCCGGCAGCGGGCCGCGCTCGAGCACCCACGCGAGCGAGCGCCGCATGCCCTCCTCGAGCGCGACCTTGGGATCGTAGCCGAGCTCGCGCTCGGCCTTCTCGATCGTGCACGCGATCGTCTTGTTCATCTCGGACAGCACGTGGATCTTCTGCGCGTAGACCCCGATCGACTGCAGGAAGCCATCGACCCCGTAGGCGACGCTCGACGCGATGCCGGGCAGCTTCATGCGCTTGTGCTTGCACGCGATCTGGAAGTCGGTCTCGAGGACCTTCTCGATCGTGCCGACGATGTCGTTCATGGTGTAGGGCGTGCGATCGGCGATCCAGTAGATGTTGCCGGCCGCGCCGGCGACGCGATCGCACAGCACGAGGCCCTGGCAGATGTTGTCGACGTAGGCCATCGAGCGCCGGTTGTCGCCGCTGCCGACGATCGGCGCCTTGCCGTCGCGCACCATCGAGAAGAACACGCTCTGGCGCGGCGGCTGGCCGGGGCCGTAGAACCACGGTGGGCGGATGATCACCCACTCGAACTCGCTGACCGCGCGCACCGCCTGCTCGCCCAGCATCTTGGTCTTGCCGTAGCGCATGTAGGGGTGGTACGGCGCGCTCTCGTCGAACACGTGCTCCTTGGACGGGTTCGTGCCGAGCGGCGAGTTCGACGACACGTGGATGAACCGCCGGATCCTGGCGGTCTTCGCGGCCTCGAGCATGTTGCGCGTGCCGGTCGCGTTGACGTCGCGGAACTGGCGCATGCCCTTGGTCGGGTGGACCACGCCGGCCGAGTGGAACACGGTCGCGCCGTCGGCGCCGTCGAACAGCTTGGCGAGGGTCGCCGGGTCGGTGACGTCGCCGCGCACGATCTCGGCGCCGAGCGCCTCGAGCTCGCTCGCGTCGGCGTCGGGCAGGACGAGGCAGCGGGTCGTGCGTGCGGTCGGTCCGAGCGCCGGACAATCGGCGACGCCGTGGACCAGCGAGTGAACGATGCGCGTGCCGAGCCAGCCCGGCGCGCCGGTGACGATCGAGTAGGTCATGATGCTCTGCTATCGATGAAGTGGAGCGCGTTGCGGCGCGCGAACGCCATCACGCTGCCCTGCGGGTTCACGCCCGGCGAGTCCGGCAGGATGCTCGCGTCGTTGACGTGCAGGTTGTCCCAGTGGCGCACGCGGCCGTAGGAGTCGGCCGCGCAGCGATCGCTGCGCTCGCCGATCGGGCACGACGAGAACGCGTGGACGGTGGTGAGCCCGATCGCCTTCCTCGGCAGGCGCTCGTCGAGCCAGCGGATCGCCTCGCGCTGGGTGCGGATCGGCGCCATGCCCTGCACGCTGGGCATGACCTCGGTCGCGCCGGCGGCGAGCAGCATAGTGGCGAGCCGCGCCAGGCCGTTGGACAGGTTGACCACGTCCTCGTTATCGAGCTCGTAGCGGATCGAGGTCGACGCGTCGCCGAGCATCGACGGCCGGACCTGGCCGCGGCCGCGGCCGCGCACCGCGACGTAGTAGCCCGCCATGTTGCGCACGTCGGCCATGCGCTCGGGCTCCCAGTTGTCGCTCAGCATCAGCGCGGCGTGGCCCGGCGTGTAGAACGCGCCGCCCATCCCGACCTCGGGATAGAACTCGCGCACCTGCATCAGCGGCAGGACCGAGTCCTGCGCGTCGATCCGCTCGGGGAACTTCGCGATCATCTTGAGCATCGGGTGGATGCGCAGGGTGTCGCCGACGTGGAACTTGATGCCGCTGCGGCGGAGCAGCGCGGGCGTCTCGGTCGGGCCGGCGCACACGAACACGTGATCGGCGTCGATCCGCACCAGCTTGCGAGCGCCGTCGTCGAGCTCGGGCTCGCCCAGGACGCCGGTGATCCGGCGGTGGGCGCGGCGCTTGACCAGCATCTTGACGTGCGCGCGATCGAGCAGCTTCACGCCGGCGGTCTCGGCCTTGGGGACCAGCGTCGTGCTCATGCCCTGCTTGGCGCCGGTCGGGCAGCCGACCGCGCACGAGTTGCTGTTCTGGCAGCCGGTCGCCGCGCGCGGCACCTCCTGCGCCGCCCACCCCATCTTCTGCGCGCCGCGCGCGAAGATCTCGGTCGAGCGCGGCCACGGCTTGCCCGACAGCGACACCGACAGCTGCTCCTCGGCCCACGCGAAGTGCGGCGCGAGCTCGTCGACGCTCGCGCCGTCGAGATCGAACTGGGTCTGCCAGCGCAGCAGCACCTCGGCCGGCGTGCGGTGCCAGAACCCGCTGTTGATCTCGGTCGAGCCGCCGACGCACATGCCCTCGACGTAGCCGATCGGCACCGAGCCGACGATCGGCGTCATGCCGCGCCGCCGGTACAGCTGCTTCATGCCCTCGGTCGAGCCGGTGCCGTAGGTCACCGCGCGATCGTGGCGCTTGCCCTGCTCGAGCACGATCACGTCCAGCCCGGCGCGCGCGAGCTCGAGCGCGGTGACCGCGCCGCCCGCGCCCGAGCCGATCACCACGACCTGGGTCTTCATGCCAGCTCCGCGCTCGCCGGCAGGTCGCGCACCAGGCTCGCGGCCGGCACGACGACCGAGCCGAGCAGCTCGCGCCGGACGTCCTCGTGATCGTAGTAGGCGAGCAGCGCGGTCGCGCGCACCGGCTTGAACAGCTGGCGGAGCAGCGCGATCCGGCTCTCGGCCCAGCGCCGGGTCCACGCGCGGCGGCGCTCGAGCGGCACGTCGCAGTAGCCGCGCAGGAAGCGCAGCCGGGTGACGAACCGGAAGAACGTCATGCCCGCGCCGAACATGCCCTGCAGCTTGGGCGGCAGCGCCGCGATCTGACCGTCGACGAACTTCGCGGCGTACGCCACCGCGGCGGGCTTCGGCGTGCCCCCGACCATCGCCTCGACCATGCCGATCGTGAACGCGGAGGCCTCGGGCTCGGCGGGCAGCGGCGCGGCCGGCGCGATCTCGACGAACGGCACGCCGCGCACGGTGGTGAGCTTGTTGCCGCGCCGCGCCTCGCGCGCGATCGCCGCGGTCGAGCCGACCTCGACGCCGTACCACAGCATCGCGCTCGCGCCCCAGATCGTGACCGGCACGTAGAACGCGAGGTGGACGAGCGTCGCGTAGGCGATCGCGGTGGTCTCGTCGACGCCGTGGGCCATCAGCGCGCGCGAGCAGAAGTAGTGGAACGGCCCGATGAAGCCCGGGCTCGATGGCACGAGCAGGCCGAGGTTGGTCACGCTCATCGCGACCACCCCGCTCGCGAGGTCGTGCGGCAGCCCGAAGATCGGCAGCAGCGCGACGAACAGCCCGGCCTCGAGCGTCCACACCACGAGGCTGTAGAACACCAGCAGCGCGGCGTCGCGCGGATCGCGCAGGCACGCTCCCGCGTTGGTGATGCTCGACGCGAGCGAGACCAGCCGGTCGTGCGCGCGCGGCCCCAGCTTCTGGCCGAGCCGCGACGCGACCGCGACGATCAGCCCGGGCGAGTACGCGCCGGCGACGATCGCGGCGGTCGCGATGCCGAACACGACGAGCGCGACCCGCACGAGCTCGTGGATCCAGCCGGGCGCATCGCCGGTCATCGTGCCGAGCACGAGCAGCAGCAGGATCGCGAGGCCGTCGAGCACGCGCTCGATGAACGTGATCGCGAGCGACTGCACCATCGGCATGCCGGTGCGCTCGGCGAGCATGCCGGCGCGCACCAGCTCGCCGAGCCGCGCGGGCAGGACGTTGTTCGACGCGTAGCCGACCACGACGATGTTGCTCGCGGTGACCAGGCCGATCGTGGCCTCGCGCTTGACCAGCAGCCGGCAGCGCACGCCGCGCACGAGGTGGCCGAGCAGGTACGACGCGATGCCGATCGGCAGCCACGGCAAGACGCGCGCGTCCTGCCACACCTTCTCGAGCGCCTTGATGTCGAGGTGGCGCACCGCGAGAAAGATGAACACCGCGCTCGCGAGGAGCCCGACGGCGATCACGGTGTAGCGGTGCTTTCCCACGGACCGGGCGACCTTACTTTCCCGTCGACGACGGTGCAAGTACGCGATCGCGGCGGGCCCACAGGTGCCAGCAGCCGAACACGCCGACCTCGGTGTAGGCCGGAGGCGCGACGTACGCCAGCTCCGGACAGATCGCGCGTGCGTCGTCGAGCCCAGGCCCGCCGCTCCAGTCGGCGCGATCGCACACCACGACCGCGGCCGGCGGATCGCGCAGCCGCGGGCACGAGCGATGCGCGATCCGCTTCTGCACGTCCTCGAGCATCGCGCGCTGATCCGGCGACAGCTCGATGATCGCGGCGGCGCGCAGGTTGAGGAAGAAGTTCGCGAACGGCGGCACCGCGGTCATCCGCTTGGCCTCGTAGAGCAGGCGCGCCGCCGGGCCGTACGCGAACACGCGATCGTCGGGCCGGGTGATCGCGGCGAGCCTGGCGGCGGCCGCGCCGAGATCGCCGTGGTTCACGTGCGGCGCGCCGAGCTGCGAGGTCGCGGTCGGCGGATCCGGATCGATCCACGAGCTGCGCGCGAGCTCGCGCGACGCGTCCGCGACCATGACGAGCAGCAGCGCGCCGCCGGCGAGCGCGTGCCGGCCGCGGCGGCGCAGCAGCTGGATCGCGAGGATCGCGCCGAACAGGTAGGTGCCCGAGGTGATCGGGTGCGACTGGTAGATGTGGCCCTTGCGCTGCAGCACCATCGCGAGCAGGAACAGCGCCGGCGCCAGCGCGAAGCCGAGGTAGCGCCGCGGCAGTGCGCGCCGCCACACCGCGATCGCGCCGGCGATCGCGCACAGCCCCGCCGGCACCGTGATGTGGCGATCGATCGCGGCGAGCAGCGGCCAGAAGTCGGCCGAGCCCATGATGTAGCGATACGGCCGCGGCACGACGGTGTACCAGAACCAGAAGCCCGCGATGCTGCCGGTCGCCGCGAGCAGCGCGAGGCACGCCGCGATGCCGAGCGCCACGCCGGCCGCCATCCAGCCGAGCAGCCGCCACTGCCGGGTCGCGATCAGCGGGACCGCGCCGAGTGCGACGAAGATCACACCGATCTGCTTGCCGAACAGCTGGGTCGCGACCAGCGCGCCGCCGCACGCCGCGAGCGCGATCGCCCTGCGCCCGCGCCGCCGGCTCGCGACGACGATCACCGCCATCCCGAGGTAGCCGACCAGCGCGTAGTAGGCCTCGCGCTGCGCGGTCCAGTGCCAGTCGTAGCGGAAGTACTGCGCGAGCCACAGCGCGGCGATCGCGGCGGCCCAGGCGAGCCGCGCCCGGTACGGCGCGATCACCGCACCGATCGCGAGCGCGCCGGTGGTCTGGATCACGAGGTCGGCCCAGCGGAACGCGCGATCGGACTCGCCGGCGATCGCCTGGATCGCGGCGTGGAGCCAGGTGATGAACGGCCCGTCGGGCACCGCGACGTCGGCGTACAGCCGAGCGCCGTGCCGGATGCACCACCCGGTGTACTGGTACATCGACTGGTCGAAGTACAGCGCGTGGTCGGGGTAAGTCCGCGCGCAGTACGCGATCCACGGCACGAGCGCGAGCGCCGCGATCGCCGGGACCATGACATGCGTGCGGTTAGGCACCGTCGAGGGTCTATCATTGTGGTAAGGCTGACCGGATGCCCGAGGCCGCCGAAAAGCTCGAGTCCGAGCCGCCGCTGTACGTCGACCTCGACGGCACGCTGGTGAAGACGGACCTCCTGCTCGAGTCGCTGCTCGTGCTGATCAAGGCGCAACCGTGGACGATCCTGCTGCTTCCGGTGTGGCTGGCCCGCGGCCGGGCGCACCTCAAGGCGCAGATCGCGCTGCGCGCCGAGGTCGCGGCCGACACCCTGGTCTACGACGAGCGCATCGTCGAGCGGCTGCGCGCCGACCGCGCGCGCGGCCGCCAGCTCGTGCTCGCGACCGCGTCGAACGCGAAGTATGCCGATGCGGTGGCCGCACACCTCGGGGTGTTCGACGCGGTGCTCGCGAGCGACGACGCGCGCAACCTCAAGGGCGCGCGCAAGCTCGAGGCGATCGTCGCCCACGCCGAGGGCGGCGTGTTCGATTACGCCGGCAACGAGGCCGCCGACCTGCCGATCTGGCGCAAGGCGCGCAAGGTGATCTGCGTCGACACGCCCGGCCCGGTCGTCCGAAAAGTCCGCACGTTCGCCGAGCCCGACGAGCTCGCGCGGCCGCGCCGCTCGTTCCTCAAGCTGTTCGTCAAGGCGATCCGCGTCCACCAGTGGGCCAAGAACGGCCTGCTGTTCGTGCCGATCATCGCGGCGCACAAGGTCAACGTGATCGCCGACGATATCCGCGCGGTCGCGGGGTTCGTCGCGTTCAGCCTGTGCGCGTCGAGCGTCTACGTGCTGAACGACCTCACCGATCTGCGCGCGGATCGGTTGCACCCGCGCAAGCGCAAGCGCCCGTTCGCCTCGGGCGACCTCCCGCTGACCTATGGCCTGGCGCTGTCGCCGCTGCTGCTCGCGGCGAGCGCGACGATCTCCGCGCTCATGCTGCCGCAGCGGTTCTGGATCGTGCTCGCCGCATACTACGTGGCGTTCATGGCGTACAACTTCGCTGCCAAGGAGCGGGTGGTGTGGGACGTGATCCTGCTCGCCGGGCTCTACGTCGTGCGCGTCGTCGCCGGTGCGGCGGCGGTGCCGGTCACGCTGTCGTTCTGGCTGCTCGCGTTCTCGATGTTCTTCTTCCTGTCGCTCGCGCTGGCCAAGCGATATTCGGAGATGCACACCCTGCACAAGCTCGGCCGCACCACCGCGCACGGCCGCGGCTATCTCACCGACGACATGCCGGTCTTGCAGTCGATGGGCGTGTCGAGCGGCTACCTCGCCGTGCTGGTCATGGCGCTCTACATCAACAGCCCCGAGATCCACGCGCTGTACGCCCGGCCCTACGCGCTGTGGGCGATCTGTCCGCTCATGCTGTTCTGGATCAGCCGGATCTGGGTGAAGACCCATCGCGGCCAGATGCACGACGATCCCGTGGTGTTCGCGCTGCGCGATCGCGTGAGCCTGCTGGTCGGTGCCGCGACGATCGCGTTCGCCGCGGTTGGCACGCTGTAGCCGGCGTGGTTAGAGTCGATCGGGTGTCATCGGAGGTGAAGCCGCGGCGTGCGCTCGCGATCGAGCTGGCGGTGTGTACGCTGCTGATCGGCCTGCTGTCGCTCAACGCGATGCGCCGGATGGACTACCTCGGCGCCGACACCGCGCAGCACATCCGCATGACCGACGAGTCGCGCAGCGCGTACGTCGCGAAGAACATCGCCGATGGCAACGGCTACACGACCAACGATCTGCCCGCGGCGCTGGTCGACTTCTACGACCAGCGCGGCAAGCTCCACGACGCGCACTGGGTCAACGCCGATCGCTTCCCGTTCGCCGCGTACGCCACCGCGCTGGTCTACAAGCTCACCGGGTCGACCAGCTGGAAGGTCGGCATCCTCGGCTACAACATCGTCGCGTTCGTCGCGTTCTTCGTGCTGCTGTACGGGCTGACCCGAGGCGTGTGGCGCGATCGCTACGCCGCGCTCGCCGCGCTCGGGCTCGCGATGGTGCACGCCTACACCTACCAGTTCCTGTACTGGAAGGACGGCGACATGCTGCTGCTGTCGACCGCGACGATCTGGGCGCTGTATCGCTACTTCGCGCGCCCCGACGAGATGTCGTGGAAGCTCGCGCTCGGGCTCGGCACGCTGCTCGCGTTCGTGTTCCTCGCGCGGCCGAACCTCGGCGCGCCGCTGATCCTCGCGTTCGGCTTCGTCACGCTGCGGCGGATCTGGCGCATCCGTCGCGACGGCGCGCGCGCGGTCGCCCGCCAGCTCGGCCCGCGCGAGGGCCTCGCGCTCGCGGTCGGCTTCGTGTGGTGCGTGCCGTTCATCATCCACACGCTCTCGGAGTGGGGCACGCCGCTGTTCTCGGCGAACAACCTCTATCAGCTGCCGCTCGGCACGCGGTTCGGGATGGGCACGGACACCTGGTGGAAGTACACCGAGCCGGGCCACATCCCGACGCTCGGCGCGCTCGCGCACGCCGCGGGCGGCGAGCTCGCGAGCAAGTTCACGTCGTCGTGGGCGAGCACGCTCAAGAGCTTGCTCGCGTCGTATCCGGTCGAGCTCGCGCTCGCGATCGGTGCGTTCCGGTGGTCGCGCCGCAGCTCCGATCGCGAGCGGGTCGAGGCGACGCGGCCGTTGCGCCAGGTCACCGCGGTGTTCGGCTTCGCGTTCGCGACCAACCTCGCGCTGCTGCCGCTCTACGGCTACCAGGACTACAACTATCGCCACTACCTCGGGTTCGCGCTGCCGCTGCTGTGGCTGTACGCGGGCCGCGCGCTCGTGCTGGTGGTCGCCGGCGTCCGGCCCGCGATCCCGGCGATCCGCGACCACGTGCGCCGTCACCGCGCGATCTACGGCCTGCTCGTGATCGTCGGGCTGATCGGCTGGAACCTCGGCGCCGCGAGCTGGGACACGAGCCGGCTGTTCACGCGCACGTCGCAGCTGATCGAGAAGCACTGGTTGATCCCGGCGTGCGCGGTCGTGGCGGCGGTCGCGTGGCGGTGGCTGGTCCGGCCGCCGTGGTTCCCGCGCCTCGCGATCGGCGCGGCGCTGCTCGCCTGGCTGTTCTACAAGCCCAACCTCGAGGTCAAGCGCGCCGACTTCGCGTGGTTCCCGGCGAGCGACAAGGTGTGGACCGCCTTGCGCGGCCACGACGGCATCGTGTCGTCGTTCGCGCTCCAGGGCGAGGTCGCGTGGAACACCGGGCGCAGGAACATCCCGGCGCCCGAGTGGCCGATGCACGTCTACAGCCTGTGGTTCGATCATCAGGTCGAGATCGAGGACCTGTACATCGAGAGCGCCGACGCGCTGCTCGCGGGTCCGTTCGGGCCGGCGGCCGCGGGCTTCGAGGGCTACGCGCGGCTCCAGCACTACCGCACGCTGCCCGGCTACCAGGTCGCCTATCACGACGCGACCAGGCGCGCGTATCCGAAGTTTCGCATCCACCCGCAGCCCAAGGCGTCGACCGTGTTCCACCTGGTCGATCGCGAAGCGTTCCGCGCGATCGCGCACAGCCCCGATCGCATCGATCTCGGCGACCCGAACAACGTGATCTACACGCCGCACGGCTGGACCGATTACTACGAGCTCGACGGCAAGCACGCGCTGGCCGGCACCGACGTGACGCGCTCGCGCTATCCGAGCGGTGCGCCGGCGCCGTACGAGGACGCGAGCGTGACGTTCTTCCTCGACCAGCGCCGGCCGACCTCGTTCGACCTCGAGCTCTACGCGCCGGTCGCGACCAGCTACGAGCTCTACTGGAACCTGGATCTCTACGCGTGGGATCGGCCGGGCGATCGCGCCGCGCACCTGATCGGGACCTACACGGCGAGCGCACCGGGCTGGCAGCGCGCGCACTTCGACGTGCCGGCGGGCGTGACGCGCGCCGGGCTCAACAAGCTCGGCTTCCGCGCCGCGATGATGCAATCGACCGTGATGTGCCCGGCGGGCCTGAGCGACGACACCTGCCGCGCGGCGGTGCCCGCGCATCGCCCCGACGAGGAGGGCGGATACTCGACCGGGCCGATCGTGCTGCGGCCGACCGGTCAGCCGGGCGTCGAGGTGATGTGGCTCACGCTGCTCGCCGGCACGCTCGAGCTGCACTACTGAAGGTCGTAGAGCGTGACGCCATCTCGTGCGGCGATCACGTGATGCGCGCTCGCGAGCTCGGCGAGCGCGTCGCCGCAACCGGCCGGGCACAGCGCGCGGACCACGACGTTGTCGAACCCGCGCGCGCGCGCGTGGTCGTCGGCCTCGACGAGCAAGTAGCGCGCGCCGGTGGCGGCGATCAGCGCGGCGAGGCGAGCCGGCGGCGCGTCGCGCAGCGCGGCGGTGCGCGGCGTGCGCAGGTCGATGATCGACAGCGCCGCCGGATCGAGCAGCTCGGGGTGTACGACCCACGCCGCGACCGTCGCGCCGCGCGGCAACGAGCCGAGCACGTCGGCGTAGCGCGGGTCGGTGGTCGGCGCGCGGTGCCGCAGGTACTCGATGCCGGCGCACAGCTCGTCGTAGCGGCGCTGCCAGCCGGCGGGCCCGGTCGCGATCCGGCCGTCGTAGATCAAGACGACCGCGACGAGCGAGGTGATCAGCGCACCGGCCGCGAGCTTGCGCGCGGTGCCCGACGCGACGATCAGCCCGAACGCGATCGCGAGCGGCCACGCGAAGCGCGTCGCGTACGGACGCTCGCCGGCGAGCTGCGACACGATGCCGGCGAACCCGGCGGCGGTGGCGAGCGCGGGCCAGCGCGCGCCGGGCAGCGCGGCGGCGAGCACCGGGAACAGCGCCGCGGCGAGCGCGACGCAGGCGACCAGCGCGAGCGCGTGGTGCGGCGGCGCGATCAGGCCGCGCGCGGCGCCCAGCGAGCTCCACGCCGCGGCGCGCGCGACCGCGAGCGGGGCGATCGCCGCGGCCGCCCCGAGCACGACCACCGCGATCCGGCGCGGCGCGCGCGCGTCCCACGTGGCGAT
>Ga0335081_10006496_pt1 | contig 18635 bp, 12 predicted proteins | sample Lox_Sample_35_FD_206713 | JGI IMG/M metagenome (GOLD analysis project Ga0335081, IMG submission 206713) | Soil microbial communities from Loxahatchee National Wildlife Refuge, Florida, United States - Lox_Sample_3.5 | ecosystem: Environmental > Terrestrial > Soil > Wetlands | place: USA...
CCGATTATTATTATGCCCGGGTCATGGGCGTTTCGAACGCTTTCGTGGATTATTTTGTCAGCGCGACCGACACCCGCAGCAACACTTGCAGGTCGCCGATTCAACACGTCTGGGTCGGCTCAGGTTCGGGAACGACCGGCGGCAGCAGTGACGGCACGGTGGTGACCGTCTCGCCGGAGCCGCCGGTCGCCGGGAATGCCATGACGATGCGATACGTGGCCGCCGGACGCATTCTTGCATCGGCGAGCCAGGTTTACATTCACCTTGGTTGGAACAACTGGAACCCTGTCGTCTCGCCGGACGCGGCGATGACGTTCAATAACGCGTCGAACTGGTGGGAATACACCGTGGCCGTGCCGGCAAATGCCGCGAGCCTGAACTGTGTTTTCAACAACGGCTCCGGCACCTGGGACAACAACGGGGGCGCGAACTGGAATTTCACCGTCAGCACCGGTGGCAGCTCGCAACCGCCGGCGCAACCGCAGAATCTTGCCGCGACCCCGGTGCAGACAAATCAAATCGCCTTGAGCTGGTCGGCGGCGGCGGGCGCCGCCGGCTACATTGTGGATCGCGACGATGCGCCGATTACCACGACTGCCGGCACAAGTTACTCCGACGTCGGACTTGCGACGGGAAGTTATCATTGTTACTCCGTCGTAGCGTCCAACAGCGCCGGCTTCTCAACGCCCAGCGCGACGGTTTGCACGAACACGCTGGCCACCGCGCCGACGAACCTTCCACCGTTCGTGCTCGATGGCGCGATTGATTCTCCTGGTTATTTGCTGGCTTCCAACGGCCTGGCGCTCTACGCGGCGCTGCGTGGCACCGCGCTTTACGTGGCCACCGGCTCACCAGGAACGAGCGGGCCGAACGACTATTTCATATTCGTTTCCGACCAGTTGCTGCCCGCCGCCAGCGCACCGGCGCCGTGGGCCAAATCCGGCAGCGTGGCGGTGGCCACGACCAAGCCTTATCTCGCCACGGAAAGCCAGAATACTTACATCAGTTGGTATGTGAACGGCACGCAGGCGAACTGGCCTTGTGCCAAGGCTTCGACAACTTCCGGCGCAATGGAAGGCACAATGGATTTGATGCAGGCCTTTGGGCGCGTGCCGACGAACATATACTTGTGCGTGGCGGCTTATCAAACCACCGACGGCGGCTCGTTGGTTGCCCAATGTCCCGCCGGTTCCGGCCCCGACATTGACACCAACGAGTTTCTGGTGATGCCCGTGGCTGCTCTGCGCGATTCGCTGGGCGACGGCACGTTTGATTTGCTGGACCCGGCGCGCGGATTCAAAATCCTTGGCCTGAGTCCCGTGGTCAGCAGTCAGTGGTCAGTAGTCGCGGCTTTTGCCGCCATGCCGGGGCGCGCGTATCAAATCCAGTTTGTGGACCCGCTGGGCGGCATTTGGAGCAATCTGCCTGGCGGCTCGAATTTCGCGGTGCCGCCACAAATGATTTTGAATTTCACCGACGCGCCGCCGACGGGAACGCCGCAGCTTTTCTACCGCGTCATGCTGCTGCCGTGAACTTTTAAAAAGTAGGAGCCGACGTGAGGAGGCTCTGACTCCACCGGAATTTCGAAAAGGATTTGAGCCAGCTCACGCTGGCTGCTACGCGATCCGCTTCGCCGCTTCTCCGCTCAACTCCTTGATTTCATCCGCGAGCTTTTCCCCCTGTTGCTGCAACTCCGCGCTTTCCTGTTCCAGCAGTTTGGTTCGTTCCGCCGCCAGTTCATCCAACACACCCGGCCTTTGCTCGACAATGCCGCACAACTCTTATTCCGTGCTCTCCTTCAACTGCTCCAGCGATTCGATGACGGCGATGATTTCCAGTTGCAGCGATTCGTGCAGCCGCCGTGACTCCGCCAGTTCCACCTTGTCGCTGAAATCCAGACCCGTCCAGCCTTGCCGCAAATTCCTTCGCCCGTGGGAACGGGAGAAGGTTGCCGCAAGCCGGATGAGGGTTGTAATGGGGAAAACAATTCTGACGCCGGGTCTTCGGCGATTTCGCGGAGCGTCTTGATGTCGCCCGCCTCTTTCGCGCGGTTGACCCCGAAAGCATTCGGGGTTGATGGCGGCGGTCAGCTGTCCGTAGGTCGCCAGCTTGTCAGGTTCATAGTGCCTTTTTTCAAGCCAATAACTCGTCCAAAAGATTTTCTCGGTTAACAATTTCGATCTTGCACATTTCCAAGGGCAGTTCGAGATGCCTCAATAACAGAATCAAAACCCTCTTTTTCTCATCGTTGTCAATGCCTGTCATTACCCAGTGCCGAGCGTCTGGAACCTGTTTGTGCTGATACACGCCTCTGGCATTGCGTTGAACAAAATCTTGGGTCGGGTTCGTTGAAACCAGTCGGCGATTTTCGCCGAAACGAAAATTTTCTGCCCGCGTTAAAATATCCTGACCAAGCTCTTTAGCGAGTCTTCCAAGGAATTTTGCCATTGTTTTTGCTGCCGGTTCGTATCGGCCTATGGTTTCGTTATCTTTTGGAACCTTCACCACAGGCCAATAAATAGTGATCAAAATCCTTGTTTGCTGCCTTCTGCCTTCCGGTCCTTGGACTTCATCATTTGCGGGCGGGTCGTCGTCCAAAGCAAAATCTGACAGGTCAGGTTCAGCGAGGTGTGGAGTGTAGGGGCCGGGCGGACGCGACCAAATTTGCGCAACCTTCTGCGCCAACAAACGCCCCCGCCTCTTAATTGCTTCCTCGTTCCAAACTTCCACGTTGGCAAAATATCGGTTGAGTGAAAAATGGCTTTCCGCATAAATAGCCCGCTTTTCGCTGTATGATTTATTGCTCAAGTCGAGGTTGTAGCCTGTCAAAGTCAAATTGCCCAAACAATGCAGCCACTGGCGGTGAATGCGCTGCCAGTCGGGTCCGAGCACTTGCTTCCACTCTCGCCCAGACTTTTCATCGCCAATCGTTTGAGGCATGACGTGCTCAATCTGAACTTCCGAATCCGAAAGGTCCACCCGTTCATTATGCTCAAAAGATTCTTCAAGTGCATTCAGAAGCAGTCGGCATTTTTTCGTCCCGTAAAGAGCGAATGGCTGAAGTCGCGCGATAAAGATGTGGTCGTCGGGCCAGCCGCGACGAAACCAATAATCACGCAAGTCTTGGCGAGGTTGCTCATGGATGACAGTAATCGCTTCGACAAACCATCGTCCATAACCTCTTGTTTGTTCGTCACAAATACTTCTTCGCAGAACGAAACCGGCCAAATCCTTCATGCAGCCCAAAAGCTCTGCGTGCGGAAGCACTCCGCTTTCGTAACGTTCCAACAAGTTAAGCAAGAGTGGGTGGGCTGTCGTCATGTCGAGCATTTGAATCGCCCATAGTTCCTTCTGGACACGCTCGTCTTGACACTTCTCAGGTTGCTCCAGCCAGAGTTCGTAATTGGCGAACTTCTTGAGTTCAACTACTTGCTCGCCCGGAGTAAAGCCTCGCTCATTTCGCTCTGTGAATTGGTTCTTGAAGTCCACGAACGTCGCCTTTTTCTTTGAGTATGTGCCTAAGCGCATCAGATAATCCCGGTAAAATGTCGTCGGCACATCCGGCGGGCTACCGTCGTCGCAATCGAAAAGGTTCTCGAAATGTTGCCAATGTTGTTCCTGAAACGCAGCCTGCCCTGGTAATCCGACTTTCATAAACAAGAAATTCTTGATCAGACCGGATTCTTCCAATGGTTGTCCAGCTCCGTTTAAGCTCTCGAAAATCTCGTAAGGGTTTTCGTGGTCTATTCTGATTTCCACCAGCGATAGACGCGAAGTCGCCGCTTGAAAAACTTGGTTGAGTCTTGTTTCAGGGTCATTTTGTGCCAAGACTTTCCATCGTTGCTTGAAAAAACGCCATGCGTCAACGATTCCGCCATTGGCATTTTCGGTGCCTTGGTTCCCATCAATCACTGATTGAAAAGCTTCTCGGTCGGCGAGCAACGAAATCAACTTGTAGCGCTGCAAGCCAGCATTCCAACGGTGAACAAGATAGTCCTGTTCAATCTGATCGGGCAGTTGTGGCACTTCATGGGTCTTTGCCACATCACGCAAGGCCGCAAGCAATACCATCAAGGTGGTGAGCCTTTGCTGTCCGTCGATAATTTGAAACGTCGGCATATCGCTGGGGAAACTCCTCAATTGCGTGCAAACAAACGGCCCAAGAAAATGCTGTGGCTGTTGAGAATCCGCAACCAAGCGCATTATGTCGTTTGCCAAGCGGTTCCAGTCCTTTCGCTCCCAGCAGTAATATCGTTGAAAGAACGGCACCAGGTATTGAGTTTTTGCGTGCAGGATTTCGCCGACGGTTGAGACTTTGGCATCCATAGGTTTGAACACATTTTTGCAAATTCCGCCGCCGCCGCAAGGCTTCCTTCCTGGCCAAACCCCAAAATGGTTGAGGGTTGAAAGTTGAGAGTTGATGGCTGCCGGCACGGTGCAATCCAGTGCCAAATCGGCCTTCGCCCGTGCGCCCTGCTTTTTGCGCTTCAAGGCGGCACTTTTTCACACTTGCCGGGGTAACGGGGTGGGTTATCCTTTCAGCATGAGCACAGCGACCGCGCATTTGCTTGAAGAATTCGAGCGGCTTTCTCCGGGCGAGCAAAGGGAGTTCAGCCGCGTCATTCTTCATCGCACGGCGCAACTTGATTATGCCGCGCCCACGGACGAAGAATTGACCGCCGCCGCCGCCAGCGTCTTCGCCCTGCACGACAAGGAGGAAGATGCCCAGGCGCGGTGAAGTCTGGGTCGTTGACCTCGGCATGGCGCAAAAAGTTCGCCCCGCGTTGGTGTTGAACGTCCCCTATCAAGACGCCGACCGCGCGCTTATCACCATTGTCTCGCATTCGACGGCGCTTCGTGGTTCCGAATTTGAAGTCGCCGTTGATGTTCCGTTCCTCAAGCGGGGCGCATTTGTCGTCCAAAGCCTGATTACCATCCCGTCCAAATTGGCGCTCCGCAAACTCGGCAGCCTGACTCCGGAACAGCTTGCGCTGGTTGAACAAGGTGTTCGACGCTGGCTGGGTTTGTGACAAAAAAACAATTCGCTGGAAAGTCAGGACAATGCCGCCGGATTACAGCCATTTTCACGAGTGCCACCTTCCCGCCGCCGCAAGGATTCCTTCATGTTCTGGTCGAAAACTGCGCCTGACAATGCCTGCAAATTCAATCAATGTGACGGAGCGAATGCAATTTCCACCGACTGGCCTCGGGAAACCGGCGCCGCGGGCAACGTGATTTCAAAAACATCCGCATCCGGTGCGCCAGTCGGGTCGCCGAGCGGCATCGCCGTCGCGTCACGGCTGAGATGATGAATTGGCACGTTCAGTGTTTCGCCATTCACCTTAATGTCTGCCGGCGCCAGGTTTTTCGACCAGCTCGTCGGCGGATGAATCCGCAATGTCCAGGCGCGCTGCTTCAAAGCCCCATGAAATGTTCCTTTTGCTGCGCCGATTTCCACACGGACGATTTTCTGCGCATCATCCAACGACGATCGGAGACTTGTGTTTCGAAACCCGCCGTGCTGATAGGCGGTGGTCAACGTGTCGTCTTCGTAGAGATTGGCCTCATTGGCTTCGCCGGGACACGGATACAAATCCAGCGTAATCGGGTTCCACGGTTTTTCGCCCGTGTATTGCATTTCCGGCGCGAGCGGCACGACGGCGCCGGAGTGGATGAAAATCGGCATTTGATCCAATGGCACGTCGTTTGTGACCGTGGCCGGGCCGGAAATGATTTGGCCCGTCCAGGCATCAATCCAATCACCCGGCGGAAGCCACGTCACGCGCTTCGCCGTGTCGGCGCCGGCCGAACGCCATTGCAGCTTCATGACTGCGTTGTAGCCCAATTGCAAATACTCGATGCGCAATTGGTGCGGCTGCCCGGCAGTCAGCACGGCGGAAGCTTCCGTGGTGGTCGAATCGTGCGGTCCCCAGGCGTCAATCACCAGTTTGCCGTCTACCCACACCCGCGCGCCATCGTCCGCCAGGCTCGCCAACACCACATCGCCGGTCGCCGCCGGCACTTCGATCGCGCCGGTCCAACGCGCCGAATAATTTTCCGCCGGCAGCTCCGGCGCGGGGTTGCCCCGTCCCCAATTGAAATCCACCGCGGCGTCGGTGCGCGTCAGCGTTGGTGGGCCGGCCAAATCCACGTTGGTGAAAAATTCCGCCTTCAACCCCGGCTGGCCCCGTGGAATAACCGTTGAACTTGCTGAGACGGTAGTCCCCTCATGTATTCCACGGGGCTGGCCGTCCGGCGTTTTCAGCCAGTCGCCGGGGACAATTTGCATCGTGCCTTGCAGCACCGGCGCAACCAGAATGTCTTTGCCGAGCAGATATTCGTCGTTGCGGCTGGCCTGGGGAAATTGGGGGAAATAAAAGTCGAGCCGGCGGAGGAGCGGCTCGCCGGTTTCATAATTTTCATGCGCGGCGGCGTAAAAGACCGGGAGCAGCCGGTAGCGCAGATCCACAAAACGGCGCGCGACCTTTTCGGCTTCCGGCCCGAACGCCCACGGCATCCGCTGCAAATTGTGCGTGCAATGCGGACGATAAACCGGCGAGAGCGCGCCGTATTCAATCCAGCGGATGTATTGTTCGGGCGTCGGGTTGGCGACGTGTCCGCCCAGATCATCACTCTCGTAAGGGAACAGCGACTGGGCTCCGGAATAAACCGCGTTCTCCACGGCACGCCGCAGAAAATCGTAGCCCGGCCCGATGTCGCCCGTCCATTGAATCGGGAAACGATGCGCCGCCACGTCCATCGGGCGTTTGCGGATGCCGTTGTCAATGCCATCCACATTGGCCATGATCAGCGGACGCTGCTCGGGCCGGACCCGCTGCGTGATGTCGTGATAGAGCCACATCCCCCAAACTTCCTTGTTCAGATTCGGCTTGGGCGTGACCAGATGGACCATCCAATTGCGGTCGTACCACCAGAAATCCAATCCTTCCTTCAACAATCTCGACAGGTTGTCGTAACGATAATTCAACTCTTTCGGGTCAAGGGCGGTTTTGGCCACCGGTTCCGGATGATCGTTGAACATGATGCGGGCGTGTTTCGCGTGGGCCTCCCGGAAGAACCGTTCCATGTTGGGAAACAGGTTTGTGTTCGGCTGATAACCGGTGGAAGCATTCTGCCGCCAGCCGGTGTCCACCACCAGCACGTCGAGCGGAATCCGGTGTGCGCGGTAATCGTCAATCTGCTTCAACGCCGTGGCTTCGCTGTAATCGTACCAGCGACTGTCAAACGCGCCGAGAGTGAACAGGGGCGGCATCTCGGTCGGACCGGTCAGCTTGAGAAAGTCCTTGCGCAATTGCCGGTAATCCCCACCCGGTACAAACACATAAATGTCCGGCGCGTCATTGCTCAGATCCCACCCGCTCGTTTCCGGCCGCTTGGTTTTTGTTGGGGCGGGCGTCAGTCCCCACAGCGGCGGAATGATTCGCGGCGTATCGGCAAACGACCAGACTTGCGGTTTGTCCGCCGGCCCAGGCAGCCATTTGTTGTTCTCCAATTTCCCGTTGTAAGTATAAAGCACCCGCCCGGCGGCGGACTCGACGCGAACGCCGTCCAGCGTCATGCCCGCTTGCGGAACGGCAACAACGTAATCTGTGGTTTTGATTTCCACGGCGCCGGAATTCGTTTCCATCGTGAACGCTGCGCCCGGCCAGTCGCGATCGACGATGTGGAACGTTTTCCGGTCCTCAAAACCCTCCGGCTCCTTCAGTTCAATCCGCACCAGGGAACCGGAGAGCAATTGGACGCGGACATTGCCCACCACCACGCTTGGCGGTGCCACGGTCGAGGCGGCGTGAGTTGCCGACGAAAACATTGTCAGCGCAGCAAACAATTCCGCGGCGAAACACCTTCCCGGAAAGCGGCTGCGAAAGGAATGAATCATCAGCATTGATTGCCAGACATTCAGGCCGCTGGCAACCCACATAAACGTGCGGCAGACACAAGTTCAGGGTCCAAGGCGTCACGGTATCTGTTGGCGGCAGGATGCCGCCCTGACTGGCACACCGGGAGGCGTGCCGCCACGGCCTCGCGCGGCGCAGCCGCAACCAAAGGAGCGCGGACAGCCTTGTCCGCGCGAAGGCGGTGTGAAACAAGAAACCAGCGGACAAAGCCGTCCGCGTTCCTGGAGAATCTTCGCGTGACGTGACGATGTCATGAAATAGCCCAGTGGAGGCGGCCATCCTGGCTGCCAGTTAATGCGGCTTCCAGCCGCGTGTTCCCTGGACAGGTGCAGCATCAACCTACAAACGAAAATTCATCGCCCTGCACGGCAAGCTTGTGTCGACTGGCCGGCGTTCGCAAAATAGGTCCATGCCCCGTTGTTCAGGCATTTTCTGCCGGGCCGGCGCGTTGCTCTGGCTGGCGTCATTGGCGACGCCGGCGGGTGCGACCGTCCTCTGGAGCGACCCCGCCGCACGGGCTGTCCACAATACTGGCATGGGTGCGGACATACTCGGTGGTGCGGTCGAACGGACCGCTACCAACAGTGACGCGCTTTATTTCCGGTTTCACGTTGAACCGATTTCGGATGCGACCACCGAGCCTTACTTCGCAGGCTTTCAATTGTTTGAAGGCGACGAAGAGCGGCTGGGGGTGGGGAATGCGATGGAAGCCTGGGGCTACTCGGCGTTCAACACGGCGGAGACCGGTCCGTCGAACGCACCGGCCTCCGGCGAATTCAACTTGAAATCCGCGCATCCCGAAACGTTCCGGCTGGGCATGTCCTGGCCTTACGAATTGGTGCGCCACGACGTTGAACGGACCATCATCTTCAAGGTTCAATACGTCCCCGGGGGCGACGACCTCGTAACCGTGTGGCTGAACCCGAACCTCGAACGCGGCGCGACGGACAAAAACCAGCCCGAAAACCTCACTACGAAGTTCAAGGCGAAAGCCACCTTCAATCAAATCCGCCTGCGCCAGGGCCACGGCCCTGACGCCGATGGAGGCAACGGCTGGATCTTCAGCGACATGGCGATTGCGACTTCGTTCGACGACTTCGTGGTGGTGCATTACTGGCAGACGTGGTGGTTCGACACGCTCGTGGCGGCGGTGCTGCTCGTCGGAGTAGGCGCAATGGTTCGCATCATTGAAAAAAGAAAATTTCAACTGCAACTGCAGCGCGCCGAGCAGCAGAGCGCGCTGGAACGCGAGCGGGCGCGCATCGCCCAGGATTTGCACGACGACCTCGGATCGTCGCTGACGCGGCTGTCGCTGTTGAGCGGCCTGATCAAGGCGGACAAGGATAACCCGGAGCAGGTGGAGGCGCACGCCGGCAAGCTGGCCGAGTCCGCCGATCAGACCGTGCGGGCACTGGAGGAAATCGTCTGGGCGGTGCGGCCCGGCAGCGACACGCTGCAAAGCCTCGTGGAGTACATCGCCCACTTTGCGAACGAATTGTTTGAAGGCAATCCCATGCGCTGCCGGCTGGATTTGCCGCACGACCTGCCGGCGCGACCGCTGCCGCCGGACGTGCGCCACAACATCTTTCTCATCGTCAAAGAAGCGCTGACCAACGCGCTCAAGCACGCCGGCGCGGGCGAGGTTCATGTGTTGGCGAAAATATCGGGGAACACGCTGGAAATTTCGGTGCGGGACGAGGGAAAGGGTTTTGACCCCGCGTCACCGGCGGAAAGCCGGCGCAACGGGCTGGGCAACATGCATCGCCGCGCGGAGGCGATTGGCGGCAGGCTGGAGTTGCAGTCCGCGCCCGGAACCGGAACGACCGTCCGGCTCGTGGTCAATTTGAAGAATGGAATGAACGCCGGCAAAACTTGAGGCGCAGGCTGTTTTGCCGCACATTTATGCGGTTGAGCAGCGACAGGGTTTCAGGCAATCAGTAATGTGTGGTTGCCTTTACTACCCAGGACATGCAAATCAAAGTGGCCATCGTGGACGACGACGAAGGCATCCGCACCGGTCTGGCGGCGCTCATCCGCCGCAATTCCAACTTCCGGTTGGCCGGCGATTACCCGAACGCGGAAATCGCCCTCAAGGAAATCCCGCGCCATCCGCCCGACGTGGTGCTCATGGACATCAACCTGCCCGGCATGAAGGGCTACGATTGTGTCCGGCAACTGAAGGCGGCGCTGCCCGCCGTCCAGTTCCTGATGCTGACCGTTTATGAGGACAGCGACTCGCTGTTCAACTCGCTCAAGGCCGGGGCGAGCGGTTACCTGCTCAAACGCACCGCCTCCGCGCGATTGCTCGAAGCCATCCGCGACGTCCACGCCGGCGGCGCGCCGATGACGCCGCAACTGGCCCGCCGCGTCGTCCAGTTCTTCTCGAAACCGGCCGAGGGAGACTCATCAGTGGCCCGGCTGACTCCGGGGGAGAAGGAATTCCTCGATCAACTGGCCAACGGCTACGCCTACAAGGAAATCGCCGACCGCATGAAAATCAGCATTGACACTGTGCGCAGCTACGTGCGAACGGTCTATGAAAAACTGCACGTGCACTCGCGCACCGAGGCTGTCGTCAAATACCTGCGGGGATGAACCGGCGTCGGAAATGTAAAAACTCCGCGGATTGAAATCACGCCGCCCCAAATCGAATCCGCCTCCCGCCCCGCCGGCGCCCCGCCCGCAGTCAAAACGGCGGCTATGGATTTTCAGGCTGACGGCGCTGTTGCTGCCGCTGGGATTGCTGGCCGCATTGGAACTGGCCCTGCGGCTCGCCGGCTATGGTTACGACACCGGTTTCTTTCGCCGGCTCCGCATCGGTAATGAAGATTACTTCGTCCAAAACGAAGATTTCAGCCGGCTATTTTTCCCGAAGGAGACCATGCGCAGTCCCGGTGCGATCCGGATGCCGGTCCACAAGGCGCCCGGCACGTTCCGCATCTTCATCTTTGGCGAATCGGCAGCCATGGGCGATCCTGAACCGGCCTATGGCGCCGGCCGCTATCTCGAAATGCTGCTGCGCGAAAAATATCCGGGAACGAATTTTGAAATCGTCAACGTCGCGTTCACCGCCATCAATTCGCACGTCATCGTGCCCATCGCCCGCGAGTGCGCGCAGCACGACGGCGATTTGTGGATCATTTACGTGGGCAACAACGAAATGGTCGGTCCGTTCGGCGCAGTGACTGTTTTTGGCCGGCAGGCGCCACCGCTGCCTTATGTCCGCCTGGTCACGGCCATCCAGCGGACGCGCACCGGCCAGTTCATCACCGAACTGTCGCGCCGGCTCGGCCACGGCGCCAGGTCAACCTCGTGGGGCGGCATGGAGATGTTTCTGGAAAATCAAATCGCGCCGGACAGCCCGCTCAAGAAAATCGTCTATCGCAATTTCCGGAAAAATCTCGACGACATCGTACGCGCCGGCCTCGGTTCCGGCGCAAAAGTATTGCTGAACACCGTCGCGGTGAACCTCAAGGATTGTCCGCCGTTCGCTTCGCTTTCGAACAGCAATCTGCCGCCGGCCGAGCACGCGCAGTTTGACGCCTGGTATGCCGAAGCCGGCCGGCAGGAAGGGCTAAGCAACTACGCCGCCGCCGCGCAACTGCTTGCGCAGGCGGCAAAACTGGACTCGCAGAACGCCGGATTGCAATTCCGCTGGGGCCAGTGTCTGCTGGCGCAAACCAATTACGCCGCTGCGCGTGAACATTTCCAATCCGCCTGCGACGACGACGCGTTGCCCTTTCGGGCCGATTCGCGCATCAACGCCGCGATTCGGGACGAACGGCAAAGAATCCGCAATGCCAATTTAATCCGTTTCGACGCCGCTGCCGCGCTGGCCTCAGACAATCCAACCCATCTTTGCGGGCAGGAAACGTTTTACGAACACGTGCATTTTAATTTCGACGGCAATTACCGCCTGGCGCTCGCGTGGGCGCAACAAATCGAACCTCTCCTGCCGCGCAATCCCAACGCCTGGGCTTCACAGGCAACCTGCGGGCAGAGGCTGGGTTTGTCGGACTGGAACCGCGCCTTGATCCTCGAGCACATGGCGGGCCGGATGCAACAGCCGCCACTGAGCACCCAGCCTGACAACGCCCGGCGGGTGGAAAATTTACGGGAGCAGATCCATCGGTTGCACGGGCGGATGAACGCGGAGGATGCCACCAACACCACGGCGAATTTTTTGAAGCAACTGGCGCGGGCGCCGGAGGATTTTCAGTTGCACGAAAATTATGCTTTGTTTCTTCAGGCCACCGGCGACCTCCCGCAGTCCATCGCCGAATGGCGGCGCGTTCGCGATCTGATTCCGCAGCATTATCTTGCGTATTACCAGATTGGCCGGATGCGGGGCGGTCAAGGCCGGTGGAGCGAAGCGGAATCGTCACTTCGGCAGGCGGTAAAAATACGCCCCAGCCTGACCGAAGGCTGGATTGAACTCGGCAATGTGCTCGCTTCGCAGAAAAAATTTGAACCGGCCTTCGCCAGTTACACGGTCGCGTGGCAACAGAATCCGCAACACCCGCAGACCGCCTTCCGTCTGGGCAGCGTGCTGGCGAAGCTGAACCGCCACGCCGAGGCCGTGCAGTTCTATCGCAAAACCATCGAACTCGCGCCGGCCAATTGGGAAGCGCACTTCGAGCTGGGCGGTGAACTGGACGCTGCCGGCCGGCTCAAGGAAGCCGGAAATGAATTTGGCGAGGCGGTCAGACTGAATCCGGGTTATTCCCGGACGCATTTTGATTACGGCGTGCTGCTGGCGAAGCTGGGCCGGCTCGATGAGGCGCAACACGAGTTCGAGGAAACCCTCCGCCTCGAACCGGGTTATGCCCGGGCGCGCGATTACCTCACGCAATTGCAGGCCTTGAAAGCCCGCGGCGCCCCCGTTTTACATTTGCCAGAGTCCCCGTGAATTCATAAATTTCAAAATCCCATGTGGTCGTTGCTCAAAGAATTCCTGAAATTCGCCAGACAGGAGAAAAAATGGTGGCTCATCCCGCTGATCGTCGTGCTGCTGTTGCTGGGCGCCATTTTGATTTTCTCCGCCAGTTCCGGTATCGCCTGGGCGCTCTACCCGTTTCTGTGAACCATGCCCTTGCCCTGTGAAATCAACGCACAGACGCACAGGAAACACCGACTGCGAGACGGCAGTCAAGGCGTGGAGCACGCCCGGCAGCTCTATTTCACAGGGCGGGCCGCGCAACGTCCTCGGCATTTCGGCGTTTTACCATGATGCCGCCGCCGCGTTGGTGCGGGACGGCCAAATCATCTGCGCCGCGCAGGAGGAACGGTTCAGCCGCAAAAAGAACGACCCCGAATTTCCCGCACAGGCGATCCAATTCTGTCTCCGCTACGCCAACCTGGCGCCGGGGCAACTGGACGCCGTGGTTTTTTACGACAAGCCGGTTCTGAAATTCACGCGCCTGCTGGAAACGTACCTCGCCGTTGCGCCCGGCGGCTGGCGGACGTTCCCGACCGTGCTGGCCAACTGGCTTGGCGGGAAACTGGATTTGCGCAAAACCATCCGCGCCGAGCTGCCGGAATTGCATCCCGATTGCCCGGTCCTTTTTACCGAACATCACCAATCCCACGCGGCCAGCGCGTTTTATCCGTCGCCCTTCGACGAGGCGGCGATTCTGACGATTGACGGTGTCGGCGAATGGGCCACGACGACCATCGGCTACGGGCGCGGTCGGGAGACCAAAATTTTAAAGGAGCTGCGTTTTCCGCACTCGCTCGGGCTGGTATATTCCGCGTTCACCGACTATTGCGGCTTCCGCATCAATTCCGGCGAATACAAGCTGATGGGGTTGGCGCCCTACGGCCAACCGAAATATGCCGACGCCATCCGTCGCGAATTGCTCGACCTCAAGACCGACGGCTCGTTCTGGTTGAACCTCGAATTCTTTGATTTTCTGCGCGGCACGACGATGACCAATGAGCGGTTTTACAAACTGTTCGGCGGCCCGCCGCGCGCACCCGAGGAGAAAATCGAACAGCGGCACATGGACGTGGCGCGTTCGATCCAGGTGGTCACGGAAGAAACCATGTTACGGCTGGCCCGGCATGCGCGCGAAGTCACGGGACAGAAAAATCTTTGCCTGGCCGGCGGCGTCGCGCTCAATTGCGTCGCCAACGGGCTGATTCTCAGGGAGAACATTTTTGAGCGCATCTGGATTCAGCCGGCGGCGAGCGATGCGGGCGGCGCGCTCGGCGCGGCCCTCGCCGCGTGGTATGCGACGGCGGAGAATACTCGCGTGGCCGCTCCCGCGGATGCGATGCAATCATCGCTGCTCGGCCCGGAATATTCGGACGCCGAAGTCGAATCAACGCTGCATACACACGGCGCGGTGTTTCAAAAACTGGAAACCGACCAGTTGCTCGACTTCACCGTGGACCTGCTGAAAACGGAAAAAGTCGTCGGCTGGTTCCAGGGCCGGATGGAATTCGGGCCGCGCGCGCTCGGCAACCGCTCAATTCTCGGAGATGCCCGCTCCCCCAAAATGCAGTCGGTGATGAACTTGAAGGTGAAGTTCCGCGAATCGTTCCGACCTTTCGCGCCCGTCGTCCGCCAGGAGCGGTTGGCGGACTATTTTGAGCTGGCCGTGGATTCGCCCTACATGCTGCTCGTTGCGCCGGTCAAAAAGGAATTGCGAAAACCGTTGCCGGCGAATCTGACCGGCCTTGATTTGCTGAAGGCTGAACGCTCCACTTTGCCGGCCATCACGCACGTGGATTATTCGGCGCGGATTCAAACGGTCTCGCACGCAGGCAATCCGCTGCTCTACGATTTGCTCCTGCGTTTTGAGCAGGCAACCGGCTGCGGCGTGCTGGTGAACACGTCCTTCAACGTGCGCGGCGAACCTATTGTCTGCACGCCCGATGATGCCTATCGCTGTTTTGTGAACACAGAAATGGATTATCTCATCCTGGGCAACTGTGTGATCGAGCGCGCTGCGCAACCGCGGCAAAAACATCCGCGGCGCCTTGCGCCGCAGGCGGATTGACATGAAATTAAAATTCAAGGAAGACCCGAAGGAGTGGCGCAAGTCTGCGCTGCTGACGGCAGTGGGGCTTGCCATCGTAAGTTCGCTCCTGCGCTGGCGGCGGCTTCTGCCGGTGAACGCCTGGTATGCTGTCCTTGGCGTGCTCGCCGTTGTGGCAGTCGTTGCCCTGCTCCAACCGCGCTGGTGCCGGGGCTGGTATCGGTTTTCCTTGCGGCTCGGATTTTATTCCAGCCAGTTTGTGGGCCGTTGCGCGCTGGCGCTGCTTTTTATTTTCATCCTCACGCCGGTCGGCCTGCTACTGCGGCTGGCAGGCAAGGATCCTTTGCAGCTCAAACGGCCGCGCACCGTGAAAACCTACTGGCGTCAGGCGCGGGATGCCAATCCGCTGGACCGACTCTTCTGAAAAGCAAAACTTGAAAAAGCGCCGAAACCAATCGAGGCCCGGAGGAAAGTCGGGCGTGCCGCCGGTTAAAAGTCGGCGCAGCGACCCGGCAGTTACTTTGTCGCCACGTCGCAGATGGTTGTTCCGGCTGTTCGCGCTTGCCGTCGTGCCGCTGGTCCTGTTGGGCGGACTGGAAATCATTTTGCGGCTTGCCGGCTTCGGTTATCCAACGGGCTTCTTTGAAAAAATCCGCGTCGGTGACAAGGATTATTTCGTCAATAATGAAAATTTCAGCCTGCGATTTTTCCCGCCGCAACTGGCGCGCTGGCCGGGGCCGGTGATGTTCGAGGCCGAGAAGCCCGCGAACACTTACCGCATCTTTGTGCTCGGTGAATCGGCGGCGCGCGGCGAGCCGGAGCCGTCCTACGCCGCGTCGCGTTATTTGGAATCATTATTGAACACGCGTTTTCCGGGCACGCATTTTGAGGTGATCAATCTCGGCATCACGGCCATTGACTCGCATGTCATCCTGCCCATCGCGCGCGACTGTGCGAAGGCCGACGGCGACCTGTGGATTATTTACATGGGGAACAATGAAATGGTCGGGCCGTTCGGCGCGGCGACGGTTTTTGGAGCGAAAGCGCCGCCGCTGGCTTTGGTCCGGCTGAATCTGGCCATTCAGCGAACTCGCCTCGGCCAGTTGCTCGTGGACCTCAGCCGCCGGGTTGGCGGGAAAAGCGCCCATCCTTCCTGGGGCGGCATGAAAATGTTTCTGGGGAACCAGCTTCGCGCGGATGATCCGCGCAAGGAGGCGGTATATCAAAATTTCGAGCGCAATCTGAAGGACATTGTGAAGGTTGGTTTGGATTCGGGGGCAAAAATTTTGCTCAACACGGTCGCCGTGAACCTTAAGGACTGCCCGCCGTTTGCCTCATTGATGAATTCCAACCTGCCCTTTGCCGATCGCGCGCAGTTCAGCCGGTTGTTTTCCGCCGGCTGCGCGGATGAAGCGCAAACGAATTTTGCCGGGGCGGCGAAAAATTTTGAGACAGCGGCCAGGCTGGACCCGCTGTTACCGGAATTGCAGTTTCGCTGGGGCAAATGTCTGCTGGCGCAAACCAATTACGCCGCTGCGCGTGAACATTTCCAATCCGCCTGCGATGACGACGCGTTGCCGTTCCGCGCCGACTCGCGCATCAATGCCACGATTGAAAAGATTGGAAGGCACTTTGCGGGCGACCGGCTGACATTTTTCGATGCGGCTGCCGCCTTGGAGCAAGAGCTGCCGGCGGGCATTTGCGGCCAGGAAACTTTCTACGAACACGTCCATTTCAATCTGGACGGCAATTTCCGGCTGGGTCGCGTGTGGGCCGGACAGGTGGCAAAAATGCTGCCGGTTGCAATCCTGAGCAACGCACGTACCAACGGTTGGGCGACCCATGAGGCTTGTGACCTTCGGCTCGGGTTGACGGATTGGAACCGGTGCGCGGTGACGCAGATTATGATTGACCGGCTTCACCGTCACCCGTTGAGCGACCAGTCGAATAACGCGGAGCGCATGAAATCACTGCGCGACGAGATGAACCGTTTGCGCCAGCGGATGAATACCAACACTGCGTCACAGGCGGCGGCGGTTTATCGGGCGGCGCTCGATCACTCGCCGAGGGATTTTTTGTTGCACCAGAACTTCGCGGAATTTCTTGAATTGACCGGCGACGCGAAGGCGGCGGTGGTGCAATGGCAGCAGGTGCAGGAGTTGCTGCCCCACAGTTGTGAGGCGTTCTATCAGGCGGGCCGCTTGTTGTCTCAACTCGAACAATGGGCTTCGGCTGAGACCGCGCTGAAGAAAGCGGTGACGCTGCGACCGCGCCTGATGGAAGCCTGGTTTGAATTGGGCGGGGTTCATCTCTCAACCCGACAATTTGAACTGGCCCTGCAAGATTACAACCGGGCGCGGCGGTTGAATCCGCAGGACGCGACCTATTGCGCCTTTGCCGGCAAGGCGTTGTCGAAACTCAACCGCCATGCCGAGGCCATGCAACTTTACCGTCAGGCCCTCCAGATGCAGCCCGATTTGTGGGAGGCGCACTTTGCCTTGGCCGATGAACTGGCGGCCACCGGGCGGTTTGCCGAAGCGGGAGATGAATATGCGCAAGTCATGCGGCTGCGGCCCGCCTTCGCGCTGGCCCATCTGGACCGGGGCGTGATGCTGGCCCGCGTCGGCCAATATGATGACGCGCTCAAGGAATTTCAAGAGACCCTGCGGCTGGAACCGGCCAACGCGCAAGCCTGGGACTATTTAAAACGGCTCACGGATTGGAAGAATCACCAGCATTGACGGGCCCTTTTCGCGCGGCAAAACCGGATTGGAACCTGTTCCATTGGTGGAGCTGATGGCTTTCCGCTTACCGCACAAACATGTGGTTGTTTTTCATGCCGCATTCGGTAAGAGTCTAGAAACGCCACAGCACAACATACATCTAAACAAAAGCTTGGAATCAAAAATAATTTTATGAAAATCAACTCGAAAATGACCGCACTGCTGGCCGGCGCATTGTTTTGCGCAGCCGGAGTCCTGACCGCTCAGGCTGATACCCTTGTCACGTTCAGCGTGGACATGTCCACCAACGTCGCTCTCAGTACTTTCGATCCTGCAACCGATACGGTGGCTGCCCGCGGAACCTTCAACGGGTATGGGACGTTGAATTTGGTTCAAGATCTATCGCAGATGCCCGAATACATTTACACCAACACCGTAGATGACACTTCGGATGCCGACGGCAACACGCTGCAATATAAGTATTGGATCAGCACTGCCGGTGCGGCTAATACCGGTTGGGAAAATACGAGCGACGGACAAAACCGGGCGGCGAAATTGCTATCCGCCGGGCAGAGTCTGGTTTTGCCCACTGCATTCTTCAATGATGCCGGCGCCCCGGTGCCTGTGACGGTCAACTTTCAAGTGGATATCTCGGAACAGGTCGTCCTTAACAATTTTACGCCGGGCACCAGTTCCGTGGAAGTCCGGGGCTCGTTCAACGGCTGGACCGGTGGCGCCACCCTGCTGACCAACTCTTCCGTGACGGTTCCCGGTGAGCCTGGTAATCCGATCTGGGCGAACGCCGTCAGTGTGACTAACTCCCCTGGCGCTGCGGTGGCGTTTAAGTATGTCATTCAGCCCGGCACGGGCTGGGATTCTCCAAGCCCTGCCAATCAGGACGGCGGCCAAAACCGCTACTTTGCCTCGGTCGCACAAACCCTGCCGCTGGTGAATTTTAACGACCAGATCTATGTCGAAGCCCTTTGCACAAACGTTTTCAGCGTGGATAT
>Ga0335081_10006497_pt1 | contig 18633 bp, 12 predicted proteins | sample Lox_Sample_35_FD_206713 | JGI IMG/M metagenome (GOLD analysis project Ga0335081, IMG submission 206713) | Soil microbial communities from Loxahatchee National Wildlife Refuge, Florida, United States - Lox_Sample_3.5 | ecosystem: Environmental > Terrestrial > Soil > Wetlands | place: USA...
CCGGGTCGTAATTGGAGAGCACGTTGTCGCGCTCCCAGCGCGGCGAGGCATACTCCCACCGCATGCCCAGGTTGAGCGTGAGTTTCGAGTTGACGCGGAAATCGTCCTGGAAATACAGGAAGTACAGCCGCTGGCGGTAATTGCCCACCAGGTAGTTGGAAAGCTGCACCTGCCCGGGAAGTCCGAACATGAAGTCCGCCAGGTTGTAGCTGGCGGTGTCGCTCGCGATCGAGCATCCCGTGGGCTGGCCGAGCTGCGCGCACGTCGGCTTGCTGAAGCCGCCCGAATACCCCAGCAGTCCATACACCGGGTTGATGTCCATCACCTGGGTATGCACCATCTGCATCTCGAAGCCCATCTTGACCGCGTGGCGGCCCTGCATGCGTGAGTAGTTCACTTTGGGGTCGAAGCTGGTCGGGTTCTGGAACTGCGGGTTGGTCGCCTGGCGTCCGATCACGCTGCTGAACCCGCCGATGTTCTGCGTGTTGAGGCCGCCGGTGAGTTGCGGGAACGTAGGCAGCCCGGTGACGCCGTAAATATCCTGCATGCTGGCGCCGCCCAGGAACGCGGGCTGCTTGCCGGCCACGATGTGCGAAAAGCCGAAGCGGAATTCGAGCAGCGAGGACGGCGTCACCGTCCACGTGTAGCCGAAGGAAGCGTTCTGGGCCAGCACCCGGACGTAGCCGTTGCCGTCGCCGCCCGAAGGACCTGACAGGGTCGGCTGGTAGTATTGGTTGTCTTTGCGCTGGCTCCAGCGCACGAACGTGGTCATGCGGTCGTTGATCTGCGCGTCCAGCTTGGCATCGTACTTGTCGGCGTAGTCGCGCGGATTCATGATGGTCTGCTGGTAATCGTTGGAGCGCCCCGTGCCCGGCGCGACCGCCGGCAAATCGTTCAGCACCTTCTTGGCGAACGCGGTCATCGGGATGGCCGTGCCCGCCGGGTAGACCACGCCGGTGACGGGATTCACCACCGTGACCGGCAGAATTCCGGCGCGGTCGTTCATGTTGGGGATCGTGTCGAAGTTCAGCACCTTTTGCAGCGAGCGGAAGCCTTCATAATCGCCGAAGAAGAAGATCTTGTTTTTCACGACGGGCCCGCCGATGGTGGCGCCGAACTGGTTCCGCTGCAGCGTGGGCTTCTGGAAGGTTGACGGGCGTACGCCGAAAACGTAGCCGATGGCGTTGAGGTCCGTGTTGCGCAGGAACTCGAACGCGGTGCCGTGCACCTGGTTGGTGCCCGAGCGCATCACCGCGTTCACCACCGCGCCGCCCACCCGTCCGTACTCGGCGCTGAAGTTGCTCGTGATCACCTTGAACTCGGCCACCGCGTCCGGCGACGGGTTGGCCACCTGGTTGGAGAATCCCTGGTTGCTGGTGGAGTAGGCGTTGTTGTCCAGCCCGTCCAGCATGAAGTTGTTGTAGGTGCTGCGCATTCCGTTGACGTTGAACGCACCCTCGCGCGGCGTGGTGGGATTCGCCGCCAGCGGAGATTTGTGTGTGTTGGTGGCTAGCAGCGCCAGGTCGGAATAGTTGCGGCCGTTGAGCGGGAGCTCCACCACCTGCTGCGTCTGGATCACCTGCCCGCGCTCGCTGGAGTCGGTCTCCAGCGCCGCGGCCACTCCGGTCACTTCGACCGATTCCGTCACCGCGCCGACGCTCATGGTCACGTCCACCCTCTGGCGGGCGTTCACATTGACGATCACGTCGGTGGTTGCGAACCGGTTGAACCCCGTGTGCTCGACCACGATGGAATAGCGGCCGACCCGGACATTGAAGAAGTCGTAGTTTCCGTTGTCGTCCGTGGTGGCCTTGGCCACGATTCCGGTGTCCTGGTTGGTGAGGGTGACGTTGGCTTTGGGGATCGCCGCCCCGGAAGCGTCGCGCACCGTGCCGAGTACCTCGGCGGTTTCGAACTGGGCAAAGAGCAATGTCGCAATCAGAAAACAGCCGAGCAAGAGGATGAGTTTTGAGAGCCTGTTCATGTTTCGACCTCCTAATCGCGCGTCAGGACCTGCCCGCGGGCGCCGCCGATGCCGCGGAATCCTGCCGCGCAGCCGCAATGTGCGGCTTCAGTCTCCAGGTAAGGGAAAGCAACAGGATTCCGAGGAAGGTCGAAGCCAGAATGGCATACAGTGCCGCATTCCAGCCGTACCGTTCCGCCAGCGTCCCTAGGCCTTTGCCCTGTACCGTCCTGCCGATGTACCCGAAGAGGCCGATAAACCCGGCGGCCGTCCCGACGGCCTTCTTCGAGCTGAAATCCAGGCCCGTCACACCCAGCAGCATGACGGGCGGGTAGATGAAGAAACCGACGATGCCAAACAACGTGAAATCGAGCCAGAGCATTCCCGGCGGCGTGTACAGAATGCCCGCGAACGCCAGGAAAACCGGCACCATGCACACCAGGCTGACCATGCCGCGCCGGCCGCCCGCCTTGTCCGACAGCCATCCCATGAGAATTGTGCTGAAGATCCCCGCGAACTCGAAGATGGCGGTGCTCAGTCCGCCTTCTTCGAGACTTGCCCGCTTGACCTCTTTCAGGTAGGTCGGGCCCCAGTCCAGCATGCTGTAGCGCGCGATGTAGACGAAGAAGTTGGCCGCTGCGAACAGCCAGAGGTAGCGATTTTTGAGGACGTAGTTCACCAGCAGGTCGCGCGTGCCCAGTTCTTCTTCGCGTTCGCGCTCGCCCGCCGGCGGGTAGTCGTTGCGGTACTCCTCGATCGGGGGCAGGCCGAGCGACTGAGGCGTGTCGCGCAACCTCAGAACCAGGTAGAGGGCGCACAAGAGCGCGAGGATTCCCGGCACATAGAATGCGGATCGCCATCCCAGGTGGGCCGTGCTGTAGGCGGCGATCACGCCGGTGAGCCCGCCGCCCACGTTGTGTGCGATGTTCCAGAAGGCGAACACCGTGCCGCGCTCGCGTAGGCTGTACCAGTGTCCCAGCGAGCGGCCGCATGGACCCCACCCCATGCCCTGCACCAGGCCGTTCAGCGTCCAAAGCGCAAGGTGCAGGCCGTAGCTGCTCACCGCCCCGAACAGGAAATTGCAGATCGCCGTGAAGACCAGGCCGGCGGGCATGAAGTACCGCGGATTGCTGCGGTCCGACCACGCCCCCATCAGAAACTTGCCCACGCCATAGGCAATGGCCGTGAGCGCCAGCATGTCTCCGATCTGCCCCTTGCTGTAGTGCAGGGCCTGTCCCATCTCCTTGGACACGACAGGCAGGTTGTTGCGGACGAAGTAGAAGGTGGCGTAGCCGATGAAGGTGGATTCCAGAATCTGCCACCGCAGCCGCGGATATCGCCGGCGTACCTCGTCATCCGGCAATCGCGGGACGTGTGCCGCGGGCCGGAACCAACCTATGCCTGACATCGGGACTCCTTGGGAGGTGCGGTGCACCACTCCGGGATGGCGTCTGCCGAGGCCGGCCTGATTGGGCCCGAGCCGGGCGCAAGCCCATCGTTCACGCACACGTTTGCGTCGAACGAGAGCAATTGTACGGTCAATACCGTTTCAAGTCAATCGTGTCAGGGCTGCAAAATACCAAGAACCGATTGACAGGAGTCGCGAAATCGTGTCATAAGATAAGGCGTATTCCACGCACACGTGTGCGATACCTGAGCCCGAATGCCTGCATTGGACCAGCTTGGCGATCCCGGAGGCGGACATCGCATTCCGCGGATCACCTCTATCAAGGACATCGCCCGCTTGGCGAGAGTCTCGCACTCGACGGTTTCCCGCGCCTTGCACGACAGCCCGCAGGTCAGCGCCGAAACCGCCGCCCGCATTCGCAGGATCGCCGAAAAGGCCGGATACCGGGCCAGCGCAGCGGCGCGCAGCCTGGTGATGGGGCATAGCCGGACCATCGGCGTCGTCGTCACCAATATCGCCGATCCCTTCGTCGCCGGCGTCGTCAGCGGCATCGAAGACATGGCGGAACAGCACGGCTACTCGGTGTTTCTGGCCAACTCGAACGCGGAGCCGGAGCGTGAAGTGCGGGTGGTGCGCTCCTTCGAAGAGCGGCGGGTCGATGGCATCATCGTCACCTCGTCCCGCGTCGGCGCGCTCTATGTGCCGCTGATGGAGCGGCTGTACATCCCGGTGGTCCTCTTGAACAACCAGCATCCCAGCGAGTTCGCCCACTCGGTCCTCATCGACAACGTCGAGGCGAGTTTTCAGGCCACGCGACACCTGATTCAACTGGGCCACCGGCGCATCGCGTACCTGGGCGACCGCTTCGGTTACCAGTCCGACACCGAACGCCGCGCCGGATACCGGCGGGCGATGGAAGAGGCCGGGCTGAAGTGCGATCCCGCGCTGGCCATCCATGGCGACGGCATGCCCGAAGGCGCCGCGCAGGCGATGGCGCAGCTTCTGGCGCTGCCCAAACGCCCGACCGCCGTGTTCTGTTACAACGATATGTCGGCGCTGGGCGCCATGCGCCAGATCCGCGCCCACCGCCTCAAAATTCCCGACGACATTTCGGTGGCCGGATTCGACGACCTGTATATCAGCCAGTATCTCGATCCGCCGCTGACCACGGTCAGGCAGCCCATGCGCCAGATGGGACGCATGGCCATGGAAACCCTACTGCACATTTTTGACGGGCCGTATTCGACGCATAACCTGAGGGTGGAAGGGCAACTGATCGTGCGCCAGTCCACGGCCCGTCCGAAGGAGAATCGATAGACATGGAACTGTTAGTGCGGCCGGAGAAGTTCACGGGACGCGTGGAGAATTTTGGCTACGAGTACCTGTCGTTTGAAAACGTCAAGCTGGGCGCGGGCGCGGGGCACGAAGGGGACACCGCGGAGCGCGAACTGGCGGTGGTGCTGCTCGGCGGGCGCTGTTCGGTGGCCTCTTCACGCGGCGAATGGCGTGATATCGGCGCGCGGGCGCACGTCTTCGACGGCCGCCCGCACACGCTCTACCTGCCGCCCCGCACGCGGTTCCAGGTTTCCACCGAAGCCGGCTGCGACCTCGCCCTCTGCTATTGCAAGGCGGAAGAGGAGCACCCGCCGCGCCTGGTCCCGCCCGAAGAAGTCGAGGTCGAGATTCGCGGCGGCGGCAATGCCACGCGCCAGATCCACCACATGATCCGGCCGGATTTTCCAGCCCACCGCCTGCTCGTGGTCGAGGTGTACACGCCCGCCGGCAACTGGTCCAGCTATCCGCCGCACAAGCACGACGTCCACAACCCGCCTGGCGAAGTCGATCTGGAAGAGCTCTACTATTACCGGATCCGCCGTCCCGAAGGCTACGCGATTCAGAAGGTCTACACCAAGGACCGGCGGATCGACGCCACGCTCACCGTCCGCGACGGGGAGATGGTGCTCGTGCCCGAAGGCTATCACCCGGTGGTGGCGGCGCACGGTTACGACGCGTATTACCTGAACGCTCTGGCCGGATCGGCGCGGTCCATGGCCGCCTCCGACGATCCCGATTACGCCTGGGTGCGCGGCGAGTGGCGCGACAGAGACCCGCGCCTTCCCCTGGTGCGATAAAGGAGCAGCCCGCATGGATGTGACGATTCTTGGCCGCATCGGCTACGACCTTTACTCCGAAGAGCCGCACGTAAAGCTGCCCAAGGTCCGCCGCTTCTCGCGCTACCTCGGCGGAAGCAGCGCCAACATGGCCGTCGGATTGGCGCGCCTCGGCGCCAATGTCGGCATCGTGAGCTGCCTGGGCGACGACAGCCTGAGCGAGTTCCTGGTCGACTTCCTGCAATCCGAGAAGGTCGATACCAGCCACGTGCAGCGGGCGCCCGGCTATCTGCCCTCGCTCTGCCTGACGGAGGTGTCTCCGCCGGACCGCTTCCCGCAGGTGTTCTACCGCCACGATGCCGTGGACATCATGCTGCGCGCCACCGCCGGCGACCTCGACTACATCGCGAGCAGTCGCATGTTCATCACCAACGGCACGTCGCTGTGTGCGTCGCCGTCGCGCGAGTCCACCTACTATGCGCTGGAGCGCGCCAAACGCGCCGGATGCCGCGTGGTATTCGACGTGGACTATCGCGCCATGTCGTGGCCCAGCCCCGCGGAGGCGGGGCAGGCGGTCCGGCTGGCCCTGCCGTTCATCGACGTGTTGATCGGCAACCAGCCCGAGCTGCGGCTGGTGACGGGCGAGCCGGATCTCGATCGCGCCACCGAAATCCTGCGCGAGCGGGTCCCGCTGCTGGTGAGCAAGCTCGGGGAGCAGGGCACGCGCGTCTGGCACGGCGGCGATTCGGTGTTCCTGCCGCCCTATTCGGTCGAGGTGGTCTCGACCATCGGGGCAGGGGACGGCTTCGCGTCCGGTTTCCTCTACGCGCTGCTGGAAGGCAAGCCCGTGGCCGAATGCCTGCACTACGGAAACGCGGCGGCGGCCATCGTGGTCAGCCGCCTGAGCTGCTCGGAGGCCATGCCGGCGCTGGCGGAAGTGGAATCGATGATCCGCACCCAGCGCAAGGAAAGGACGGCGGATGTTCGCGAGTGACCGCTTCCTTCCCGATGGCTTGCTCGCGCGCCTGATCGAGACGCGCGTGAGATATCCCGAATTCTCCTCGAGCGCCGCCGCCGCGCGTGTGCGGCGCCCGCAACTCGCGCCGGACGGCAAGCTCAACATCCTGGCCGCGGATCACCCCGCGCGCAATGTGACCAAGGTGGGCGAGAACCCGCTGGCCATGGCCGACCGCCGCGACTACCTGGCGCGCATCGTGCGCGTGCTTTCCAGCCCTCGCGTGGATGGCGTGATGGCGACCATGGACATCCTGGAAGACCTGCTCTCCATCGACGGCCTTCTGCGCGCCGCTGGAGCGGCCGCGCTGCTCGACCACAAGCTGCTGATCGCCAGCCTGAACCGCGGCGGCCTGGCGGGCTCGAGTTGGGAGATGGACGATCCCGTCACAGGCGCTACGCCCGCGGCCTGCCAGGCGTGGTACCTGGATGGAGCCAAATTCCTCCTCCGCGTGGATGAGAAGGACCCGGGATCGCTGAAGACCATCCTGGCCGCCGTGCAGGCCATCAACGAATGCGACGCCCTCGGCCTGCCCATGTTCCTGGAGCCCCTGCCGGTGACGCGCACCGACAAGGGCTATACCGTGGTGAAGACGGCCGAAGCACTGGCCCGGCTGGCGGGCGTGGCATCCGCGCTCGGCGTGAGCAGCCGCTATCTCTGGCTGAAGCTCCCATATTGCGAGCATTACGAAATGGTGGCGCGCTCCACCACCCTGCCGATTCTTCTGTTGGGCGGCGAGTCGGCGGGCGATCCCGCGCCGTTCCTGCGGCAACTCGCGTCCGCCATGCGCGCCGGTCCCAATGTGCGCGGCGCGCTCGTCGGCAGGAACGTGCTCTATCCCGGGCCCGAGGATCCTCTGGCCATGGCCGAAGGCGCCGGCGGGATCGTGCACGAAGGTTGGAGCGTGGAGCAGGCGCTGGCGTCGATGGGCGACATCAGAGGTAAAGAATTGGACCGCCTGACGGCGAGTCTCTGACGAGGGAGGTAACTGTGGAAACGCGAAAGCTCACCATGGCCCAGGCGCTGCTGGGCTTCCTGAAGAATCAATATGTAGAGCGCGACGGGGTGGAGCACCGCTTCTTTGCGGGCGTCCTCGGGATCTTCGGTCACGGCAACGTCGCCGGAATCGGGCAAGCCCTGCAGCAGAACCTGGATCTTCCCTACATTCCGGTCCGCAACGAGCAGGCCGCGGTCCACCTGGCCGCCGGATTCGCCAAGACGAGCAACCGGCTGCGCGCATTTGCGTGTACGTCGTCCATCGGTCCGGGCGCCACCAACATGATCACCGGCGCCGCGCTGGCCACCATCAACCGGCTGCCGGTGCTGCTCCTGCCCGGCGATATCTTCGCGCGCCGCAACGTGGCCCCGGTCCTGCAACAGCTCGAGTCTCCCGGGACGCAGGATATCGGCGTGAACGATTGCTTCAAGCCCGTCTCGCGCTACTGGGACCGGATCTACCGCCCCGAGCAGTTGATCACCGCGCTGCCCGAAGTGATGCGCGTGCTGACTTCGCCCTCCGACTGCGGCGCCGTGACGCTCGCGCTCCCTCAGGACGTTCAGGCCGAAGCCTACGAGTATCCGGAGGAGCTGTTCCGCAAACGGGTCTGGCTGATCCGCCGCCCCGAGCCCGACGCGGTGAGCTTCGCGCGCGCGGTGGAGGCGATACGAGCCGCCAGGCGGCCGATGGTAGTCGCCGGCGGCGGCGTGCTGTTCAGCGAAGCTTCGGAGGCGCTGTCGAAATTCTGTGCCGCCACCGGTATCCCCGTGGGCGAAACGCAGGCAGGCAAGGGCTCGCTGGCCTGGGACCACCCGCAATGTATGGGCGCGATCGGCGCCACCGGAACCCTGGCGGCCAACCGCCTGGCGCACGATGCCGACCTCGTGATCGGGGTCGGTACCCGGTATTCCGATTTCACCACTGCCTCCATGACCGCGTTCCAGAATCCCGCCGTGCGCTTCGTCAACATCAACACGGCGGAGTTCGACGCGTTCAAGGTGGGCGCCATTCCGTTGGTCGCCGATGCGCGCGTCACGCTCGAACGCCTGGCGGCGGCGCTGCCCGGCTATCGCGTGGAGAGCACCTACGCCGCGCTCATCGGCAGCCTGAAGCAGGAGTGGGAGGCCGAGGTGGACCGCCTCTTCCACCTGGGACTCGATCCGCGCCCGGCGCAGAGCGAAGTGATCGGCGCGATGTGGGAGGCTTCCGGCCCGCGCGATATCCTGCTCTCGGCGGCGGGCAGCCATCCCGGCGACCTCCACAAGCTGTGGCGCACCCGCACTCCCAACGGCTACCACCTGGAGTACGGGTACTCGTGCATGGGCTACGAGATCCCCGGCGCCATGGGAGCCAAAATCGCGGATCCATCCCGCGAGGTCTATGCCTTCGTCGGCGACGGCACCTACCTGCTGATGCCCGGCGAGATCGTCACCTCCGTGCAGGAAGGCGTGAAGATCATCATCGTGCTGGTGGACAACCACGGGTTCGCCAGCATCGGCGGATTGAGCCAGTCGCTCGGACAGGAGGGCTTCGGCACGGTCTTCCGCGGGCGCGGCAAATCCGGCCAATTGGAAGGCGACTTCCTGCCCGTGGACTACGAGGCCAACGCCCGCAGCCTGGGCGCCTGCGCCATCCGCGCCCGCGGCCTGGCGGAATTCAAACAGGCTCTGGAGAGAGCCAAGAGCACGGATCGGACCACGGTGGTCGTCGTGGAGACCGAGCGCGAAGTCCGCGTCCCGGGATACGAATCCTGGTGGGACGTCGCGGTGGCGGAAGTGTCCGAAATGCAGAGCGTACGCGAATCGCGCGCCCGCTACGTGGAGGCGCGCACCAGGGAACGGCATCACCTCTGAGGATCGAATATGGCGAAGCTTCTGGTCGGCAACGCCCCATGCTCCTGGGGCACGCTGGAGTTTGAAGAGGCCAAGGGCGAACAGATCGGATTCGCCCGCATGCTGGACGAGCTGGCCGAAACCGGCTATACCGGAACCGAACTGGGCGACTGGGGCTACATGCCCACCGGCCCGGAAACGCTGCGCGCGGAGCTCGACCGGCGCGGCCTGGTGATGTTGGGCGCGTTCGTACCGGTCGCGCTCAAAGACCCGGGAGCGCACGATCCCGGCATCGCCACCGCGGTGAAGACCGCACGCTTACTCGCGGCGGTGGCCTCGACTCCGAAACCCTACCTTGTGCTCGCCGACGCCAACGGTACCGTCCCCGAGCGCACCCGCATGGCGGGGCGGGTTTCCGTGGTCGCGGGATTGAGCGCCGCGGAATGGCAAGTCTTCGCGGCGGGCGCCAATCGCCTGGCGCGCACCGTCCTTGACGAAACCGGCCTGCGGACCGTGTTCCATCACCGGCTACGTCGAGACGCCGGACGAGATCGCCCGCTTCCTCGATCTCACCGACCCCAACGCCATCGGGCTGGTCTTCGACACCGGCCACTTCACCTACGGCGCCGGGCATGCGGACGTGATCGCGGCGCTGGATCGCTACGGCGATCGCGTCTGGTACATTCATTTCAAGGATTGCGAGCCGCGGGTCGCCGCTCAGGCGCGCGCCGAAGGATGGGACTACTTCACCGCGCTCCGCCACGGCGTGTTCTGTGAGCTGGGGAAAGGCGCGGTGGACTTCCCGGCCGTGCTGCGCTGGCTGGCGAAGCGGCGCTACGACGGCTACGTCCTGGTGGAGCAGGACGTGCTCCCGGGCATGGGCGCGCCCAGGGAAAGCGCGCGCCGCAACCGCGAGTATCTGCGTTCCATCGAATCCAACTACGAGGAGACTATATGAGCGCGAATCGACTGCGCGTGGGCATCGTCGGAGCGGGCAGAATCGGCAAGGTGCACGCGGAAACCGTCGCCTTTGGCCTGCCCGAGGCCGAGATCGTCGCCATCACCGACGTCAACCGGGATGCGGCCGTCCAGTTGGCCGCCCGCTGCGGGATCCCAGCGGTGGCCGCATCCAGCGAAGAGATCCTGTCCGATCCGGGCGTGGATGCCGTGCTGATCTGCTCTTCCACGGACACCCACGCCGCGCTGATCGGCCAGGCCGCGCGCGCCGGCAAACAGATCTTCTGCGAGAAGCCCATCGCCTACGACCTGGCCAAGATCGACGCCGCGTTGGAAGCCGTGGCGTCCGCCGGTGTGAAGCTGCAGATCGGCTTCAACCGGCGCTTCGACGCCAACTTCGCGCGCGTCCGCCGGGCGGTGGAAACCGGCGAGATCGGTGCCCCGCGCCTGATGCACATCGTCAGCCGCGATCCCGCTCCGCCGCCGATTTCCTACGTCAAAGTCTCCGGCGGGATGTTCTTTGACATGACCATCCACGATTTCGACATGGCGCGATTCCTGATCGGCGACGAGGTCGAGGAGATCTTCGTCTCTGGCGGCGTCATGGTGGACCCCGCGATCGGCGCCGCCGGAGACCTGGACACCGCCGTGATCGTGCTGCGCTTCCGCAGCGGCGTGATTGGGACCATCGACAACTGCCGCCAGGCCGCCTACGGATACGATCAGCGGGTCGAGATCCTGGGCAGCCTGGGCAGCATCGCCACCGGGAACAACTATCCGAACCAGGCCGTGGTCAGTACCGGCAGCGAGGTCCGCCAGGACCTGCCGCTGAACTTCTTCATGGAGCGCTACCGCGAGAGCTTCGCCGCCGAGCTGCGATGCTTTGTCGATGCGGTGATCCAGGACAAGCCCACCCCGGTTACCGGCGAGGACGGGCGCATTCCCGTAGTGATGGGGCTGGCGGCGCGCAAGTCTTACGAGGAAGGCCGGCCGGTCAAGCTCGCCGAAGTGGGAGAGAGCAGGAGGGTGCCCGCTTGAAAAGTTCGAGATTGCGCGCCATCGCGACGGACGTCCACTTCTGGATCCCCGTGGTCGTCCTCGTGCTCGGGACGTCGTTGCTGTTGACGCTGAGGTGAATCCGTGAGCCAAAACAACGAGACTGGCAGCTCTGGGTCCTCCCACTCTCTGCACCGCCTGGGTGTCGCCTGCGGCCTGGCCGCGGGCGCCTGGCTGGGTGGCGCGGAAGCCCCCACCAAGCTGGTGACCATGGGCTTCTCGCCCTTCATCATCTCCCTGGGCATGGTGGCCGGCGTATTCGTGGCGCGCTGGACCGTGCCCATGGCTCTCAAGGGCACGAGCTACGTCTGGCTGGACCTCAAGCAGAAGCCGCACCTGATCGTCTGGGCGATTCTGGCCGGCATGTTGTGGGCCGTCGCCAACACGCTGACGGTCTTCGCCATTCGCAACGTGGGGCTGTCCATCGCGTTTCCCCTGTGGAACACGAACAGCCTGGTGGGATTGTTCTGGGGCTGGCTGTTGTTCAACGAGCTGCGCGGATCTCGTGTAAGCGAGTGGACCAAGGTGCTGGGCGGCGCCGCCGCCATTGTCGTCGGCGCCTGCATGCTGGCTTACGCCACGCAGCAGCATTCCAGCGGCGCCCCGCAGCGGGCCACCCTGGGAATTCTGGCCGCCCTGGGCGCCGGCATGCTGTGGGGCACGATGTACATTCCGTACCGCAAGGCGTACATCAGCGGAATGAACCCGCTCTCCTTCGTCACGGTCTTCACCTTCGGCGAACTGGGCACTACGCTGGCGCTGGCCGCGAGTTTTCACGGTGGCTTCGACGGCCTCCTCGTGGAGCTCGGCAAGGCGCGGCCGGTGTTCTTCTGGCTCTTCCTGGGAGGCTTCTGCTGGGTCTTGGGCGATCTGTTTCAGCAGTACGCGGCCAAGTACATCGGCATCGGCCGCGGCATTCCGCTGTCCAACACCAATCAGCTTTGGGGCCTCGCCTGGGGTGCGCTGGTGTTCGGCGAGCTGGCCGGGCTGGGTTGGACAGCGCGCGTCCTGATCATCGCCGGCAGCGCCGTCATGATCGCCGGCGCCGCCGCCATCGGCTTCGCCGAAGCGCAGGGCGACGAGCGGAGTTCCTGGGAAAAGGCCGTGCAGCGCGAGTGTGACCGTTATGGTCTGGACCCCGAGCAAGTGGCTGCGACTTTGCAGGGCCACGATCCTCTTTCGCACCTCAAGCCGAAGCGCCACTGGTGGGAAGCCCTGGTGGTGCTGGCCGCGGTCGGCGTGTTCATCTACCTGGCCGCCGGGGCCACGCGCCCGACGATCGCTGCCAACGGCGGATGGATGCTTGTGCTCGGGGCAGCGTCGCTCGTCCTGCTCGTGGTTTGCGGCGTGTTGCTCGGCAAACGCACACGGTTTTCCTGACCGCAAGGCCGCCCCTTTTCTCGCGGCGCACGATCGGCGACAATCTCCTCGTGAGCCGTACAATCCTGCTTCTCCTGCTGGCGGGCGCCGCCATCGCCCAGGTTCAACCCGCCAACCCGGGCTTCGAACAAGGGGAGCTCGGCCGCGAACCCGCCGGCTGGTTCCAGCCGCAGGCCGCCGCGCAGGCCGGTTTCACCGTCAAACTCGTCGACCAGGGGTGCCGGACCGGCCGCTGCGTCATGCTGACCGGCGTGCAAAACCCGCCGCCCAACGTCTTCGGCAATGTCATGCAGACCATGCCGGCCACCGGATATCCCCTGCATCGCATCCGCCTCCGTTCGGCGATCCGGGTAGAAGGGCCCGGTACGCGCGCCCAGATGTGGCTGCGCCTCGACCGGGCCGACAACAGCGTGGCGTTCCTGGAGAACATGGGCAGCCGGCCCGTCTTCGCCTCCGATTGGAAGACGTACGACGTCGAAGCCGATGTCCCCCAGGACGTCGCCCGCATCGCCCTCGGCGTAATGCTCTTCGGCCCCGGCACCGCATGGGTCGACGACCTCACCCTGGAAATCACCGGCGACATTCGACAGGACCGCGTCGATCCTCCGCGCCCGCTTACGCCGCAGGGCCTCAGCAACCTGACCGCCTTCGCCAGGCTCTACGGGTACGTGCGCTTCTTCCATCCGAGCGATCAGGCCGCGCGCGCCGACTGGGAGACGTTCGCCGTCGAAGGCATCCGCGCCGTCGAGGACGCCCGTTCCACGGCCGAGCTGATCGCCCGGCTCAGGACCGTCTTCACCCCCGTCGCGCCCACCGTGCGCATCTACGCCTCCGGCGACATGCCCCCGCCGGGGCCTGCCGCCACCGCGCCAGAAATCATGCGGTACCACCATAACGGCGTCGGCCTGCCCAGCGGGGTAGGGAATAGCATCTATCGCAGCACCCGCGAGCGTCTGCCTGCCGCGGATGGCGCGGTGCGCAAGCCATTCACGGCCGGGATTGCCGCGGGCGTCGCCGCTTCCGTGCCGATCGATGTTTACGCCGACGCCGGCGGCACGCTCCCGCACGCGCCTCCCGCCGATCCGCCAGTCACCTATGAGCGCAGCCCCGCGGACCGCGCCACCCGCCTCGCCGCCGTCGTCATCCTCTGGAACGTGATGCAGCATTTCTATCCCTATTTCGACGTGGTCAAAACGGATTGGCCCGCCGAGTTGCCCAAGGCCCTCACGGCTGCCGCCACGGATACCGCCGTGTACGATTTCCAAGCAACTCTCCGCCGCCTGGTGGCCGCCCTCCACGACGGACACGGCAACGTCCTTTCCCCGCGCCCCCAGGGATCGATGGTCGCCCCGGTCACGATGGACTGGGTCGCCGGCGACTTTCTGGTCACGCGTGTGCCGAAGGGCGCCGCCGATGGTGTCGCACCCGGTGATCGGGTCCTCAAGATCGACGACAAGCCTATTGCACAAGCAGCGGCCGAAGTCCGCGCACAGATTTCCGGCGCCACGGACCAGTGGATCCGCTACCGCTCCGCCAGCGAGCTCTCCACCTGCCATGCCGGCCCGCACACGGGACGCATCGTTCTGGACCTCGAGCCCTACGCTGCCCCTGGCACTTCCAAAACAGTCGAGCTCCCCTGTGTCGTGCCTCGATACAAGGACATGGAGACCTATACCGAGCCTCGCCCCGCGAAAATCACCGAGCTGGAGCCCGGCATCCTCTATGTCGATCTCGACCGCGTGACCGAAGAGGATTGGCAGTCCGTCGTCCCGCGGCTCGCGTCAGCCAAAGGCATCGTCTTCGATATGCGGGGCTATCCCAGTCAACCCGGCATTCAGGCCCTTGCCCACCTGACCGGCACGACCGTCCGCTCGGCGCGCTGGAACGTCGCCTCGGCGGCCCTGCCCGACCAGCTCGATTCCCCGTATCACGAGAGCGGCTGGGACGTGCAGCCGGAGAAACCGTACTTTACCGCCCGCCGCGCTTTTCTGACCGATGGCCGCGCGATCAGCTATGCCGAGACGGTGATGGGCATTGTCGAGAGTTTCAAGCTGGGCGCGATTGTCGGCGAGCCCACCGCCGGCACGAACGGCAACGTCAATCCATTCAAGCTGCCCGGCGGCTACACGGTCACCTGGACCGGCATGAAGGTGCTGAAGCACGACGGATCGCAGCACCACGGGATCGGAATCATTCCCACCGTGCCGGCTTCCCGAACACGCCAGGGAGTGGCGGAAGGCAAGGACGAGATCCTGCTGCGCGGACTCGAGTATGTGAAATCCGGCGCGTGAAAAGCCCGCGAGCATCAGAACGGCTATGGCAATCGGGAATTCACTCCCCGGTGCCTCTAAGTCTGTCGCCGGATTTAATGATGTCGTGGAGAATCCTCACGGACAGCGCATAATCGCGAAGCGCAGCCGATTCGTGCACCAACGCCTGATGGCTGGCGAAAGAGCCGTCAGTGGCAGGGGTGAAGCCCTGGTCATGTTCGGCCAATATCAGGCGAAAGCGGAGCTTGGATCGATCGTACAGCTCCTTCGTTCTTTGCACCTGTGCCCGCCAATGCTGCTCCAGCTCCGGGCGGGATGCCCCCGGGCGTTGATGCCGCAGAGCCATGGGCTCATTCTGCTGACGCAGGAACGCGGCTTCCTCCATGCCCTTCCGAACCGCATCCATCAGAGCTTGCGCGGTAAAGGGCTTGCGCAAAACCGCGCAGCTCGCCGTGGTAGCCGCCGGCGGCGCTGGCGAGCCGCTCATCAGAAGCACGGGCAGTGTGGGGTGAAGTACCCTGATGAGTTGTGCTAAAGAAACCCCGTCCAGCCGCGGCATCTGGATATCGGCAAGCACCAGGTCGATGACGTCCGGACCTTCCCGAATCGTGTCGTAGCCCGCGATGCCGTCATCGGCCTCGAGAACCCGCAAACCCTCTTTTTCCAGGATAGATTTGACGCCGGCTCGATAGGAGGGGTCGTCTTCCACAACGACAATGGCCATCTTGTTCCCCCCCGCGGACCTATCATACCGCTGAACCGAAATTCCTGCGTCATCCCGAAGGTTAATGCTGGTAGAGGCTCGCATCAAGGCCGCGCACATGTGATGCTGCGGCCGCCGCTTGATCGACCTGGAACAAGGTGGCGAACGGGGTAACGTTGCGTCCACCGGTTTCTCATTCCGGTTGACGGGTAGCGGAGCGTATGAGAGACTGTGCGCAATTGACTCCACAGTCACGGAGAAACATCTGTGGAACGCTCGATCGGGTCGCTAATCGACGCTACAGAACGCCGTGAAGATGGTGCATCCGAGGCGCTCTTTGAGGCGCTCTATCATGAGCTGCATCGGCTTGCCAAACGCGAGCTCGTGCGCCACGGCTTCCCGGTCAGCATCAGCGCAACCACTCTCTTGCACCAGGCCTATCTCGAGATGGCAGCGCGCGGCGGTACCTCATTTCCCGATGAGGCGCGATTTATGGCTTATACGGCGCGCGTGATGCGGGGGCTGATCATCGATCACGCCCGCAACCGGCTTGCTCAGAAACGCGGCGGCCGCTTTGAGCTCACTGCCATCGCCTCCGATATCGCTGAAAATGCCGTCGACGGCCAGGAGCTCGCGCGCATCGGCGAGGCGCTCGACGAGCTGGCCAAAGCCGAACCCGCGCTGGCCGAGGTGGTGGATCTCAAGTTCTTCTGCGGCTTCTCCTTTGCCGAGGTCGCAGCCATGCGAGGCATTTCGGAACGCACCGTTCAGCGCATGTGGCAGAAGGCCCGCATCTATTTGCATCGGAGCATCAGCTCCGGTTTATCGCCATAAGGGAGGAGGCCGTGTTCAATTCCCAATCGTGGCAGGAGGTGAGTCCGTATCTCGACCGGGCCTTAGCCATGCCTGAGGAGCAACGCGAGGCCTGGCTGGTTTCGCTCGGCGGCGAGAATCCCGCCCTGGCGGACTTGTTGAGGTCTCTGCTCCAGGAACACGACGTCCTCTCCCGCGAACGCTTTCTCGAAGAAACACCTCCACCGATATCGGCGGCGCAGGCTTTGACCGGCCAGATGATCGGCGCTTATGCGCTCGTTGCACCCCTCGGCCGGGGAGGAATGGGCAGCGTCTGGCTGGCCGCGCGCACCGACGGCCGGTTTGAACGGCGCGCGGCCGTGAAGTTTCTCAACATCGCCATCGCCGGCCTCGGCGGCGAGGAACGCTTCAAACGGGAAGGCGCCATCCTTGCCCGTCTCGCTCATCCCCACATCGCCCAGCTCCTGGATGCAGGCGTTACGTCGTCCGGCCAGCCGTACCTCATTATCGAATACGTCGAGGGTGACGACATCGTGCGTTACTGCGATGCGCACCGGCTCGAAGTGGGCGCACGCCTTCGCCTGTTTCTGGACGTTCTCGCGGCGCTCGCGCACGCACACACCAACCTCGTTGTCCACCGCGACATCAAGCCCTCCAACGTGCTGGTCACCGTCGACGGCCGGGTGAAGCTCCTGGATTTCGGGATTGCCAAGCTGCTCGCACAGGAGAGTGGATCCGGAACCCCGACGCAGCTCACGCGCGACGGCGGAGGTGCGCTGACCCCGCTCTTCGCGGCGCCCGAGCAGGTGACGGGAGGTCCCGTCACTACGGCCACCGACGTCTATGGCTGCGGCCTTCTGCTCTACGAATTGCTTACCGGGCAGCATCCCGCCGGTCCCGGCCCGCACTCCCCCCTGGACCTGGTGAAGGTCATCGTCGAGACCGAGCCGCCCCATATGTCGGAGACCGTACGCCCGGCTGCCGCCGGTGCCGAAACCGTCCATGCGCGCGCCGCCGGCCGCGCCGCCACGCCCGACAGACTCGGACGCATGCTGCGCGGAGATCTCGACACGATTGTGGCCAAGGCCTTGAAGAAGAATCCCCAGGAACGCTACGCCTCCGCTGCGGCTATGGCTGACGACCTGCGGCGGTACCTCGCTCACGAGCCCATCGGCGCACGGCCGGACACCCTGGCCTATCGAACCGCGAAGTTCGTGCGCCGCAATCGTACTGCCGTGGTGCTGACGGGACTCGCTGTTTTGGCAATCGCGGCCGGCATTATCGGCGTGCTGGTGCAAGCCCGCACCGTCCGCGCCCAACGGGATTTCGCTTTCCGCGCGCTGGGGCGCGCCCAGGCTGTCGATCAGTTCAACGTGTTCCTGCTCTCGGATGCTGCCCCTTCGGGCAAGCCGTTTACGGTCAACGAGCTTCTCGCTCGTGCGGAACACATCCTCAACCTGCAACGAACGAAAAACGACGCCAACAGGGTGGAGCTCCTCGCCACCATCGGCATCCAGTATTCGATTGCAGAGCAGGACACCCAGGCGCGGCGAGTCCTGGAAGAGGCTTACAGCCTGTCAAAAGGAGTTTGGGAACCAACGGTCCGCGCGGATGCGGCCTGTAACCTGGCCAGCCAACTGGCGCGGTCCGGCGAATTTGCGCGAGCAGAATCGCTGTTTCAGGAGGGCTTGCACGAGCTTCCGAACGCCCCGCAATACTCCATCGCGCGCTTCAATTGCCTCCGGCGCGGCAGCGAGATTGCGCAAGAGCTCGGCAATGAACGCCAGGGAATCGCGCGCCTGGAAGAAGCTCGCAGAGTGCTGGCCCAATCGCCCTTTCAGTCGGACTGGGATCATATGCTGACTTTCCTGAATCTGGGCGAGGCTTACCGTATGGCGGGCCAGAACGACAAGGCCATCGCCGAATTTGAGAAGGCGGATGCCCTTATTTCCTCCACGGGGCGCCAGGAAACCCAATCCGCGGCGGTCATCCTCAACGACTGGGCGCTTGCACTGCAACAACTGGGAAGACCTCTCGAGGCGGAAAGGCTGCTACGCCGTTCCATCGATATCCATCGCGCCGATCAGACAGAAGACGCGGTTCCCCCCACCGTCCTCGGCAACTACGC
>Ga0335081_10006498_pt1 | contig 18632 bp, 14 predicted proteins | sample Lox_Sample_35_FD_206713 | JGI IMG/M metagenome (GOLD analysis project Ga0335081, IMG submission 206713) | Soil microbial communities from Loxahatchee National Wildlife Refuge, Florida, United States - Lox_Sample_3.5 | ecosystem: Environmental > Terrestrial > Soil > Wetlands | place: USA...
TGCCGGCTGGTGGAAGAGCACGCTCGCGATGTATTCGCCTCGGTGCTTTTGATCGAAGGTGGACGGCTGAAGCACGGCGGCGCGCCGAGCCTTCCCAAGGCCTACATCGAAGCCATCGATGGAGTCGTGATCGGGCCCGCCGTTGGCTCGTGCGGAACCGCCGCGTACATCGGCAAACAAGTCATTGTTTCGGATATCGCGAGCGACCCGCTGTGGAAAGATTATCGCGACGCGGCATTGCCGCATTCGCTGCGCGCCTGCTGGTCCACTCCGATCGTGTCCACCGAAGGCAAGGTCATCGGCACCTTCGCAATGTATTATCGCGAGCCGCGGAGCCCGAGCCTGCATGATCAGGCAATCATCGAACAGATCACGAATCTCGCGGGAATTGCCATTCAACGCAAGTTGACAGAAGAAAGACTGCAGCGCAGCGAGGCTTATTTGTCGGATGCGCAAACCTTGACGCGCGCGGGCAATTGGGCCAGGGACGCTTTCACGAACAAGATTTTGTACTGTTCAGAGGAACTGCTCCGGATCTACGGATTTGACCCACAGCAGGGTGTGCCGAGCCTCGAAGCATTCATGCAACGCATCCACCCAGACGACCGGGAAAAAGCGCACGAACACCTCGAACGGGCATCCGGTCAGAAGGCCGATGCCTTTATCGAATACAGGATCATACTGCCCGACGGTACGGTGAAACACCTGGAGAGGACGAGCCGCCCGCTCTTCAACGCGAACGGCGAGCTGGTGGAATGGGCCGGGATCACGGTGGACGTCACGGAACGCAAGTATGCCGAACAGGAACGCGAGAGGCTCCGCCAGTTAGAATCGGATATGGCCCACATCAACAGGGTGGCCATCATGGGTGAGCTTGCCGCCTCTCTGGCGCACGAACTCAATCAGCCGGTCACTGCCGCAATCACCGACGCCAACGCCTGTTTGCGATGGCTGAAGCGGGATCCGCCCGATTTGGCAGAGGCGCAAGAGGCCGCGAAGAGCGTTGTTGGGGACGGAACTCGAGCGGCCGAGATCATCGACCGCGTGCGGTCCTTCTATAAGAAGGGTACGCCCGCTCCACGCGAGCCGGTAGATGTGAACGAAGCCGCACGCGTAATGCTTGCGCTGCTGCGCAGCGAGGCCGACCGGCGCTCGATTTCCATGCGCACCGATCTTACTGACCTCCCCAAGGTCAAGGCAGATCGCGTGCAATTGCAGCAGGTATTCATGAACCTCATGCTCAATGGCATTGAGGCGATGAAAGAGACAGCTGGCGAGCTTTGGGTCAAATCACAGTTGGCTGACGATGGCGACGTGCTGGTCTCGGTCAGCGATACGGGCGTGGGGCTGCCGGTCGACAGCGCGGACGAAATTTTCCAGGCATTTTTCACGACGAAGCCGCAAGGCACCGGCATGGGACTTGCCATCAGTCGCTCGATCATCCAGTCGCATGGCGGCCGCCTATGGGCCGCCAACAACACCGGACGAGGCGCAACCTTCTATTTCACGCTGCCTCAGCAGATGAATACATAGGCTCTTCGATGACTTCGCGGTCACACGGTCGCTTAGCTTATCGTCGCGTTAGCCGAAGCGCAGGGCGGGCGATTGTCGGCGACCCCAATATGCCCCGGGGATTCGCCGCGCCAGTGAAAAGCAAGACCTCATGAGGTCTCGTCGGGCGGTTTCGCGCCGTCGAGAGCCGTCTGAACACAGCGTATGAGGTCGGCCTCGTCGTATGGCTTCGTAAGATAGCAAAGGACGCCTTCGGCCAATGCACGGGTTCGGACCGCATCATCGGGGTAAGCGGTAATGAAGATGGTCGGAATATGCCGCCCCCCCTGGATTAACCGGTGAAAGAGTTCGAGCCCAGTCATCGCGGGCATATTGATGTCGGTGATCAAGCAAGCAGTCTCGTCGAGAAAACGGGATGCAAGAAATTCGGCTGCCGACGAAAAAGCCTCGGCCGTATAGCCGAGTGAGTTCATGAGTCTCCTGATGGCTGCACGAACGAAGCTATCGTCTTCTACGATCGAGATCAGCGAGGATTTCTCGGACAAAACGCCTTCAGCCTTTTACTTGAGCCAAGCGCCATTCGGGCGCCTCGAATCGCTGCGGCGGTAGCAATATGCATCTCCTAACCATTGGAATAAACGATACCGCAGGAAAACCACCGCGGGCTCTAAACTCTAGTTTAGTAATCTCCCACAATGGATTTAGCCGCGCCGGAAGGAGAGGATTGCTGCTGCACATTAGAATGGATTAAGCTTGACTGAGCGTTAAGCTTCCTCAGTTGGGGATCGGTTCAATTCGATGATCCTTTCTACTCGAGTGGAGGCCCTACCTGAACCAGGGCCGACCGTCCTAGTCATCGACGATGACCAGCTTATTCGTGAGGCGCTTGGACGCCTGCTGCGCTCGGTCGATTTGAGTGCTCAGCTATTTGCATCTATCCCGGAATTTCTCAAAACGGGCCGCCCGAAGGGCACTTGTTGCATGGTTCTCGACGTGAGATTGCCCGGAAAGAGCGGCCTCGACTTTCAGCGCGAGCTCAGAGCGGCGGGCATTCAACTGCCGATCATCTTCATTACTGGGCATGGCGACATCCCGATGTCGGTGCAGGCGATGAAGGGGGGAGCCATCGAGTTCCTGACCAAACCATTCCGCGATCAGGATCTGCTCGATGCGATTGAGCTCGGACTTGCTCGCGATTGCGCTTGGCGCGCGGATGAAAAGGCCTTGGCGGCGCTTAAGGAGCGCTTCGAGGGTCTCACCACCCGCGAGCGCGAGATCATGATCCATGTCGTGCGCGGGCGCCTGAGCAAACAAATTGCCGCTGATATCGGCGTAAGCGAAAACACGGTGAAGGTCCATCGCGGTAACATGATGCGGAAGATGAAAGCCGCGTCGCTGCCCGAACTCGGTCAGATGGCCGACAAGCTCAAGCTGATTACATAGCGCGCACCCCTGATCATTGTGTCGGTCCTGCTTACATTCGAGCCAAGGATCTGGCGGCCTGAGCGATCGGAACTGAGCGCGGCCGCGAAACGATCGAGCAGTCAGTTATTTTGCGGTCTCGCTTTTCCTTCGGGCATCGAGGCGCTGCGAATGGCGTCCACTGCGCGCAATCATGGTCTGCACTTTTGATGCGCGCGGTCGAAGTAACGATCTCAGCCGGCTTTGGCGGTTGGCTTGAACGCCTCAGACGCTTTCTCCGCCTTGGTGCGCAGCTCAATTAGCCCGAGCAGCAACTCGTCTCGCTCCGCGGCCAAGTCGTCGAAAGTGCGAGAACCGATCTCGGCGTGAACGCTGTCGATGAGTTTCTTTTGCACTTCGGGCGTCAGTACCGGCTGCCCGAGAACCTTCCACCACGCCGACATCGGACCGGTGAACTGCGCGAAGAAATGCTCAATGCCGCCTTGGCCGCCACCGAGGTGGTTGAGGAGCAGGCTGCCCATGATGCCCCACCGCAGGCCCGGCCCCCAGGACAGCGCGGTGTCGGCGTCGGCAGCGCTGACGACGCCTTCGGCAACGAGATAGTAAACCTCCCGGCTCAGAGCCGCCTGCAGACGATTGGCAACATGCCCGGGCAGTTCCTTGTGCAGTCGGACCGGCCGTTTGCCCATGGCCGTGTAGAAATCGGTGACGCGCCGAATCGTATCCTCGGACGTCTTGGCGCCACCGACAATCTCGACCAGCGGCATCAAATGGGGCGGGTTGAATGGATGCCCGATCACGCAGCGCTCAGGGTGAGCGCGGCAGCCGGATTGGATCTCGCTCATCGTGAGGCCGGAAGAACTCGACGCGATGATCGCGTCGGCCGGCAACAATTCATCGAGCTGCCCGTAGAGCTTATGCTTGAATTCGATTCGCTCGGGGCCGTTCTCCTGGACGAGGTCGGCGCCCTTTACCGCCGCCAAGAGGTCGGGCGTGAACATCAGCTTCGATCGCGACGCGCCAGGCGCAAGGCCTAGCCTTTCGAGCGCCGGCCAGGCCGCTTCGACGAAGCGCTTCAGGGCAGCCTCCGCATTCGGCGCGATATCGGTCGCCACGACCTCCAGACCTTTCGCCAGGAACAGCGCTGCCCAGCTCGCGCCAATGACGCCGGTGCCGATAATGGCGACGCGGCGAATAGGCTTGATTGCTGCCATGATTGCTTCTCCTTGGATCGGATGGTCAGATTTCGGCGTACGCAATGCCGGTGAGATTGCCCTGTGCGAAGAGCAATGTTCGCTGGTTCGATCCGTCGAGACCAGCGCTGTAGACCGTGCCCGCGAAATCGGTAACGAACATCCTGCCCCTCTTCGGATCCAAGGCCAGGCCGATGCCCTCCATCAGGTGAGTGAAGATGATTTCGGGTGCTTCACGCTTGCCCGCCGGAGAATCGAGGGGCGCGCGGTTTACTGTGTTGCCGCGGGGTGGATCGCCGCGGTCCGTCCAGTAGAGCATGCGAGTGGTCGGATCGATGTCCAAGTCGATCGGCTCGGGTAGCCCGTCGTACAGAACTTCGATATCCTGGCGCTTCGCCGGCGTCTGACCCAGCGGGAGTTCGATATTGGCGCGGCAGATCCGCCCCGTGCACGCGTTGTCCCCGCCCTTCTGCGTCCAGTAGAATTTTCCCCTGTCGGCATCGACGGCAATGCCGACGCACCACTTCGTCGCATCGGCGCCCGGCCGCGGATCGCCCTGGCTCGTGTCGACGAGGGTCTCGATGTTCGAGCCATCGAGATTGGCGCGCATCACGCGCATGCCTTCCCGATCGCACCAGTATAGCTTCGCGGTTTGCTTTTCGATCTGAACCTGCTTGGGAGTGAAGGTGCCGCCCGGACGGACGATAGTCGTTATGTTCCGGCCCTCGAGGTCCGAACGAAAGATCGAGCCATCGTTTTCTTTGAAATTCCCCATGTTCGTCCAATAAAGGTGGCCGGCGGTGCTATCGACCGCCAACCCATCCGGGTACTTTCTGCCTTCCAGGACTATAGTCTTGAGATCGGAGCCGTCGGGATTTGCGGAAAGCACGCGACCACCTCCCAAATCGAGGAAGAAAAGCCGTCCCGTGGCGGCATTCCTCTGATGGTCCGCCGTTTTCTCGTTCTGCGTTGCCGGTCCGCTGGTGATGGTTGCGCTCATGGCCTCGCTATCCTGTAATCGCTCATGGAACCGTAGGAAGCGCGCTATCCGACCGGCGCTGCCCGAGGGATGGGAACGGTGCCGCTTGTGTGCAAAGCATCGATTTCGGCGGGACTGAACCCGAGCTGCTCGAGAACCTCCCCATTGTGCTCCCCCAGGGTCGGAGCGCGCTTTGCCGCCACTTTTCCGACGCCCTGCACCTGAATGGGACTGCTGATTGTCGTGGTCAGCTTGCCGCCCGCGCCTTCGAGCGGCACGACCATGTCATTGAACCGAAGCTGTGGGTCGTCGACGACCTCCTGCGGCCCACGCACGGCGCCGAACGTGACGTGAACGCCATTGAAGACTTCATACCAATGCGCCATCGGTTGAGATCCGAAGAGTTCGTCGAGAATTGCGACCAGCTGCGGCATGTTCTGCATCAGCTTGGCCGGATCGGAGAATCGCGCATCCGTCAGAACGTCCGGACGGCCAATTGCCTTCGCCACAGCTTCCAACTTGTCAGGCGTGACGATAAGGACGAACCAGGTGCCATCCGACGTGCGATACACATTCAGCGCCGCATTTGCGGGGTGCCTTCGGTCGTGCAGTCCGAAAAAGTTCGCTTTGCATAGCGCAGCCTGGATAAAGACACTTGCTGACCAAACGCCTTCGGCGAGGAGAGACGTCGTAACATGGGATCCCCTGCCGGTACGCTCACGACGATAAAGCGCCGTCACAATCGCGGAGTAGAGGCCGACCGCAGTCGCATTGTCTCCGCTGCCGGCGACCGGCCAGGTTGGCGGCGCCCCGGCGTCGCGCGTCATGGACAGTAATCCGCTTCGGGCCCAATAAGACGTGATGTCGAACCCCGGAAGATCCGCATCGGGGCCTTTTTCCCCGAAGCCCGTGAGATCCGCATAGATCAGGCGCGGATTCCATTGCACGACATCGTCATATTCGAGCTTCAATTTCTTGCGTGCGGGGTGCGGCGTGTTGACGATGAGGACGTCAGCCCACTTGACCAGTCGCTCCAGCACCTGCAGCGCGCTCGGAGATTTCAAATTGAGCGTCATGCCGCGCTTGTTTCGGTTGGCCAAATGCCAGGGATAGGCGTCCTCCGCGTGCGGCTGCGGCGGTATCTTGTGCGCCGTTCTCCAGAGATCGCCGGAAGGCGGCTCGATCTTGATCACATCGGCGCCAAAATCGGACAAAATCACGGCTGCGCTGGGACCCGCGATGAAGCTGGCAAGGTCCACGACCTTCAGGCCGGAGAAAATGTTGTCGTTTGGCGTTGATGTCTTCTGGATCGTCATGAGAGGAAAGTCCCTTCAGCTCCCGTGGAATTGGGGTGCGCGTTTTTCGAGGAAGGCGGAGGTGCCCTCCTTCTTGTCTTCGGTCGCCGCGCAGAGGCCAAAGTAAGAAGCTTCGAGCAGCAACCCTTCGCTCTGGCTCGTCTCCAGCCCCTTGTTCGTGACATCCAGCGCGAACTTGACGGCGATCGGCGCGTTGGCGGCGATCGCATTCAGGATTGCCTCGGCGCGCGACATCAGATCGGCTGCCGCGACGATTTCGTTGACGAGCCCGATGCGATAGGCCTCCTGCGCACCGATCATTTCTCCGGACAGAATGAGCTGCAGGGCGCGGCCCTTGCCGATCAGTCGTGGCAGGCGTTGCGTGCCGCCGCCGCCGGGGAGCAGGCCCAGCTTGACTTCGGGCTGGCCGAATTTTGCGCTCTCCACCGCGATCCTGATCGTGCAAGCCATCGCCGTCTCGCACCCGCCGCCGAGCGCAAAGCCATTGACCGCCGCGATCACGGGCTTGCCGAGATTCTCGATGAGATCGAGAACTTCCTGTCCGAAACGGCTCGACTGCTGTGCTTCGAACGCCGTGACATGCGCGAGCTCGCCGATGTCGGCGCCCGCAATGAATGCTTTGTTGCCGGCACCGGTAAGGATGACGCCGCGCACGAACGCGTCGTCTCGCGCGGCCTCGAATGCAGTTCGCAGATCTGCCCAGGTCGCCTTGCTCAACGCATTGAGCACCTTGGGTCGATTGACGGTCACATAGGCGATGGCACCCTTCCGCTCGTACACGACATTCGCGAGAGCCGGCGCCGCTGCGAGCGAAGCCGTCGGTACGACTGCGGGCGAAGGTGCGAGGGTTGCTGCCGCTGAAGGCATCTTCATCTCTCCTGGTCGAAACGGGCTGGCCCGGGAAGAAGCGCTGGCTAACCGCGGCGTATCACACGAAGGCGCCGAAGCCCGTGACGGCCTTGCCGACGATCAGATTTTGCATCTGATACGTGCCCTCGTAGGAGTAGAGTGCTTCGCAATCCGCAAAGAACCGCGCGGCCTTGTAGTCGGCGACGATGCCGTTGCCGCCCAGCAGCTCTCGCGCCCAAGCGACAGTCTCGCGGCACTTGGCCGTGGCGAATGCCTTGGCGAGCGCCGCATGGGCGTCCGTCAGCTTACCTTCGGCATGAAGCTGCGCTTGACGCACGATCAGGCACTGCGAGGCCGTGATATTGGCAATCATTCTGGCGAGCAGGTCCTGCACCAGCTGGAACGAGCCGATCGGCTTGCCGAATTGCATACGCTCCTGCGCGTATTTGAGCGCGGCCTCATAGGCGCCCATAGCGCATCCCGTCGCCATCCACGCAACGGCGTAGCGTGTCATCTTCAGCACCTTCGCGGTGTCGCGGAAGGAGTTGCCGCCCTTAAGGCGATTCGCTTCCGGCACGCGAACGTCCTTCAGCGTGATGTGACCGTTCTGGACGACCTTGAGCGCGATCTTGTGCTCGATCTTTTCGACGCTGAAACCGGGTGTCGTCTTGTTCTCGACGATGAAGCCCTTGACCTGGTTGTCGGCGAGATCTCGCGCCCAGATGATGGAAACGTCGCACCATGGAGCGTTGCCGATCCACCGCTTCTCGCCGTTGAGGATCCAGGTGTCGCCCTCACGTTTTGCCGTGGTCAGCAAGCCGCCGCTGGCACCCGATCCCACCAGCGGCTCGGTCAGGCCGAAACAGCCGATTTTCTCGAAACGCGCCATCGGCGGCAGCCATTTCTGCTTCTGCTCTTCCGATCCATCGATATAGATCGAGCCCATCGCCAAGCCGACATGCACTCCGATGAACGTCGCGAAGGACGGGTCGATACGTGCGATCTCCATTTGGACGAAGCCCAACAGCGCCAGGCTGCCGCCTGCGCAGCCGTAGCCGTGCATTGCAAGCCCGCCGATCCCCACCTCCTTCACAGCCGGCAGCAGCTCGAAAGGAAAGGCGTCGTCGACCCAGTATTTCGTGATGACGGGCGCGACCTTGGCCTCCATGAACGCGCGTACTCGCTTCACTGTCGCGAGCTCCTCGGCGTTCAAGGTCTCATAGACCTCGTAGAAGTCGCTGTTGGGCGCAGGCAACGGCTTCGGTGACTTCGCCGGCTTCGCTGACTTGGCGGATACGCTCGCATTTTCGGTTGCGGCTGCAAAAGCCATTGCGGTTCTCCGATCGTTCCATGGCGGCAGGATGGGCGTCATCTTGGAGGATCGTGAGCTGCTGTCGCTATTGCACGTACGTAACGTCGGTATGGGCCTTGGTGAGGCGATGCTAAACCCTAGTTTAGAAGCCAGGGCGATGACGATGATCGGGATGCCCCGCTACTCCGCCGCTTGCTGCGACACCTGTGCTTTCAAGGCTGCCCGCACGCCTGCCTCGTAATCGGGATGCACCTTCGCGAAGAGGGCCAGCTGGCGCTCGACGATCACCTCCGGCACACCGGCCATCGCCGCCGAGATGTTCGCGAACAGCCGCCGCTTCTGATCCGCGTCGAACAGATTAAAGAGCGCGCGCGGCTGGCTGAAGTCGTCGTTGCCGATGCGGTGGCTATACCGCTCGGCGTCGCCTGAGATCTTCAACGGCGGCTCTGCCACCTCCGGCTTCTCGACCGGCCCGCCGAAGGAATTGGGCTCGTAATAGGCGTCCGCGTTCGGATTGTTGGCGAAGAACCGCATCGCCCCGTCCTTGTGATAATTGTGGACCGGGCATTTCGGCGCATTGACCGGCAGCGCCTCATAGTGAGTCCCGAGGCGATGGCGGTGCGCATCGGCGTAGGAGAAGATCCGCGCCTGCAGCATCTTGTCCGGCGAGAAACCGATACCCTGCACGATGTTCGAGGGGCTGAAGGCGGCCTGCTCGATCTCCATGAAATAGTTGTCGGGGTTCCGATTCAATTCCAACACGCCGATGTCGATCGGCGGATAGTCGGCGTGCGGCCACACTTTGGTGAGGTCGAAGGGATTGTAGGGCGTCTTCTCTGCATCCGCCTCCGGCATGATCTGAACCTGCATGCGCCAGCGCGGGTAATCGCCCCTCTCGATCGCGCCGAAGAGATCGGCCTGGGTCGACTCGCGAGTCTTGCCGACGATGGCCACGGCTTCGGCATTGGTCCAATGCTTGTGGCCCTGCATCGTCTTGAAGTGGAATTTGACCCAGAAGCGCTCGTTCTTGGCGTTGATGAAGCTGAAGGTGTGGCTGCCATAGCCATTGATGTGGCGGACGTCTGTCGGCAGGCCTCGATCCGACATGAGGATGGTCACCTGATGTAACGATTCCGGCGACAGTGACCAGAAATCCCACATCGCCGTCGGCGAGCGCAGGTTGGTGCGCGGATGGCGCTTCTGCGTATGGATGAAGTCCGGGAATTTGTAGGGGTCGCGAATGAAGAACACCGGCGTGTTGTTGCCGACGAGATCCCAGTTGCCTTCCTCGGTGTAGAACTTGAGCGCGAAGCCGCGGACGTCGCGCTCCGCGTCGGCCGCGCCCATCTCGCCCGCGACGGTGGAAAAGCGCGCGAGCATCGGCGTCTTCCTGCCGACACTGGAGAAGACCTTCGCTTTCGTATACTTGCTGATGTCGTTCGTGACCGTGAGAGTGCCGAAAGCACCCGAGCCCTTGGCATGCACCGTGCGCTCGGGAATGCGCTCGCGATTCTGGTGCGCAAGCTTTTCGACGAGCTGGTAATCCTGCATCAGCACTGGCCCACGCGGGCCGGCGGTCAGCGCATTCTGGTTGTCCGCCAGCGGGTTGCCTGCGGTGGTCGTGAGAGCGGTTTCTTTGCCCATGGCGCGCACCCTTCAAGTGTTGAGCTCGGCTGTTCACGAAGTGGAATAGCGCGAGCGGCTCGTCCGAACGCGCTGTAATCGAGAGTTCGGGCGGTACCCCATTCGCAGAACGAGGACGACACAAGCATGGCAGATGCGCGGGAAACACTGATATTGGACCCGCGGTCAGACCTCACACCCAGACGCAAAGAAGACCGATACGTCGGTTTAGGTGTGCTGTTGCTCAACAGTCGAGATTAGGGGTCATTCGACCGATCTCGAGCGACGAAGCATCCCTTATCCTCTGCCGCAACGGGCCTTTGGCCGACAGACGCAACCCAATTCCATGGCGCGAGAGGTTCTAAACCGACGTATCGATCCTGCTTACGATCGGATGAGGAATCAGTACGCGCGTCCAATTTCCGCGACCAATAGCATTTGCAATGCTCATGTCCTCCTCCCAGTCGGCTCTTCCCCCTGCCGACCACTAAGGCCCCTACGTCGTAGGGGCCTTTCTTTTCTGTCCCGGCCTCTGAACTAAGGTTTACCTACGCCAAACGAAGGCCCATTCCACAAGTACACGCGACCAATAGAGCGCGCCGCTCGAAATCCGCGAAGATCGGGTTCAGGCCCAAATGCACCGTTAGCCCTCGGTGCTCGAAGACCTTGAGCCGGAAGGTCTTACAGTCTCGGCGACCGGTCTCGCATCTGAGCGGGTGTTTCAAAGACGATTGCCTGCGAGCAAAGCGAATTCAGGGAATGCAGAGCAATGAAAAGGGTTGCCGACCAATTCGCAGACATCCTGGCCATCGCCGGGGTCAAGCGCATTTACGGCATTGTCGGCGATAGCCTGAACGGCCTCACCGATGCGATCCGCCAACAAGGCAAGATCGAGTGGCTCCATGTCCGGCACGAGGAGGTCGCTGCCTTCGCCGCCGGGGCCGAGGCGCATTTGACCGGCGAGCTCGCGGTGTGCGCCGGCAGCTGCGGACCGGGCAACCTCCACCTGATCAACGGCCTCTTCGATTGCCACCGTTCGCGCGTGCCCGTGCTCGCCATCGCGGCACACATTCCATCGGCCGAGATCGGCGCCAGTTATTTCCAGGAGACGCATCCGCAATCGCTGTTTCAGGAATGCAGCCATTATTGCGAGCTGGTCTCCGGCGCCAATCAAATGCCGCGCGCGCTAGAGGTCGCAATCCGCGAGGCCGTCGGCAAACGCGGCGTGTCGGTTCTGGTGATTCCCGGCGATGTCGCCTTGCAGGCGGCTTCGGATGCGCCGTCACCGAAGCTCGCGGGATTGCTGCCGCCGCGGCCGGTGATGTCGCCGGCGCCTTCCGATCTCGGTGGCGTCGCGGCGCTGCTCAATGGCGGAAACCGCGTGACGATCCTGTGCGGCTCCGGATGTGCCGGAGCGCATGACGAGCTATTGGCGCTGGCAAAGCGGCTTAAGGCGCCGATGGTGCATGCGATGCGCGGCAAGGAGCACGTCGAATGGGAGAACCCCTACGACGTCGGCATGACCGGGCTCATCGGCTTCTCCTCCGGCTACTACGCCATGCTCGACTGCGACGTGCTGCTGATGCTCGGGACGGATTTCCCTTATCGGCAGTTCTATCCGCAGGGCCGCGGCGTAAAGATAGCTCAGGTCGACATTCGGCCGGAGAATTTGGGACGTCGCGCGGCGATCGACCTCGGCATGGTCGGCGACATCGGGGCAACCCTTCGCGCCTTGCTGCCCCTGCTCCAGGAAAAACGCGACGACGCGCATCTGGTGCAGGCGCAAACGCATTATGCCAAAGCCCGCAAACAGCTCGATGAGTTGGCCGTCGGCACGCCGGGCCGCAAACTGATTCACCCGCAGCAAGTCGCCAAGGCGATCAGCGATCGGGCCTCTTCCGATGCCGTCTTCACCTGCGATGTCGGCCTGCCGACGGTGTGGGCCGCGCGCTATCTCGCGATGAACGGCAAGCGCCGGCTCGTCGGCTCGTTCTGGCATGGCTCGATGGCGAATGCCATGGCTCAGGCGATCGGTGCCCAGGCAGCCTATCCCGGCCGGCAAGTGGTGTCGCTCTCGGGCGATGGCGGCTTCACCATGCTGATGGGTGATCTCATCAGCCTCGTGCAGCTCAAACTCCCGGTGAAGGTCGTCGTTTTCAACAATGGAGCACTCGGCTTCATCGAGCTCGAGCAAAAATCGACCGGCTTCCTCGATTTCGGCACCGAGCTCAATAACCCGAATTTCGCGGCCATGGCCGAAGCCGCCGGCATTCGCGGCATTCGTCTCGAAGACCCGGCCGATGTCAGCGACGGCATCGCGGCCGCTCTTGCGCATGACGGCCCCGTTCTCGTCGACGCCGTCGTCAACCGGACGGAGCTGGCCATGCCGCCTTCGGTCACCGTCGAAATGGCGAAGGGATTCACGCTCTACATGGTGAAGGCGATCATGAACGGTCGCGCCGATGAGATTGTCGATCTCGCCAGTACGAATCTCTGGCGCTGAGGAGCACCCTATGATGGATATCACGGCGCTTCTTTTGTCTCGGATCCAGTTCGCGTTCACCGTTTCGTTTCACATCATCTTTCCGTCCTTCACGATTGGCCTCGTCGCCTGGCTCACCGTCGTCGAGGCGCTATACCTCGCGACCGGCCGCCCGGCCTATCGTGCCGTCTTCGAATTCTGGCTCAAGATTTTTGGCATCGCCTTCGGGCTCGGCGTCGTTTCTGGGATCGTGATGGGATTCCAGTTCGGCACCAATTGGAGCGAGCTTTCGCGAATGTCTGGGCCAATTCAGGGTCCGCTCCTTACCTACGAAACCTTCACCGCCTTTGCGCTCGAGGCAAGCTTTTTCGGCGTCCTTCTCTTCGGGCGGCAAAGAGTCGCTCCATGGTTCTATCTGTTTTCGACGGCGATGGTCGCGCTCGGCACGACGTTCTCCGCGTTCTGGATTATGGTCAACAACAGTTGGATGCAGGTGCCGGTCGGCTATGTCGTCGAGAACGGCGTCTTCGTTCCCAACGATTGGGCCAAAATCATCTTCAGCCCCGTTGTCTGGGTGCGCTTTCCGCACATGCTGCTCGCCTCATTCATGACCGGCGCGTTCTGTGTCGCCGCAACCGGCGCCTGGTATCTGCTGCGGCGCGAGTTCGGCGCCGAAGCGCAGATCATGCTGCGGATGGGCCTCTTTCTCGCGGCAGTCCTTGCCCCGGTGCAGATCTTCTTCGGGCATCTCAATGGCGACTACATCCACGACTATCAGCCGGCCAAGTTTGCGGCGATCGAGGGCCGTTGGCACGATGAGCAGCCAGCGAGCGAGGTCTTGATCGCAATCCCCGATCCCGACGCGGAGACCAATCATTACGCACTGAGTATTCCGGTTCTGGGCAGCTTGATCGGAAGTATGAGCCTCAGCTCCAAGGAAGTCGGCTTGACCGATTTTCAGCCGCAGGATCGGCCGCCGGTGCTCATTCCATTTTTCGCGTTTCGCATCATGGTCGGCTGTGGCCTCGTCATGTTGCTGCTCGCTTGGGTCGGCACTTATTTGGGCGCCAAGGGTCGCCTGGAGCGAAATCGCTTGCTGCTCTGGCTGACCTTCTTCAGCTTTCCGCTGCCCTTCATCGCGATACTGACCGGCTGGTTCACGGCCGAGGTGGGGCGACAGCCCTGGACGGTCTATGGAGTCCTGAGGACCGCGGAAGCAGTGACGCCATTCCTGACGGTCCGCGCGGCGTCGATCTCGCTCGTTGTCGCTTGCGCCGTCTATAGCTTCATCTTTGCCTTCGGCACCTTCTATATCTACCGGCTGCTGCGTGCGGGCCCTGCGGGCCATTTGGTTCTGCCATCCCCCACCGCGGTCCCCAACCGTCCGATGTCCGTCGTCGACCATGCTATCGCGCCGGGCCCGCCTCACCTCGCCGCGGGAGAATGACCCATGGTCTATTACTGGGTTTGCATCCTGGCCGTCAGCACGCTGCTCTACGTGCTGCTCGATGGATTCGACCTCGGCGTCGGCATTCTCTTCGCCCTGACGCGAGGCGAGGCGAGACGGCGCGCGATGCTGAGCGCCGTGGCGCCGATCTGGGATGGGAACGAGACTTGGCTCGTCGTGGTCGGCGTCGTTCTCTGGGGCGCCTTTCCTATCGTCTACGCGACGCTCTTCTCCGCCCTCTATCTTCCTCTTCTCGTCATGCTGTCGGGCCTGATCTTGCGCGGCGTGGCATTCGAGTTCCGTTACAAGACGGAGCGGTTGCGGTGGATCTGGGATGCCAGCTTCGCCGGCGGATCTCTCCTTGCCGCCTTCATCCAGGGCGCGGCGGTCGGGGCTCTCGTCGAAGGTCTGCCGATGTCCGACGGCCGCTACACCGGCGGCGAGTTCGGCTGGTTCAGCCCGTTTGCAGTGTTGTGCGGCGTCGGCCTCTGTCTCGGCTATTCGCTGCTCGGCGCGTGCTGGCTCCTCAGGAAGTGCGAGGGCGAGGTCCGCGACACCGCTTACCGCCAAATTCCCTATCTTGCGCTCGGCCTGCTCGTGTTCCTGCTTGCGGTCTTTGTCTATGCGCTCGCAGGTAACCTTCAGGTCATGCAGCGGTGGCTCGAGCGGCCGTACCTCTTCGTCTTCCCCCTGATTGGTGCGGCGGCCACGCTCGTGCTGGCGCACAGTGTCCGCCAGCGTCTGGACGGCCCACCGTACTACATGGTCGCACTCGTCTTCACGGCGGCGTTCGGCACGCTCGCGATCTCGTTCTGGCCCTACATGATCCCGTTCTCGATCACGATCGAGGCGGCGGCCGCGCCCCATTCGAGCCTTGCCTTCATGTTCTGGGGCGCGGGTCTCTTCGTCTTCCCGCTGATGCTCGTCTACACGGCGGTCAGCCTGCGCGTCTTCAGAGGCAAGGTCAAAGAGTCGGGACACACCTATTGATGTGGAGCGGCAAGCGATGCGCCATCGAAAGGACGTAGACGGCGATGGATCCGATACTCGCGTACGACGGCTGCTGTTTCGTTCCTGGCATCGTGGAACTCAGGAGAGCGATCTCATCCTGGGCCCGTTCGCAGAAGGTTCGCTCACGGGCTTCGACGGCGATCAACTCGACCGGTTCGACGCATTGCTCGACTGCACCGATCCCGATCTGTTCGACTGGATCGTTGTCGGCATTACGCCGCCGCCGGAACACGATCACGATGTGATGCGGCTCCTGCGAGCGGGTCTGACTTCGAAGTCCTATTCCAACCCTGTCCTAGCCGAGATCGAGATGAGCAAACCGGCCGCTCCACACCTCAGGGGTTACGACCTACTTCATCACCCCGGTTTCAACAAGGGAACGGCGTTCACGGATGCCGAGCGGCGCGCATACGGCCTCGAGGGCCTGCTGCCGCCTGCCGTCACTTCGATCGATTGGCAGATCGCGCGCCGGCATAGCGAGATCGCGAGCCTCGAAAGCGATCTGCAAAAATACCTCGTCCTTTCGGATTTGCAGGCCCGTAACCAGACTTTGTTCTATGCGGTGATGATGTCGGACCCGGCCACCTACATGCCGCTGGTCTATACGCCGACGGTCGGCGAAGCTTGCCAGAAGTTCGCCCACATATTCCGCTCGTCACGGGGCATGTATCTGCCGATCACCGCGCGTGGTCGGCTCCGCGAGATCCTCCGCAATTGGCCGGAGAAGGATGTGCGCTTCATCGTGGTGACCGATGGCGAGCGCATTCTCGGGCTTGGCGATCTCGGCGCCGGGGGCATGGGCATACCCCTCGGAAAGCTCGCGCTCTATACGGCATGCGCCGGCGTGCCACCGGAATTTTGCCTGCCGATCGTTCTCGATGTCGGCACGAATAATCAGACGCTGCTCGATGATCCGCTCTATTTCGGCTTGCGCCAGAACCGTGTACGCGGCGAGGAATACATGGCCTTCGTCGAGGAGTTCGTCGCGGCGGTGCAGGCGCTCTATCCGAAATGCTGCATCCAGTGGGAAGACTTCGCGAACATCAACGCCGTTCCGATCCTCGAGCGGTATCGCGACCAGATCTGTACGTACAATGACGATATCCAGGGAACCGCAGGCATCGCCCTGGCTGGGATCTTCGGTGCCTTGCGCATCACGAAACAGAAGCTCGCGGAGCAGCGCATTCTTTTTCTCGGCGGCGGCTCTGCCGGCACCGGCATTGCAGAGCTGATCAGCCAGGCGATGGCGCTCGAAGGAATGAGTATCCGGGAGGCGAGGCGCCGCAATGCCCTCTTCGACATTCACGGACTCCTGGTTACGTCGCGCACCGATCTCGCGGAATTTCAGAAGCCGTTCGCGCAGAACCGGGCCCCGGTCTCCAGTTTCGTCGAGGCGGTGAAGGTGTTCAAGCCGACGGCCATCATCGGCGTCAGCACCGTGCCAAAACTGTTCACGCGCGAGGTGATCGAAGCAATGGCAGCGATCAACGAGCGGCCGATCATTTTTCCCTATTCCAACCCGACGTCCCGTTCCGAATGCACTGCGGAGGAGGCGTATCGTTGGTCCAATGGTCGGGCGGTCTTTGCTAGCGGCAGTCCGTTCCCGCCCGTCGAGATCGGCGGCGGGAAATTCGTCCCGGGCCAGGGGAACAACGTCTATATATTCCCGGCGATGGGCATGGCCGTGTTCGCGACGGAAGCGAAACGCGTGACCGAGGAAATGTTCATCGTGGCCGCAAAGGCTGTCGCCGAGCAGGTGAGCGAAGAGAGCCTCGCGACAGGGCTCATCTACCCGCCGCAGAGCCGCATACTCGACGCCTCGCTGCATGTCGCCGAGCGGGTCGCGACCTACATCTTCGACAGAGAGCTCGCGCGCGTGCCTCGACCGCAGGACATCGGCGCGCTCATTCGCGCACGCGCATACCGTCCAACCTATCCGGAGTGAACCGCGATGGCAAAGAGCTTCGAATTTCGGGCTCACGGCGAAGACACAATTCCCGAACCGCGGCCGCCGGTTAAAGAGGCGCGCGTGGGGCCACCCGAGCAAATTCTTCATCGCATCGTCGTGGTGGGCGGCGGCGCAGCGGGGCTGGAACTCGTTACCCGCCTCGGCGACCGCCTCGGCCGGCGCGGGCGGGCCCAGGTCGCGCTCGTTGACAGCGCCAGGACTCACCTGTGGAAACCTCTTCTGCACGAAGTGGCGGCGGGGAGCCTCGACCCCGGCGAAAACGAGCTGAGCTACCTGGCGCAGGCACATTGGCACGGCTTCCGCTATCGCTTCGGCGAGATGATTGGGCTTGATCGAGCCAGAAAGAAGGTGCGTCTCGCCGCCACTTTCGACGACGAAGGGCGCGAGGTCACGCCGCCGCGGGAAATCGGCTACGACACGCTGGTCATTGCGATCGGCAGCGTGACCAACGATTTCGGGACCCCCGGCGTCGCCGAGCATGCCGTGCCGCTGGAGACCACGGCACAAGCGACGCGCTTCAATCGGCGATTGCTGAATGCGTGTTTGCGGGCGCAAACGCAGTCGGAACCGGTGCGTCCCGGCCAGCTTCACGTCGCGATTGTCGGCGCCGGCGCCACGGGCACTGAGTTGGCCGCTGAGCTGCATCGCACGTTTCGTGAATTGGTCGCCTATGGGCTCGATCGCATCGATCCTGAGAGAGACATTCGCATCGTGCTGATCGAAGCTGCGGACCGCATCTTGAACGGTCTGCCCGAGCGCATCTCCAAGGCGACGCAGCGTCTGCTCGTCGCGATGGGGGTCGAGATTCGCACTGGCGCGAGGGTAACCGGGGTGACAGCGGAAGGGCTGAAGCTCGCCGATGGCAGCTTCGTCGCCTCCGAATTGGTGGTGTGGGCTGCTGGGGTCAAAGCTCCGCGGGTCTTGAAAGACCTCGACGGGTTAGAGGTCAATCGCATCAACCAGCTCGTTGTAGAGCCGACATTGCAGACGACACGGGATCCCAACATCTTCGCGATCGGCGACTGTGCCGCCTGTCCACGCCCCGGCGAGCGCGGCCTTGTGCCGCCGCGAGCGCAGGCGGCGCACCAAGAGGCGACACACATGCTGCGGCAGGTCAGGCGCCGGCTGCGCGGCAGGGCGCTTCTTCCTTATAAATATCACGACTTCGGCTCGCTGGTTTCGCTCGGTCGATGGAGCACGGTCGGGAACCTGATGGGCTTTCTGTTGGGCCGCGGCATGTTCATCGAAGGGATGTTCGCGCAGTTGATGTACCGATCGCTGCGCCTCATGCACGAGCGGGCGTTGCATGGCACGAGAAGCGCCGTGCTCGGGGCCCTCGCCCGTGCCATGACGCGGCGAACGGGCCCACCGGTGAAGCTACATTGATCGCCGGGCCAACAAATGCATTGGGATCTGCGATGGCGATGCGAGGACCTCACTTTGAAGCAAGCAGGGCTCGAACTCGGTTTCGTCGACGAAGCAACCCTCAATTGCGTCGTCGATCCGAAAAGGATGGT
>Ga0335081_10006499_pt1 | contig 18632 bp, 11 predicted proteins | sample Lox_Sample_35_FD_206713 | JGI IMG/M metagenome (GOLD analysis project Ga0335081, IMG submission 206713) | Soil microbial communities from Loxahatchee National Wildlife Refuge, Florida, United States - Lox_Sample_3.5 | ecosystem: Environmental > Terrestrial > Soil > Wetlands | place: USA...
CGGACCTCCTCCGGCAGGTCCTCGAGCTCGGGCTCGTTCTCTTTCGGCAGGATGATCTCGGTGATTCCCGCCCGCGCGGCCCCGAGCACCTTTTCCTTCAGGCCGCCGATCGGCAGAACCCTGCCGCTCAGGGTCACCTCGCCCGTCATCGCCAGATCGTGCCGCGCGGCGCGCTGTGTCATCGCGCTCACCAGCGCCGTGGCCATCGTCACGCCCGCCGAGGGCCCGTCCTTGGGGATCGCGCCGGCCGGGACGTGCACGTGGACCTCACGGTCCTTCAGCGCTTCCTCCGGCACGCCGAGCGCGGCCGCGTGGGTCTTCGCGTAGGTGAGCGCCGCCCGCGCGGACTCCTTCATCACGTCGCCCAGGTGTCCGGTCAGCACGAGCTCGCCCTTGCCGGGCATCAGCGACGCCTCGACGAACATGATGTCGCCGCCGGTGGGCGTGTAGTACATCCCGGTGGCGGTGCCCACGGCGTCCGCCGCCGCCGCGCGCTCCGGCCGGACCTTCGGCCGCCCGAGCTGCGCCCGGACGTCCGCGTCGGTCACCACGATCTTCTCGCCGCCGTTCACCGCCACGCGCCGCGCCACCTTGCGCGCCAGGCGTCCCAGCTCGCGCTCGAGCTGGCGCACGCCGGCTTCCCGGGTGTAGCTGCCCGTGATCTCGCGAATCGCGCTGTCCTCGACGACGAGCCGTTCCGGGCTGAGGCCGTTTTCCTTGAGCTGCCGCGGCACCAGGTACTGCCGCGCGATCGCGAGCTTCTCCAGCTCGGTGTAGCCGGTGAACTCCACGGTCTCGAGCCGGTCGAGCAGCGGCGCCGGGATGTTCTGCAGGAAATTCGCGGTCGCGATGAAGAGCACCTCGGACAGGTCGAACGGCACGCCGAGGTAGTGATCCGTGAACGAGTCGTTCTGCGCCGGATCGAGCACCTCCAGCAGCGCCGCCGCCGGGTCCCCCTGGAACGAGACGCCGAGCTTGTCGACCTCGTCCAGCAGGAAGACGGGGTTCTTCGTGCCCGCCTGCTTCATTCCCTGGATGATCCGGCCGGGCATGGCGCCCACGTAGGTGCGCCGGTGGCCGCGGATGTCCGCCTCGTCGCGGGCCCCGCCGAGGGAGATGCGCACGTACTTGCGCCCCATCGCGCGCGCGATCGACTTCGCGATCGAGGTCTTCCCGGTCCCCGGGGGTCCCACGAACAGCAGAATGGGCCCCTTCGACAGCACGCGATCGTCGGCCTGTCCAGGCGTCTGCGCCGCCCCCGCCGCCGGCGCCGCCTTGCCCTCCCGCTCCCGCAGCTGCCGCACGGCCAGGAACTCGAGCACCCGCTCCTTCACGTCGCGCAGGCCGTAGTGGTCCTCTTCCAGCACCTGCTCCGCCCGGGTCAGGTCGAGCGAATCCTCCGAGCGCGTGTTCCACGGCAGCTCCGCGATCCACTCCAGGTACGTCCGGATGACCTGGGCCTCCATCGAGTCCTTCGAGGTGCGCTCGAGGCGCCCCAGCTCCCGGTCGACCTCCTTCTTCGCCGCGTCCGGCAGGGCCAGCTTGTCCAGCTTCTCCTTCAGCGTCGCGACGTCGCGATCGTCCTCGCTCTCCCCCAGCTCGCGCCGGATGGCCTTGATCTGCTCCCGCAGGTACATCTCGCGCTGCCGCTCCCCGAGCTCTTCCTGCACCTGCGACTTGATGTCCTCCTGCGCATTGATGACGCCGATCTGGCGCTGGACGTGGATGAGCACGCGCCGCAGGCGCTCCTCGACGGCGAGCGTCTCGAGCAGCGCCTGGCGCTCCAGCGTCTTGATGTCGAGGTAGCCGGCGACGAGATCCGCGAAGCGCCCGGCATCCGTGACCGAGGCCAGAACCTGCTGGACCATCTCATCGGGAAGGCCGCTCTTCTGGCCCAGCTCGCCCGCGCGCTCCCGGGCCTCCTTGTAGAGCGCGAGGAATGCGGCATCGGCCGGATCCGGGGGCGGCTGGTCCTCGAGCTCGCGCACCACCGCCTCCAGATAGCCCTCGTGTTCGGCGATGTGCACCGCGCTCGCGCGCATCTCGCCCTGCAGGAGCAGCTGGACTCCGGCCAGGCCCCGCTGCATCTGGCCGATGCGCGCCACGGTGCCGATCGAATACAGGTTCTCCGGGGACACCTGCTCCGTGTTCTCGCGCTGGGCCACGGCGAAGATCAGCCGCCGCTCCGCCTTCAGCGCGGCCTCGATCGCCCGCAGCGTCCCCGGCCGCCCCGCGCTGATCGGCGCGGTCACGCCGGGGAAGAGCACCATCTCCCGCAGCGGGAGCACCGGGAGAGTCATCCGCTCGCTCATGTCCACCTCATGAAGAGAACCGTTCTGCCACGTCTAGACCATACCCCTTCGCCTGAGGCACCGATCGTGCCACGCCGAAGTCCCCTTTTTGTGCCATTCTGGCAGGCGCGAGGAGCCTCACACCGACCGCCGCTCCACGAGCGGTCACCGACGGGAGTTACGACGAATTGACCATTGGCGGCGTGGTGGAGGCACGCGGTTGCCCTGCCTGTGCGGCCGCGCTAATCTATGCGCGGCAATGGCCCACCCGACACGATGAACCCGACCGACGGCGACCGCGCCCTCCAGGAACGGCTGGCCCAGGCCTTCGCGGGCGCTTTCACCATCGAGAGCGAGGTCGGGCGGGGCGGGATGGGCATCGTCTACCGCGCGCACGACGAGAAGCTCAAGCGCACGGTCGCGGTGAAGGTCCTGCCGCCCGAGCTCGCCTACCGGCGGGACATCCGGGCGCGGTTCATCCGCGAGGCCGAGACCGCGGCGCGCCTCTCCCACCCCAACATCGTCCCGATCCACACCGTCGGCGAGGCGAACGACCTCGTCTACTTCGTGATGGGCTACGTGGACGGCGAGTCGCTCGCGGTGCGGATCAAGCGTCGGGGGCGCCTGTCGCTCGAAGAGGCCCGGCGCATCATGCGCGAAACGTCGGACGCGCTTGCCGCCGCCCATCAGCAGGGCGTGATCCACCGCGACGTCAAGCCGGACAACATCCTGCTGGAAGGGACGCGCGGCCGGGTGATGGTCACCGACTTCGGCATCGCGAAGGCCCTGAGCGCGGAGGGCGGGACGCTCACCGACACCGGCATCGCCATCGGGACGCCGGCGTTCATGAGTCCCGAGCAGGCCGCCGGCGAGCGGGTGATCGACGGCCGATCCGACGTCTACTCGCTCGGCGTGGTGGCGTACCAGATGATCAGCGGCGAGCTCCCGTTCCAGGCGCCGACCGTGCCGGGGTTGCTGATGAAACAGATCAGCACGCCCGCGACCCCGGTCGAGCGCCTGCGGCCGGAGACGCCGCGCGAGCTGGCGTTGACGGTGATGCGCTGCCTCGAGAAGGACCCGGACGACCGCTGGCCCAGCGCGGACGCGCTCCGCCGCGCGCTGGAGTCCGGCACGTACGCGGCGCCGCCGCCCAAGGCCGGCGTCCGGCCGAGCGCGCCGGCGACCCGCGCGCGCGACTACCCGGGCGCGGAGAAAGTCGAGGAGGCGCGCCGGAAGGCCTTGGAGCGCGTGGACCGGATCAGCGCGAAGGCGGCCCGGCGCGCCGAGCGCTACGAGAGCCGGCTCGACCGGCGGCAGCGTGAAGAGGACGAGGTGGTGCGCCGCGCGGAGGCGGTGGGTGAGCCGGCCATGGTCGCGCGCTTCCGCCACCGGCTCGCCCGCTACGCGTCCATCATCGGCCCGTTGATGCTGGTCAACGTGATGTTCGCGGGCGGCATCAGCCACCCGTGGTTCCTGGTCCCCGCCGTGTTCATGGGGTTCGGTCTGGCGCGGGACTACTCGCGGCTGTGGACCGCGGGCTACTCGTGGAAGGACGTCACCCATCGGCCGCCGGCCCCCGACGCCCTCGAGGCGAAGCAATCGCGGGCGTCGCTCTCGGCCCCGGGGCCGGAAGAGCTGGGACCGCATGCCGCGCCGATCGAGCAGGCACGGAGCGATCGCGCGGCGATCCTGGCGATGCTCGAGCGTATGCCGAAGTCCGAGCGGAAGATGCTCCCCGACGTGGGCCCGACGGTCGACCAGCTCCTCGAGCGCGCCACCGACCTCGGCCGCACGCTCCACGCCCTGGAGCACGATATCGACACGACGGCGGTGGAGAAGGTCGAGCTGCGCATCGCCGCGCTCGATCAGGAGCCCGCGTCGAGCGACCGCGACCGGCGGATGGGCCTGCTGGTGCGCCAGCGCCAGACCATGACCGACCTGCTCGCCCGGCGCACGGCGCTCGCGTCACAGCTGGAGTCTTGCCTGCTCGCGATGCAGAACGTCAGGTTCGACCTGCTGCGCCTCCGGTCGGCCGGGGTCGCCGAGGCGCTCGGCGATCTGACGCAGGCGACCCAGCAGGCGCGCGCCCTGTCGCGCGACGTGGACGCCGCGGTCTCCGCGGCGGGAGAGATCCGGCGGCTGACCGGTCAGGAGACCAACCCGCCCGAGAACTGATCCGGCCGGTGGCGCTCAGCCGGCCGCGGCGCAGCGCCGCACCGCGCCGGCGACTTCCTCCAGCGACCAGGCGAAACGCCGCTGCAGCTCGACGCCGAACCGCAGTGCCTGCTCGCAGGCTCCGCCTCCGATCCGCGAATCGAGAACCGCACCCGCCCAGTACGGCAGCTGCCACGAGGGTCTCGCGGCCGCCGCGAAGTCGATCAGCGGCCCCACGACGGGCTGCGGCGCATGGTTCGCGAGCGTCTCGAAGACGTCGCCGAGCTCGTCGGGGAACGGCCGGGCAAGCGTCGGCCTCAGCCACTCGAGCGCGTGCCGTGCCTCGGTCGCCGCCTCGGCGTAGTCGCCGTGGCTCGCCGCTACCGCGGCCAGCAGCGCGGACGCGTAGGCGGAATCGCCGCCGGCCCCGCGGACGCGCTCCAGCAGCGGCCCGGCCCCGGCCGTGTCTCCCACCGCCAGGTGGTCCTGCGCCGTCGCAAGCAGCAGGTCGGCGTCGTCGCGGCGCGCGGCGATGGCCTTGTCCAGGTACGGCCGCGCGCCCGCAAAATCGCGGCGGTCCAGCAACACGTACCCCAGCCCCGCTTCGCGCGCGGGGTCCCGCGGCGCCAGGTCCAGCGCCTGATGCGCGGCGGCCAGAGCCGCGCGGCGGTCGCCCGGCAACGCCTGCGCGAACGCCTCCTGCCACGCGCCCGGTGCCAGGCTCCAGTTCACGAGGTGCGGCAGGGAATCCCCCACCGCGCGCTTCAGGGCGACCAGCGAGTCGAAGACGGGGCGGGCGAGGGTCGCGGCGAGCAGCGAGCGCGCGGCTTCGAATTCCAGCGCCGGCATGTCGTCCGTGTGGTCGAAGGAGGCGCCGCCGGCCAGCGAGGCGGCCCCGCGCTCTCCCAGCAGGAAGTGGCCGAGCAGGTCATCGGGCGACGCCACCTGGAGCCAATCCCTCGCCGCCCGTCCCGTGCGGGTGTTCGGGTCCAGCAGCGCGGCGATCCGCACGCGGTCCCACCGGATCGCGTCGTGCGCGGCCAGCACCATCAGGTCGCTCGCGTTGGAGAACCAGATCTCGACGTGCGGGAAGACGGCGCGCAGGTTCGCGATCACCACCGCGACGGCGCCCGGCGTCACGCGGTACATCTGGAGCCACTGGCAGAAGACGCCGTCAGGCGCGAGGCGCCGCGCCACGACACCGTAGTAGTCCCTGGTGAACAGGGACGCCACGCCGGCGATCCACGGGTTCGACGGCTCCGACACGATCAGGTCGTAGGGCGTCTCCGCGAGCATCAACGCGCTGCGCGCATCGTCCTCGATCACGTGGACGCGCGGATCCCCCAGCACACCGCCGTTCGCGTCCTGGAAGAGCCGGCTGGCGCGCAGCACCGCGCGCTCGATCTCCGCCACGTCGATCCGCTGGATCCCCGGCACGTCCGCGAGCGTCCGCGTGGTCGCGCCGGACCCGAATCCCACCACGAACGCGCGCTGCGGATGGGGGTGTGCCAGCGCCGGAAGCAGGCCGAGCATGACCTGCGTGTCCATGTCGGCGACGCTGGATGCGTCCACCTTGCCGTTCACCTTGAGCCACGTCTGGTTCCCGTCCCGCCACACGGAGACGGTGGAGTTCCAGCCTTCCTTGAAGAAGAGCTGCTCGGACCCGTAGCCGCGGAGGAACCGACTCAGGTCCGCGGCGTTCATCGACGTGCGGCCGTAGACCAGGGCTCCACGGTCCAGCAGCCGACTCGACCAGCTCGGCGTCGCCACCGTCACCACGAGCGCCGCCAGGGCCAGCGCCAGGGGCACCCGGGCGAGCACCCGCCGCGCGCCCGCCGCCTCGAACGCCCCGTGCCACCACGCCAGCGCCGCCGCCGCGGCGGCGTTCACCACGACGCCGATGACCAGCGTGCGCTCGCTCCCGAGCACGTGGACCAGGACGAAGCCGGTGACCACGGCGCCGGCGATGCTGCCGAGCGTGTTGGCGAAGTACGCACGCCCGACTTCGCGGCCCGTCGCGCCCGCACGCTCGGAGGCGAGCTCCGCGAGCAGCGGGAAGCTCAGCCCCATGCCGACCGCCGGCGGGACGACGACCACCGCGACGGCCAGCGCGTGGAGCGCCAGCAACGCGACCGGCGATAAGAACGGCACCTGCAGCGTCGCGACCACGTAGACGGGGAGCACCCGGAAGAACGGGAACAGGAGCGACGCCAGGAGGGCGATGGCGCCCTGGACGAGCGCCGCCAGGACGAGCAGCTCTCGCGGCGCCTTGCCGCGGCCCACGGCCACCAGGCTTCCCAGCCCGATGCCGAACAGGAAGCACGCCAGGATCGTCGTGAACGCGTAGGTCGAGCTCCCGATCACGAGGATCAGGGTCCGGGTCCACGCGATCTCGTAGAGCAGCGACGCGAACGCCGTGATACCGATCAGCCAGGTGGCGAGCCGCCGGGTGGTCGCGCCCGCATCCGGCGTGAAGACCGGCTCCCCGGCCGCCGCCGGCGCGCCGCCTTCCCCGACCGGCATCCGGGCCAGCGTGAGCGCCGCGCCGCCAAGCGCCAGGTTCAGCACGCCGGTCCCGAGGGCCGACGTCCGCAGGCCGACGAACTCGATCAGCACGTATCCGGCGCCGACGCAGCCCAGCACGCCGCCCACCGTATTGAGCCCGTAGAACAGCGCCAGCTCCCCGCGCAGCTCGTCGCTGCGGCCCTGCGCGAAGGCCCGCGTGAGGACCGGGAGCGTCCCGCCCATCAGGAACGTCGGCACGAGCAGGACCACGAACGCGAAGACGAACTTGATGCCGGTGCCCACCCACAGGCCCGGCGCCACGCCGCGGGCCAGCGCGAGGTAGGCCGCGCCGATGCCGCGCAGCACCCACGGCGACGCCAGGCCGAAGACCCCGATCGCGATCTCGAGCATGCCGTACAGCGCCGCCGGATTGCGGTGCCGGTCGGCGCGGCGGCCGAGCGCGTACGCCCCCAGCCCCAGGCCGCCCATGTAGGCGGCCACGACCGTCGTCACGGAATGGATGGTGGAGCCGAAGAACTGATAGAGCTGCCGGACCCAGATCAGCTCGTAGACCAGCCCGGCGGCGCCCGACAGGACGAAGATGAGCCCGAACAGCGCATGCCGCGCACCGCGGGCCCGGTTCATCAGAACGCCGCCATCTCCCGGATCGCCGCGGCGACGTCGGCCACCTGGGGCAGGATGCGATCCTCCAGTTGCGGGGCGTACCCGACGAAGGTGTCCATGGACGCGACGCGCCGCACCGGCGCGTCGAGCCACGCGAAGAGCTCGTCCCCGATTCGCGCCGCCAGCTCGGCGCCGTACCCCCACGACAGCGCATCCTCGTAGGCCACGATCACCCGGTTCGTCTTGCGCACCGAACGCCCGATCGCCTCCCAGTCCACGGGCGACAGCGAGCGGAGGTCGACGATCTCGACACTCGCGCCCGTCGCTTCCTCGACCTCCTTCGCCGCGGCCAGCGAGCGCTGCACCAGCGCCCCGTACGTCACCACCGTCACGTCGGTCCCCTCCTTCACGACCTTCGCCTTGCCGAGCGGGATCATGAAGTTCGGACCCGGATACGGGGCCTTGTTGTAGGTCTGGCGGTAGAGATGCTTGTGTTCCAGGAAGATCACGGGGTCGTCGCAGCGGATCGCGGTGCGGAGCAGGCCGTTCGCGTCCAGCGCCGTGGCGGGGCACACGACGCGCAGCCCCGGCACGTGCGTGAACAGCGACGCCCCCGTCTGGGAATGGTAGACCGAGCCCCCCTTCAGGTACCCGCCGTAGGTGACCCGCACCACCACGGGGGAGCTGAAGGCGCCGCTGGAGCGCCACCGCAGCGCGGCCAGCTCGTTGCGGATCTGCATGTACGCCGGCCAGATGTAGTCGAAGAACTGGATCTCGACGACCGGCTTCAGGCCCCGCGTCGCCATCCCGACGGCCCGCCCCACGATGTTCGCCTCGGCCAGCGGCGAGTTGAACACGCGGTCGGAGCCGAACTTCTTCTGCAGGCCCCAGGTCACCTTGAAGACGCCGCCCTTGCCCTTGACCTTGCCCAGGTAGTCCGCACGCGAGACGTCGGCGACGTCTTCCCCGAACAGCACGATGCGCGGGTCCCGTTCCATCTCGTCCTTGAGGCACGCGTTCAGCAGGTCCACCATCGTGGTCGCGTCGCCGGTGAACCGTGGATCGTCCTCGGTGTCGAAGCCCTCCGCGGTCGGATCGACGTCGGGCGAGTAGACGTGCAGGGTGGCAGTCTCCGGCGCCGGCTGCGGGGACGCCAGCGCCGCCTCGGCCGCCGCTTCGACCGCCGCCTCGACCTCGGCCTTGACGGCCTCGATCTCGTCGGCCGTGGCCGTGCCTTCCGCCATCAACCGCTCCGGGAACCTCGCCACCGGATCGCGGGCCGCGTCCGCCGCGCGCTCCTCCGGCGGGCGATACATGACCTCGTCGTCCGACAGCGAGTGGGAGTAAGGGCGGATCACGTGCGCGTGCACCAGCGCGGGGCCCTGGCGGCTCCGGCAGTGGGCGACCGCGCGCGACAGCACGTCGTACGACGCGATCGGATCGCAGCCGTCCACTTCCTCGACGAACAGCCCGGGGAAGTTGGCCACGAGGGTCGAGATGGAACCGCCCGCCGTCTGCACCTCGACCGGGACCGAAATGGCGTAGCCGTTGTCCTCGACCAGGAACAGCACGGGCAGCTTCAGGTTCGCGGCGGAGTTGAGGGCCTCCCAGAACTCCCCCTCACTGGTCGTGCCCTCGCCGATGGAACAGTACACGACCTCGTCACGCCGCATCCGCTCGTCGCGGTCGGCGATCGCCGCGATCCGGCCGTACCGGAAGCCGGCCTCCGCGCATCCCACCGCCTGGAGACACTGCGTGCCGGTCGGGCTGGACTGGCTCACGATGTTGAGGCGCCGGTGGCCCCAGTGCGACGGCATCTGGCGGCCGCCCGAGTTCGGGTCGGCGGCCGCGCCGACCGACGAGAGCAGCATCTCCGTGGGGGTCATGCCCAGCGCCAGACACAGCGCGCGATCGCGGTAGTACGGGTAGAACCAGTCGTGCCGCGCCTTCAGGGCCATCCCGGCCGCGACGAGGACGGCCTCGTGGCCCGCGCCCGAGATCTGGAAGAAGATGCGGTTCTGTCGCTTCAGCTGGATCTCCTTGTCGTCCAGCCGACGCGACAGCAGCATCAGGCGATAGACACCGAGCAGGTCCGCCTTCGCGAGACGCCGGGTGCCGCTTTCCGCTTTCGTACGGGTGGCCATGAACGACCCAAGATAGCGAGCGGCGGTATCCCGCTCAACGAGGCCCGGCGGCCCCGCGCCGGGCTCGCGCGCCCGCCGGGCCGCTCTCTCGCGTCGAGGCGGCGGCCCGACTAGCTTCCTGATGACTCCCCATCCCACGAAGGCGACGGTGAACGAAAGCGCGAAGAAGATGGTCCTGCGCCAGTTTCCCTACGGCCTTTACGTCGTCACGGTCATGAGCGAAGGCGAAGACCACGGCATGACCGCGAACTGGGTCATGCAGACCGCGTTCACCCCGCCGATGGTCGTCGTCGCCATCGAGAACGAGTCCAAGAGCCTGCCCATGATGCGGGACGCCCGCGCGTTCGCGATCAACCTGCTCGCGGCGGGGCAGCGCGACGTCGCGGCGAAGCTCGGCAAGTCCTCGCGCAACGTGCCGCACAAGCTGCGGGGCGTTCCCACGCGGCCCGCCCCCGTCACGGGCGCCCCGATCCTGTCCGAGGGGCTGGGATGGGTGGAATGCCGCCTGGTCGCGACGATGCCCTCCGGCGACCACACGCTGGTGCTCGGCGAAGTCGTCGAGGCCGGCGTGGAGCGCGAAGGCAAGCCGTTGACGCTCTCCGACTCGGGGATGAAGTACGCGGGCTGATGCAGCGCTCCGGCACGGCCCCGACGTCCGGTCGCGGCGCCGGCGTGTCTGGCTCGTCGCGCTGGGGCTGGGTGCCGCCCTGGCCTGCAGCGGGCCCGCCGCTGCGCAAGCCCCCCGTGACACCCTGAGCTACAACCTGGCTGTCAGCCTTTCCCCCCCGCACGTCACCGTCGACGCCCGCCTCACCGTCGCCGAGTCCGGATCCGTGGTGCTCGCCGCCCCATCGACCGCGCGGGTCTCGGGCACCGACGTGACCGGGTTCTTCGCGACCGACTCGGGCGGCTTCTGGCTCGCGACGACGCGCTCGGGCGCGCGGTACGTGGTCGCGGTCCCGCGCGGCGCGATGCGGATGCACTACCGGCTCGATTTCGAGAACGCCGTCGCCATGAGCTCCACGGGCGCGGGCCTCGACTCCACTCGCCTCTATGCGGCGGGGCAGAGTCTGTTTCTGGCGCCCGACCCCGGGGCGTACAAGAAGACCTCGCGCCCGTATCCCGTGGTGTACGTGCGCATCGTGCCTCCGGCCGGATGGCACGTGGTCACCAGCTGGGGCGTGGACCAGCCCGTCTATGCCCCCGCCGACGGCGACGCCCTGCTCGGCGCGACCGTCGCCGCGGCTCCCGACTTCCGGGTCTACGACGACACGGCCGCGGGTGTGCGCTTCATCCTCGCGATCCGCGGCGAGCGGCACTTCACCGATTCGTCCCTCATCGCGGTGATCGGCGCCGGCCTCCGGCGCGCCTCCCGCGCGCTGGGACCCGTGCCGGTCCCGCTCGTCACCTACACCGCCGACGTCGGGCGGACGGGGCGCACCAGCGGCAGCCTGCAGGGGCTCGCGAGCATCGGCCTGATCTGGGAGCCGGGGGAGATGCTCGACCGCGGGCGCGGCGAGGACGTGTTCCACGAAACGCTGCACCTGTGGTTCGGTGGTGCGTTGGAGACCGACCGGTGGTGGACCGAGGGCGTGACGGACTACTACGCGGCGCGGTTGTACGCCGAGTGGACCGGGCACCCGACCGACCTCGCGGACCTGTGCTACGAGTCGCTGCGGAACTACGAGGACATCAAGCACAACACGCTGCTGACGATGGCGCAGGAGGACCACAGCAACGTGTCCGGTGACAACACGGCGCTGCTGGTGTACCGCAAGGGGATGCTGGCGGGCCTGCTGCTGGACGCCGCGATCCGCCGCGGCACGGACGGCCAGGCGTCGCTCGACGACGTGGCGCGAAGGCTGCTCGCGACGGCAACGGGGCGCGGCGCGCACGTGGTCCGCGGCAGCGAGATTCGCGACGTCGCCGTCGAGGTCGGCGGGCAGGACGTCGCCCGGATCTGGGACCGGGTCGTCGAGGGGTCGAGCCTCGTGTCCGCCGACGAGGTGACGGACGCGCTGCGGGTGGTCACCGGGGTCGATCTTCCGGCCGCCCAGCCGCGGGCCAAGGAACAGAAGGTCCTGAGCAACCACCCCAAGGACTAGGATCGTCGCCATGAAGCTGCGCGGGAAGACGGTGCTGTTCTTCGTGGGACCGCAGTACGAGGACCTCGAGCTGTGGTACCCGAAGATCCGGCTCGAAGAGGAAGGCGCCAAGGCCGTCGTCGCCGGCCTGGGAGAGAAGGTCTACCACGGGAAGAACGGCTACCCGGTCACGGTGGACGGCACGGTGGACGACCTCTACGCGGAGGTCTACGACGGGCTCGTGATCCCGGGCGGCTACGCGCCCGACCACATGCGCCGCTCCGAGAAGCTGCTCGGCATCACCCGCGCCATCGCCGAAGCGGGCAAGCCCGTGGCGTTCATCTGCCACGCGGCGTGGGTGCCGATCTCGGCCGGACTGCTGAAGGGGAAGAAGGCGACGTGCGTGCGTGCGATCCGCGACGACGTCGTCAACGCCGGCGCGACCTACGCGGACGAGCCGGTCGTCGTGGACGGCAACCTGATTTCCTCGCGTACCCCGGCCGACCTGCCGGCCTTCTGCCGCGCCATCATCGCGGCGCTAGCCGGGTCTCCCGGCGACTAGACCGCCGCGTCCAGCGGGCGCAACACCACGCCGGTCGGCACCTTCGGCGCGAAGAACGTGGACTTCGGGGGCATGATCTGGCCCGCGTCGGCCACCCGCTTCACTTCCTCCAGGCGCGTCGGCGGCAGCAGGAGCGCGAAGGCGCACCGGCCCGCGCGCGCCGCATCCCGCGCCTCGGCGGCGTCGGGCGTGTAGCGCAGCTCGCCCACCTTCCCGAGCAGCGAGGCCCCCACCACGCCCACGGCCACCGCGTCGGCGATCGCCACCGCGAGAGTCCTGACCGCCGGGTGCGCCGGCAGATCGCGCGCCGCCGACAGATCCGCGTCCGTTCCCGCCACCAACGGGGCTTCCTCGCCCCCGGCGAACACCGCGGTGACCACCGGGCGCTCGCCCGGCTGCGCCGGACGGAAATACGGGGCGGCCGCGGCCCGGAAAAGCGCCGCGGTGACCGGCGCGCCCGGGACCATGCGGTGCGTCGGCAGGATCTCGAGCCCGGGGTCGCGGAACGACACCACGTGGCTCAGGGTGCGCGCCGCGCCCTCCCGCCACGGCGGGGGAGCCTCGCTCCGGAACAGCACGGCCGTCTCGAAGCGGTGGTGCCCGTCGGCGACGTAGACCGGCTCGCGACTCGCCGCGGCCGCGATCCGCCGGGCTTCATCACCGGTCGCGATCCACACCTCGTGCCTGGAGCCGAGGGCGGTGCAGCACGCCCACGGCGCGCCCGCCGTGGTACGCGTCAGGGCCTCGACGAGCGCACCGCTGCTGTCCGGCGCCAGCAGGAAGACCGGGCTCAGATTGCAGCCGGTGGCGTGCGTCAGGCGCCGGCGATCCTCCTTGGGGCCCGCGTGCGTCCGCTCGTGCGGCAGGATCCGGCCCTGCGAGAAGGGCTCCGCGGAGACGGCGAGGAAGACGCCGGTCCGCTGCCGTACCGAGCCGTCCGGGAAGGTGCCGGAGGTGCGCAGCACGCAGGCAGTGGGCTCGCCGTCGCGGACCAAGGTGCCGTCCGCGCGCCATTCTCCGAGGAGCCGCGCCGCCTCCCGATACGGGTCGCCGCCTCCCCTCGCCTCGGGAAGATCCACGTGCACGATGTTGTGCGCGTCCTGGGCCGCGAGCTCCGCCCGTCGCGGCGGCGCGATCACGTCGTACGGCGGGGCCAAGCGGCGGGCGAGCGAGCCCGGATCGGCGTAGCGCTCGCCGCGGAAGGCCGTGAACAGTTGGGGCTCCATCACGTCGCTCCGGTGCGCGATGCGGCAGCAATGAGGTCGTCGAGGATGCGCTTCACTTCCGACAGCGGCAGGCGCCCGACTTCCGCCTCCGCCGTCGCGGGATCCGCGCTGAACGCCAGGTACTCGCTCTCCAGGTGGCCTTCCGGCGCGTTGGCCGGCGACCAGCGGATGAAGATCAGGGCGGCGCCGTAGCGCCCGTCGGGCGCGGGGTCGTCGTCGGAGAAGACCGCGACCGAGTACGGCCGCCGGTCGCTGCCCTCGAAGCCCGGGGGGCGCCCGTGCACGGACACGTAGCCGGCCAGCGTATCGTCCGCCGCCGTCACGATCGCAGGGACTCCTTCACGACGCTGCCCAGGATGAACGCGACGTTGGCCGGCCGCTCCGCGAGCCGGCGCATGAAGTACGGATACCAGTGGGTGCCGAAGGGCACGTAGACCCGCACCCGGAACCCGGCGCGCTGCAGCTCTTCCTGCAGGTCGCGCCGGACGCCGTACAGCATCTGGAACTCGAACCGGTCGGGCCCGATCCCCCTGGCGGCCACGAACCGCCGCGCCCGCGCGATGAGCGCCGGGTCGTGGGTCGCGATCGCCGGATGGTTGCCGCGCTCCAGCAGCCGCTCCATCAGCTCGGCGTAGTTCCGGTCCACGTCCGCCTTGGCCGGGAACGCCACCGCCGCCGGCTCGTCGTAGGCCCCCTTGCACAGGCGCACCCTCGCCCGGGCGCCGATCAGGCGATCCACGTCGCCGGCGGTGCGCCGCAGGTACGACTGCAGCACGATGCCGACCCGGTCCCCGTGCGCGGGAAGCAGCTCCCGCTCGAACAGCTCCAGCGTGCGCTGGGTGTGGGCGCTGCTCTCCATGTCGATCCGCACGAACATCCCCAGGTCGCGCCCGCGCGCGAGGATGCGGCCCATGTTCTCGATGCACAGGGCGGGATCCAGGTCGAGCCCCATCTGCGTGAGCTTGACGGAGACGTTGCAGTCGAGCTTCTCCGCCGCGATGCGCTCCTGCGTCTCGACGACCTGCGCGGCCGAGGAGCGCGCCTCCGCGACGGCGGTCACGCTCTCGCCGAGGACGTCCAGGCTCGCGCTGATGCCGCGGGCGTTCAGCTCGCGCACGGCGGCCACCGCCGCGTCCAGCGTTTCGCCGGCGACGAAGCGCGACGAGAAGCGGCGCGCGAGCGGGTTGTTCACCGCGAACTCGCGAAGCGCCTTCTGTTCGCTCAGATAGAGAAAGGTCTTCCGGAGCATGCGATCCGTCGTTCCCTAGAGGTAGAAGCGCTTCCCGCTGCGGGCCTGGTCGACCAGCGCGCCCGCGGGGTGGAACCGGTCGCCGTGGGTGGCGGCGAGGCGCTCCAGCGTGTCGACCGCCACCCGGGCGCCCATCGCGTCCAGTGCACGGAACGGGCCACCGCGGAACGCCGGAAAGCCGATACCGAAGATCGCCCCGATGTCGCCGTCGCGCGGCGAACGGACCACGCCCTCCTCGAGCGCGCGCACCGCCTCGTTCAGCATCGCGAACGCGAGGCGATCGGTCGGAGGCTCCGGCGGCGGGGCGGCGGCGGGCGCGATAGCGAGCAGCGCGCCGGTGGTGGGGTCCACTCCCCCTTTCTTGCCGCGACGGTAGACGAAGAAGCCGCGGCCGTTCTTCCGCCCCAGGCGCCGGTCCGCCACCAGGACGGCGAGGTCGAGGCGCGGCTTGAGGCGCTCGCCGAACGCCTCGCGCATCACCGCCGCCGCCTTCGCGGCGACGTCGAGCCCCACCTCGTCGAGCAGCGTCACCGGCCCGACCGGGAACCCCCACCGCGTCATCGCCCCGTCCACGCTGGCGACCGGCACGCCCTCCATGAGCAGGTGGCCGGCCTCGTTGAGGTAGGGGGCGAGGATGCGGTTGACGAAGAAGCCGGGACGGTCCTGCACGACGATGACCGTCTTGCCCAGCCGGCGTCCGAAGGCGACCGCGGTCACGGCGGTCTCGGGCGCCGTGCGGGCCCCCAGGATCACCTCGAGGAGGGGCATCCGGTGCACCGGGGAGAAGAAATGCATCCCGATCACGTTCGACGGGCGACCCGAGACCGCGGCGATCTGCGAGATGGGAATCGTCGAGGTGTTCGATGCGAAGACACAGTCCGGCCGGGCGACCGCCTCGACCTCCTTCAGGACGGCCTGCTTCAGGGCGAGGTCCTCGAACACCGCCTCGATGATCAGGTCGGCCGTGCGGAAACCGGTGTAGTCGACGGTACCGGAGACGAGGGCCGTCTGGCGGGCTCCTTCGCGCCGCGTGACGCTGCGACGCCGCACCCGCTCGCCGACGATGTCCGCCACGGCCTTGAGGCCGGCGCCGACCCGCGGCAGCTCCGTGTCCTTGAGCCGCACGGGCACCCCCGCGTGCGTCGCGGCGACGGCGGCGATGCCGGAACCCATGAAGCCCGCCCCCACGACGCCGAGCCGATCCACGCGCCGCGCCTCGGGCGCGGGGGCCGGGACACCCGGGTCCTTCTTCAGCGCCGTGGTGGCGAAGAAGATCTCCACCAGGCGCCGGGATACGTCCGTCACCGCCAGGCGCCCGAACTGCTCCGCCTCGTACTCGAGCCCCGCCTCGAGGCCGTTGGCCAGGCCGTAGCGGACGGCGTCCAGCGCGCCGAGCGGCGCCGGGTAGTTCCCGCCGGTCTGCCTGAGGGTCATCGCCCGCGCCCGCTTCAGCACGAACGCCTCGCCGGGCGCGCTCCGATCCATCAGCCACGCCGCGACGCCCCGGGGCCCACGGCGCCGGCGCCCGGGATGCTCGGCCAGCCGCTGCGCCGCGGCGACGGCGACCTCCCGCAGGATCGCGGGCGGCACCAGCTCGTCCACCAGCCCCATCTTGAACGCCTTCGCCGCCGGCACGCTCCTGCCGGTGAGGATCAGCTGCAGCGCGGCGCGCAGGCCTACGGTTCGCGGCAGCCGGTTGCAGCCGCCCGCCCCCGGGAGCAGGCCCAGCTGCACCTCCGGGGCGCCGAACACGGTCTTGGGATGGTCCGAGGCGACCCGATAGTGGCACGCGAGCACGAGCTCGAGGCCGCCCCCGATGCACGTGCCCTGAACCGCCGCGACGATCGGCTTCGGGCACCGGTTCACCCGGTCGAGGAGCTTCTGGCCCTCGCGGGAGAGCCGGGTCGCCTCCTCCGCGGTCCTGGCGGCGACGAATTCGTGGATGTCGGCCCCGGCGACGAAGATCTCCGGCTTCCCGGAGACGATCACCACGGCACGCACCGACGCATCGGCCTCCAGCTCCGTGAGCAGGGCGGCGAACTCCGCCCGCACGGCTCGCGAGAACTTGTTGATGGACTCGCCGGGCAGGTCCAGCGTGACGATCGCCACGCCGTCCTGGACGGCCGACGTCAGCGCGCGCGTCCGCTCTCCGCTGCTCATGTCGGCCCCCTCACCTCCGCTCGAGGACCATCGCGAACCCCATGCCGCCCTGCGCGCAGATGGAGACGAGTCCGAACTGCGCGTCGCGGCGCACCATCTCGTTGGCGAGCGTCGTGGCGAGGCGGCCGCCGGTCGCGCCGAACGGGTGGCCGATCGCGATCGAGCCTCCCATCACGTTCAGCGTGTCCCAGTTCACTTCGCCGATGCGCTCGGCGCGGCCCAGCCGCTCCCGCGCCCACTGCTCCGACTCGAAGGCCTGGATGTTCGAGAGCACCTGCGCGGCGAATGCCTCGTGCATCTCCACCACGCCCAGCTCCCTCCACGCGATGCCCGCGCGCTCCAGCGCCTTCGGCACGGCGAAGGCCGGCCCCATCAGCAGCTGCTCGCCCGGGTCCACCGCGGCGACCGCGTAGGAGCGAACGTACGCCAGCGGCTGGTACCCGAGGGCGCGCGCCGACTCGTCGCTCATCACCAGCACTGCCGACGCGCCGTCCGTGAGCGGCGACGAGTTGGCCGCGGTCACCGACCCGTAGCGCCGGTCGAAGGCCGGCCCGAGCTGCGCCATCTGGTCGAGCGAGGTGTCCGCGCGGATCCCGTTGTCGCTCGTGATGACCTCGGCACAGCTCGGCGGCACGAACACCGGGACGATCTCGGCGGGGAGGCGCCCGTCCGCCGTGCCCGCCGCCGCCAGCTGATGCGAGCGGAGCGCGAACCGGTCCTGCGCTTCCCGCGAGATGTGATTTTCCTTCGCCATCTTCTCCGCCGACTGCCCCATGGTCTCGCCCGTGGACGGCTCCGCGATCGCCGGCGCCACCGGCACCAGGTCGCGAGGCCGCACGGCCGCGAACGCCGCCAGCCGCGCGCCGAGGGTCTTCGCCCGGCCGGCCCGCACCAGGATCTCCGCGAACCGCTTCGAGTGCAGGATGGGCACGTCCGAGAGCGACTCGGTGCCGCCGGCGATCACGACGTCAGCATGTCGCAGCACGATCTGGTCGTACGCCGCCGCGACCGCCTGCCCCGAGGACGAGCACGCGCGATTGAGGGAGTACGCCGGCACGGTCTTGGGGAGCTGCGGCAGCAGGCTCACTTCGCGGGCGACGTTCGGCGCGAGCACGGACGGGACCACCTGACCGAACACGACCTCGTCCACCTCGCGCGGCGCGATCTCCGTCCGCTCGAGCAGCTCGCGCGTCGCGAGGCGCGCCAGCTCGACGGCCCCGAGATTCTTCAGCACCGTTCCCGCCCTGGCGAAGGGCGTTCGGCAGCCGGCGACGATGGCGACGCGACGACCGTTCGGTGCGGGCATGATGCGCTCCATTTCCCGGGCACGAGCGCCCGGGGTGCAGCCAAAGCTAGCGGCGGCGCGGAGCCCGGGCCAGCGCGGCGACGACGTGCGCGGGCGCGGTTTCGGTGGCAGATTCCCGGCGAGCACCGGCCGACCCTCTCAGCCCAGGAGCCGACGCTGCCCGCGACGGATGCCCTGTTCTCGCTCGCCACGCGCCGCGCCGATCTCGATGCGGCGGCCTCCGGTCCGGTCGATCTGCTGGTGATCGGCGGAGGGGTCACCGGCGCGGGCATCGCACGTGACGCCGCGATGCGGGGCATCCGCACCTGCCTCGTCGAGGCCGGCGAC
>Ga0335081_10006501_pt1 | contig 18630 bp, 13 predicted proteins | sample Lox_Sample_35_FD_206713 | JGI IMG/M metagenome (GOLD analysis project Ga0335081, IMG submission 206713) | Soil microbial communities from Loxahatchee National Wildlife Refuge, Florida, United States - Lox_Sample_3.5 | ecosystem: Environmental > Terrestrial > Soil > Wetlands | place: USA...
TAAGGCTTGTCGACATTGAGGTCCTCGATGATCGGCGTCACGCGGCCGAGCCCGATGCCTTCGGTGATCGAGCCGCCATCGCTCGCCTTCGCCTCGCCGTGTGCGAACAGATTGTACATGGCGGCGCCGCGCGGATCGGCGAGACCGATCACGATGTCTTTTTTCTTTTCGCGCAGGTAGCTCGCCACGCCCGCGAGCGTGCCGCCGGTGCCGATGGCGCAGATGAAGCCATCGATACGGCCGGCAGTCTCGTCCCAGATTTCCGGGCCGGTCGAGACGTAGTGCGCTTTGCAGTTGTCGAGATTGTTCCACTGGTCGGCGAAGATGACGCCGTTCTTCTCGCGGCCCTTGAGTTGTTCCGCCAGCCTGCGCCCGACATGCTGGTAGTTGTTCGGATTGCTGAAGGGCAACGCCGGCACCTCGATGAGCTCGGCGCCGGCGAGCCGCAGCATATCCTTCTTCTCCTGGCTTTGCGTCTCGGGAATGACGATCAGCGTGCGATAACCGCGTGCGTTCGCAACCAGCGCAAGCCCGATTCCGGTATTGCCGGCGGTCGATTCCACCACCAGGCCGCCGGGGCGCAATTCGCCGCGCTTCTCCGCTTCGAGGATCATCTGGCGGCCGGCGCGATCTTTCACCGAGCCGCCCGGGTTCATGAACTCGGCTTTGCCGAGAATGGTGCAGCCCGTGGCCTTGGAGGCGCGCTCCAATTTGATCAGCGGCGTGTGGCCGATCGCTTCAACGATACCGTCGCGGATCTGCATTCCAGGTTCCGAATGTGTTCGCTCGGCAGCATTTGCGACCCTAGTAGAGGGCAGATAGGGCCACAAGACGGGCTTCGGAAGGGCCGCTGTCCGCTTATGGGACGGGCCCTTCGAATGCCTCCGGCTGCGGAAAGGTCCGCGAAACCATATCGGCGCATTGCCGAACGGTACCCCCGCACATTCACTACTTCTTACCGGGGCTAAGACTATTCGTCAGGCTTCGGGACAAAGCGAAAAAGCAGCATCACCGCTTTCATTTTGGGCGCAGCGACCGATGAAGCTCGACGTCAACACCCTCTTCATGGTGACGATCTATGTGGAGGCGATCCTCGGGTTGCTGCTGCTGTTCGCCTGGGCGCAAAACACGGCGATCCATGCGGTCTGTTGGTGGGGCTTTGCCCATCTGATCCGCGCTTCGTCCGTCGTGCTGTTCGGCATGTACGGTTCGGCGCCCGACATCATCACCATCGATCTCGCCAACGCGCTGTTGTTCACCGCCTTTGCGGTGACTTGGACCGGCGCGCGCGTGTTCGACGGGCGGCCGGTCGAACCGGTCTATCTCGTCACCGGCGCCGTGTTGTGGCTGCTGATCTGCCGGCTGCCGGTGCTGGCCGACGCCGTGCAGGTGCGCGCGCTGATCGCCTCCGGCATCATCACCGCTTACACCTGGCTCACCGCTTACGAATTCTGGCGTGGCCGCAGCGAGGCGCTGGTGTCGCGCTGGCCGGCAATCTTCATGCTGTTCGCGCATGGCGCGCTTTATGTGCTGCGCACGCCGCTGATCGCCTTGCTGCCGTTTGCGCCCGAAAACACGATGTACGGCAGCGTCTGGCTGACGGTGCTGTCCTTCGAGGCGCTGTTGTTCACCATCTCGGTCGCCTTCATCCTGCTGGCGATGGCGAAGGAGCGCACCGAGCTGCGTCACCGCAACGCCGCCATGCTCGATCCGCTCACGGGCATCGCCAACCGCCGCTCGTTCTTGGCTGACGCCAGCCTGCTCGCCAAACGCCACCGCGCCGATCCGCGCCCGACCGCGGTGCTGCTGATCGACCTCGATCATTTCAAATCGATCAACGACCGCTTCGGCCACGCGCTCGGCGACCGCGTGCTGGAGATGTTCACCGAGACCGCGCGCAAGTCGGTGCGCGCGTCCGATCTGCTTGGCCGGCTCGGCGGCGAGGAGTTTGCTGCCGTGCTCTACGACACCAGCCGCGACAAGGCGGTGGCGGTGGCCGAGCGCATTCGCGAAGGCTTCGCCGCGGCCACGCAGGAAGTCGACGGCCGCCCGCTCTGCGCGACGGTGAGCATCGGTCTCGCCTATTGCGAGCAGCCCGTGCTCGACGTGCCCGAGATGCTGGCGCAGTCCGACCAGGCGCTCTATTTCGCCAAGGAACACGGACGCAACCGGGTCGAGGTCGCCTCGCTCGAAATGGTGATGCAGCGCAAGCCCGATGCGCCGGCTGCCGCGGAGTCGGTTGCCGCGATCTCGACCAAAAGCGCTGCCGCGTAACTGCAACGTCGAAGCGCTTTCAATCGGCTTGCGAGCGTAGAACTGCCGTCCTAGGCTCTGGCTCAATCGACACTCCGCCGGAGCCGCCGCCCATGAACGTCAACGCGCAAGCCAGCAAAGCCCTCGCCATTCCGTTCGACCATCAGCGCCTCGACCGCCTGATGGACGAGGCCGGCATCGACGTGCTGCTCGCCACCTCCAAGCACAATGTGCAGTATCTGCTTGGCGGCCACCGCGCCAATTTCTTCGACTACATGGATGCGACCGGCGTCACCCGCTATCTGCCGGTGTTCATCTATGTGAAGGGGCATCCGGAAAAGGCGGCCTATATCGGTCACCGTCTGGAGGGCTTCCAGCATCAGGCCAAGCCGTTGTGGACGCCGGAGACGCAGACCAACACCGCCGGCTCGGTGGACGCCATGCAGAAGGCGGTCGATTACATGAAGAAGGCCGGCCTGAAGCCCAAGCGCATCGCCACCGAATTCGGCTTTCTTCCCTACGACGCGTCGAAAGTCTTGCGCGCCGGATTTCCGGAAGCCGATTGGGTCGATGGGCTCTTTGTGATGGAGCGCCAGCGCGTCAAGAAGTCGGCGGCCGAGCTGAAGATGCTGAAATTCGCCTCGGAGGCAGTACTCGATGCAATGCTCGCGACCATCGCCAAGACCAAGCCCGGCACGAGCAAAGCCGATACGGTCGAGACGCTGCGGCGCGAGGAGACCAATCGCGGGCTGACGTTCGAATATTGCCTGATCACCTGCGGCACCAGCATGAATCGCGCGCCCTCCGACCAGAAATGGGAGAAGGGCGATATCATGTCGATCGACAGCGGCGGCAATTATCACGGCTATATCGGCGATATCTGCCGCATGGCGATCCAGGGCGAGCCGGACGCCGAGCTCAAGGATCTCTTGGCCGAGATCGAGGCGATTCAGCGCGCGGGCTTCAAGGCCGTGCGGCCGGGCGCCATGGGCCGCGAAATCTACGCTGCGGCCGAGCCGCTGGTGGCGAAATCGAAGCACCACAACAATCTCGAATTCCTCGCACACGGCATGGGCCTCGTCAGCCACGAAGCGCCGCGGCTCACCGATCATGGACCGGTGCCTTATTCGGCGCCCGATGCCGACATTCCGCTGGAAGTGGGCGAGGTGGTGTCGGTCGAGACCACGCTCAAGCATCCGACCCGCGGCTTCATCAAGCTTGAGGACACCGTGGTGGTGACCGAAAGCGGCCACGAGGTCTACGGGGAAGGCGCGCGCGGCTGGAATAAAGCGGGAGGCTAACCCTTCACCGTAATTCGGTCGGCCTCCGCTGCTGCCGCCTTGAGCGCATCCGCAATCGTCACCGGGTAATCGAAGGCCTCAAGCCGCTTGAGCGGTTCGGGCAAGCGCCCCAGCTCGCGCGCCGCGCGCTCGCGGATTTGCGCAAGCGTTGGCGCCGGCGCGACGCGGTTGCCCGCGCGCATCACCTGCTGGATCAGCGTTTCGCCCGACCGCTTGTCGCTCTCGACCGACAGTATGTCGCCGCGCATGCGCCCCTCGATATCGTAAGCGCGCCAAACCTGCTTGCGGCCGGGCCAGGTGGCCTTGCCCTCCGAGCGCTTGCGGCGCGGCTTGCCGGCGTATTCTTGCAGTTTGTAAGCGCAATCGAGCGCGGGCGCGTCGGTGGAGACGTCGAGGCTGACGCCGATGCCGCAACCGTCGATCGGTGCTTTCTCCTTCGTCATGGTTTGCAGCAGGTCTTCGTTGACGCCGCCGCTCACAAGAATGATCGCATCCTTCAAGCCACCCTCGTCAAAGATGGCGCGCACTTTTCTGGACATCGCGATCAAGTCGCCGCTGTCGATGCGCACGCCGCGAATGGCGATGCCGTCGGCTTTCAGTTTGGGCGCGAGCGCCACCACTTTGCGCGCCGCAGCCTCGGTGTCGTAAGTGTCGATCAGCAGGATCACGCCTTCCGGCCGCGCGCGCGCGAAATCCTCGAAGGCCTGCATCTCGTTGTCGTGCGTCTGCACATAAGAGTGCGCCATGGTGCCGACGACCGGGATGCCGTAGCGCACGCCGGCGAGCACGTTGGCGGCGCCGGCGAAGCCGGCGATGTAGCTCGCGCGTGCCGAGAACAGCCCGGCCTCGGCGCCATGCGCGGTGCGCAGGCCGAAATCGGAGAGCGCCTTGCCGGAGGCCGCCAGCACCATGCGTGCGGCCTTCGACGCGATCAGCGTCTGGTAGTGCATGATGTTGATCAGCCGCGATTCAACCAGCTGCGCCATCGGCAGTGGTGCGGCGACGCGAATGAGCGGCTCGGGCGTAAAACAGACGGTGCCTTCCGGGATCGCGTGCACGTCGCCGGTGAAGCGGAAGCTGGAGAGATAGTCGAGCAGATTGTCGCGAAACCGGCCGGTGTGCTTAAGCCAGTCGATCTCCTCTGCGGAGTATTTCATGGTATCGAGAAAATCGAGCGCGTCTTCGAGTCCGGCGGCGAGCAGAAATCCGCGCCGCGGCGGCAGCTTGCGTACGAAGAATTCGAAAACGGCCTCTTTATTCTCGCCGCGGTCCAGATAGGCCTGGACCATGTTGAGTTCGTAGAGGTCGGTGGTGAGCGGGCTGGTGACGGGGGTCATGGCGGCTCTTGAGGGCGGGCTTTAAACGATGGCAGAAGCCTGCCGCGATGACAAAAAGGAGTGGCTCCCTGGGCTGGGATCGAACCAGCGACATTTCGATTAACAGTCGAACGCTCTACCGCTGAGCTACCAGGGAATAGGCCGGGCCTATAACAAAGCCGCTTTCGCTTTGCAAAGCCTGCGGTCAGTCCTCCTCCAGCTTCGGTCGCCAGGCGCGCGCGCGCTTGTCCGCCTCGGACAACTGCTCGGGCGTCATGGATTTCGCCAGTCTGTCTTTGGCCGCGCCGGCGGCCTTGATGCCCTGCGCCGCTGCCAGACTGTACAACATCTGTGCGGTGACGACATCCTGCTGCACGGTCTGGCCCTTGGCATACATGGAACCGAGATTGAATTGCGCCGTGGCATTGCCCTGATCGGCGGCGCGTCGGTACCACTTGAACGCAACGGCGGGGTCCTTCGCTATGCCGAGACCCTTGAAGTAAATGACGCCGACGCTGAATTGCGCCTTGGCTTCTCCGTGTTCGGCGGATTTGGTGAGCCACTTCAAGCCTTCAGCGTAACTCTCGGGCAAGCCTTGGCCGTTGGCGTACATCAGACCGATGACGTACTCGGCCAGCGCCTGACCTTTCTCGGCGAGCGGCCGGAACGTTTTGAGCGCGAGCGCGAAGTCGCCGTAGTTATATGCCTCCAGCGCCTTTCTCTGGTCGGTGGCCATTTGGAACCACTTCGATGCTTCCGCTTCATCCTTCGGCACGCCCTGACCTTTGGCATACATGCGGCCGAGAGCGTTTTGCGACCGGGAGTCTCCCCGTTCGGCGCGCGGCTGCAAAATCTTTAACGCGGTGGCGTAGTCGCCTTTCTCATAGGCCGTCATCGCATCGTCGTAGGGGCCTCCGGCGCGCGTGGCCCCCGCCAGCGCCACCTGCATGAGCGCGGCGGCCACCAATGCACCGAACAGCTTTGCGTACTGGCGCGACATCGTAATCCCCCACCTTGCCCGCCGTCGCTACATCTTCGCCCGCCTTCGCCCAGACTTCGGCGAGCAGCCTTCTTACGATAGGGTGCCAGCCGAAGCTCCAAAAGAGCGAAGGCTGGAGGCCACGGCCGGAATCGAACCGGCGTGCACGGATTTGCAGTCCGCTGCGTAACCACTCCGCCACGTGGCCGTGCGCTTTGGGGCAGCGGACCGCCCCTTTGCGCGCTAAGCCCTATATAGGAGCATAGCCCAATCGACAACGCCGTGGGGCTCGCTTGCTTTTGACCCGTCCTTGCCGCACAAAGCCTTTGCCTTTCGTCGTTTCCCGAGGATCGCGATGACCGACTTTGCCGCCGCGCGCCGCAACATGGTGGACGGGCAGGTGCGCACTGCCGACGTCACCGATCTGCGCATCATTTCGGCCATGCTCGAGGTTCCGCGCGAAGCGTTTCTGCCGCCCGCCAAGGCGGCGCTGGCCTACCTCGATCTCGACGTGCCGGTTGGCGACGGCTCCCGCCGCCTCATCAAGCCGATGGTGCTGGCCAGGCTGATCCAGGCCACCGACTTGTCCGGCACCGATCGCGTACTCGATGTCGGCTGCGTTACCGGCTATGCCGCCGCCCTGCTTGCCCGCCTCGCCGGACAGGTCGTGGCGCTTGAACAGGATGCCGGCCTCGCCCAAAGCGCGCGTGCGGCGCTCACTCCGCTGCCGAATGTCGCGGTCCAGAGCGGTCCCCTGACCGCGGGCTGGCCGCAAGGCGGACCTTATGACGCGATCCTGCTCGAGGGCGCGACCGAGCTCGCCCCCGAGACGCTGCTGCGGCAGCTCAAGGATGGCGGCCGGCTGGTCTGCATCCTGGGTTCAGGTCCGAGCGCCAAGGCGATGCTCTACCGGCGCAGCGGGCGGGACAGCGGCGGCCGGGCGATCTTCGATGCGGCCGCGCCGCCGCTGCCGGGCTTCGTAAAGCCCCCGGAATTCGCATTTTGAGACAGTTTTTCAGTTCTTCGGCGTGGCCGATAAGCCCCACTTGGCGCCATTCTGTGGGCGACGAGCGGGCAGGGGGTTTTAAGCCTTTGGTTTGACGCCTATTGTGCCGGGTCCTGTTGCGGTGCGAATCGCGTGCGGTCGCGTTCGTGCGCGCGTGGGTTGGGTCGTGGGAATGTGGCTTTGCGGTCGTAGGGGTTGGGCGGGCAGGGTCGCGGCCGGCGTGTTCGCCTGCGCCGCGGCGTCGTTTGTCTCCACGCTTGCGCGTGGTGAGACGCTGGAATCCGCCCTGGTGCAAGCCTACGTGAACAACCCATCGCTCAATTCACAGCGCGCCTCGGTGCGTGCCACCGACGAAAACGTGCCGCAAGCGCTCTCCGGCTACCGGCCGAAAGTGTCGATCACCGGCACCGGCGGCCAGCAGTCATTGTCGTCCACCACGCGCGTGGTCAGTCCCAATCTGCCGGCGAACGTGGCGCCCAATAATCCGGCGACATATGCCATCCAGAGCGGCTACAACACGCCGGCGAGTTACGGCGCCACCATCACGCAGACGCTGTTCAACGGTTTCCAGACCGCCAACAAAACGCGCCAGGCCGAGTCCCAGGTGCTGGCGGCGCGTGCCACCTTGCGCGTGACCGAGCAGACGGTGCTGCTCAACGCCGCAACCGCCTACATGAACCTGTTGCGCGACACCGCCATTCTGGACCTGCAACGACGCAACGTCGAAGTGCTGCAAGAGCAATTGCGCCAGACTCGCGACCGCTTCAACGTCGGCGAGGTGACGCGCACGGACGTGGCGCAATCGGAATCGCGGCTGGCCGCCGGCCGCTCGCAGGTGCTGGCCGCGGAAGCAACCTACAAGGCATCGGCCGCGACCTATCGCCAGGTGATCGGCGTCAATCCCGGCACGCTCTCGGCCGGCACGCCGGTCGATCGCTTCTCGCCGGGCAATTTGCCGGGGGCGGTCGGCCTTGCCACCGCGGTGCATCCTTCCATCGCGACCGCGCAATATAATGTCGACGCCGCGCAGCAGGCCGTGAAAGTGGCGGAGGCTTCGCTCTACCCGACCGTATCGGTCACCGGCCAGTACACCAAGAACTACGAGGTCGTCGGCAGCCTCAACACGATCGAACAATATCAGGCCTCGGTGCTCGGCACGCTCAGCATCCCGATCTACCAAGGCGGCGCCGAATATTCGCTGGTCCGCCAAGCCAAGGAGACGCTCGGCCAGCGGCGGCTCGATCTCGATGTCGCGCGCGATCAGGTGCGGCAGAGCACCGTGCAGGCCTGGGGCCAGCTCGAAGCGGCGAAATCCACCGTCGACTCCACGCAAGCCCAGGTGCAGGCCGCCGAGATTGCGCTCAATGGCGTGCGCGAGGAAGCGCGCGTCGGCCAGCGCACCACGCTCGACGTGCTCAACGCGCAGCAGGAACTGGTCAATGCGCGGGTGGCTCTGGTCGGCGCGCAGCGCGACCGGGTGGTCGCCTCCTACACATTGCTCGCCTCAGTCGGCCGGTTGGCGCCGGAAGTGCTCGGGCTGCACGTACCGGTCTACCAGCCCCAGATCCATTACGAGCAGGTGCGCGACAGCTGGGTCGGCTTGCGCAACCCGGACGGCCGCTAGGACAGCCACACCGGGCGGGCCTCCGTGTCCACAGTTCATTAGCTTTTTGCAGACTTTCCAACTGCCATACCCGCACCCCTCTGGCGTATAAACGGTAAGCGGCGGCGATTCGCTTTTTAGGCCCAGGCATGGGGCCTATGGTGTCCCGGTGAGGACGGTGGTCGGGAATACGGAATGAGCCAGGCAGCGAAGGTCCAAGAGCCCTCGATGGAGGAAATCCTGGCCTCTATTCGGCGTATCATAGCCGATGACGATGCCAGCAAGCCCGCGCGACCGCTCGAACCGGCTGTGCCCAAGCCGCCTCCAGCTGCCGCAGTTCCTGCCCGTCCGGCGCCGCCACCTCCGCCGCCGCCCGCCGCTGCTGTCAACAAGCAGAGCGACATCGACGCAATGCTCGCCGATCTCGACAAGCCAAAACCGGCAGCCAAGGTCGAGCCGCCGAAGCCCGCGCCGCCGTCGGCCAGCGACGTGCTCGATCTGACCGAAGCCATGACGACGCCGTCGCCGGGGCCGGCGCCCACCTTCCGCACCATTGACGGCGACTCCGACGTGGTGTTCGCCGAACGGACGCCGGACATGCCGCGCGCGGTGGAGGAGCCGCGCCGTGCGCCCGCGCCGGATGCCGGGCTGATGTCGAATAGCACCGCCGCCGCGGTCGACAGCGCGTTCAACGCGCTCGCGAATACCGTCCTCGGACAGAACGCGCGCACGCTCGAGGACCTGGTGAAGGAAATGCTGCGCCCGATGCTCAAGTCCTGGCTGGACGACAACCTGCCGAGCCTGGTCGAGCGCATCGTGCGCGCGGAAATCGAACGCGTCTCGCGCGGCAAACCTTAAAACACTCCGCGGCCGCGCAGCTTAAGTCTGATCCATAGCGCCAGCGCCGGCCACAACAGCGCCGCCAGCACGAACACCGGCACCGCGCCGGCCCGGTCGACGATCGGCGCTGCCAGCGCGACGCCCGCGCTCTGGCCGAGAAATAAAGCCGAGGAAAAACCGGCGACCGCCGTGCCACGCGCCTGCGGCAGCATCTGCGTGGCGTTGGTCTGCAGCGTGTTGTGCACCATGTAATAGCCGAAGCCGAGCAGCGTCGTGGCAAGCGGCGCGTTCTCCCACCACGGCGCGCCAGCCAGCATGAGGAAGCCGAGCATCACGATGACGCCGCCGCCGATCACCAGTCCGCGCTCGCCGAAGCGGTCGACCAAATGATGCACGCTGCCGGCATAAAGCACGCTGCCGACGCCGTAGCCGCCGATCACCATGCCGACCACCGAGAAGCTCAGAGCGAAGCGCGTATGCAGGTCGGCCGCGACATAGGTGAGGCCGCCGAAGAAGATCGCCGCCTCCAGAAACACCGCCAGCATCACGAAGCGCGCCCACGGCACCGCGAACAGCTTGCGGTAACCGGCGATGAGGCCGGGCTGCACCGCGTCCTCGTGATGGATGGCCTTAGTCCACGGATTGCCGCGGAATTGGCTGGCGAGCGCGAGGCTCGCGCCCGCGAAAACGAAGGCGAGTGCGACGAACACCGTGCGCCAGCCGAAATGGTCGCCGATAATGCCGCCGAAAACCTGCCCCGCGATCATGCCGCACATCTGGCCGGCCAGAAATCGCGCCAGTACCGTCTGCCGCCGCGCATAGGGCACCACGTCGCCAACATAGGCCATGCCGAGCGGGACGATGATGGCGGCGCCCGGCGCCGAGACGAAGCGGGCGAACGCAAGCTGCGGCACCGATTGCGCGACGGCGCACAGCAGCACCAGCAGGCAAGAAGCGGCGCAGGCCGCCGCCACCGCCTGGCATTTGCCAAGCCGGTCGCCGATCACGCCGGCAAAGGCCTGCGTCATGCCGTAGGGGACGGCGTAGGCGGTGACGATCGAGGAGGCGGCGCCCAGGCTCGAGGCGAAGTCCTGCGCTACCTGTGGCAGCAGCGGGTCGGAGACGCGCAAGGACGCGCCGCTGGCAAAAGCCGCGAGCGCCATCAGGAAAATGACGCGGGTCAGCGCGCGGTCGGGGGAGGCGGTGGTGGCGGACAAGTTGACTCTCGATAGGGTGGCGGGCTTTCTACCGCGCAATCGGTACGACGCAAGATGATCGACAAGACCTATCAACCCGGCGAAGTCGAAGGCCGCATTTACCGGACTTGGGAGCAGGCGGGCGCCTTTCGCGCCGGCCGGCCCGAGCGCGCTAGTGCGCAACCTTACTCTATCGTCATTCCGCCACCCAACGTCACCGGCTCATTGCATATGGGCCATGCGCTCAACAACGCGCTGCAGGACATCCTGTGCCGTTTCGAGCGCATGCGTGGCAAGGATGTGCTGTGGCAGCCGGGCACCGACCATGCCGGCATTGCAACGCAAATGGTGGTCGAGCGGCAGCTGATGGAGCGCCAGCAGCCCGGACGGCGCGAGATGGGACGCGAGGCGTTCCTCAAGCGCGTGTGGGAATGGAAGGCGGAAAGCGGCGGGACCATCGTTAATCAGCTCAAGCGCCTCGGCGCTTCCTGCGACTGGTCGCGCGAACGCTTCACGATGGACGAGGGCCTATCCAAGGCCGTCTTGAAAGTGTTCGTCGCGCTTTATCGCGAAGGGCTGATCTACAAGGACAAGCGGCTGGTCAATTGGGACCCCAAGCTCCTGACCGCGATCTCCGATCTCGAGGTGGTCCAGGTCGAGACCAAGGGACACTTGTGGCATTTGCGCTATCCGCTCGAAGGCAAGACTTTCGATCCGAACGATCCTTCGACTTTTATCGTCGTCGCCACCACGCGGCCGGAGACCATGCTCGGCGACACCGCGGTGGCGGTGCATCCGGACGACGAGCGCTACAAGGCACTGGTCGGCAAGAACGTCATCCTGCCGCTGGTCAGACGCACGATTCCGATCATCGCCGACGATTATTCCGATCCGGAGAAGGGTAGCGGCGCGGTTAAGATCACGCCGGCGCATGACTTCAATGACTTCGACGTTTGGCAACGTCATCAACATGATTCGATGAGGCGTTATCCTCCGATTAATATTTTCTCACCCGAAGCAAAACTATTGCTTGATCCTAACCTCGACTTCAAACGAGGGGACCCAAATCCCGAAATTCTTCGAACTATCGCGGAGCTAAACGGAGTTGATCGATTTGTTGCGCGAAAAAAGATTGTTGAGCGCCTTGAATCCGAATTGATGGTCGAAAAGATTGAACCGCATTCTCACGTGGTACCCCACGGTGACCGTTCAAATGTTGTGATCGAGCCGTTTTTGACCGAACAGTGGTACGTCAAAGCAAAGGAATTGGCCAAGCCCGCGATCGCGGCGGTGCGTGAGGGCAAGACTAAATTCGTACCCGCGAATTGGGAGAACACCTATTTCAACTGGATGGAAAACATCCAGCCCTGGTGCATCTCGCGCCAGCTCTGGTGGGGCCATCAGATTCCAGCATGGTACGGCTTCAAGATCGAAGACAAGAGCCGTTTACTACTAGGTAGCACCGATTACTTTAAATCGATCTATGAAGAGTTCGTTGCTTCGTCTGAGAGTGAGGCGATCGCGCTTGCTCAAAAGCGTTATGGTTCCAAGGATGTCGTCGTGGTCGCGAATGACCGCGAAGCACTGGATAAAATATACGAGGAACAGCGCGGCGCCGAATTAAAGAAGTTCGCAATCTGGCGCGACGAGGACGTGCTCGACACTTGGTTCTCCTCTGCTCTCTGGCCATTTTCAACGCTCGGATGGCCGGATCGAGTGCCGAAAGCATTTCTTGGATGGCTTGTTGCGATTGTCAAACATCTTCCCATTTCAATGCAGAATTATGCATTGCCTTGGATCACTAAAGATTCGCCATACCTGAAGCGCTATTATCCGACTTCGACGCTAGTCACCGGCTTCGACATCATCTTCTTCTGGGTCGCGCGCATGATGATGATGGGCCTGCACTTCATGCCCGATGTGCCGTTCCGCGACGTCTACATCCACCGGCTAGTGCGCGACGCCTCCGGCGCCAAGATGTCGAAGTCGAAAGGCAATGTGGTCGATCCGCTCGGCGTCATCGACCAGTATGGTGCCGATGCGTTGCGCTTTACCTTGGCGCGCAATGTCGCCCCCGGCCACGACATCAGGCTCGGCCCGCAGGACGTCGAGAACAATCGCAACTTCGCCACCAAACTCTGGAATGCCGCCCGCTTTGCCGAGATGAACGAGTGCGCGAGCGTCGCAGGCTTCGATCCGAAGAGCGCCAAGCAGACGCTCAACCGCTGGATCGCACACGAGACGGCGAAGGCCGTCGCCGAAGTCGGCGCGGCGATCGAGGCCTATCGCTTCAATGACGCAGCCGCCGTCGCCTATCGCTTCGTCTGGAATATCTATTGCGACTGGTATCTGGAATTGGCCAAGCCGCTGCTCACCGGCGCCGACGCCGCCGCCAAACGTGAGACGCAGGCGACGGTCGCCTGGGCGCGCGACGAAATCCTGAAACTGCTGCACCCGTTCATGCCGTTCGTCACGGAAGAATTGTGGGGCGTCACCGGGAAGCACGATGCGCTGCTGGCGCTGAGCGCGTGGCCCGCGCTCGACTTCGCCGACGACAAGGCAGAAGCCGAGATCGGCTGGGTCATCGACCTCATCACCGCCATCCGCTCGGTGCGCGCGGAGATGAACATCACGGCGCAGATCCCGTTGGTGCTTGCCGGCGCCTCGGGCGAGACCGGCGCTCGCGCCACGCGCTGGGCGGACTTCATCAAACGGCTGGCGCGCGTGTCGGAGATTTCGTCCGCGCCGGCCGCGCCGGCAGGCTCGGTGCAGTTGCTGGTGCGCGGCGAAGTGGCGGCGCTGCCGCTCAAGGGCGTCATCGACCTCGCCGCCGAGCGCGCCCGCCTCGCCAAGGAGATGCAGAAGGCCGACGCGGACATCGCGCGCAGCGACGCCAAGCTGAACAATCCCAAGTTCGTCGAGCGCGCGGCGGAAGACGTCGTTGAGGAGGAAAAAGAAAAGCGCGAGGAAGCCGTCGCCCGCAAGGCCAAGATCACCGAGGCGCTGGAGCGGCTCAAGGGTGCGGCATAAAGTTGCGTGTCCCGGGCGCAGCGCAGCACGTAGTGTAGCGCTACAGACCCGGGACCCAGCTTTCTTACCGGGGTTCCGGATCAGCGGCGCACCGTTTCACGCTGCGCCGCATCCGGGACACGAGGTACAATGACCAGCGACCCCAACAACCGCCCGGGCGGATCGAACCTCATCCTCACCGCCAAGAGCGCGGACAAAGTGCAGTTCTTCGACGCCGGCACGTTGTCGCTCACCAGCGAAATCGTCATGCCGGGTTCGACGCACGAGATGATCCGGTCGCTCGACGGCAACACTGTCTACGCCTCGGTCTATGGCGGCGGCATATTCGGGAAAAACAAGGATCCCGACCGCCGCATCGCGGTTATCGATCTCGCCGGGCGTGCGCTCGAGCGCGCCATCGATGTCGGCGCGCCCGTTGCGCCGCATTCGCTGATGATGGACGAGGGCGGCACGCTCTGGTGCACGGCCGAGCTCGCCAATGCGGTGCTGGCGATCGAGCCGGGCAACGACCGGGTCGAGCGCATCGAGCTCGGCGGCTCGCCGCATTGGATCGCCATCAGCCATGCCACCGGCAAATTGTTCGCCTCGTTCAAGACGCGCGAGGCGGTGGCGGTGATCGATCTCGAGCGCCGCAAGCGCGTCGATCTCATCACCATCCCGCACGGCGCCGAGGGCATTGCGGTGTCGCCCGACGGCTGGGCGCTCTATGTCTGCGCACATTGGAAAGGCGTGGTGCACGCCTTCGACACGCGCACGCATGCGCTGCACCAGACCGTCGACATCGAAGGCGCGCCGGGCACGGCCAACCAGCTACGCCGCGCGCGCGTCTCGCCGGACGGGCGCTATCTGTGCGTCTCCTCGCACGTCGACAACTATGCCGCCGTCTATGACGCGCTGACGCTCGAGCAGATCGCTGGCTTCCCGACGCCGAAGGCGCCGATGGGCTTCGGCTTCGCCGGCGACGGCACGCATGGGTTTCTGTGCTGCCACGACGCCGCGGTGACGCTCGAATTCGCGCTCGCCACCGGCCGCATCACGCGGCAGTTCGCCACCGCGCCCGGCTGCGAGTTCGTGATTTCGTATTAGCGAAACGGCCTGCTGAGAAACTTCGAGCCCTTGAGCCCGTAGCGCCAGGGATGTTTCACCGCCTTGCTGATGCCGATGCGCTCGCCGATGGCGATCGCGGGCTTGGTGGTCCGCCCGTGCAACGCGAACGGCGCGCGGTCGAGCGGCAGGCCGTTGTGCATGATGGTGACGCCCAGCGCCTCGCACAGCTTGCCCGGCCCGGAGCACAACGCGCGGGGCTCGCTCAGCCCGCGCCGTCGTCGCATCGCCGCCAAGCCGGCCGTCGGATCCAGCGCCCGGATCAGCACGGCGCTGGCCGAGCCTTCCTCCTCGCAGACGAAATTCAGGCACCAGTGGATGCCGTAGGAGCGGTAGACATAGGCGTAACCGGGCGGGCCGAACATCACGGCATTGCGCGCCGTCAGGCCGCCGTAGGAATGCGCCGCCGGATCGGTGTGGTGGTAGGCCTCGACCTCGACGATTACCCCGCCCACGCCATTGACCAGCAGGGTCGCCCCGACCAGCTCGGGGGCCACCTTATGGACCGAGCGATCGAAGAAGCCGCGGCGCAATTTCGGGCCTAAAGCCATCCCCTGTGTCCTGTTTGCAACAGCTTTACGACATTTCGCCATAACGCTCCGAGAACGCCCGCCGCGCCGCGATTTAGCCATACCCTGCGCCGACATCGAGGCCAGCCGAGGCAAGCCCAAGCTATTGAGGTCTTGGGGTTTTACCGTCGGGCAAGGAACCTCGGGTAGACCGGCAAAGCACGCCGGTGCGATGTGTGACCAGGGGCGGGGGGGCTCTGAGTTGGTATGGACGCGAAATCCAGTCTGAAGACGCGGCTTCCGAGCCGGCACGCCACCGAAGGGCCTGACCGCGCGCCCCATCGCTCATTCTATTATGCGATGGGTCTGACGTCCGAGCAGATCCACCAGCCCTTCGTCGGCGTGGCCACCTGCTGGAACGAGGCCGCCCCCTGCAACATCGCGCTGATGCGCCAGGCGCAAGCCGTGAAGAAGGGCGTTGCCAGCGTCGGCGCCACGCCGCGCGAATTCTGCACCATCACCGTCACCGACGGCATCGCTATGGGGCACGCCGGCATGAAGGCCTCGCTGCCCTCGCGCGAGGTCATCGCCGATTCCGTCGAACTCACGATGCGCGGCCATGCCTATGACGCGCTTATCGGCGTCGCCGGTTGCGACAAGTCGCAGCCCGGCATGATGATGGCGATGTGCCGGCTCAACGTGCCGTCGATTTACATCTATGGCGGTTCGATCCTGCCCGGAAAATTCAAGGGCAAGGACGTGACCGTGCAGGACGTCTACGAAGCGGTCGGCCGGCACTCGGTCGGGCAGATGTCGGACGCCGATCTCAAGACGCTCGAAGAAAACGCCTGCCCGTCGGCGGGCGCCTGCGGCGCGCAATTCACCGCCAACACCATGGCGACCGTGTCGGAAGCTATCGGCCTGGCCTTGCCCTATTCGTCCGGCGCGCCGGCCCCTTACGAGATGCGCGACCAGTTCTGCATGCTGGCCGGCGAGATGATCATGGAACTGATCGTCAAGAACATCCGCCCGCGCGACATCGTCACCCGCAAAGCTTTGGAGAACGCGGTCGCGGTCGTTGCCGCCACCGGCGGTTCCACCAATGCCGCGCTGCATTTGCCGGCCATCGCGCATGAATGCGGCATCGAGTTCGACCTGTTCGACGTCGCCGAAGTCATGAAAAGGACACCGTATATCGCGGATTTGAAACCGAGCGGCCGTTATGTCGCCAAGGATATGTTCGAAGCAGGCGGGGTGCCGCTGCTGATGAGGACATTGCTTGATCACGGCTTCATGCATGGCGATTGCCTGACCGTGACCGGCCGCACCATGGCCGAGAACATGAAATCGGTGAAATGGAATCCGGACCAGGACGTGGTGCGTCCGGCCGACAAGCCGCTGTCGCCGACCGGCGGCGTGGTGGGCTTGAAGGGCAATCTGGCGCCCGACGGCGCGATCGTGAAGGTCGCCGGCATGAGCGGGCTGAAATTCACCGGCCCGGCGCGCTGCTTCGACCGCGAAGAAGCCTGCTTCGATGCCGTCAAGAATAAGAAATACAAGGAAGGCGACGTGCTGGTGATCCGCTATGAGGGCCCCAAAGGCGGGCCCGGCATGCGCGAGATGCTCTCCACCACGGCCGCGCTTTACGGCCAGGGCATGGGCAGCAAGGTTGCGCTGATCACCGACGGCCGCTTCTCCGGCGCCACGCGCGGCTTCTGCGTCGGCCATGTCGGGCCGGAAGCGGCGGTCGGCGGGCCCATCGCGCTCATCCGCGACGGCGATATCGTCGAACTCGACGCCGAGCAGGGCACCTTGAGCGTCAAGCTCTCCGACGCCGAACTCGCCAAGCGCAAGAGCGCGTGGAAGGCGCACGAGAACGAATACGGTTCCGGCTATTTGTGGAAATACACCCAACAGGTGGGCTCCGCGCTCAAGGGCGCGGTCACTCATCCCGGCGGCGCTGCCGAGAAGTCGTGTTATGCGGACATTTGAGGTTCTGTTACGCGCGGGAGTGATCGCGGCCTGTCTGGCGGCTGCGCCGGCGCTTGCCTTCGACGGCAGCAAGACCGACGCCACGGTGGCCACGGCCCCGCCGATGACGGCGGCGGAAGCCTTCCGTTCAGGCGCGCAATCGCTCAAAGCCGGCGAAACTGCCAAGGCGGTGCAGTCGCTCGAATATGCCGCCGACAACGGCCATGCGCTGGCGCAATGGAAGCTCGGCCGCATGTATGCCGAAGGCGAGGGCGTGGCGCAGAACGACTTCAAGGCTTTCGAATATTTCCGCCGCATCGCCGATAGCCATGCCGACGACAATCCCGACACGCGCGAGGCGCGTTTCGTCGCCAATGCCTTCGTCGCGCTCGGTCAGTATTATCTCGCCGGCATTCCCAACAGCGAGGTCAAGAAGGACCCCGAGCGCGCGCGAGAGATGTTCGCTTATGCCGCGTCCTATTTCCGCGATCCCGAGGCGCAATATTACCTGGCGCGGCTCTATCTCGACGGCGTCGGCGCGCCACACGATCCGCGCACGGCCGCGCGCTGGTTCGGGCTCTCCGCGCACAAGGGTCTGTGCAAGGCGCAAGCCATGCTCGGCGCCATGCTGTTCACCGGCGACCATGTCCCGCGCCAGGCCGCGCGCGGCCTGATGTGGCTCACGCTCGCCAAGGACAGCGCCGACAGCAACGACCAGACCTGGATCGGCCGGCTCTATGACAACGCCTTCCGCCAGGCGAACGAAGACGAGAAGGCGATGGCCGCCCTCTATCTCAAGCGCTGGCTTGAAGCGCGGCACGAGTAGCCGCTCACCGCCCCTCGATATCCAGATCGACATAAACCGGCACGTGGTCGGACGGCTTGTCCCAGCCACGCACGTGACGGTCGATACCGGCGTCGAGCAGGCGGTCGGCGGCCTGCGGCGACAGCATCACGTGGTCGATGCGGATGCCGTCGTTCTTTTGGAAGGCGCCGGCCTGATAATCCCAGAAGGTGTAGAGGTCGGAGGCGTCGCTCACCGCCCGGATCGCGTCGGTGAGGCCGAGATTGGTCAACGCGCGGAATCTCTCCCGCGTCGGCCGCAGGAACAACGCGTCGTTGACCCAGGCTTCGGGACGCCGCGCGTCGGCCGGGGTCGGGATGACGTTGTAATCGCCGGCCAGAGCGAACGGCTCCTCGCGGCTCAGCCGTTCAAGTGAAAAAGCAATAAGTCGATCCATCCATTTGAGCTTATAGGCATATTTTTCCTCGCCGCCGTTGCCATTGGGCAAATAGAGGCTGACCACCCGCAATACGCCGGTCTTGGTCGAGACCAGCGCCTCGAGGAAACGTGCCTGGACATCGCCGTCGTCGCCGATCAGGCCCGGTGCCACCTCATCGAACGGCAGCTTGGACAACAGGGCCACCCCATTCCAGGTCTTCTGCCCGTGCACCGCCACGTTGTAGCCGAGCGCCTCCAACGGCTCCCGCGGGAAGGCATCGTCGGTGCACTTGATCTCCT
>Ga0335081_10006503_pt1 | contig 18628 bp, 17 predicted proteins | sample Lox_Sample_35_FD_206713 | JGI IMG/M metagenome (GOLD analysis project Ga0335081, IMG submission 206713) | Soil microbial communities from Loxahatchee National Wildlife Refuge, Florida, United States - Lox_Sample_3.5 | ecosystem: Environmental > Terrestrial > Soil > Wetlands | place: USA...
TCGAAGCCGTGAAGCAGATTCGCGATCTCGTGTACGAGCCCGGGCTGGTCGAGCGCATGGCCCGTGAGGCGGAACGGAAGCCGCGGCGAGCCCATCTCGGCCCTCCCGAGTGCAGGCGTCAGCTGCGCATGGAGTGCCGATCTCGAGCCCAGCGCGGCCAGGTCGGCAGTGAGCGTTTCGATCGTCTCCTGCGTCCCGGCGACCAGCATCATGATCGCGAACTGACCCCGCAAGTTCGCCATCCTGCTGTCCTCGATGCTCCCGCCCCGTTCGAGGACAAACTCGGAGACCTCCTCGACGAGCCCGGGTCGGTCCGCACCGATCGCTGTGAGCACCACGTGCTGGGGCACGGCCCAACGCTATCGACTCCCTCCGGCGGAATCACGGCCGAGAAGCTCCGATGATGCGGTCCCGCACGGAGTCGAGCACTGTCCGCGCTCCGACGCCGGCGCCGAGGTGCTCTTGATCGAGCCCGCCGGGACGGTGAACACCGGTGATGCCCCGCCCGGCCCTCTGACCACCGGCGAGCGGGAGCTGCAGACCCAGCCTCCTATCGATTTCACAGCCGCTGTTCAGGCTGCTGTAACGGGTAGGGCGGAGACTGCGTCTGATGTCAGTCGCTACCGCACCTGTCTCGACTCCCGCCGCGAACCCGGACGGCGCCGGTGCGCACGACCCGCCTGAGGTCGAGATCGTCGTCCCGGTGCACAACGAGGTGCAGACGCTTGCAGGCAGCATCGGCAGGCTCCGCGGCTACCTGGCCGAGAGCTTCCCGTTCTCGGCCCGGATCACGATCGCCGACAACGGCAGCACCGACGGTACCTGGAAGGTCGCAACGGCTCTTGCCGCCGACCGCCGCGAGGTTCGCGCGATCCGGCTCGAGGCGAAGGGAAGAGGTCGCGCTCTGAATGCCGTCTGGTCGGGCAGCGACGCGAAGGTGCTCGCCTACATGGACGTCGACCTCTCGACCGGCCTCTCGGCGCTCCTGCCGCTCGTCGCGCCGCTGCTCTCGGGTCACAGCGATCTCGCGATCGGCAGCCGACTTGCCCGCGGTGCGCGCGTCACCCGCGGGACGAAGCGCGAGCTGATCTCGCGCTCCTACAACGCGATCCTCCACCTCGCTCTCGGCACCCGCTTCTCCGACGCGCAGTGCGGTTTCAAGGCGATTCGCGCCGACCGGGCCAGGCAGCTTCTGCCTCACGTTCGCGATCGTGCCTGGTTCTTCGACACCGAGCTGCTCGTCCTTGCCGAGCGCGCAGGGCTGCGGATCCACGAGGTGCCTGTCGACTGGGTCGACGATCCCGACTCCCGGGTCGACATCGTCTCCACGGCCCTCGCCGACCTCCGAGGAGTGGCGAGGCTCCTTGCCGATTTCCGGGCCGGGCGGCCGCCGGCCCGGAAGCCCATCGGCACCGGGATCACCTTCCGCCGTCAGGTGAGTACGTTCGCCGCGATCGGAGTCCTCTCGACCCTCGCCTACGCCGCCCTCTACCTCGCGCTGCGGCCCGTGCTCTCGGCCCAGGCCTCGAACGCCCTCGCGCTCCTACTGACGGCGGTCGCCAACACTGCAGCCAACCGCAGGTTCACGTTCCTCGTCCGCGGAGCCGCCCACACGGTACGCCACCAGTTCCAGGGTCTCGTCGTGTTCGCGCTGGCGCTGGCGCTGACGGCGTCGTCCCTGCGGCTCCTTCAGATGATCGACTCGAGCCCCTCTCGCGCGGTCGAGCTCGCTGCCCTGATCGCGGCGAGCGTGCTCGCAACGGTTCTCCGGTTCGCGCTGCTGCGCACCTGGGTCTTCCGCTCCGAGCGGGCTGCCCCCGAGGTGGGCTCGTGAGCACCACCACTGCCGGCTCTCTCGCGCCGGTTCGCACAGCACGTCCCGGAGATCGCGTGCGCTCGCTCCTCCGGGGCCGCACCGACGATCCCGCCTGGGCGCGCCCCGCGCTCATCGGGCTGCTCGCCGCCACGGCCTTCCTGTATCTCGTCGACCTCGCGGCCAGCGGGTACGCGAACTCGTTCTACTCGGCCGCAGTGCAGGCCGGGTCGACGAGCTGGAAGGCGTTCCTCTTCGGCTCGTTCGACTCGTCGAACTTCATCACCGTCGACAAACCTCCGGCCTCGTTGTGGGTGATGGACCTGTCGGCCAGGGTCTTCGGAGTCAGCTCGTGGAGCATCCTCGCCCCTCAGGCGCTGGAAGGGGTGGCGGCGGTCGGGCTTCTCTACGCGACCGTCCGGCGGCGGTTCTCGGCGCCGGCAGCGCTTCTCGCCGGCACGGTCTTCGCGCTCACACCCGTGGCGGCGCTGATGTTCCGCTTCAACAATCCCGATGCGCTCCTCACCCTTGTGCTCGTGGCGTCCGCCTACGCGCTCACGCGCGCGCTCGAGGACGCACGAACAGGCTGGCTGCTGCTCACGGGCACGCTCATCGGTGTGGGCTTCCTGACGAAGATGCTGCAGGCGTTCGTCGTCGTGCCCGGGTTCGCCGCGGTCTACCTGCTCGCCGCCCCGACGACGCTGCGGCGGCGGCTCGGTCAGCTGCTCGCGGCCGGCGGAACGCTGATCGCCGCAGCCGCATGGTGGGTGGCGACGGTTGCCCTCTGGCCTGCCTCGAGCCGGCCGTACATCGGCGGCTCTCAGTCGAACAGCATCCTGGAGCTGATCTTCGGCTACAACGGCTTCGGCCGGATCACCGGGAACGAGACCGGGAGCGTCGTCGGCGGGCGGGCGCTCGGCGGGGGCCAGGGCGGCGGAGGCATGTGGGGACCGACCGGTGTCACGCGCCTGTTCGGGGCCGAGATGGGCACCCAGATCTCGTGGCTGCTCCCTGCGGCGCTCGTCTTGCTGGGCGTGCTGCTCTGGGGTATGCGCCGGAAGCCCCGGACTGACGGCAGGCGCGCCGCGGTGCTCGCCTGGGGATCCTGGCTGCTCGTGACCGGAGCGGTCTTCAGCTTCGCCAAGGGGATCATCCACCCCTACTACAACGTGGCGCTCGCGCCCGCGATCGGTGCGCTTGTCGGGATCGGCGTCGTGTGGACCTGGGCGCGACGAGACGCTCTCCTCTACCGGCTCGCGCTTGCCCTGACGTTCGCGGGCACCGCCGCGTGGGCGTTCATCCTGCTCGACCGGACGCCGTCGTGGCATCCTGCGCTCCGGTTCGGGGTGCTCGTCGGCGGCATCGCGGCCTCCGTGGTGATCGTCGTGGGGCCCGCCGCATGGGGTGCGGAGCGCACGGCGACGCGCGCGGTGCTCCTCGTCGCGCTTGCGACAGCGCTCGCTGCTCCGGCGGCCTACTCGGCACAGACGGCGTCGACGGGCCATTCGGGCGCGCTTCCGACCGCCGGACCGAGCGGTTCGGTGGGCGGGCCCGGAGCCGGCAGGCCCGGAGCCCGCGGCGGCTTCGGCCCGGGCACCGGGACGGGGCCCACCGGCTTCCTCGGCGGTGGTGGCTCGCCGCCTGCCGGGCTCGCACCCGGCGGCGCCGGCTCCTTCCCGGGTGGCACGCGGCTCGGCGGCGCGGGTAGCAGGGCCGGTGGGCTCGGCGGACTCCTCGACTCGGGCACTCCGAGCAAGGCACTCGTCTCGTTGCTCGACGAGAACGCCTCGCCCTACCGCTGGGTTGCCGCGATCGTCGGGGCCAACAGCGCAGCCGGCGTCCAGCTCGGAACCGGTCATGCAGTGATGGCGATCGGCGGCTTCAACGGCACCGATCCGGCCCCGACCCTCGCCGAGTTCGAGGCCGATGTCGCTGCGGGCAAGATTCACTACTTCATCGCGTCCGGTGGGGGAGGTCCCGGCGGCGGCGTCGGAAGCTCCTCCAGTTCGAGCGCGATCGCGAGCTGGGTCGAGTCGCACTTCACCGCCAAGACGGTCGGAGGGTTGACGGTGTACGACCTGACCGCCTCCTGAGCTCTGCTGCGCGGGGAGTTCGTTGTCCTCTTCGCCAACGGCACGTCCTTCGACTCGATCTCCCGGTCAGGGACAGCCTTGCGGGCGGGGAAGTCAACCCGACGGCGGCCCTACCGGCCGAGATCCGACCCGGGCGAGCGCAGCTTGGGCATTCCGGACGTACGCGATCGCTCCCTTGCGCTCGTAGCCCTCGATCGCCTGCTCGAGCGCCCGCGCCGCCTCCTCGCGCTCCCCTGCGAGCTCGAACACGCCCGCGACGTCGAGGAGCACCCTCCCGGTGACGAGGACGTAGTCGGTGGACTCTGCAAGCTCCCGGGCCTCGAGGGCGAGCCGGAGCGCGGCCTCGAGCTCGCCGCGACCCGCGAGCAGCTTCGCTCGCACGCGCGTCAGCCCGATGCGCGCATCCATGTCGTCGTCGATGACCCCCTTCGCCGCACGCTCGATCCTCTCGCCGATCTCCTCCCCGAGGCCCTGCGCGAGCAGTGCGTCTGCGAGACACGGCACGAGGCTGCCGTAGTGGCCCCAGTCGCCCGCCCGTTCGAGGGCCTCGCAGCTCGGTCCGGTCTCACGCTCCGCGGCCGCCGGGTCGCCCGCGAGCAGCTCGATCTCCGCGATCACCCGCCCGACGCCGATCGCGCGGAGGATCGTCAACCCCAGCTCCTCGGCGAGCTTCGCCGCCTGTCCGGCGAGCTCCCGGGCCGCGTCGATGCGGCCGAGCATCGCCTGCAGGTAGGAGCTCTGGGCAAGCAGCACCACGTCCGCCCGGCTCGTCCCCGTCGTGAGGGCAGAGAGCTCCTCGGCATGATCCAGAGCTGTGGCTATCGGCGTCGGTCCCTCGACCATGCCGGTGACGGCGCGGCCCATCAGATCGATCTCCGCCGCCGAGAGTCCGGCCCGGCGCGCGTGCACGAGGCCCTGCTCGCAGCGCTCGAGTGCGAGGGCCGTGTCGCCGCGCCAGAACGCGAGCGACGCCGAGAGCCTGAACGCATTCGACAGCCCCTCCGCACGGCCGGAGGTCTCGAGAACATCCGACAAGCCTGCGAGGGTCGCCTCGATCTGCCGATGGCTGACGGAAAGCATCGTGTGGAGCCTGAGCTCGCAGAGGTCGACGGCGACCTCGGCCGCGAGCCCGGCATCTCGCGCGTTCGCGGCGCCCTCGGCCGCTTCCGAGAGAAACCCCTCGGCCAGGTCGAGGCGGCCGGTTTCCGTGAGCGCGCGACCGAGCAAGGCGAGCTGTTCCAGCCGGTCGGGATCGTCCTCCGGGAGCAGCGCCGTCGCCCGCTCGAGGAGGTTCGTCGCGGCCCGCATGTCGTTGCGGCGGAACGCACGGCGACCGGCAGAGCCGAGCCAGTCGGCAGCCTGCACTCCGAGCGAGCGCGTCTCCTCGTCGATCAGGCCGAGGTCGACCCGGCACCGGTATGCCTGCTCGAGGTGGTAGCCGAGGAGCTCCGCCAGCTCGACGAGCTGGGTTCCGTGCCCCTGGAGCCAACCGGCGAAGCGCGTGTGCAGGTCGGCACGCGTGGACTTCGGAAGCGCGTCGTATGCGGCGTCGCGGATGAGGACATGTCGGAATCGGAACGCGTCCTCCCCGGCGAACTGAGGCTTGTCCGGTCGAACCAGCTCCTTGCGAACGAGCGCGGTCAGCCTTGTCGCCACGTGCGGCTCCTCGGGTGCGAGGGCCTGCACTGCCCCCTGGTGGAAGATCCTGCCTTCGACTGCGCCGCGCTCGAGAACGACTCGCTCGGCATCCTCGAGCTGCTCGAGCCGGGCGCTCAGGAGCGCCTGGATCGTCGGCGGAATCGCCACGACGTCGCCCGTCGAGTCCTCGACCAGCGCCACGATCTGCTCGACGAACAGCGGATTGCCCTCGGCCACCGTGAGGATCCGAGCGCGAGTCTGCTCGTCGAGCTCGGCGATGCTGGCGATCATCGCCGCGGCTTCGTCGGCGCCGAGCGGCTCGAGCAGGACGCTGGTGCTGTTGACCTTGCCGCCCGCCCAGTCCGGCCTGATCTCCAGGAGCTCGGGCCGCGCGATGCAGAGCAGCAAGATCGGCGCATCGCGCGCAAGGTCGGCGACGTGCTCGACCAGCTCGAGGAACGTCGCCTCGCCCCAGTGGACGTCGTCGAAGACGCAGACGAGCGGCCGGTCGGCTGCCACGGCCTCGAGCAGCTTCCGAACCGCACGCGCGATCTCCTCCTTCGAGATCGCATTGTCCTCGCCGAGCAGCGAGCGGAGGCCCAGATCGGCAGCTGGATCGACGTTCACACCGGGGAGCTGCTTGACGACCTCGACGACCGGCCAGTAGGTGATGCCCTCGCCGTAGGGGAGGCAGCGGCCGCGGACGATGCGTGCGGCCTCGAGCGAGGTCAGGAACTCGGCGGCGAGACGCGACTTGCCGACCCCCGCCGCGCCGAGGATCGTGAACAACTGACAGGAACTGTCACCCGCTGCCTGGTCGTAGGCGTCGCGTAGCCGGCGCAGCTCCGTCTCGCGACCGACGAGCGGTGTGTCGAGCTTGCGGGCGAACCCTTCGTCCCCGTGCACCGCGAGCAGGAGATGTGCTGCGATCGGGTCGGTCTTGCCCTTGACCGCGAACTGCGAGACGGCCTCGACCTCCGCGGCATCGCGGGTCAGGCGGAGAGTCTCCTCGCCGATCAGGATCTGGCCCGGCTGCGCTGCCTGCTCGAGCCGTGCAGCGACGTTGACGGCATCGCCGGTTGCGAGCCGCTCGTCCGTGCCCGTGACGACCTCGCCGGTCATGACGCCGATACGTCCCTCGACGCCGAGCTCCGGCAGGGCGTCTCGCATCTCCACTGCTGCGCGCAGGGCTCGGAGTGCATCGTCTTCGTGAACGACCGGGACGCCGAACACGGCCATCACCGCGTCACCGATGAACTTCTCCACGGAGCCGCCGTGCCGCTCGATGATCGCCTGCATGCGCTCGAAGTACCGGGCCAGGAGCACGCGAAGCGCCTCCGGGTCGAGCCGCTCGCCGAGCTCCGTCGAGCCCGTGACGTCGCAGAAGAGAACCGTGACGACCTTGCGGTGCTCGCGCGCCGGCGCCGCCGCGACCGCGGCGCCGCAGAACGGACAGAAGGCGAACTCGCCTTGCAGCTCCTTGCCGCAGCTCTGGCAGGCCGGCATGCGACGAGTCTACGGCGCTCGAAGCGTCGAGTTACTAGACGCTCTGCGAGATCCGCGCGCCGAAGAAGACGCCCGCGATGCCGCCGATCGCTGCGAACAGCAACGACGAGAGCGACATCTGCGAGCTCCCCCAGAGATCGGGCACGAAGCTTCCTACGGTGGCGCCGACGAGCGAGCACATTCCGATCACGGAGCGTCCCACGGGACGAAAATCGGCAATCGATTGCGCCGGCAGCATCCCTCGACTGCGTCCTCGACCGGGGCTACGATGAATCTCGGTATGGCCCGCCGGTTCGCGTGGGCAGGCATCGTCGCGGCGGCGCTTGCAGTCGCCGTTGCCGGCGGATCGCATGCGGCGACGAGAGCCGCTTCCTGCAGCACCAACGGCCTCTCGGTCTCGTCGGTTCGCGTTGTCGTTCTGCGCGCCGAGGGCGTTTCGTGCACGGCGGCGAGAAAGGTCGCAGGCAGCGTCGCCGTCGACGTCGCCCACGGCCGGACGATCTCGATCGCAGGCTCGATCGGCTTCGGGATGAGCGAGCAGTCGTGCACCGGCTGCAGGACGACGACGAAGGTGTCGGTCACCTACCCGCACGGGAGCATCACGGTCGGCCTGAGTGGCGGCTCGGGGCCGAGCGAGCCGCCACCCGAGCCGATCCCCTCGTTCGGCGGCGGCTCCGGAGCCGTCGTCTAACGCGCGAGGCGCTCGGCGAGATACGCGAGGCTGAGCGGGTAGCGCCAGGACGTGTTGCGGTGCGTGCCCTCGAAGAGCTCGAAGTGGACGATCTCGCCGGAGACGCCCGCGGCGTCCACGGCCTGCCTGAAGGCGGTCGCGCCAAGATCGGCGAAGTACTCGTCGTTGCGCCCGGCGTCGATCCAGATCCCCCGTGCGGCCCGCAGCGCTTCGGCGTGCGCGGCGGCGAGCCTGACCGGATCCCAGGCGAGCCAGCGCTCGAAGACCTCCGGCACGAGCTCGCCGGTGTCGATCCGGAAGGGCAGGTCGATCGACCCGTCGGGATTCGAGGAGTATGCGGCGGCACAGGCGTACACCGACAGGAGCACGTGGTCGGTCGGGCGGCCGAACGCGGGGCGGCCCGAGCGGAAGTCGGCCCAGAAGGCGTGGAACTCGCCGTCGTACTCGTTCCGGAGCGCCTGGGCTGCGGCCGGAAACTCGAGGGCGAGCGTGACCTCGAACAGGGCGTCGCCCGCGTGCGTCGCGAACGCCCCGAAGAGATCGGGCCGCAGGATCCCCCAGACCATCGCGCCGAACCCACCGGAGGACTTGCCCTGGATGCCGCGGTGCGCCGCCTCCGGCAGCGTGCGGAAGTGCTCGTCCACGAACCTCACGACGTCCTCGCAGAGATAGGTGCCGTAGGCTCCGATCGCCGGTGAGTCGACGAACTGGGAGCCGCCGAGTGCCGTGAAGGCGTCGACGAGCACGAGCAGCGCCTCGACGCCGACTTCGTCGACCACCGCGGGAAGTGTCTTCGCGAACGGCGAGACGTTGAACCAGGCGCGTGCCTGGCCCGTGAATCCCTGCAGCAGGTAGATCGAGGGGAACCTGCGGTCGGCCTCGGTGTCATAGGCCGGCGGCGTCCAGACGAACAGCGGGCGGGTCGCCGGGTCGCCGAGCGCGTTTCTGCCCAGGGCCCGGCTCTCGATCTCGAGCTCGTGCCAGCCCACGTCAGCTGCGGGGCGTCCAGGGCTCGCCGAGGCGCTCCTGGAGCAGCCGGACGGCCCCCGCGATCGGGATCCGCGCCTGGCTAAGGGTGTCGCGGTCACGGATCGTGACGGTGTCGTCCTCGAGCGTCTGGCCGTCGATCGTCAGCGCCCAGGGCGTGCCGATCTCGTCCTGGCGGCGGTACCGCTTGCCGATCGAGGCCGAGTCGTCGTACTCGGCCGACATCGCCGCGCGGAGCTCCTCGTACAGCGTCCTCGCCTTCCCGACCATGCCCTCGTCCTTGCCGATCAACGGCAGCACGGCGGCCTTCACCGGCGCGAGCCGCGGATGCAGCCGCAGCACCGTCCTCTGGTCGCCCGAGACCTCTTCCTCGTCGTAGGCGTCGACGAGGAACGCGAGCGCGGCACGATCGGCGCCTGCGGCCGGCTCGATCACATACGGCACGTATCGCTCGTCGTGCCCGATCCACTCGAGCTTCGTCCCCGACTGTCCGGCATGAGCGGTGAGGTCGTAGTCGCCGCGGTTCGCGATCCCTTCGAGCTCCGACCAGCCGATCGGGAAGAGGTACTCGAGGTCGCTCGTCCCGCTCGAGTAGTGGGAGAGCTCATCGGCGTCGTGCGCGCGCACGCGGAGGTGGCTCTCGCGCATGCCGAGCCCGAGGTACCAGCGGCGGCGCTCCGCGATCCAGTACTCGTACCACTTCTCTGCGTCGGCGGGCGGGACGAAGAACTCCATCTCCATCTGCTCGAACTCGCGGGTCCGGAAGAGGAAGTTCCCGGGCGTGATCTCGTTTCGGAAGCTCTTGCCGATTTGCGCAATCCCAAAAGGGGGCTTGACGCGCAGAGAGGAGGTGACGTTCTTGAAGTTGACGAAGATGCCCTGCGCGGTTTCCGGTCGCAGATAGGCGACCGAGCCTTCCTCGCGCACCGGACCGATCGACGTCTCGAACATGAGGTTGAACTGGCGTGCCTCGGTCAGGTCGCAGTCGGGTGTCTCGCCCGGGTGCTTCGACGGCTTGCGGCCGCAGGCGGAGGCGTCGAGATGGTCGGCCCGGAACCGCAGCTTGCAGGCCCGGCAGTCGACGAGCGGGTCCGAGAAGCCGCTCACGTGCCCCGAGGCGACCCACACCTGCGGATGGAGGATGATGGCCGAGTCGAGCAGGACGATGTCCTCGCGCTCCTGCACCATCGAGCGCTGCCATTCGGCCTTCACGTTCTGCTTGAGCAGGACGCCGTAGTGGCCGTAGTCGAAGGCGGAGCCGAGGCCGCCGTAGATGTCCGAGGAGGGGTAGACGAAGCCGCGCCGCCGGCACAGCGCCGCCACCTTCTCGATCGTCGCCTGGCCTTCGTAGCGCTCGAGCTCCGCCATGCCCTGAAACTACAGTCTCGCGGGTGAGCACAAGCGGGCAGGACGTGGTCGAGCTCCATGTCGTCTCGGACGCGACGGGCGAGACGGCGACCCGGGTCGTCGACGCGACCGAGGCCCAGTTCCCCGACCAGCCGTTCGTGACCGTTCGCCATCCCCGCGTCGAGACGATTGCCGACCTGCAGCTCGCGCTGGCGCGGATGGAGGACCGGCGCGCCGTGGTGATCTTCACGCTCGTCGAACCGACTCTTCGCTCGGCGATGCGCGAGCTCTGCGACGAGGCGGCCGTTGACTACTGTGACCTGCTCGCCGAGCCGCTCGAGGCCGTGGCGCGGGTCTCGGGCCGCAAGGCGGAGATGCGGCCGCGCGCCCGTCCCGCCCTCGACGAGAGCTACTTCAAGCGGATCGCGGCGATCGAGTTCGCGGTGAAGAACGACGACGGGCTCGGGCGCGGGCTCGAAGAGGCCGACGTTGTGCTCGTCGGGGTCTCACGCACCTCGAAAACGCCGCTCTCGATCTACCTCGGCTATCTCGGCTGGAAGGCGATGAACGTTCCGCTCGTCAAGGGAATCGATCCGCCGGTCGAGCTGTTCCAGATCGACCCGGGGCGCGTGGTCGGCCTCACGATCGACCCGGTGCGCCTTGCCGATATCCGCAGCGAGCGCTTGATGCTGATGGGCGGCGACCGGCGCTACGCCGACCTGAACGAGATCCACGAGGACCTCGACCACGCCAAGCAGATTCACCGGAGAATCGGCTGCCCGGTGATCGACGTCTCAGAGCTCTCGATCGAGGAGATCTCGCTGCGGATCGTGCGTGCGGTCGAGCGGGGCGGGAACCGGCGGGCGTGAAGCCGAAGCCTCCTGTCTCGAGGTGGCGGTGGGCGCTGTGGTCGGCCCTGCTCGGGTTCGCGCTGGTCGTGTTCTACGGCCTCTTCACGCCGTTCTGGTTCGCGCTCCGCTCGATCGCGTGGCTCACCGAGTTCCGCGCGCGCCGGAGGAGGTAGGCGTCCATGCCGTGGCGAGAGACCATTGTCGTGGTAACAATCAGTCGATGAGTGGAGACAAGCGCTTCGTCTTCGACTTCGGCGAGCCCGCCCCGGGCGGTCGGGAGCTTCTCGGCGGCAAGGGTATCGGCCTCGCCGAGATGACGGGGCTCGGGCTCCCGGTTCCGGGCGGCTTCACGATCACCACCGACGCGTGCCGCGCCTACATGGCAGCCGGCGACCTCCCGAACGGGCTCGAGGAGGAGGTCACCGAGCACGTCCGCCGGCTCGAAGAGCAGACGGGCAAGCGTTTCGGCGACCATGGCGACCCACTGCTCGTCTCGGTTCGTTCCGGGGCGGCGATCTCGATGCCGGGAATGATGGACACGATCCTCAACCTCGGCCTCGGCGACGAGGCGGTCGAGGGGCTGGCGGCCGGGACGGGTAACCGGCGCTTCGCCTACGACTCCTACCGGCGCCTGATCCAGATGTTCGGCGAGGTCGTCGACGGGATCGACGGGCACCGCTTCGAGGACGCGCTGACGGAGCTCAAGCGGGAGCGGGGAGCGGCGCAGGACACGGACCTCACGGCAGATGACCTGGCAGATCTCGTCGAGTCGTTCCGGCAGATCTATCGCGAGGAGAAGGGCGCCGACTTCCCCCAGACCGCGACCGAGCAACTGATGCGCGCGGTGCGGGGTGTGTTCGACTCGTGGAACACTCCGCGCGCGCAGGTGTATCGCCGCGCGAACGACATCCCGGATGACATCGGCACGGCGGTCAACGTCGTCCAGATGGTGTTCGGGAACAAGGGCGACCGCTCGGGGACGGGCGTCGTGTTCACGCGGAACCCCTCGACGGGCGAGAGAGAGATCTACGGCGAGTACCTCGCGAACGCGCAAGGCGAGGACGTCGTGGCGGGCATCCGCACGCCGCAGCCGGTGGAGGCGCTCGGCCGTGAGATGCCCGAGGCCTATGAGCAGCTGATCGAGACGCTGCACCGGCTCGAGGAGCACTACAGGGACGTCCAAGACACCGAGTTCACGGTCGAGAACGGGGTGCTCTACATGCTCCAGACGCGCTCGGCGAAGCGCACGGCCGCTGCTTCGCTGAAGGCCGCGGTGGACATGGTCGACGAGGGCCTGATCAGCCGAGAGGAGGCCGTGGTGCGCATCGATCCCGGCCAGCTCGACCAGCTCCTGCATCCTCGCATCGATCCCGACACGGCTCCCGAGGCGGTCGCCAAGGGGCTCAACGCGAGCCCCGGCGCGGCAAGCGGCGGAATCGTCTTCGATGCGGACGCGGCGGTCGAGAAGGCGAAGGGCGGCCCGGTGATCCTCGTGCGCTACGAAACGACGCCCGACGACATCCACGGGATGATTGCCGCGAACGGGATCCTGACCGTCCACGGAGGGATGACCTCGCATGCGGCGGTCGTCGCGCGGGGCATGGGCAAGCCGTGCGTCGCCGGGTGCGACGGGCTGACCCTCGCGGACGGCAGCGCGAGGCTCGGCGGGCGCGAGCTGCACGAGGGCGACGTGATCACGATCGACGGCGGGACCGGCTCGGTGTTCCTCGGCAAGATCGAGCTCGTCCCGCCTCAGCTGAACGACGACTTCCAGACGGTGCTCGCCTGGGCCGACGCCTTCCGGCGCCTGCGTGTGCGCGCGAACGCGGACACACCGTCCGACGCCGTGCGCGCCCGCGAGTTCGGCGCGCAGGGAATCGGCCTCTGCCGGACAGAGCACATGTTCTTCGGCGAGGAGCGGCTGCCCGTGATGCAGGAGATGATCCTGGCGGACACCGAGGCGGGGAGGCGCGACGCCCTCGAACGGCTTCTGCCGTTCCAGCAGGCGGATTTCGACGGCATCTTCGAGGCGATGAGTGGCCTCCCGGTGACAATCCGCCTGCTCGACCCGCCGCTGCACGAGTTCCTGCCGCCCGAGGATCAGGCGGCCGACGAGGCGATGCGCGCACGGATCAGAGCGCTGCACGAGTCCAACCCGATGCTCGGCCTGCGCGGCTGCCGGCTCGGGCTCGTCTATCCGGAGATCTACGAGATGCAGATCAGGGCGATCGCCCGCGCGGCGGTAGCCGTGGAGGCGCGCCGCGGCGAGGCCCCGCAGGTCGAGATCATGCATCCACTCGTCGGGTTCGCCGAGGAGCTGCGCCGCCTGCATGAGCTGACCGAGCGGGTGTGGGCCGAAGAGGCGCCGGGGCTCGAGCACACGGTGGGGACGATGATCGAGCTGCCGAGAGCCTGTATCCGCGCCGACGAGATCGCCGCGCACGCACAGTTCTTCTCCTTCGGCACGAACGACTTGACACAGACGACGCTGGGCGTCTCCCGCGACGACGCCGAGGGCAAGTTCCTCGCCCGCTACCTGCACGACGGTGTGATCGAGCGGAACCCGTTCGAGGTGCTCGACACGACAGGTGTCGGCGGGCTGATGGAGATCGCTGTAGAGCGCGGACGCGAGGCAAACCCGGGCTTGAAGATCGGGATCTGCGGTGAGCACGGCGGCGAGCAGCGCTCGGTTGCTTTCTGCCACTCGCTGGGGCTCGACTACGTCTCCTGCTCCCCGTACCGAGTGCCCCTCGCGCGGCTCGCTGCCGCGCAGGCCGCCCTGGCCGAAGCAGGCTCGGCGGCGTACGTCGCTGCTGGTGGGTAGCTCAGCTCCTTGTCCGGGAGTGAGTCTTCCAGCTACCAATCCAAAGAGTGATGAAGATCAGCTCTCAGCGCGGGCGTCGCCGTTCCCGTTCGAGGTGGCGGACGCGGCTACTCATGCTGGCGGTATCCGTCCTTCCCGAGATCATCGTCCTGAGGCGGCGCGGCTACCCGCCGGCGGGCAACGTCGTGGTTCGCTGCCGGAAGGCCCATCTGTTCACAACCATCTGGATTCCCGGCGTGTCCGCAAAGGCGCTCCGGCTTGGGCCTTGGAGGCTTCAGCGCTGCCCGGTCGGCGGTCACTGGTCGATCGTGACGCCGGTAAGGCGGTCTGAACTGACCGAGGAACAGGACCGTGCGGCGGCTCGCAGCCGCGACATTCGCGTTCCCTGACCGCGTCTTCTGAGCAGCCGCGTCGAACGGTGGCAGCCGCCACGGTGGGTGCAGTAGCCTCGACGACGTCCGCGGAGAAGCGCTCGTGGACGAAGACGGCGGGCTACGGCGTGGCCATGCGGGCGCCGATCACGACGGCGGTGTGGTCCGCCGTGGTATCTACGGCGCATGCTCCGAAGGCGTCTTCGCCGTCCTCTCTGGCGCCTCGCGATGAGAACTGCGAGTGGGGTCCACACCGTCGTGTATCGCGCGAGCGGGGGCCGCGTCGCCGGCGAGGCGGGGAACCTGCCGGTGCTGCTTCTGACGACGACCGGCCGGAAGACCGGCAAACAGCGGACGACGCCGCTCCTGTTCATCCGTGACGGGGACGACCTGGTCGTCGTCGCCTCGAACGGCGGAATGGACTGGTTTCCGGCGTGGTGGCTGAACGTGCAGCAGCACCCGGCTGCTGTGATCGAGATCGGCCGGGAACGGCGAGATGTCACTGCCCGCAAGGCCGATCCGGAGCGGCGGGCGCGGCTCTGGCCCGAGTTCACCGGGCCCTATCCCGACTATCTCAAGTACGAGGCACGCACGACTCGTGAGATACCGCTGGTGATCCTCCATCCGAACCATCGGGAGTAGGTCGGTTCGGGGTGTACTTCCGCACACCGGCGCAGCCGTCGCCCGTTGGGCACACGGGCGCAGGCGGCTCGCCTTCCGCCCGGTCGCGAAGTACCGTTCCGTGGATGGCTGGACTCGGGCCCGACCGCGGGGGTGGGGACGTCATCCGCAGGCTAGTGCCTGCCGCCCTCGTGCTCGTCGGCGTTGTCCTACTCGTGAGCTGGTTCACGAGCGGCTCGGAGAGCGATCATGCACGCCGAGCGGTTCAATCGCTGTTCGTGAATCCCGCAACCTCGAAGCGGACTGCACATGTCGACAGCTGTGACCAGATAGGCGCGAACGCCGGGGCGCGCATCTACCTCTGCGACATGACCGCGACTAACTGCACGCGGTTCTTCCAGTTTGATGTCTATCGAGAGTCCGTATATGGAGCGGAGCCCGTCTCGGCTCCGACCATCGCGTTGAGGCACCCGTGTATTCCAATTCATTCCTAACCTCGGATGTCTTCTCGCATACGGTGATCGCGGTGTATCAGGTTCTCGCGCTCACGCTCACGCTCGCGCTGGTTGTGTTCGCCGTCGCGGACGCCGGAGCGGTGACGAAGAAGAAGCGGAAGGCCGTCTCGCCGCCGCGCGGGCGGCCCGAAAGTCGACTCCAGCCCAGTCGCGGCGGAGACGAGCACGATCAGTCGCCCCGGTAGTCGAACGGCGCTGAGTACCCGCAGTTGCCTGCGTAGTCGAACCGCAGCGGGCCGTCATCGACGTGCAGCTCGTCGGTGACGAGCTCCTCGCCGCTCTCCTCGTGGCCGGGGATGACGCAGGTGACGGTCTCCGGACCCGAGTACGCGTCCCTGATGCGCACGCTCACGAGGTCTCGGATCCTGAGCCACTGGCGGCGCGGCTCATGAGAGACCTCGATCTCGACCGGGCGGACGGCGACGAGCACGCTCTCCTTCCAGGCCCAGGGGAAGTGGTTCAGAGCATCGCCCCCGAGTCGGCCGGTGTAGATGTCTGCGATGGCGGTGCGTTGGGCCTCGCTCGCCTGTACGTCGACGTAGATCACGAAGCTCCAGGGCGATCCCGGCTCGTCGTCGTGGTACCGCGTCGCCAATGCAACCTTGAGGCCGTCGAGTCGCACATCACCGGCGTGGCCGTCTTCGATGACCCACGAGAGCACGCCGAGACACTCACCGTAGGTCGACCGCCCACCGGGGACTCCGTCGATCCTGCGGCACGGGCAGATCGCGACGCAATTGCACGACTCGAAGTAGCTGCCGCGGATGTGCCAGCGTGCCATAGCAGCACCCATCTTCTCAGGTGGACGCCGATCTTGAAATCCGTTCCCCGAGGCTCGATGATCGCCCCTTCGTCATCGATGCGGCAGGAGGTGAGGCATGAACGGGTCGTCGGGACGGCGACTGGCGGCGGTTGGAGCGGTCGCGGTGGTCGTGCTCTGGGTGATCGGCTTCTTCCTCGCCGGCAAGCCGCCGGCGTTCGACGCGAGCTCCGAGAAGGTCGTCGACTACTACGCGAACCATCACAAGCAGGTGCTGATCGCGGTGCTGATGGTGTCGATCGGGATTGCGATCTTCCTCGCCGTGATGGCGCAGCTCGCGGTCTACCTCCGGTCGGTCGGCCAACCGTCCCTGGGTGCAGCAGCCCTGGCCGGCGCAGCTGCAATAGGCGGCCTCTTCTCGGTCGGAGCGGCTCTCTACGGCGTGATCAGCCAGGTGGTCGCGATGGGAGGCGCCGACCCGCGGTTGGCGCGGGCCCTGTACCAGCTCGACCAGTTCGCCGGCGTTCCCATCTACTGGCTTACGCTCGTGATCGTCGTCTCGGTTGCGCTCGCCGCTCACCGCAGGGTTTTTCCCGACTGGGCGCTGTGGCTGAGCGCCGTCCTCGCCGTGATCGTGATCCTCGGCGGGGTCTCGGTGAAGGCAACCGGCGCGTTTGCGGCCGGAACGGGTGCCTTCGCGGGCATCGGCTTCGCGGCCTCGATGGTGTTCCTGCTCGAGGTCGGGGTGCTGCTGTGGACCGCAAAGGACCCGAGAGCCGACTAGACGACAGCGTAGGCGAAGATCACGGAGGCGACCGCGACGCCGGCCGCGCAGGCGAGGCATGCGGCCGTCGAGCGGCGGAGTTCCGTGAAGAGCAGCATCAGTACGGCCCCGGCGATCAGGCCGCCGATGTGGCCTCCGATCGAGATCCCGGGCAGCGAGAACGTCAGGACGAGGTTCAGGATGATCAGCGCGAGGATCTGCCCGCCGCTGTGAATCATGCCCCGTCGTTCGAGCACGAGCAGCGCTCCGAGGACGCCGAAGATCGCCGCCGAAGCACCGACCGTCGGCGAGTCGGGCGTGATGTAGAGCGCACCGGCGGACCCTGCGAGCCCGCAGGCGAGGTACAGGGCGAGGAACCTGACGCTGCCGATCATGTGCTCTAGCACGCGGCCGAACCAGAAGAGGGCGAGCATGTTCAGCCCGAGGTGGATCGGGCCGTAGTGCAGGAAGGCCGACGTCATCAAGCGCCACCATCCGCCGTCGGCGACTCCCGGCGAGGCGCCCGGGACGGCGACGCCGAAGAGGTTGCCGTGGTTGTCGACCCAGCCGTGCGCAAACAGGACGCCCTTGTAGTAGAGCGTGTTCCCGGTTCCGTCGATCGTGCCGCCGAACGCCAGCTCGAGGAGGTAGACGCCGACGTTGATCGCGATCAACGCGATCGTTACCGGATACGGTCGCGTGCCCTGCCCGGTCGCGACGCGCTCCGCCGCCGCCGTCACCTTGCGCACGCCCTGCGGCTTGCCGGAGTGCTCGGGGCAGCGCAGACCGACCGGGGCCGGCGTCATGCACTCGTAGCAGATCGGGCGACCGCACTCCGAGCACGAGAGCCCGGTCTCGCGGTCGGGGTGCCGGTAGCAGTAGCGCGGCTCCGGTGCCCCCATGGAACTAGCGTATAGAGGTGCCGGTTCACGTCGCGTTCACAGCCTCCGACGGCGCCTCGGCGCGGGTCGGCATCGTCGTCGACGTGATCCGGGCAAGCTCGTCGATCACCCAGGCCCTGGCCTCGGGCTACCGGCGCGTGCTCTGCTGCCGGGAGATCGAGGAGGCGAAGGAACTGAGAGCGGCGCTCGGCCAGGAGGCCGTCGTCGGCGGCGAGCGGACGGGAGTGATGGTGGAGGGCTTCGACGTCGGCGCTTCGCCCAGGGAGTTCGCCACCGGCCCGAAGGCGGCGACGCTGATCCTCTCGACGACGAACGGCACCGCGGCGATCCTCGCCGCCGCCTCGCGCTGCGAGACCGTCCTCGTCGGGTCGCTGCTCAACCTCTCCGCGGTCGTCGCGGCGGCGCGAGGGCAAGCGAACGGCGACGTCGCCGTCTACTGCGCCGGCTTCAAGGGCGGATTCGCGCTCGACGACGCCTACTGCGCCGGTCGCTTCGTCGCGGAGCTGGAGGGGAAGAGAACGGACGCTGCGCGGGCGGCCGAGCTGATCGCGGCCTCGTACCCCACCGCGCTCGAGGCGTTCGAGGCGCGCACGTACGGGCCGCCCGGGCTCGAGACCGATATCGCCTACTGCACGCAGGAGGATCTGCTGGGTACCGTCCCCCGCTTCGCTCGGATGGAGGGGCCGGCGGCCGAGATCATCGCCTGACGGCGAGCGGCGCATTGCGGTTCCGTCCGGACCGGCGCACACTCTGAGCACGATGAGCTTTGGCTCGCCGCTGGCCCTCCTCGCGCTTCTGGCGATACCGGTCGGACTCGGCGCGGTCCTGCTCGTCTCCCGGCGACGGACGCCGCGTCAGGTCGCCTACCCGAATCTGGCCGTCCTCGAGTCGGTGGCTCCAACCGGGCGCCGCGGACGCAAACGGGTCGCAGCCACGTTCCTGCTCA
>Ga0335081_10006504_pt1 | contig 18628 bp, 14 predicted proteins | sample Lox_Sample_35_FD_206713 | JGI IMG/M metagenome (GOLD analysis project Ga0335081, IMG submission 206713) | Soil microbial communities from Loxahatchee National Wildlife Refuge, Florida, United States - Lox_Sample_3.5 | ecosystem: Environmental > Terrestrial > Soil > Wetlands | place: USA...
CCTGCCGCCGCCTTTTCAGGCGGCGCGCCGCGCAGAAGCGCGGCGGCGGCCCGAAAGGGCCGCCTCACCTTGTTGTATGCTCATTGGTGCGATCCCTTAGAAAACCCCAAGGAGCCATATCCATGCCCACTGACGACTTCACCCGCCGCGATTTCCTGGCCACCGGCACCGCCATCGGCAGCCTGCTCGCAACCGCCTCCGATATCGCCGCGCAGCCATCCGGCCTCGCGTCCAGTGCCCCGCTCGATATCGCCGAGTGGAGCTACTTCTGGGTTGGCGTCGACCGCGCCGAGCTGGCCCGCGGCGTCGTCGTCAATGGCAAGCAGATGTACGTCGAATACCAGATCCCCGCCCAGGTGAAGCATCCCTATCCCATCGTGCTGGTCCACGGTGGTGGCGGCCAGGGCCTCGATTGGATGGGCACCCCCGATGGCCGTCCCGGCTGGTCCACCTATCTGCTCGAAGAGGGCTACCAAGTCTACGTCGTCGATCGTCCCGGTCACGGCCGCCCGCCATTCCATCCCGAGCTCGATGGCCCCTTTCCCCAGCAGAACATCACGCTCGAACAGATCTCGAACCTCTTCACCCCGCAGCGCGCCCATACACCCAACGCATCGCCGTCGGCAAAGCTCCACAACCAGTGGCCCGGCACTGGCGCAGTGGGCTCGCCCGAGCTCTCCCAGTTAGTGGCTTCCCAGGGCGGTTCGTTCCTGCAGGATATTCAGGCCACCCACACTGCCTGGCGTGAACGCGGCGCCATGCTGCTCGACAAAATCGGGCCGGCCATCATCATGACCCACTCCGCCGGCGGGCCTTTCGGCTTCCTGGTTGCCGAAGCGCGCCCCCGGCTGGTGAAAGGCATCGTCGTCATCGAAGGCGCGGGCAACCCCTTCACCCAGCAGAACCGGTGGGGCGTCACGACTATCCCTATGACCTACGACCCTCCCGTCGGCGACCCATCCGAACTGAAGACCACCACCGTGAATGCCTCCCAGCCCGGCGTGCAGCCTTATATGATTCAAGCCGAGCCCGCGCGCAAGCTGCGCCACCTCCAGGGCATCCCCATCGCGCTGGTTACCGCCGAAGCTTCCTTCGCCTCGCCCGGTGCTCCCGGCGCGCTCGCGTTTCTGAAACAGGCCGGCTGCACCGCCGAAGAGCTCCGCCTGAAAGATCACGGCGTCCATGGCAACGGCCACATGATGATGATCGAGAAAAACAACCGCGCCGTTCTCCAACCCATTCTCGAGTGGATTGATAAGAACGTCTCCACCAAAGACGCGCCCGCCTCCGCTCCCAAAAAACCGAAAACCGATTCCACCGCCGTCCAGCTGGCCAGGCAGCAACCCTTCTGGGTCGGCGCCGAGCAGAAGAAGATGCCCTACGGCACCATCCTGATGGGTCAGATGTACGTCCAGGAAATGATCCCGGCCCAGGTCAAGCATCCCTACCCCGTTGTGCTCGTCCACGGCGGCGCCGGTCAGGGCACGCATTACATGGGGCTGGGTGACGGCCAGACCGGCTGGGCGCATTTCTACTTGCAGGAAGGTTACAGCGTCTATCTGGTCGACCGCCCCGGCCACGGCCGCGCTCCCTACCACCCCGACGCCTTGGGGCCCATCACCACCGTCTTCACCTACGATTCGGTCACTGGCGATTTTAAGCGCGCCACCAAGGGTCCCAATCGCCGCTGGTCGGGCACCGGCGACGTCGGCGACCCCCTCATCGATCAGTTCCAAGCCGGCCAAGGCTCGACCCCGCAAGATAACAATTTCGCCCACCGCCTCTGGGCCAGCCGCGGCGCCGAACTCCTCGACCGCATCGGACCCGCCATCATTTCCGTACACTCCGCAGGCGGACCGTTCTCGTGGCTGGTGGCCGATCAACGCCCCAACCTGGTCAAGGCCATCATCAATGTGGAAGGCGCCGGTTCGCCGTTCACGCCGCAGACTCCCTGGGGACTGACCGGCATTCCGCTCACCTATGATCCGCCCGTTTCCGATCCCAAACAGCTCACCACCGTGGAAGTCACGCCGCCCGCCGGTTCGCCCATGCAACCGTACAAGCTGCAAGCCGAGCCCGCTCGCAAGCTCAAAAATTTACAAGGCATCCCCATCGCGTATGTGACCGCCGAACAGTCGGGCCGCACCCAGAGTCCCGCCGTGGTGGCCTTCTTAAAGCAGGCCGGGTGCGATGCCGAAGACTTCCAACTCAAGGATCACGGCATCCTGGGCAACGGCCATTTCATGATGCTCGAAACCAATCGGCGCCAGGTCTTCGACGCCATTCGCGGCTGGCTCGAGCAAAAGGTCAAAGCCTAAGTGGCGCAGACCGTCGCCTTTCAGCGGTCTGCGATGGCAAAGACACCGCGTGCATTCCGTTTCCGAGCCGCGACCATAGGGAGCGGTGGTTGGTCCGATCTGCGAAAGTCTCTCCCATCGCGGTGTTAAAATCGGAACCAGAACAGAGGGAGGGGAGCGAGTGTGTCTGCCGATCCCAAGCTGGACGGAAGCGGCGCAAGGAAGGATCTCCTGAGCACATCCCACACGGGTGAGAAGATGGTTCTCGCCCTGTTGGAGTCGGCGTCGCAAGCCATCATTAGCATCGATCGTAACGGTCGCATTGTGCTGGCGAATCCGCGCGCCGAGCAAATGTTCAACTACACGCGCGAGGAATTGGTGGGCGCTCGGATTGAGATGCTGCTGCCCGAGTCCAAGCGCGCCTCCCACAGCCGTCAGCGTGACGATTACTTCGCACACCCGCGTGCCCGTCCCATGGGAATCGGCATGGATCTTTCGGGACGCCGGAGAGACGGCACCGAGTTCCCCGTGGAAGTCAGCCTGAGTAACATTGAAACCGAACAGGGTCTGTTCGGCATCGCTTTCGTCAGCGACATCAGCCAGCGCAAGCAGCTCGAAGAGCAGTTGGTGCACGCGCAAAAAATGGAAGCCGTCGGCCGATTGGCGGGCGGCGTGGCGCATGACTTCAACAACATGCTCACCGTCATCTCCGGCTATACGCGCATGATCCTCGAAGAACTCTCGCCTCTCGATCCGTTGCACGAATACGCCGAAGAGATCGGGAAAGCCGCCGAGCGCGCCGGGGCCATCACCAACCAGTTGCTGACCTTCAGCCGGCGTCAGGTAGTCCAGCCCCGCGTGGTCAATGTGAATACCATCCTCGCGCAGACGGAGAAGATGCTTCGCCGCCTCCTGGGTGAGGACATCCAGCTCACTCTCAGCCTGGCAGACGGTCTCGGCAACATCCAAGCCGACCCCAACCAGATCGAACAGGCCGTCGTGAATCTCGCCGTGAACTCGCGCCACGCCATGCCCACCGGTGGACACATCGCCATCGAAACCGGCAATATTCGCTTAGATGAGGACTACATCAAGACCCACCTCGGCGTCACTCCGGGCGACTTCGTCATGATCTCCGTCACCGATACCGGCCATGGGATGGATGCCGCCACCAGGCAGCGCATTTTTGAACCATTCTTCACCACCAAACAGCGCGGCAAAGGCACTGGTCTGGGCTTGGCGAGCGTGTATGGCATGGTGAAACAGAGCGGCGGTGATATTTGGGTGTATAGCGAGCCAGGCAAGGGGACAACATTTAAGTTGTACTTTCCCAAAGTAGCGGACGCCGTGAGCGAGGCGAACCTGGACCCATCCCGCGAAGCGGAGCGGCAGGGCAACGAGACAGTGTTGGTCGTGGAGGATGAAAAGCCGGTGCGCGATCTTACCGTGAGAATGCTCCAGCAACTCGGATACAGCGTTCTCTCCGCCGCCTCCGGCGAGGAAGCCCTCGACATCAGCCACTCCTTCGGTTCGAAAATCGCGCTGCTGCTCACCGACGTCGTAATGCCCCAGATGAGCGGCCGCCAGGTTGCCGACGCTTTGCTGGCTGCCCGTCCCGATCTGAAAGTGCTGTACCTTTCCGGCTACACCGGGCACACCGTGATCCACCATGGCGTCGACGGCGACTTGAACTTCCTGCCCAAGCCGTTCACCCGCGAAGCCCTGTCGAAGAAGCTGGATGAGGTGCTGAGCAAGTCTGCCGGCAACGGCAAATAACGCCCTCGCCTTCGCTCGTAGGACAGACCATCGCCTTTTGTGGTCTGTCATCCCGACCGGCGACAACGCCCGCAACATCCGGATCAGCCTGTAGGACAGACCCCGTTTGGGGTCGGGTCTGTCGACATCGCCTTTTGTGGTCTGTCATCCCGGCCGGCGACAACGACCGAATCGTCCCTACCAGTCTCCGGCACCAGGCACCCCACTTGCTAACCTAATGGCGTGTCCCGCTCACCTCGTCAATCATCGAAAGCCCTAGTGGGGCCAGCCCTTCTGGGCTGTCGCCGCGCTTCCGCGCGGCGCTCCGCCTTCGTAGGTGGCGGCAAACCATCCCATGACGCCACCGCAATCCGGACAACCTACTAATCCTTTCATGCGCAAATTTATCCCCGCCCTCGCTGCGCTAGCCGCAGCCGGCTGCGGGTATGTAGGCGAGCCTTTACCCCCCCTGGCCAACATTCCGGCACGCGTCGTCGATCTCACCGCCGTGCAGCGCGGCGGCCAAATCCAAGCCCAATTCACTCTTCCCATGCTCACCACCGAAGGAGTCACAATCCGGTCGCCGCTCGAACTCGATCTGCGAGTCGGCGAAAGCGAGGCTCCGTTCCACGAAGAGGAATGGGCAGCCCATGCCCGAAAAGTCCCGGGAAGGAGCGCATCCGCCGGCATCGCAAAACTGCAATTTCCCTCGGCCGAGTGGACCGGCAAGCAAGTGTTGATCGCCGTCCGCATCATCGGCAGCAATGGCAAAGCATCCGCATGGTCGAACTTCGTCGCCGTTCCCGTGGTGGCGGCGCCCGCTACACCCACTAACGTGAAGGTCGAAGCCGTGCCCACCGGCGTCACGGTCACCTGGAACGCACCGGGCACGCGGTTTCGCGTTTTCCGTCGAACCGGAACCGCCGAAGCAGAAACCGTTGCCACCGTCGAGCAGCCGAGCTGGACCGACACATCCACTCAGTACGGCCAAAAGTACACCTACCAGGTCCAGTCGATCACCAGCTTGGGCCAGAACCGCGAGGCCCTCAGCGAGCTCTCCACCCCCGCCGCAATCACACCCGAGGATCGCTTTCCTCCGGCCGTCCCCACCGGCCTCCGTGCCGCGGCTTCTCCCAATTCGGTAGAACTGTCATGGGATACTAATACCGAATCCGACCTGGCCGGCTATCGCCTCTACCGATCCACAGCCGGCGGACGCGCCGAAAGAATCGCCGAGGTCACCATCCCGGCCTACTCCGACCACATGGTCGAGCCCGGCAAAACGTATCGTTATGAGGTTTCCGCCTTCGATCGCTCCGGCCATGAAAGCCCTCATTCGGCGCCGGTCGAGATTGCTTTACAGTAGGGTTACACCCTACGCCAGTGGTGCCCCAAATGCCCATCAAATGGTGCTTTACTTGCATTTTGCACACCGTCTTGGGTATACTGGCATTTTTGATGCGGTATCGCTTCGCTAGCTCGTTTAGATACCGGTTCTGGCCGTCGGGCCGGCTCCGGTAGAGTGGCGTTGGTTTTACCGCGTTTCGCATTTTGAGCTAAACCAACCCACTCGCAAGGGTGGGTTTTTTATTTCGGAGGTTCCATGATCATCTCGATGAGACAGCACGCCACCAAGGAAGAAATCGATCACGTCTGCGAGCGGATTCGTGAGTTCGGCTACAGAGTTCACTCGATCGAGGGCGAAGAGCGCGTCGTGATCGGCGTGGTGGGCGTCGGCGACGTCACCTCCTGCCTGGAGTCCCTCGAAGCCACACCCGGCGTCGAGAGCGCCATGCGCATTTCCGCGCCCTACAAGTTCGTCAGCCGCGAGTTCAAAAAGGACGATTCCGCCATCAAGGTCAACGGGCTCGAGATCGGCGGCGACGAATTCATCGTGATGGCCGGCCCGTGCTCGGTGGAAAGTGAAGAGCAGATCATGCGCACCGCCGAAGGCGTAGCGGCCGCCGGAGCCAGGATGCTGCGTGGCGGCGCCTTCAAGCCGCGCACCTCGCCCTACGATTTTCAGGGTATGGAGCTCGAAGGCCTTAAGCTGTTGCGCAAAGCCAAGGAGGCTACTGGCCTGGGCATCATCACCGAAGTGATGAGCGATCGCGATGTCGAGCTGGTGGCCGAATACGCCGACTGTATGCAGGTGGGCGCGCGCAACATGCAGAACTTCTCGCTGCTCAAATCGCTCGGCGCCTGCGGCCGTCCCGTGTTACTTAAACGCGGGCTCAGCTCTACCATCAAAGAACTCCTGATGTCCGCCGAATACGTGGTAGCGCACGGCAACCCCAACGTCATTCTCTGCGAACGCGGCATCCGGACTTTCGAGACCATCACTCGCAACACCTGCGATATCGCCGCCGTTCCGGTGTTGAATGAGCTTACCCATCTTCCCGTGATCCTCGATCCTAGCCATGCCACCGGCAAGCGCAGCCTTGTGCCGCCGATTTCGCGCGCGGGCGTAGCCGTTGGCGCCGATGGCTTGATTCTCGAAGTCCACCCCTGCCCCGAGAAGGCCGTCAGCGACGGCGCGCAATCGCTCACCATCGAAGGATTCCGTCAGATGATGCAAAGTTTGCAGCCGTACATCCGCCTTTGGAACGCTGCCCGCGAATCGGAACGCAACGTCACTGCCGCGGCTGTGTGATACTGCTCTCGTGACCAGTAAGTTCCGCGCCTGGGTTTTGGTAGTCCTGGTCGCGGCTATCTGCGGCTCGGCGGTTTGGGGCGTTGCCTGGTATCGTTCGCGTTTGCTAACCCCGGCCGCGCTGCTGAAACGCATCCCCAGCTCGGATGCCATCGTCATCTATCTCGATTTCGATGCGCTCCGCCACTCGGGCGTGCTCCCGCTTCTGGACAACGCCAAGGTCACTGAGGAGCCGGAATATCAGGACTTCGTGCGCAAGATCGACTTCAACTACAAGCAGGACCTCGACAGCGTCATGCTGGCCTTCGCGCCCACTGGCAAGTACCTGCTGGCGCGCGGCCAGTTCGACTGGAAGAGCCTGCGCACGTATGTCGAATCGGAAAATGGTCAATGCTACAACTCGCTTTGCCGCATGCAGGGCAGTACGCCGGACCGGAGGATCTCCTTCTTTCCGCTGCAGTCCAACCTGCTGGCATTGGCCGTGAGCCAGGACGAATCGGCGGCTCTACGTCTGCAAAACCCTTCGCCCGGCACGAACAGCGAAATCCCCAACGCTCCGGTCTGGATCGCATTCCCCGGGGCGGCGTTGAAGTCCGTCGACAGCCTGCCCGATGGAACCCGCCCATTCGCGCATGCCATCGAGAGCGCCGACTCCGCCGTGCTGTCCTTCGTGCCCGAAGCGCAGCGCCTGGCCGTCAAATTGACGGTGGCCTGCCACAGCCCCCAGGATGCCAGCGATCTGGCGGCGCAGCTCTCCGCCACCACCACTCTCCTGCGTCAGATGATCGCGCGCGAGCACCACACACCCAACCCCGCCGATCTGAGCGGCGTCCTGACCGCCGGCGCGTTCCGCAACCAGGGCTCGCGCGTCTACGGCTATTGGCCCATGGAACGGGTATTCCTGGAGAATCTGTTCGGAAACGGGCAGAAGTGAGACCGCCCTCGCTTCAGTTGAAGTTCATGCCGCACATGCCCGGGTTGCTGCATTGCCCGCTCGGGCAGACCGGCGCCTCGGCGGATTTCGAAGCGCCGTTGGCGTGGGCCGCAAAGGTCGAAAGCTCCTGCTTCAGATGGGTCTTCCCGCAGGATGGGCAGGCGCCCGTCGGTGCTTCGCCCATGCGGCGCACCAGCTTCTCGAACTTGGTCCCACAGTCTTCGCAAAGGTATTCGTAAATCGGCATGAATGTGTCCCTACTCCAATATTAGAGTACAAATGCGGTCGATCACGCCACCTGCCTCGGAGGCCGGCCCATTGTGGTTGTTCACCAGAATAGAGAAAGCGACCCACGTTCCATCGCGCCGCTGCACATATCCGGAAAGCGCGCTGACGTGGGTCAGCGTGCCGGTCTTGGCGTGGATGCGTCGGGCCTCGCCGTTGTCCCGGAACCGGCGGCTGAGTGAGCCGTCCTGACCGCCAATGGGCATCAGCGCGATCCACTGCTCACGCAAGCTGGAATCGTACATGTGGCGGAGCAGTTTGACGATGGCCTCGGGAGTCACGAGGTCAGCGCCCGCCAGGCCGGAGCCGTCGCCGAAGTGATACGCGTCACCGCCGATGCCGATCTCGCTCAGAAAACTGGTCATCTCCTCGAGGCCGGCCTTCCGGCTACCGGCCTTCCCGCGAGCGCGGCCCACCGCGCGCAGCGCCAGTTCGGCATGCAGGTTCTGGCTGACTTTGGCCGTAATCGCCAGATCGTCGATGAGAGGGGCCGAATCGCGCCGCGCTAACTCGACGCCTTCGGGTTCCACGTTCTCGTCGGCTTCATTCGCATAACGGTGCCGCGCACGCACGCCGCCCGCGACCGTTACGCCACGGTCCTCGAGGGCACGCCGCAAGGCCGCGGCCCCGAATTCCGCCGGGTCTTCGACCGCCAACGCCAGCGGCTCTTCCGCAGATCGTAACGGAATCGTGCCCCAAAGCCGCACCTGCCGGCCTCCGGGTACGCGATCCAGTTCGAGCTGGCGTGGTCCTCCGGCCGCAACCGTCCGCACGCGATTGTCCACGCCGTAATACTCGATGGCCGGAGAGAGCAGCACTTCGGCGAGATCGCCAACCTGTGCGCCCGGCCGAATGGTTACGGTCACCGTGTTATCGTTGATCGTCAGCGCGGAAACCGGCGCGCCGTACTCGTAGCGCGTATCATCGATGGCCCAGCCATCGGGATAAGGCTCCCAAACGTACCAGGTGTCGTCACCGACAATGCCGCCATCGATGCGCTTGACACCGCGCGCCACCAGTTGGTCGGCCAGGTCTTCGATGGGAGCCAGCGGATTGCCGGTCACCGGTCCCATGCGGTAGGGCACGGGACGCGCGGACAGGTTGGGGTCGCCTCCTCCGGCTAGCCGAAGATCACCATGAATCCGGCCCTCGGCGTCGGGCGCGGTGTCGGCCAGCACGCGAGTGTGGAACCGGAAATCCGGACCGAGGCGCTCGCGCGCCAACGCCCCTGTGAACAGTTTAGTGTTGGATGCGGGAACAAACAGGCTCTCGGTGTTGTGCGAATAGACGGTCTTGCCGGTGGCGAGATCCACGATCTCGATGCCCCAGAAGGCATTCCTCGTAGCTGCCTTGGCATCGATCAGGCGCTCAATCTCCTGAGCCAGCGATGCTGCGGACAAATGAGCCGCGAAACACGCGACAGACGCGGCGGCCAGATACCGATTCATCGGCCCGTCGCCTTCGATTCCACCCAGATCAACAGGAGGAGCAAGACGACCATGCACGTCCCAAGCAACGGGATGCCCATCACCACGCCCACGCCCCAATCCGACGCCGCATAGCCGAGCGTCGCCGGGGCCAGCAAGCCGCCAACCATAGCCACCGAAAATATGCCGTTAAAGAAGCCCGGATGGTAGTATGGGAAGCGCCGGCCGATGGCCTCAGCCACGAGCGGATAGATACTGGCATAGCCGCCGCCTATAAACAGCACAGCCGTGGTGGCGCCGAACGAATTGTTCGTGAAGAACAGGATGAGGCAGCCGAACAGCGCCGCCACGACGCTCCCCACCAGGAGTCGCGCGTGGCTGATGCGCGGAAGAACAGCGACCGACACCAGACGCCCCAGCATGAGAAACAGCCAGTAGAGCGCGAGAATCAGCAACGCCGCTTGCGGGCTCAGGCCCACGCGCCGAATAAGGAACAGCGGCAGCCAGCCCGCAATGGACCACTCGTTTCCGAATTGAAAGAACAGCAGCAGAGCGAATAACACCGCGCCGGGGCTGCGGAGATCCTCGATCGCCTGCCGGAGATCGGGATGCGCATCGGCGCGCGCGGCCGCGCCGGCTTTTGCCTGTGCGTAGAATACGGCGAACAGACCCGGCACGAACGCCATGAAGAGGAAGATGCTCGCGACGGTGTAAGCGTAAAAGGTGCCGAAGACCAGCAGCGTGGCGGCCAGGCAGCCGAGGCCGTACCACATGCCGCCGCGGTTCACGGTTGCCGCGGCATCGGCCTGGTAGGCCGGAGAAATCGCATGGAACAGCGCCAGGTTCAACAGACCCGCGCCCAGCCCCAATACCAGAAGGCCCGCCACCCGCCACCAGGGCGACACCGGCTCGGAAACCACCGCCAGGTACGCGAGCGATGCACAGGAGAGCGCGCACGCGAAGACCAAGAGGAACGTGAGACCGCGCCGGGCGAGTACGGGCCGCGCGAGCACTGCCGATGCCGTCAACCCCACAGCCAGGCTCAAAAAGTAGTTGCCGACGGAGGTGAAGTTGGGCGGGTCGCGGTAGTAACCCCATGCCGGCAGGACCGCTCCCAACAGCGCCATCAGAAACCCCGACAGCAGGAAACCCGAGAGCACCTTCTCGCCGCCCGACGGACGAATGCCTGCTATGGGAGACAAAACACTCACTCGTCCGATTGTATTATGCGGCCCGCAGGCCGGGCGGCCGGCGCTACCGGTCAGGGGCGCAACCAGGCACCAATCGGTTTAACGGCTGACGCTTGTTTAACGGCTGACGCTTAAGGTAGATCGCCGCAGCGTTGCGCTTTTCTCGTTCGTGATCCCGTTCTGGGCGCTCAGCATCGGCTTTCTCCGAGTGGCGCGTGATTCGGGCGGCGTTCGGACAGAACACTTGTACAACACGCCTACTTTACGAAAACCGGCCGGGAGCGCGGACCGTCCTGCTGGCGATTGAGTGCAGTAAGAAACCTCTACGAATTAGCGTTTCAGATCGGCTTGCCAATTGAGGACGACTGTAATTGGTGTCTCCCCACCGCTGCCAGGCAGCACGCTCATGAGAAAACGACTGTCGTCCGAGGTTGCATCCCATCCACTATCTTGCGGAGCGGTGAAGATCGGCTTGGGCGTGCCCAAGCCCGGCGCCGCGCCACTGCTGTTCACGTCCACCGCCATTATGACGTTGTTCGCCCCCATGAAAAGCAGCTCCTTGCCATCCTTTCGCCATTTGAGGGTTGTTTCGGCCGCTGCGGCGATGACCGACACCCCGTCCCGGGACACCTGCCATTTGCCTTCGCCGAACGCGGGGGTCGCACTTGCCACAAATGGCCGGATGTAAACTTCAAAGCGCCCGGTCTCATTGGAAACGTACGCGATCCAGCGTCCGTCCGGGGAAAAGCTGCCAGAACCTTCGGCAAAGCCGGTTCCTAACAGCAGAGCCGGTTTCCCCTGACTTTGTCCCTCCAGGGGCAGCACCCATAGGTCTGGGCCGGTCTTCGGCACCAGAGCCGTGTTGTAGAGTAAGAACTTCCCGTCGCGGGACACGCTGCTGGTCCACTTTGGTTCGCCGGGCTTCTTCAGCAGTTCCTTCTCCTCGCCCGCGCCACTCGAATCTTTTTCATAAATCCCGTCCAGTGCGTTGCCGGCAGCAAAGAAGATATGGCTGCCATCGGACGACCAAACCGGGCGGGAGCCGGTGCTTTGGCGGAAGGTCAGCCTGGTCCGCACGCCGCGATTGAAATCCAACAGCCAGATGTCGCCGTTCGCGGTCTCCAATGCATCTCGCCCGGCTGCTCGCATCCCATCCGGAGCAAGCGCCAGCCCCCCTTCTGGGCCCAGCTGCCCAAACACGCTGGTCTGCTTTCCCTCCCGATCGAACCAAGTGGTTTGGTATCCTCCTCCGCTGTTTGTTCCAGTACGATATGCCAGAACACCGGTGGGCGACGCCGAAAAGATGCCGATGGAGCCAGTAACGGCAACGTGCTCCGCCACAGGAACAGCATCTCCGGTCAACTGAAGCTTGCCGGCGTCGAAGGGCTGAACCATTAGAGTGCCGTCACGCATGAAGAACAAGTTCCCATCCACGTAGGAAGCAGCGAGCTTGTTGGCGAGAATACGTTGCTTCGGCTGTTCGGCGGGCTTCAAGTCAATCGACCCGGCGTAGATGCCGGCTACGTCCGCAGTGCCGGTTCGGAGATAAAGGAAATGCTTCTGATCCGGCAAGAAGGTCGGGAGGGCGTGGAACACTTCCCCCCGCGCCGGATCAATAGCGGTGAGATCCGTGGCCACCCCACCGGCCGCAGAGACGCGTTGAAGAACACCGCCACCGCGGTGACCGAACACGATCACGCCATCCTTGCTCCAGGCGCCCGTGCCCGCCGCGCCCGTGACCGCGCACAGGGTCTGCGGCGGGCCTCCCGCGACCTCAATCTTCTTCAGGTCGCTGCCGATCCCAAACCCGAGGAACCGGCTGTCTGGAGACCAAAACGGGGACACCGCGTCTTCGGTCCCGGCCAACCTTCGCCACTCCAGTGTGTCCAGGTCGTGAACCCAAAAGCCGCTTTGTGTTCCGGTGGCATTGAACAGCAGCTTATGTCCATCGGGTGAAACGGAAACGTAGGCATCGAAGACCACACCCTGCGGCAAGGTCACCTGAAATCGCGTTGCGCGAGCTGGAGCGGCCTTGGGCCACAGCCCCCATCCCGCGCCCGCCGCCGCGATCAGCGCTGCTGCAGCTATGCCGAGCCACAAGCCGCGCTTACCGCCACGAGGCAGCGGAGCCTGAATCGGAATACTTGCGCTGGTTGTGGTTGACGGCGGAGCATCCAAATCTATCAACTCGAGAGTGCGCTTGAGATCCAGAGCCGAGTTCCAGCGGTCCTCGGATTTCTTTTCCAGGCAGCGCCGAACCAAACGCTCGAGAGCGCGCGGCGTCGCGGGCTGGCGCTGGCTCATCGGCGGTGCAGAATCCTTCAGAATCGCAGCCAAGACCGCAGCCTGCGTATCGCCGCTGAAGGGACGCTCACCCGTGACCATCTCGTACAGCACCACGCCGAAAGAGAAGATGTCGGAGCGCTCATCGGCCTCCTTGCCTTCCACCTGCTCTGGAGGCATGTAGTACAACGTCCCCAGGATCGCGCCGGCGCGAGTGATGGGCTCGGTCACAGTTTCGATGCTGGCGGCGGCCTCGGTGCTGGGTTTGTCGGAGCTCAGTTTGGCAAGCCCGAAATCCAAAACCTTGACACCGTTTTTGGTAACGATTATGTTGCCCGGCTTTAGATCGCGATGGATCACGCCTTTGGCGTGCGCGGCAGCCAACGCATCGACGATTTGCACGGCGTAGCTCAGAGCCTTGTCGAGCGGCAGCGGGCCGCGCTCGATAATCCTCGAGAGCATCTCGCCCTCGACCAACTCCATCACCAGATAATTCGGGCCGACGTCGTAGAGTGTACAGATATTGGGATGATTCAACGCGGAAATCGCGCGGGCCTCACGCTCGAAGCGGTCGCTGAATTCGCGCGCGGAAATCTTGATAGCGACCGGCCGGTTCAGGCGGCTGTCCGTTCCGCGATAGACCTCGCCCATTCCGCCTTTACCGATGGGCGCTTCGATTTTATATGGGCCGAGATTCTCTCCAGCGGAAAGCATGCGTTCCCATAGTCTATCGCGCCGCGATGACTGGCGAAGTCGCCCTGTGGCGAGGCATCCCCGACAATTCATTTAAACTTCGTTCTGTGTGTCCGGAAAAGGTTTAGACGACCAACGCGAGCCGAGAGCATGAGCATGATTGCGGTGTCGCACCAGAACCCGGCAGGAAGCCTTTGTCGATCGAGTACTTCGCAAGCTTCGTGACGGATTAGACTACCGGGGAGTTCGGACGAGAACTCGGACGAGCGATTTCATAGGGCCTAAGCTTGTCTCCGCTGACAACGGCATAGCGCTGACATGTATAGCGCTGGCTTCGGGCGGTTCGTCAGAGACTTGGAGAAAGGGTTGAGCGGTTGGCCAAATAGGCCCCCGGAAGTCGGCTACCCAACTCGGATCCTGGCGCCGTTGAAATGGAGAATACGACGTCAGATCCGGGAACTGCGGATCGCCGGCGCGGATTAAGGTAATGCATATGGGGCTCCGCCCGACAGTGGCGCTCAGCGAACGAAGACCATCGTTGTGTGTCCTTTATATATCGCGCGGTGCGACTGCCGGTATCCGCATTGCTCCGCGATGTGAATCGATGCGAGATTCTCCGGATCGATCAGGCAGGTGGTATGGGCCGATTCGAAGTGCGCATCGCCCCAAGCGATCACTGCGCGAGCGGCTTCCGTTGCATAGCCCTTGCCATGTGCCTGCGAAACGAATACCCAACCGATCTCGGGAACGCCATGCATAGAGGGCTGCAAGTCGCGCCGGTAATCGGCGAATCCGATTTCTCCGATGAAGCTGCCTGTCGCCTTCTCCTCGACCACCCAATATCCGAACCCCAGCAGCGTCCAATGGCCGGCGTAGCGCAACAACCTGGCCCAGGACTCCTCTTCGGTCTGCGGTTTACCGCCGATGTACCGGGTCACGACGGGGTCGGCCCACATGGCGGCGCAAGCAGTGAAATCATCGAGGCGATGTCCACGGAGCCTGAGCCGGCCGGTTTCGAGAAGGGGCGCCTGCATGAGGCCATTCTACTGGTGGAGGCGCCAGACAGACCACGAAAGGCGATGGTCTGTCCTACTGCGGTCCAACTTTGCCGGCGAAGCTACGGTAGGTGTAGATGAAGTAACTCGCCGCCAGTGCGATGCCTGGAATGAACCAGATCAGGCCGACGCTTAGCCCGTAGGGCGCAGCGGCTGCATTGTCGATCGTCAGGGAGAGCGCCGGATCGCCGTTCGAAGGCAGCACCAGCGGATATACGCCAAACACCACGCTGGTCAACATGCCGGTGAGGAAAACCGAGGAGCCGAGAAAGCCGCGCAAGCCCGAAAACAACTTCATCATGCTGAGTCCCAAGACGGCCACCAACGGGAAAACGTAACCCCACGGTCGCAAGCCAAAGCTCTCTTTCAGATGCGGCTGGATGCTGAAGCTGGCCAGCGTGATGAGCACCACCAGCACCAGCACGCCCCACCACAGGTTGGCGGCTGCGCGCCGCGCGCGCCGCTCCAGTTCGCCCTGGGTCTTGTAGGCAATCCACAACGCGCCGTGCTCGGCCAGCGCGAGGAACGCCGCCACGGCAACCAGCACCGTGTACCAATCGAGAATTCCGGCGTTCCGGCCCGTCGAGAAGTCTGTCCAGAGAGGCAGGAAGAAATAGCCGGAGGCATCGAGCGGCACGCCGCGGACGACGTTGCCCAGCGCCGCACCGAAGAAAATCGCCAGCAGCGCGCTGGCTCCGCAAAACACGGCGTCCCAGAGCGGCTGCCAAACGGGGCTGTCAATGTGATTGCGGAACTCAATCGAGATGCCGCGCAAGATCAGCAACCACAGCACCATCATCAGCGGCAGGTAGAAGCCGCTGAAACCGGCGGCATAGAGCGCCGGAAAGGCGAAATACAAGGTGCCGCCGCCGGCCAGCAGCCAGACTTCATTGCCGTCCCAAACCGGCCCGATGGACGCGAGCACCGCGCGGCGTTCCGCATCGGTCTTCGCCAGAAACGGATGGAGGATGCCGGCGCCCAGATCGAAGCCATCGAGCACAACGTACACCGCGACCATGACGGCTACTACGCAGAACCAGATTGTAGGCATCAGGCTTCCTCCGGTCCGTGGTCGATTTCGCGATGCACCAGAAACAGGAACAGGATCCCGAGCACAGTGTAGATCCCCATGAAACCGATCAGCGTGAACAGCGCGCTACCAGAGGCGACGCGCGCCGACGTGCCTTCCGCCGTTCGCAGGATGCCATAGATCAGCCATGGCTGCCGGCCGACCTCGGCCGTGATCCAGCCCGCGGTAGTGGCGATGTACGGAAACGGAAGCGCCAGCATCAGGGTCCAGAGTATCGGCCGCGAGGTGTAGATCGCGCCCCGCGCCAATTGAATCGCCGCCAACACCATCACGGCGATGAAGATGGTACCTAAGCCCACCATGATGTGATAGCTGTAATAGAGCAGCGGGATGTTATCCGGCCAGGTGTCTGGAGGGAATGCATCGAGCCCTTTGACTTCGGCTTCCCATCGGCGGTAGGTCAGGAAGCTGAGCGCGCGCGGAACGGTCAATGGATTGTCTAGCCGGCGCTGGTCCATATCGGGCTGGCCGATGATGGCGAGCGGCGCGCCATTAACAGTCTGGAACAATCCTTCCATGGCGGCCAAAGTCACGGGTTGTTGAAAGGCGATGTTCTTACCCTGCTGGTCGCCAGTAGGAAACAACATGAGCAGTGAGCAAATCGTTCCCGCGATCACACCGGTACGCACGAACGTGCGTCCAAAAGGCTCGTGGATGCGCGAGAGCAAATAGAACGCGCCCACCGACGCCATCACAAAACTTGCCGTAACCACGGCGGCGATCATGTTGTGGAGGTACTGCCAGAACAGCCACGGGTTGAGCAGCAGGCCCCAAAGGCTCTCCAACAGAATCCGCCCATCCGGCGCTAACAAGTAGCCGGTGGGATGCTGCATCCAGGCATCCGTGGCGACGATGAAGAAGCCGGAGAGCCACGAACCGGCAAACACCAGAAATGCGGAGACCCAATGCGCTCGCGGGCTGAGGCGTTTCTCGCCCCATAGGAACAGACCCAGGAAGCTCGATTCCATGAAGAACGAAAACACGCCTTCCATAGCCAGCGTCTGTCCGATCACTCCGCCGGCGGCTTTCGAGAAGCGCGCCCAATTGGTCCCGAACTGGAATTCCATTGGGATTCCCGTGACCACGCCGACTGCGAAATTGATCGCGAAGATTTTGGCCCAGAAGCGGGCCGCACGGTGATAGTGCTCATCCCCGGTTCGAAGCGCCATGGTTTTCAGGACGACGATGAGCAGCGCCAGGCCCATGGTCAACTGCGGGAAGAGATAGTGGAAGGTCACCGTGAAGGCGAAATGCAGCCGATGAACGGTTAAAGCATCCATATATCTTGATTGAACACATAACACGTTTCGCAACGTGCGGCGTGAAGCAGGCGTGGTGACCTACCCCTGGCGGCTGGTGCAAACACCCTCGCATTACTCCATCCTCTATGAGGGGAATATCCACAGCTTCGGCCGCTCTGTCACCACTCGCCGGAAATTGCATCTCTACGAGTGGGTATGGAAATTACAGTCAAACATTTGGGCGATGTCCAATTCGAAGCGAGCACGCGCGGCCACTCGGTGATCTGCGATCAGCCAACCGAAAACGGCGGCTACGACGAGGGCCTGACGCCGCCGGAATTCCTTCTCGCCGCATTGGGAACCTGCGCCGGTTATTACGCCGTTCAGTATCTGAAAGCCCGGTCGCTGGCCTGCCCGGACCTGGAAATCAAGGTTTCCGCGGAGAAGGCGACGCAGCCGGCCCGCCTGGCCTCGTTCCACATCGAGGTGATCGCGCCATCGCTCGACGCGCAGCACGAAGCGGGCATTTTTCGCGCGGTGGAGAAGTGCCTGATCCACAACACGCTGTTGAATAAACCAGCGATTGAGGTCGCCGTACATAGCGGGGCGCTACAATCGTGATTTGGATCAGCGTGATTTAGATCGGAAACTCGAAGTTCAGCTCGCGCGTGCCCTGATGGCGCACGAACCGCGGGCGTTCGAACAATTCGTCGAATATTTTCGTTCCAAGATCTTCCACTACAGCTGGTTGGTTTGTGGGCAGCGCGACGACGCCGAAGAAGTGGCGCAAGAGACGCTGCTCAAGGTTTTCGAGAGCATCGCCCAACTGCGTGATCCGGAGCGCGTGCGCGCGTGGGTGTTTCGCATCGCGCGCAATGCCTGCCTGATCGAGCGGCGCAAGAGCGTGTTCGCGCCGCAACACGAGCTTTCCCTGGAAGAGCTGCCACCGGGCGCGGAGATCGAAGATAGCGCGGTCCGTCCGCCCGACGACCAGTTGCAAGGCGGCGAACTGCGGGCGCTGCTGGACCGCGTGATCGCCGAGCTCCCGGCGCCGTATCGGCCGGTTGTGGTACTGCGCGATCTGGAGGGCCTTTCCACCGAAGAGACCGCCGAGATTCTGGACCTGAGCACCGATGTGGTGAAGACGCGTTTGCACCGCGCGCGGGCCGCCATGCGCCAGAAGCTCGATTGCTATTGGAACAACCGCTGTATGGAGGTGGAGCCGATCGCCAGCCCATCACCTTTGAGTGAGAGTGCCTGGGACAACTTGCGGCAGGCCTGGCGCAGCCGGAGCGCGGTCATCGCCAACACAGACTCAAAACGGTAAAGCAGAGATCAGGAGTCACTGTTCCGGCGGTCCCGCAGACGGGCGAGCAAAGCGTTCAGTCTTTCCGTCGCTTCCCTCAGGTTGCTTTCGATCGCCGCCATGTTACATTCGTGCAGGGCCATCAAGCGCTCATGCCGCTCCAGCGATTCCCTCCGGCTTCGTCGGGCGCACCTGAGTGGCGCAGCTTCACTTCGGTCTGGTTTCCATAAGCGGCCGTAGTGCGGCCAGGTTCTTCGGGAGCGGTGGATTTTCACACTATCTTGTCTTAAACTACAAGGGTGCGCAGTCTTCAATGGACGGCTGAAAATTCCGTTTACGTGCCGGAGCTCGACGAAGAACATCAGGCGATGTTCCGCCTGACGCAAGAGCTTCGTCATGCGGTGGTGGAGGGCGAAGCC
>Ga0335081_10006505_pt1 | contig 18627 bp, 15 predicted proteins | sample Lox_Sample_35_FD_206713 | JGI IMG/M metagenome (GOLD analysis project Ga0335081, IMG submission 206713) | Soil microbial communities from Loxahatchee National Wildlife Refuge, Florida, United States - Lox_Sample_3.5 | ecosystem: Environmental > Terrestrial > Soil > Wetlands | place: USA...
GCCTTCTGATCGCGTCCGCGAAGGGTTACTACGACAAGATCGGCGAAGAAGTCACTCAGACGGCGGTCAAGGTCGTCCTGCTCGACCGTGCGTTGGCCGAGTACGGCCCCGAAACCAAGGACCTGCGTGGCACGCTCCGCAACGCGTTCGCCGCAATCGCGCAGGTCGTGTTCAGCGACGAGGGTTCCCTCGCGGGCAAGGTCGACTCGTCCGAGAGGCAGAAGAGGTTCGAGGGATTCCAGCGCAAGCTGCACGATCTCACACCCCGGACTGATGTGCAGCATGCGCTGCAGGCGCGCGCCCTGGACCTTACCAGCGACCTCGAGCAGATGCGCTGGTTGGTGATCGAGCAACCGGACGCATCGATCTCCACGCCCCTGCTGGTGGTCCTGGTGTTGTGGCTCGCTGTGATCTTCCTCGGCTTCGGGCTGGTCAGCGCCAAGAACGCGACGGTGATCATCGTCTTCGTTCTCGCCGCGCTTTCGGTCGCAGGCTCGGTATTCCTGATCGAGGAGATGGACCGCCCGTTTGCGGGCTTCATGAGGATCTCGAGCGCGCCACTGCAGAACGCGCTTTCTCATCTAGGAGAATGAGCTGGGAAAGCTTCCACACGGCACCGACTTCGCCACCCCACCGGTGAGGCGCTAGGCGGAGGGTTCATGACAGGATGGCAGCCCAAGAGCAAACGCTGACGTTTCGGCGATACATGGTATTGGCAGCGGTCGTCGCGGTTGCGCTCACCGCCGCCGCCATGTGGCTTGCCTTCACCCTGTTCAATCCGACGCCGCCGCGCTCGGTAGCGATGGCCGTGGAGCCGGGCGCCAGCTCCGCCGAGCTGGGGAAGCGCTACCGTGAAATCCTTGCGCGCGACGGAATCGAGCTGCGCCTGGTTCCCGCCGTCGGCGCCGTCGAGAACGTTGCCCTCCTCGACGACCGCCGCTCCGGCGTCAGCATCGCCATCGTGCCGAGCGGCATCACCGATGCACAGAGATCGCCGGACCTCCTCTCGCTCGGCACCTTGTTCTACGAGCCGCTCTGGTTGTTCTACCGCAGCGAGCTGGAACGCAAAGGGCGCGCACGGGAAACCCTCCGGGGAAAGCGCATCTCGATCGGCCCGGAGGGCAGCGGGGCGCATGCGCTGTCTCTGGAATTCTTTGCGCGCGTCGGCGTCATCGACCAGCGAGACGCAACGCTGCTTTCACTCTCGCCGCAGGTTGCGACCGGAAAGCTGATCCGCGGGGAGATCGACGCCGCGATCCTGCTCGATGCCTGGGAATCCCCCTTGGTGCACCGCCTGTTGAGCGCCGACAACGTCAGCCTCGCGAGCATCCCCACAGCCGACGCATTCGTCGCTTTGTACCCTTATTTGAGCAAGGTGGTGCTTCCCGCCGGCGTGGGCGACATGGCCAGGATCAGACCTCCGACGGACACCGTGCTGCTCTCGCCCAAGGCCAGCCTGGTGGTGCGCAACGACCTCCATCCGGCGATCCAATACCTCCTGCTCGAGGCGGCAACGCAAGTACACTCGAGGCCGGGCGTGTTCAACAAAGCGGGACAGTTCCCCGCGCCGGAGTCGATCGACCTCCCGCTGAGCGAGCAGGCGATGCGTTTTTACAAGACAGGCCGCCCGTTCTTGCAACGCTACCTGCCGTTCTGGCTGGCGGTATTGGCTCAGCAGATGCTCGTCCTGCTCATCCCCCTGATCGCGGTGCTGTATCCCCTGTTGCGATTCCTTCCGGCCCTGTACGCTTGGGCCATGCGACGCCGCGTCTTCCGCCTCTACAACGAGCTGAAAGCGATCGAAGACCAGGTGTTGTCTGCCCGCGCGCAGCAACAGCCCGCCGGCGAGCTGATCGCAGCCTTGGACCGCCTCGAGACGCGGGCAAGCCAGTTTCGCGTGCCGGTCTCCTTCAGACCTCTGCTGTACGCGCTGCGGCTGCACATCGCGCTGGTCCGAGAGGCTCTCGAGAGACGCTGAAATCGGCGCCGGCGACCGGTCGCATGACGGCGCCATCGTCTCCCGCTCTGCGGGTTTGCTCATGGGGGCCACTTGCTTGGGCCGCCGATCCCTAAGCTCTCCATTCACGCAGCAAGAGAGCTCTGCGATCCCGCCAAAGCTTGTCTGTGCGACCCTCGCGCCTACAGCCCTGCCCCGAAACGGTACTGCCACGCGATGCCGAGCGTCTTGAAGTCGGTCCCGGTACGGGCGATCACGCCGGCGTTGGCGTAGACCTTGATCGAGTTGTACTTGTCCAGCGACTGCGCAAGTATGGCTCCCAAGCGCGTATTCGATTGCAGGTCCGCGTTTAGAGTGTCGTTCACGGACGTGCGGCCGCCGACGTAGTAAGTGAAGTCGAGCCCGCCCCACAGGGTGGGGCTGAAGTTGTACGTCGCATGCGCCTGCAGCGCGTACAGCGGCTCCTGGCTGCGCACGTTGTTGCCGAAAAATGCGTCGTTGTCGGTGTAGAAAGTGACGCCGGCGGCACCCTCTAGAAGCCACTGTCCCAGAGCCTTGGAAATACCCACTTCAGGCTTGAACGACCAGCGGTTGGTGCCGATGTTGACCAGCTTGGTGGAATCGTATTGCCCGGTCGGTGCGGTCACCGCGAGACTTGCGCCGACGATGGTGTCCTGACGGTAGTCCCGGAACTCCTTCAACGAGAGCGCTGGGGCTCCGATCAAATTCACCGACCACCGCAGGCCGAGATCACCGAACCCAGACCGGTTGACGCTTGCAGCTTCGCCTTCGACCTGGCCGTTCGCCGTGAGCCAGGCGTACGGAAGCACCACCGACAAGGTCCCGGACTGCCCCCAGAAGTCGAAGGCGCGACTGTAGCCCAGCACGACTTGATCGACCTTGGCGTTGGCGTTCTTGATCGGCAGCGAGGGATCGACCAGCACATCGCCCCACGAGTATTGATAGGCTGCGACGATGAAGTTGAGCCCGATCGGTACGTTCAAGTAAGAGCGCGGCTCCAGCTGCTGGGCGTGCGCGGGCGGCAGCACGCACAGGGCCAGCGCCGCCGCTGAGGCCACCATGCGCGCAAGCGCAACGGCCCAGCAAGAGCCGGACAGCAGAGCCCGCATCGTGGGTTCCTTACTCTTCGCGGGTTCGCATTCAGCAACTCGTTCCCGGCCGTGCCACGTCATCGCCGCAGAAGTACGTCGTGCGGACCGATCTCGGATCCTGGTGTCCAGGATCGGCGGCATGGCGCGCACACCCGAGACCACCAACCCCAAGCTTTCGGCGTCCTTTCGGAAGCGCAGCGTAGCGGGAAGGCCGTTGCCGCCACTCGGGTCTTCGCCATCAGGCAAACATCTCGTGCCCGCTGTCGTTCAGCTCCCAAGGCGCGACACATGCCCAGCGCGTGCAGCAGCGATTCAGCCCTGCACCGACGGAAGGATACTACGCGAGTGCCCAGTGCCCGGCTCAAGGGCCTTTGGCTGCGGAGCCGGTCCGCGACCCTTCACCGCGAGCGAGGCGTAAGCGGTGACATCCGGGGTGCGAACGCATGCAGCCGCAACCGCTACCCTGCGATTCGGTTGCGGAGCAGACCCGCTGGGTCAGGCGATCCTGCTCGGAGTGTGCCGCGTCCGCCGGATCATGCCGAAGCTCTTTGCTGGCACACTCTCCCGGCCCTACAATGGCTACGTCCGCACTGCGCACGCGCGCCCCATGACAACTGCCCTCAACGCCATCCGTAACGAGCATCGCCGCCTCACCATCGTGCTCCACGGATTGTGGTACCTCGTCGACGAGGTGAGCGAGGGTAGAAGCAAGCCTGATTTCACCGTGCTTCGGGCGATGATGCACTACATCGACACGTTTCCCGAGAAGCTGCATCATCCCAAGGAGCAACGTTATCTGTTCCCACGGCTGCGCCAGCGGACGGATACGGCGAACACGGTCCTCGATCAGCTCGAGGCGGAGCATATCCATGGCGAGAAGCTGATCCGGGACCTGGAGCAGGCGCTGCTGCACTGGGAGATGGGTGGGCCGCAGGATTTCGCTGCCTTCGCCCAGAAGGTGGAGCACTACGTGGCCTTTCACCGGCGTCACATGCAACAGGAGGAGCAAGTCATCCTGCCGCTAGCGGAGCGTGCATTGACCGCGGAAGACTGGAGCGAAATCGACGCAGCATTCGCGGAGAACGCCGATCCGCTGATCGGCGCAGATGTCGAGAGTGGGTTCGAGCAGCTCTTCAGACGCATCGTCGACATCGCGCCGCCGCCACTCGGCTTTGGGCGCCAAACGTAGAAGGTGGGGACGCTCTCCCGTATAGACCGCGGCAGATCTCGACGATCGAAGCCCAGTGCCAGGTGATCGATCGGCGCAACACCCGTTGAGGTCGACCGTCGCTTGCAGACCGATTACGCGAATTGGATAGCGAAGCAGCCGCTGGGCGAGCGGGTTTGGTCATCCGGCGCAGAGAGGAAACGCCCGGCCTTGGATGAGTTCCCCGCCGCGCTCCCGGGCTGCGCCGAGTTTCGGAATCGGGATGCTGGCCGAGTCGGCTTCGAGGCAACAGAGCACGGTCCGCACTTACATGCGGGAACGAAGCTGTGTACCCTGTTCGGGTCGCTACCGGACGCGGCGGGTGCGCCCTGCCGCGATACGATGAACCCCGCGAGCACAAAGGAGCTTCCCCATGGCGATCATCGATTCCCAGGTCCACTCCTATGAGGCGAACACGCCGAAGCGGCCTTGGCACAACGTGCCGAATTGGCCCGATCACGTCACGGGTGACGAGATGGTGGCGGCGATGGACAGGGTCGGCGTCGACGGCGCGATCTTCATCTCCGCCTTCTCCCTGTACCGGTACGACGCGAGCTATGCCGTAGAAGTACAGCGGGCGCATCCCGGCCGGTTCGCCCTCGTCAAGCCGGTCGACCCGGATGATCCTGCGGTGGCCGACGTCATCGCCGACTGGAAGAAGACGCCCGGCACGGTCGGCATCCGGATCATGATGACCAAGGAGTTCGGGCGCGACCGCGCCGCGACCGATCCGGGACTGGACCGCATCCTGCGCGCGGCCGTCCGCTACGACTTCCCGGTCAACATTTTGTGCTGGGGAAATCTCGATGCGGGCACGGCGCTGATCGACCGCCACCCCGACGTGCGGTTCATCCTCGACCATCTGGGCATCGTGCAACCCCGCACGCCGCCCGCCCCGCCGCAGCCCTGGGCCGATCTCCCGAAGGTGCTGGAACTCGCCAAGCGCCCGAACGCGGTGATCAAGGTCAGCGGCGCGTGCACGCTGTCGCGGGAACCGTACCCGTTCGCCGATATCTGGGATCCGCTCGCCCGCATATTCGATGCGTGGGGTTTCGACCGCTGCCTGTGGGGCACTGACTGGACCCGCGCCTTCGCGGTCGTCAACTACGAACAGGCCGTAGAGCCCTTCCGCCGGACGGAGCGTCTGACCGATAGTGAACGGGCGATGCTGATGGGTGGTGCTTGCGCTAAAGCCTACGGATGGTCGCCGACGAAGGATTAGTTCCTCCTCGGGCGCACCGACGACAGAATCAAGCTGCCAGATCGAGTGGGCACGCGGGAGATCGACAAGGCGCCCGGCAACCCAGCCCGACACCTCACTCGATTGAAAGCAACACGCCACCCGAAACTCAAACGCCCTCTCGGCGAGGGCGTTCGGGGTTCTGGCGGAGAGAGAGGGATTCGAACCCTCGATACAGGTTTAAGCCCGTATAACGCCTTAGCAGGGCGCCCCCTTCGGCCTCTCGGGCATCTCTCCGCGTGTTCTTCAGCTCCTAGATCTGCAACGTTCCAATCAATCGTGCTTCATCGTCGTCGAGGCCGCAGGGGGCGCCAACAGCGGGCGCCCGACTGTGTCTCTGCTCGCCTTCGGCGAGCGACCCCGCGGGCAGTTCACCGCGAGTCGCGCAATTCTACACCTTCGACAGCACTCGGCGTGGCCTCACAGCCAGCGTGCCCGCCGACACCGGGGGGCCGCTCGATCCGGTCGTGCCGGCTGAGAACCCCTCAACCGCTTGTCTCACATCGGCATGGCGCCATCTTCGCTCGCCCGCCGGGGGTGTGGCTATACAACTTCGGTTAGCCCCGCCGGGAACGCCGCGCCGCTTGGCGCACCCAAGCGAGCTTCACGCCAGCTCGGTCTCCAGGCCGAACGCTTTGTGCAGCACCCGCACGGCGAGCTCCATGTACTTTTCGTCCACCACCACGGAAATCTTGATCTCCGAAGTCGAAATCATTTGGATATTGATGCCCTCCTCGGCGAGGGTGCGAAACATCTGGCTGGCGATGCCCACGTGCGAGCGCATGCCAACCCCCACCATCGAGACCTTGCAGACCTTGTTGTCACCGACGATGTCCTTCGCTCCGATATGCGATTGCACCTTGCGTGAGATCTCCATCGCCTTTTGGAAGTCGTTGCGGTGTACGGTGAAGGAGAAATCGGTGATGCCGTCCACGCTCGCGTTCTGGATGATCATGTCGACGTCAATGTTGGAATCGGCGATGGGCCCGAGGATGGCGTAGGCGATTCCAGGCCGATCGGGAACGCCGGTTACGGTGATCTTGGCTTCGTCGCGGCTGAACGCGATGCCGGAGATAATTGCCTGTTCCATCTTCTCGTCTTCCTCGTACGTGATGAGCGTGCCCGACGTGGCCTCCTCTTCGATCGGGAGCTGCGGATCGGTGAGGCTGGACAGCACGCGCAGGGGCACGCGGTACTTCCCAGCGAACTCCACCGATCGGATCTGCAGCACTTTGGAGCCCAGGCTCGCGAGCTCCAGCATCTCCTCGAAGGTCACGGTGTGGAGCCGGCGCGCCTCGGGCACGATGCGCGGATCGGTGGTGTAGACCCCGTCCACATCCGTGAAGATCTGGCACTCGTCCGCCTTCAAGGCCACGGCCAGCGCCACCGCGGAGGTGTCGGAGCCGCCGCGCCCGAGCGTGGTGACGTTGCCCCTGACATCCACGCCCTGGAACCCCGCCACCACCGGAACGATACCGGCCTCCAGGTCGGCGCGCAGCCCCTGCTGCTCGATCGTCTTGATGCGTGCCTTGGTATAGGCGCTGTCCGTGAGGATCCTGACCTGGGCGCCGGTGTAGCTCTTCGCCCGGATGCCCAGTTCCATCAGCGCCATCGCCAGCAGACCGACAGTTACCTGCTCCCCGGTGGACGCGATCACGTCGAGCTCGCGCGGGTCGGGCTGCGCTTGGATCTCCTTGGCGAGCGTGATGAGACGATTGGTCTCACCCGACATGGCAGACACGACCACGACCACGCTGCTGCCTGCCGCCCGCCACTTGGCCACACGCTGCGCGACATTCTTGATCCGCTCGACGCTGCCGACCGAAGTGCCGCCGTATTTCTGAACGATCAATGCCATGAGTTATCGCGCCCGGGAGCGGGCGAAAGACGGGCGCATTCTAGCGCGAAAACGCCGTGACTCGTGACTCGTGATCCGTGACTCGTAAACGCGATACCACGGGAGGCCGTCGCCGAAATGGGCTTGTCCTGGGGCCGCCGCAACGTCCGTCCGACCCGGCCGGCCGAGCCACGAGTCACGAATCACGAGTCACGAATCACGGCTATTTTTGGCATGAAAGGTGCATCCCGAGCGATCGACCCCAAGGAGGTTCTATGAGCATCTTCGCCATCGTCCTGCTGACGGCCATGGCAGCGCTGGTCATCCACGCCGTGATGACCTACAACAGCCTGGTGACCGTCAAGCACAACGTTTCCAAGGCCTGGGCCAACATCGAAGTGCTCCTCAAGCAGCGCCACGACGAGATCCCCAAGCTGGTCGAGGTCTGCAAGCAGTACCGCCAGTTCGAGCAGGACACGCTGCAGCGCGTGATCGAGGCGCGCTCCAAGGTATTCAACGCGACGCAGTCACAGAACATGGGCGAGCTGGGCAAGGCCGAGGTGCAGCTGCGCGGCAGCCTGGGCAACCTGTTCGCCGTCGCCGAGTCCTATCCCGAGTTGAAGACGAACGAGCAGTTCGTCAACCTGCAGGGTCGCATCTCTTCGCTGGAGAGCGCGATCGCCGACCGGCGCGAGTTCTACAACGACAGCGTGAACGTCAACAACGTACGCATCGAGCAGTTTCCGGACGTGGTGATCGCGCGCATGTTCGACTTCCCGCCGCGCCATCTGCTGGAGTTCCGGGCGGAAGAGAAGGCGGACGTGGACATGAAGCAGCTCTTCGCCGCCTGATCGCCTCGCAGCGCCGCCCGCCGTCATGCCAAGCGAGTTCGCGTTCGGCTACGGCCGTTTCCTCACCTCCGGGGCGCACCTGATGCTGCTGGTCGCGGCGGCGCACATGGCCAGCCGCCCGGCGTGGATCCTGTGCCTTGCCGCGATCGCGGCGATCTCGCTGATCGCGTGGGCTCTGGACTACCGCCGCACGCGCGCGGTGGCCGACACACCCACATCGCGGGTGGCCTCCGCCGCTCAGGGCTACGTCGAGCTGTTCGGCCGCGCCGTGCAGCACCCTGGCCGCAATCTCGCCTGCCCGGCCTCACGCCGCTCGTGCGTCTGGTATCGCTATGTCATAGAGGAGAAGCGCGGCAAGGACTGGCACCGCATCGGCAGCGACTTGAGCAGCGACACCTTCCTGCTCGACGACGGCACCGCGCAGGTCGTCGTCGACCCCTACGGCGCGGAGATCTATACGACGGACTATCGACGCTGGTATGTGGGCGACCAGCGCTATACGGAGTGGCTGCTGTCGGACCGTGACGTTGTCTATGCTCTGGGCGAGTTCACCACCGAAGGCGGCGCCGCCAGCGCGTTGGACACGAACGCAGACGTGAGCGCAATGCTGGCGGAGTGGAAGAAAGACAAGTCGAAGATGCTGGAGCGCTTCGATCTCAACCACGACGGCCGGATCGACCTGGAGGAGTTCGCACTGGCGCGCAACGCCGCGCGCCGCGAAGTCGCGAAGGATCACCAGGAGATCCGCGCCCTGCCCGGCGTCCACCTCGTCCGCAAGCCGCGGGATGGGCGCCTTTTCCTGCTCTCCAACCTATCGCCGGAGAAGCTCGCCCGCCGCTACGGCCTCTGGACGCATATTCAGCTTGGCATCGCCGTGGCTGCCGGTGTCGCGTTGCTGGTGGTGAGCGCGCACATCGTCCCTCGCTGAACGCCGTCGCTGCTGGATGCGCCGGCGCGGAGCCTCGATTCAGGCTCCGCCAGGCAGCAACGCCGCGGTGTCCGGGAATCCCTGTTCTCGAGCGATATCGCGTGCGGTCTTACCCCGGTCGTCCTGAGGCCGCGGGTCGGCGCCGCGCTCGAGCAGCAACTTGACGCAATCGCTTCGGCCGTATCCGGCCGCCCACATCAGCGCAGTCAGGTTGTGGGCATACATTCGGTTGACGTCCACCCCTCGATCCAGCAGGAGCCGAACGGCCTCCACGTGTCCCTCACCGGCGGCATAGATCATTGCCGTCTTGAACACCTGATCCTGTCGATCGGGCTGCGCCCCTGCATCGAGCAAAGCGCGCATGATGTCGGCGCGCCCGGCGTACGCGGCAGCCATCAACGGCGTCGTCTGGTCCACCGCTGCTTGGTTCGCGTCGGCCCCCTTGCCAATCAGCCAAGTGACCATCTCCACATCGCCGGCCTTCACCCACAGCATCAGCGGCGTCTCGCCCCGGCGGTTGCGCGAGTTGACCGCCGCGCCCTGCTCGACAACATTGCGCACTCGCGCTGCATCCTTCTGCTTGGAGAATTCGAGCAGACGTGCATTTAGCGACAGTTCCGCGTCCTGCGGCTGGGCCGCGGTCGCTGACGCCGCAGCAAACCCCGCCGCGAGGATCGCGGCGGCAAAGCGATAGATGACTCTCAGCATCGGAGCAGAATGTCTCCTCTCGGCGTAGGCCCGGCCCGCGAGCAGGGCGTGCCCCCTCTGCCGGGCTTGATGTCCCGAAGGGTAATCATTATAGTCCACGGCACTGCGGCGACCGTACGTGCTGCGGGACAAGAGGCCCAGAACGAAATCTTTAGATCAGGAGGTTGTATGAAGTGTTCACTGAGAACGTGGAACTTGCTGGCCGCCGCAGTACTGGCAGGCTCAGCGGGTGGCGTGCTGGCTCAGGAGACCTCGGGGGGAGCAACGACGGTGAGCGCCCCGATGTCCTCCAAGCTGGCGCCCGTCAACCAGGCCATGCTCGACGGAGCGGAGTCGAACAAGACGCAGTGGCTCCACTCCAACATGGCTTATTCCAACAGCCGATACTACCCCGCGGATCAGATCTACACGGGCAACGTGAGCAGGCTCCGGCCAGCGTTCATCTTCCAGACCGAAGTGCGCGAATCGAACGAGACCTCGCCGATCGTGGTGAACGGCGTGATGTTCCTCACGACTTCGTTCAACCATGTCTACGCCATCGATGCGGCCACGGGCCAGGAGTTCTGGCACTACAAGCACCAGATGGGACCGATCACCACGTATTGCTGCGGCCCGAACAACCGCGGCGTGGCGATCTTCCGTGACGTCCTGTACATGGGCACGCTGGACTCCAAGCTCGTCGCGCTCGACACCCATACCGGCAGGTTGCTGTGGCAACAACAGATCGGCGATCCCGAGCTGGGCTACTCGGAGACGATGGCGCCCGTGGTGGTGGACGGCAAGGTGCTGATCGGCACCAACGGCGGCGAGTATGGCATCCGCGGCTTCGTCAAGGCATTCGACGCCCGCGACGGCAAGCTGCTGTGGACCTTCTACTCCATTCCCGAGAAGGGCCAGGAAGGCGTGTGGGCCACGCGCGACGCGACCGGCCGCGACTTGCACCGCGACACTGACAAGGAGAAGGCCGACTTGCTCGCGAGCGGCGGTGGCTTCTACCAGACCCTGGGCGGCGGTGTATGGATGACGCCAGCCGTGGACCGGGCGACCAAGACCGTCTACTTCGTGGTGGGCAACCCCTCACCGGACCTGTACGGCGCCATCCGTCCCGGCGACAACCTCTACACCGACTCCATCGTGGCGATCGACCTCGACACCGGTGCATACAAGGCGCACTTCCAGTACGTCCCGCACGATGTGTGGGACCTGGATGCGGTGAGCCCGGTGATTCTGACCGACGCCAAGGACAAGTCGGGCAAGATGGTCCCGGTCGCGATCCACGGCGGGAAGACGGGCCATATCTACATACACAACCGCAACGACTTGTCGCTGATCCGGTTCTCCGAGGCCATGGTGCCGCAGGAGAACATGTGGGTGCTGCCCACCCCGCAGGGTGCACGCATGCTCCCGGGCGCCAATGGCGGCGTGGAGTGGTCGCCGATGGCGATCAATCCCAAGCGGCGCTTGGCCTTCGCCGCGAACCTGCATCAGCCGATGACGTACCATGTCGAAGCAGCGACCTACCCGGGCGGCAAGCTCTGGCTGGGCGGCGCCTTCAAGGTCATACCGAGTGAGAAGCAGTCTGGACGCCTTGCAGCCGTGAACCTCGACACGGGTGAGCTGGCGTGGAACGTCGAGACGGACCAGCCTTTGATCGGCGGCGTACTGGCCACCGCCGGCGACCTGGTGTTCACGGGCGAGGGCAACGGCAACCTCAGCGCCTTCGACGCGCGTAACGGCAAGAGGCTGTGGTCGTTCCAGTGCGGCGCCGGCGTGAACTCACCGCCGGTGTCCTACACGGTCGACGGCAAGCAGTACATCGCGGTGGCCGCGGGCGGCAACACGCAGCTCGACTACCGTCGCGGCAACATCATCATCGTGTTTGCGCTTCCGTAATCGAAGCGATCGATCGTAGTCGTCGAGGGCCGCGCCGGAGAAGTCACACTCGGCGCGGCCCTTTTTCTGGGCCGCGACGTTCGCGTCCCCGACGAGGAGCCTGCCTCATGCGTCTTGCTCTTGTGCTCCTGTGCGCGGCTCTCCTGACGCCTGCGGCGGCGCTGGCCGATGCGGCGGCCGCCAAGGAGAAGGCCACCACCGTGTGCGCCGCATGCCACGGTGCGGACGGCAACTCCACGAACCCGCTCTGGCCCAGGCTCGCCGGGCAGACAGCGCGTTATCTGTATCTGCAGCTCAAGGACTTCAAGGACGGCCGGCGCAAAGACCCGTTGATGTCGCCCATGGCGGCCAACCTGTCGCGCCAGGACATGCTGGATCTCGCCGATTACTTTGCGGCACAAAAGCCGGCATTTGACAGGTACAAGATCGACGAGGCCAAAGTCGTGCAGGGCAAGCAGATCGCCGCCGACGCGCTGTGTCCCATGTGCCATCTGGGCGAGTTCTCCGGCCAGAACGAGGTTCCGCGCGTGAAGGGCCAGCACTACGAGTACATCGTGAAGCAGTTGAAGGATTTCCGTGCCCGCAACCGTACCAACGACGCGGGCAACATGACCGCGTATACCCAGGGCCTCACCGACGAGCAGATCGACGCGTTGGCCCAATACATCACCAACCTGTACTGACGCACCCGCGCCGGAGCTTAAGAGCGTTATGTCGCTGGCGACACATCGATGAGGCTCGGCAGCCTGCGCTGTCTGGACCCGCATGGGTTTCACCGCATCGCCTACACGGAGTGGGGCGAGGCAGCCGATGCACGGGTAATCGTCTGCGTCCATGGCCTGACCCGCAGCGGGCGTGATTTCGACTCGCTCGCCGGCGCGCTGGAGCGCGAGCGGCGGGTACTGTGCCCGGACGTGGTCGGACGCGGCCGCAGCGACTGGCTCGCCCACAAGGCGGACTACGGCTATCCCGTCTATCTATCCGACATGGCGGCGCTCATCGCGCGCAGCGGCGCCGACGAGGTCGACTGGGTCGGCACGTCCATGGGCGGCCTGATCGGCATGATGCTGGCGGCACAGCCCAACAGCCCGATCCGGCGGCTGGTGGTCAACGACGTCGGGCCGTTCATCCCCAAGGGCGCGCTCCAGCGCCTCGGGTCGTATGTCGGCAAGGACCCGCGATTCCCCGGCATCGAAGCCTTGGAACAATACCTGCGCGTGGTGGCGGCCTCGTTCGGTCCGCTCACGGACGCTCAGTGGCGCCATTTGGCTGTGCACTCGAGCCGCCGTTACGACGACGGCAGCCTCGGCCTCGCCTACGACCCGGCGATCGGAGCGGCGTTTGCGCGGCCCCTGGAGGATATCTCGCTGTGGCCGGTATGGGACGCGATCTCGTGCCCCACGCTGCTGCTGCGCGGACGCGACTCCGACCTGCTCCTGCGCGAGACCGCGGAGGAGATGACGCGACGAGGGCCCCGGGCCAGGCTGGTCGAGTTCGCCGACGTCGGCCACGCACCGATGCTGATGTCCGAAGACCAGATCTCCGTGGTACGCGACTTCCTGCTAAGCGCTGATTGACTGCAGGCATTCCTAGACCACTGGCATTACGGAGCGCGCTACCGCCGTCGTGGGAAAAACGCTTCGGGTTCCCCGTGGCACAATTACCGGTGGCAAGGGGCCAAGGCTAGGCCAGAAACGCGGAGGGGGCGAAGTCTCGCCGTAGACCGGCGCGGCTTGAGCCGTCGCCTGGGCGCCTTGTTTTCGTGCGCGACGCGCAGAGACGTCGGTTCGCACCCTGGCCTGATATCCCAACTGGAGAACAAAATCGATGAAACTTCTCGCCCTGGTGCTCGGCGCCCTGATCCTGCCGCTGCCGGCGCTCGCCGACGTGGAGGCCGGTTCACGGAAGTCGGCCTCGTGCGCAACCTGTCATGGCATCGACGGCAACTCGCCCTCGGGGGCCTACCCCAACCTGGCGGGTCAGGCAGCCGACTACCTGTACAAACAGATCAAGGATTTCAAGGAGGGGCGGCGCTCGAACGCGATCATGGGAACCATGATCTACAGTCTGTCCGATGAAGACATGCACGATCTGGCCGATTTCTACTCGGCCCAGGGCCCGACTCCCAGCACGTTCCATACCGACCCCGACAAGGTCGAGGCAGGGAGGAAGATCGCGCGCGAAGCGGGATGCACGAACTGCCATCAGCGCAACTTCAAGGGCGCAGGATTGATCCCGCGGGTGGCGGGGCAGCAATACAATTACGTCATCAAGCAGCTCAAGGATTTCCGCGCCGGCACGCGCACCAACGACGGTGGACTGATGCAGCCCTTTACGAAGAACCTCACCGACGACCAGATCAAGGCGCTCGCGAACTACCTGATCAGCCTCTACTAGCCCAGCCCGGGCGCTGCACGAGGAGCGATCCGCATGCTCACATTCCGCGAAGCGATGGCCCGCTGCCCCTTGGTTGCGATCCTGCGCGGTGTGCGACCGGAGCACTGCGTCGACATCGGCACGGCGCTCGTGGAGGCGGGCTTCACTCTGATCGAGGTCCCGCTCAACTCGCCGGAGCCCGTGGAGAGCATTGCGCGGATGTCTCGGGAGCTGGGCCCGCAGGTGCTCGTCGGCGCCGGCACGGTGACCCGGCCTCAAGAGGTGGATGAGGTGGCCCAGGCAGGCGGGCGTCTCATCGTGACGCCGCACGCAGACACGCGCGTCGTAGTGGAAGCAAAAGCACTCGGCCTGACCGCCGTACCTGGCTTTGCCACGCCCACCGAAGCGTTTGCCGTGATCGAAGCGGGAGCGGACGCGCTCAAGTTGTTCCCCGCCGAAGCGAACCCGCCGAAGGTGCTGCGCGCGATGCGCGCCGTGCTGCCCCGAGAACTGCAGATTCTGCCCGTAGGCTCGATCTCGGTGGAGAACATGGGCGAGTATTGGGCCGCCGGCGCCAACGGCTTCGGGCTGGGCTCCGCGCTGTACAAGGCGGGGGCGACGCCGGACCAGGTGGCCAAGGCGGCGGCCAAGTTCAAGGCCGCGATTCAGCTCCTGACGTCGGCCACGCCTTCCAGCGTATGACAGCCTCATCCAGAGCGCAGCGATGCACCCGCGCACGCAGAACGCAATGACGCGCGTCGGATCGACCGCCCCCCTGCTTTGTTCGACCCCCTAGCCGACCAGAATCCGCGTTCACTCCATCGCGAGCGAACGTGAAGCGGCGAGGTCGCAAGCACCGATCCGGTCCACGCCGTGCAACCCGAAGCGCAGCGCCGCGGCTAGCGGACGTTCGTCGCGCTCCGCTTGCAGGGCCCACTGCGCGTGACGTGCGAGCAGCGCCAGCGCCAACGACCGGCCGACCGTCAGCGCGAAGTCTCGCGCTCCGGCCTCCAGCGCCGCGGCATCCGACGACGATGCCTCGAACCAGCCGAGCGCGCGCGAGAAGGCCTGCTCGGCCTGGCGCGACACCTCGATGATGCGGGGCTCGGTAGCCCCTTGACTCAACTCCCGCAGACGTTTGCCAAGGGCAGCGAGTGCCGTGCCGCTGTTCGCCGCGCGCAAGGCTTCCAGCGCAAGAACGTTGGTCGTGCCTTCCCATATCGAGAACACCTGGCTGTCGCGTAGCAGCATCGGCAACCCGGTGTCCTCGACGTAACCCGCACCGCCGAAACATTCCAGAGCCTCGCTCGTGACCGCCACACACTGCTTGGCCGTGGTGAGCTTCATGACCGGCGTGAGCAGTCGGAGCAGCGCACTTTGTTCCTGCGTCGCTTCACCGGCTTCGTCGCTGCCGATCAGCTCGATCGCGAAGAAGGTCAGATGAAACGCCGCCTCGAACTCCGCCTGCATCCCGGCGAGCGTGTGCAGATGCAAGGGCTTCTCTGCAAGCGGTGCGCCGAAAGCGATGCGCCTGCGCGCATAGTCCCGTGCCAGTGCAATCCCGCGGCGCATGTAGCTCACCGCGCTCACGCTGTTCCAGGTCCGTGTGAGGTTGAGCATCGGCGAGATGTTCTTCACCCCATCGCTCAGGCCGTATACCGGGATGGCGATCGTCCCGTCGAGTGCCAGCTCCGCCGTAGGCACTTTGCGCGTGCCGAGCTTGTCTTTCAGGCGGCTCACGGTGATGCCGTTGAGGTTCCCGTCGTCGTCTCTCGTCTCCAGATAAAACAGCGCCAGCGCCTTGCCGCCGGCCGGGTTTCCCTCGGGACGCGCCAGCGTGAGCGCCATCTGACTCCCCACCGCGGAGGTGAACCACTTGCGGCCATGCAGCCTCCACCGGCCCTGCGCGTCGCGGCGCGCCACGGTCTCCGAGAGCCCGACATCGGAGCCCCCGGTGTTCTCGGTCATCCACTGGCCGCTGGTCCAGAACTGCTTGGGATCGCGTGAGGTCAAGCGCGGCAGCGCGCGCTCTACGAGTGTCTGGTTACCGGAGATCGCCAGTGTGCGTGCCGCACCGTCGGTCATCGCGAGCGGGCAGACATAAATGTCGGTCGACGGCGAGAACAGATAGGCGAGCGCGAACTGGTGCACGCGCGACCAGGCGCCCTGCTTGCGCTCGTACGGGATCGCGATCAAGCCGCTGCGCGCAGCGAGCGGTTCCGCTGCCCGCCACAGTGGTGAGACTTCGATCCGGTCGATCCGGCGGCCCCACGCATCCCAGGCCGTTTGCACCGGCTCGTTCATGCGATCCGCGAGCTGGAACGCATACAGCGGCCCGCCGGACAACTCGCCCATTTCCTTCAGCTCGGGCTCGATGGCCGCGTGCGCATCGGGCGGCAGCACGCGCCGCAGATATCCGCGCAGGACGCGGTCGTCCGTGTACTGGTTCCCGAGCTGAGGCGCGGACTGCGTGAACACGCTGGCCTACGACTGCTGATGGGAAGCGTCCGAGCGACCCCGAGATTCCCTCTTGGCCTCGTATAGGGCCTTGTCGGCCCGAGCAAGCAGGGCGGAAGCCGAAGATGCGCTGTCATTGTGGGTGGCCGTGCCCACCGAGACCCCGATCTGGACCGTCTGTCCAGCTGACAGGGGAATCGTCTGCCGCACCGTCTTGACTATCCGTTGCGCGAGCGCAGTCGCCGACGTCTGATCAGCGGAGCGCAACACGATGGCGAATTCATCCCCGCCTAAGCGCGCCAGCACATCCTCCTGGCGAATCAGTGCCGACAGACGCTGGGACACCACACACAAGACCTCATCGCCCGCGGCGTGGCCGAAGGTGTCATTGACCGACTTGAACCCGTCAAGGTCCATGCACAGCACCGTAAGCGGCGTCCCGGCTCGGATCGAGTGATTTAGCTCGGCCACCAATGCCTTCTCGAAGTGCGCACGGTTGCCCACGCCAGTCAGATAATCTGTCATGGCCAGCCGTTGCAGATCCATCGCGCGCCGTCGGGCTTGCAGCGCCGTCACAACCAGGGTCGACAGATCCATCAGTGCATCGCGCTGGGCGTTCGAAAACGAACGTGGCTGCGTGTCGATCACGGCGATCGTGCCCAGAGCGAGTCCCGCTGGATCGACGATCGGAGCGCCGGCATAGAAGCGTAGGTGCGGCGCATTCGCCACCAATGGATTCTCGGCGAAGCGTTGATCGGATAGCAGGTCAGGCACGACCATCGCCTCTCGCGGCCGCATGACGGCGTGCGCACAGAACGCGATCTTGCGGTCCAATTGCGGGATGTCCAATCCGATCTTGGATTTGAACCACAGGCGGTCCGCATCCAACATGGCCACCACGGCGATCGGCGCACTGAACGTATGTGAGGCGAGCCGGGTCAACGCATCGAACTCCAGCTCGGGATCGGTATCCAGGATGGCATAGGCTCGAACCGCCTGCAGGCGCAGCGGCTCGTTCTCGGGAAAGGGACAATCGGCGGGTGTCGACATGCGGTGACCCTTGCAACGGTACGTCGGCAGCGAAGTTTGGTTCCGTGGGAGCTCGAATTACAATTCCCGGTTGTCGGACGTCGACCCGATGTGCACCATCGACGCGATGCGATGAACTCGGTTGGGAACTCTTGGAATACCTAGACGCCGCCCATGCACAGGTACTTGACCTCCAGATACTCCTCGATGCCGTACTTGGACCCTTCGCGGCCGATGCCCGATTGCTTCACCCCCCCGAACGGTGCCACCTCGTTCGAGACGAGGCCGGTGTTGATCCCCACCATGCCGGACTCCAAGCCCTCCCCCACGCGCCAGATGCGGCCCACGTCGCGCGCGTAGAAATAGGATGCGAGCCCGAACTCGGTGTCGTTGGCCAAGGCGATGCCCTCCTGCTCGGTCTTGAAGCGGAACAGCGGTGCCACCGGGCCGAACGTTTCCTCTCTGGTAACCTGCATGTCCGGCGTCACTTCGGTGAGCACAGTGGGTTCGAAGAACAGGCCTCCCAGTCTGTGCTTTCTGCCGCCCACGATCACCTTCGCGCCTTTGGACAGGGCGTCGCCGATATGTTCCTCGACCTTGGCGACCGCCTTCTCGTCGATGAGCGGGCCGATGTTGACTCCGGCTTCGGTGCCGGGGCCGACCTTGAGCGCGTTGACCTTCGCGGCCAGCTTGTCGGCGAAGGCGTTGTAGACGCTGTCCTGCACCAGGATGCGGTTGGCGCAAACGCACGTCTGCCCCGCGTTGCGGTATTTGGAGATCATCGCCCCTTCCACTGCTGCGTCCAGGTCGGCATCGTCGAAAACCAGAAACGGCGCGTTGCCGCCCAGCTCGAGCGAGATCTTCTTGATCGTCTCGGCGCTTTGCTGCATGAGCACGCGCCCCACTTCAGTCGAGCCGGTGAAGGTGATCTTGCGCACCGTCGGGTTGGAGGTGAGCTCTGCGCCCAGCTCCTTGGCCGGTCCGGTCAGGATGTTGATCACGCCTTTGGGAACGCCGGCGCGCTCGGCGAGC
>Ga0335081_10006507_pt1 | contig 18621 bp, 18 predicted proteins | sample Lox_Sample_35_FD_206713 | JGI IMG/M metagenome (GOLD analysis project Ga0335081, IMG submission 206713) | Soil microbial communities from Loxahatchee National Wildlife Refuge, Florida, United States - Lox_Sample_3.5 | ecosystem: Environmental > Terrestrial > Soil > Wetlands | place: USA...
GGAGCCAAGTTTGAGGGGACCAGGACCATCCCACCTTTCAATTCGCGATCAAGAAATCCTTCTGTATGCTCATAATGGGCTTCCTTGCCGTAGTCACCGGCAATGATTCGTACCCTGACCCAATAACTGTTCTGACCATTCAGGTTCAGTTGCGCGGGCGGCATGGGATACCTGAAGGTCACGTCTCCGGATTCGGAGAAGACCTGCGTGTTGTCCGAGAACTGCGCATCAGGACCCTCGGAAACGTCCGGGCGGATGCGGATACGTCTGGCGCCCATTTCCGCTGTCCCGAGTTCGGCCCACGTGCTTCCATTCCAGAATTCCCAGCGCAGCTTTGTATCGCGCGGCTTTGCTGCGGGAAGCGGAGCGTCGGCGCCACTCGATGCTGAATTTGTCACAGTAACGTGAAACGTGAGTATTTCATCCGGACTGGAAAATGCGTCACGACTCGCCATGTAAAGCGTGTCGCCGAATTTCGGGTTTTCGCCAAATGGGAAGAAGTCCTTGGTCAGGTCAAGTTTGAGGCCGTTGAAAAATGCCTGGTCCAGCGACAATCCGGTCCTCTCCACGCGGGTTTCGAAGGCCAAGGCTTTGATGCGCGGCAGTTGCGTTGCCCGAACCATTCCGGCGGATTCGGGCAAGCTGGCGATTGGCGTCAATAGCCTGCATCGGAGCCACTTACCGGATACGCCGTTTAGGACAAGAGAGGGAATCTCGGGAAGGTTCGAGAATACGATTTCGCCGCTTTTGGTAAGGCTCTCAGTCCCATCGGGCGATGGTTGCAGCGCGATGGCTTTCATTGAATCGTCGCTATCCATCCCGCTCGCGGCGCCGGCTCCCGGGCTGCCCGCAGTGGATCCGGGGTCTTTGGCAACACATAGCTCCCATTGCAGCAGGCGAGGATCGATTGGAGCTTTGAGATCGGCGTCGAGGACAACCTTCAGACAAGTCTGGCTCAAAGGAGGCCAGACGGGGAACACAGGCAGTGGAATATACAGGACGTGAGGAATCGCAATGAGGTTTCCCTCTGAAGGCGGCGCGACGCCTTCCTCCGATGCGGCCCCACCCGCCGTGGGCGCAGGTTGTGTCAGGACGGCATCGAAATCCGTATACCGGTCGTGTCCGCCATCCTTGACGACCAGCGATTCCAGCTTCACGGCGACAACGACCAGTTCTCTTTCGGTTTCAAAGATGACAGGCTTCTGCTCTCCCGGTACAGGTGGTGCGGCCACCTGCGTACCCGCAGGGACGACCACATGTCCAACGTTTCCGCCAGCCAGATAGAAAGTTATCGGTGCACGTGCCGCCTGCAAAGGAAGCGGAGAAACGCCCAGCAGGTCGAGGAATGCGAAAAAGTTCTTCTGCGGGGTCCTGTTCAGCCGGTCTACGATGATCTCGCCAAAACGCGCGAAGACGTGAATCAGGGCCTCGGCCAACTCTCCGGCGCCGTCCTGGCCCGGCCAGTTCTCCACATAACGGGGCAGGATGCCGTATATCTGCCTGGCGATCTCAGACGCGGTCCGTTCATCGATTTTGGGAGCTTCGACCATTACTATGTGCCGACCGTCAGGTAAAACGGGTAAACGAGATTGAAGTAATTGTTAGTAGAGCGATTCCGGTAGTGGACGTTGATCAGCAGCACCTCTCCGCGCCCACGCACTTCGGTATCCACGTCAAGAACGTCAATGCGCGGCTCCCACCGAATCAATGCCGTCCGCACCTCCTGGGCGGCCCGGCCAATCGTTGTGGCATCCGTCACTGAGAAGACCAGATGGTGTATGCCACAACCAAAATCTGGCCGCATCACTCGTTCTCCTGGGGAAGTAGCGAGAATGATCCAGATCGCCTCCTGAATACTTTTTTCGCCGGGGCTGATCTGAATTCCGCCAGCGTCCGCAAGGACAACCGGGAAAGTCCACCCTTTCCCCAGAAAATCAGCAAGCATAGCGAGTGCGCTCCATATCCAGTCCCCGATTCATGATCAATCCTGCCCGCAAACGGAGCCGAACTGTTGCTGGTGCCGATTACTCTTTCTCCGTTCGTCGGGCGCGGAAAAACCATCAGTTAATCTGCACTATTGCACCCTTTATGGTCATGGGGGCCGTGGCTTCCAGATCCATGGTTGCGTTAGCCTGTATGGTTATGGCGGCATCGCAGGTAATCTCCATTCCCGCGGTGGCATGGATTGTCATCTTGCCGCTGCAGTTCAGACTCATGTTGCCGTTGCAGGTCAGGCTCATACTATTATCTGAACTCTTGATGGTCACGCTATTGCTCCCGGTCTTATCTATGATTTCGATCTTTTCATCGCCATTGGTGTCATCAAGACGGAGACGATGACCGCTTCGCGAGTGAATGACCCGGATATTGTTCTGGCCATCACTATTTTTGGCCGGCGGGGCATCCTGACCGTTCCACAAGCCGCCCAGCACATAAGGAAAGCGGATGTCGCCGTGCTCAAAGGCGACCAAGACTTCATCGTTGACCTCGGGGAGGAAATATGATCCGCGCCCTCCGCCCGACATCGAAGTCGCAATCCTCGCCCACCAGCTCTCGTTGTCGTCCGAAAGCCAGGGGAATTTGACTCTCACGCGCGCCATATGGTCGGGATCCTGATTGTTGGTAACGATCCCAACAACGACGCCATAAAAGCGTCCTTGCTCCTGTGAACCGGGGCCCGGACTCAAAAGGTCAATCAGGCTTGTACTCATCAGATTGCATTCCTCTTAACATTCAGTGAAGTCGAATATCCGCTCGGACCAATGGTGTGGGTCGCCTGCTCGATGTAGTACAGCCCTTCGAAGCGCGGCCCCAGTCCCGCCAGTTGTACGACTTGTCCGGAGCGCAGGTCCGGAATACCAATTGTTTCTGCCGTTCCCTTGAGCAGTTGCATAGCTTTGTGGTTGAGGTGCGCCTTGGTTTGCTGGTCGCCTTCCGCCTGCGATGCGAACGGCGAAGCGACGGTCACCGCATTGCGCGGCACCTGAAAGGCATTCTGTGGCAGTTGCGAGGCGGACTGAGATCCGCCCATTATCGTGGTTTGGTCGGAAGGTCCAGCATTGGAAACCAGCGCTTTCTTGGACATCGCATCGTAGGCGCGGTGCTGGACATTAGAGACCGGGGCCAGCAGATTTAGATCAGAACTGAAGCTTTTCAGGGGTAAAGTATCAGGACCGGTAGCAAATGCCAGTTGTACTCCTGTCCAAACGAGGGTGTAGGTCTTGGCCTGGTTTTCCTGGGCTTTGCGGAAGATCAACTTCTTGCCCTGCACCAGAACTTCATAGTGGATTCTCGCGGCACGCTGTTTCAGGAAATTCAGGTCACTTTGGTTGGCTTGAATCAGGTAGTCATATCGGGTTTGCGTGTCATCCGTTTCCGCTTCCAGACCATTTGCCTGGGCAATCTGCTGAACCACATGTGCGTCGGTCGCGTGCTGAAATGTCCTGGTATTGTTGCTCCCATGTAAGCGATGCAGGCGGGTGTTGCCACTGATCTCTACGGTGGGAACACCATCGGCAGGAAAAGTCGCGGTGATGCTGGTAATCTCGCCCTCAATCATCTCCTGCAGGTCGTCAACATAGCCCATGGCTATACTTACTGAGCTTCCTTCACGAAAAAGATCGGCATCCGGAGTGTGAGTCCAACGCATCGTCGGCAAGAGATTTACTAGCGTAAACGTAAAGGTGTCGAGCGTATCGGGCTTACTGATTACCGTGATGGTCTCGATATTCATTGAAATGTCCGCCTGCAGGTGGGAGCCATTGACCCTGACCTGAAACGCGGGCGCGAAGTAGTTCGTCATGCTCAAGATTCTCCTTCAGTGAAGCCGCGGAATGATAAGCACATGACCGGGTACGAGCTGGGCTGGATCATCCATATTGTTGGCTTCCGCTATAGGGCGCCATTTCGACGGGTCGCCGTACTCCTCGGCTGCAATGTTGTCGATCCTGTCTCCTGCCTTTACCAGGCGTGTTTGCCGGTGGTCTGCCGATTCAGTCGGTTGTTCCTGCACCAGAACATCCACATCGATGAATTCGTTGAACACGACGCTCAGAGTCGCGCGTACTGGCGTACCGTCTGCGAGGAACAGAGTGAATTTGCCGTTGACGTGATCCAGCACTCCGCGAAAGTAAAAGGTGCCCCAATTCAGGTCACAAATGGGTGGCGCATGGGTAGAAGGATCGAGGTAGAGCAAATCGTAAATTTGGTCGGTTTTATCGGTGACATCGGTCCCCTCTTCATACGTGTCGAAGAAGAGATCCATGGAGAGAGTGCGCATGTTGCCATGCACGTACTGGAGTATGGGAGCTTCGAGGCCGGGGATGGCAGCCTGAGCTATCGTATTTCCCTTGTCCACGCTGTATTGCGTGGGGTTGAAAAGAACCTGAAAGGAGTCCTGACCTTCTGGCGAGATTGTTATTAGCTGGAATTCCATGCGCTACATTCCTCTCTGCTGTTTCTCGCGGGCCAAGCGGCGCACCAGCAATTCGTAAACGCGATTGGTAAGCTGAGTTATGTCTGCCGACGGCACCGTCTGCGAGGTCTGCTTGCCCGCGTCCGGCACACTGGGCGGGACGGGTGTTGTCGGGAGTCCCGCGCTCGCCGGCGAGCCTGCCGCAGACCTTTGCACGAAGTTCGGGCTTGCCGGCGAAAGTTTTATTCCATGATTGAGTTCAGGGGAAGCTGCGCTTACATCTGTCCGTCTCCAGATCGGGTGGCTGGTGGCGGACCTTGCAGGCAAAGCCAACGTGGCCCCCCCGGTATCCGCCCGATTTCCCATAGCCGTAGCGGATGATGTCCGCGCGACCGTCCGGCGCAGCACAGTTTCACTGCCGGCATAGCGAGACAGCGCTTGTCCGGAAGATTGCAGCGAAAAAAGGTTGGGTTGTGCCATATCCTGCGCGTGGAGCACGGGAGTTGTCCCCGGTCGGTCCGCCTCGGGGCGATCTCCCTGCCGGGCAGCAGAGGTGTGGCCCAGGGACAAAAACGGCGCGCCTGCGGCGCCCTCACCTTCCGGTTGTGTCCTCTTTTTTCCCGCCAGCTCCGGGTGAGCTTCAGGGGAAACCTGGAGTAACCCCGAGGCATAAACCACCGGCCGTTCCTGCGTTCCATTTTCAGTTGCAACCGATCTTGCTGGATGCATGTTCTCGGTGTCCGGGCGCCTTTGTACAAGGCTCGACTCGGCCGCCGAGGCCAGCACGCCCACTCCTGGCGGGTCAACCGATGCTGCACCTCGGTCCGGCGCGGCAGACAGCAACGGGGCATATACCAGAGATGTTTCGGCATTCACCATTCCGGCGGATGGTGAATTCACGTTATAGCTGACGGTTTGCTCCGAGTCTCCTGGCCTGAATGCCTCATTCCGGGACGTTGCGGGATTACCCGGAACCAATACAGCCGGAGCTTCCCCCAGCATGCCGATGGAAGGCTTTCTCCGTGCCTGCACCAGAGTCGCGTGAACACTGGAGCCACGCGCGACCGTGTCTGAGGCGACATCTGCAGGCGCTTGCGAGTAGACTCGCGGCAATGGCGGTTCCGCCGTACTTGGGGAGATCGAACTCTCCGGCGTTCCCGGGGGCAATGGGGCGACTTTACGTTGAACAAATGGGAGGGGCAGCGGTTTCTCCTGCTGCTCCATTGAAATTCCTACACCCGTTTGCAGCAGGCTCAATCCTGGGGCGGCGCCAGGAGAGGAGATGCTCCCGGAATCGTTGGTTACCGCATCTTCTTTGGGTGCTGCTGACGGCGCCACCGACAATAGCAGCCTATCAGGACTGGCACCCGATGCCATGGACTCGCCGATGGATGAATCGATCGAAGACGACGCGCTTTCCTTCCGAGGCGACACGCTTTCGTTCAGGTCCTTCGGGCTGGAACCATGTACGGCTGCTGGAGGCAATGCCGTTACCTTGCGTTGAATCATGGGCGGAGCAAACGGTTGGCCTATTGGATCTTGACAACTCTGTATGCCGCTAATCGCTGTTGTTGCCCCCCCCGTCGTATCAGACTGGCCAGAAGTCGCCGGCGTAGGCGAAGAGGAGTCGTTCGCCACCGAACGGGTCGTCAGTGTGCCTGCCGGGTGCGGTAAGCCAGTGGTGGAGAGCGCTTCTTGCCGGACGGAAACATGCGCACCACTGACCTCAGGGGACGTTTTGGTTTTGGTCACTTGAACCGAATCGGATGGCGACGGATACTGTGCGACGGTTTCAGCACCAGCCTGCTTCCTCGCGAGCACGGCCGTGCTTCGCGATAGCGAACGCCTGGCGGGAAGGGACTCGGGCGGTGGAGTCTTCGACGGCACTTCCGGCCCATAAGAATCACCAACCCTTCTGGATTCTGGAAGACTCGTATGGTGCCGAGTTGTTTGTGGCAGAGCAGTGCGTGATTGGCGCAGGAAAATCGGGGGCCCGATCTGAGTCCCGCCCGGACTGGATGGTATCCCGGTGTTGGCCGCGAGCGTGAGTGAGTTTCCGTTTATGCTGGTGGCCGGCGATAATTTTTGCGGGGTTCGGGAAGACGCGCTTGCGGCCGTAGTGGTCACCTCGCTTTCGAGGTTGAGGCTTGTTCCCGCTTCAGGTCGAAGGTTCGTATTACCAGCGCTGGCGCTGGACGTGCGACGCCTTTCAGCAGGGGCCGGAGATGAGGTTTCGACGCGTAACTGGCGTTCTCCCGACGATGTTGGAATCGAACGATTACGATCCGTCGTAACAGCGTCTAATACCGGCTCAGCAGCGGAAATTGGAATTCCCGCGTCTCGACCGGGCATCCGTCCACCCGGAGACGCCTCGCCTTGCTCCCGGGTCCTTTCAGGGCTCGACCCCGGCAGGAAAGAAGCCGATGCATGCGGCGTGTCGAAGCTGGGCGCAGATATTTGATGGCCTTGTGCTACAGGCAGCGAGTTTGCCGGTGGAGGATCTGCAACGCGGCGTGCTGCTCGAGCAGGCGCGCCCGTGGAGGTCGGCTGAGCGGATTCGCGAAACCAGAGCGGGCTGGGCGGCATGGGCATAGGGATCCCTTCCAGGTTCCAGCGCTGGCGGAGTATGTGCAGCAACGGCAGTCGATCGCTGAACTGAAATATCTGGCGCGCCCGGCTTGACGCCGGCACCGTCGAGATGATCCCCGGTGAGCTGCCATATCTGGAATAAATCCTCCGCCCCAGCTCCCAGTTGTGATCGGCAGCATCAAACTGTCCGGATAACATCCCTTCTGATTGGTCAGCTCGGTTCTGCATTGCACCTGAAGCCCATCGATAGATATCGCGTAACGCGTTACGATTCCCAAAGAACGCCTGCTATAGTGAAATTGAAGCCGATAGATCGAGCGAAGCCGATATGTCGATTTCCGGGGCTTCTACACTGACATCAAGGTTTAGACCTATGCCGGGGCTAACCTGTGCCGCCGTCGCCGGCTTGGCGAAGACCAGTCCTTCATGCGCGAGTTCCAGGGACTCTATGGAGACTTCCGAAGCCTGAGCTTTAAAATCCGGCCCCGTCCATTTCACCGGATAGGCATTCTGGAAAGTCCAGCGCCGCTGTTCCGTGCCCGCGCTGTCCATCAACACCACATCCAGAGACTTGCGCTGGATTCTGCCCTGCAGAACATCGCAAAACCAGGACCATAGCTCGGTGCTGTTTGCTATCCCTCTTTTCAGGATCAGATTTGTGGAGTATTTGGCCGGGCCCGCTCTTTTATGGATATATTCGTTGACTCCGCCTTCACGGTACTCCTGTATGTCAATCTCCGCCTGCAGACCGGAGACCTCGTTGAATCCGGCGACAATGATGCCATTGATCTCAACAGCAAAATTGAAGCTCAGGAATGGATCGTGGCGATCGCCTGCTGGCATCGAGCAAAGCTCCGTTATGCCGGCTCATTCAGTTGCCGGTTGATTTTGGAAACCTCCGCCACCCATCGCTGGCGCTCGAGGTGGTCCAGTGACATGATCTGTTCGTGCGGCCAGTGCAGGTAGTAGGCAATGAAAGCTACCTCCTCGAACAATCTCTCCGAGGGGTAGCCGATCATTCCCCCACGCTGCTGGTCTCCACTTCGAACTTGGCCTCACATTGCGGGCAGGTCACGCCCACGCGACTGTGGCCGTTCTCGTTGATGCGCCGGTAAAAATCCTGCAAAAATGCAAGATCTACCGAGAAAAGTCCTTCCATTACCTTGGGATTGATGTGCGTCAGGTCCCCCAGCCGGGTAATCACCCGGGATAGCAGAATGATCACCAGGTAGCCGGGATTGGTCTGCACACGCGGATCCTTCATGGGCGCGACTTCGTCGAAGGCGGTGGAAAGACGCATTACGCCATTACGATGAACGTTGCCGTCGGAATCGACATAACCCCGTGGCAATGTGAATGGAAACTCAGTTTGCACCATCAAGCTTTGCTCACCCCTTCATGCACGATTTCCAGGGTCTCAATCGCAACCTCGTTGGCGGTCGCATTGAAACCGGGTCCGGTCCACTTGGTGGGCCAGCCTGAGACGAAGTTCCAGCGGATCTTCTCTTCGCCGGATTCGTCCATCAGAATGATGGAGCCGTTCTTGCGCTCTGTTTTTCCGTCGATGGTCTTCTTGCGCCAATCCCAGAGGGAATGGTCATCGGTAATTCCCCACTTCAGCGTGATATTGGAATACTTCGTCTGGCCGGGCAGTTTACGGTTGGTGTAAACCTTTTCGTTGCCTTCGCGGTAGTCGATGGGGTCCGAAGTAGCGTCGAGACCGGAACACTCCCGAAAACCGTTGCGGCTGATTCCGTCGATTTCGAGCTTGAAGTTGTATCCACGATACGGATCTACACGGCTTCCAGTGGGCATGCTTCCTCCTGCCTTCTTATCAGTTTTGTTCGGGCCGCACCGGGCCCGAGATGCTTACTCCACTCGCTCCATGAATGAGGCGCACTACGACGAACTCATAAGGGACCGCCGGCGCAAGGCCGATTTCAGTGACGACCTGGCCCAGTTCTTGAACTTCCGGCGGATTGGTCTGGGCATTGCACTTGACGTAAAAGGCTTCTTGCGGCGTAGCGCCCTTCAGCGCCCCCCGCCGGTAGAGGCTGAGGAAATAACCGTTCAATTCGCGTTCGATGCGTGCCCAGAGCCTGGCATCATTGGGCTCGAAGACCACGGATTCCAGGTGCCAGTCGATCCAGCGAACCGCGGTCAGGAACAGGCGACGAACATTCACATAGGTCCAGGCGTCGTCGCCACTCAGGGTTCGAGCTCCCCAAACCCTTATGCCGCGCCCGGGAAACGACCGTATGCAGTTGACGCGCCTGGGATTGAGATATGCCTGGTCGTCGCTGGACAGCAGCCGCTCCAGACCCACGACCCCGCGCAGCGATTCATTCGCAGGCGCCTTGTGCACGCCGCGAAGGTTGTCCGTCCGCGCGTACACTCCCGCGACATAGCCCGACGGAGGGACAAGAACGGTGTCGCCGCCGAAGCCGTGGACCCGAACCCAGGGGTAGTAAATGGCGCCGTTCTTGCCGTCTATCTGACTCCACTGCCCCCACACATTGTCGCGGTCGTCACCAAGACGGGTATCGAGAATCGCGAAACGGTCCCCAAGGGTTTCGCAATGATTCACTACCAACTGCTGAAGTTCGAAGGCAGCTATCGGGTTCCTGACCAGATCGGGTGCGCAGACCAGATCAATCGTGTTCAGGTGCGAGATCGCCCGCAAGGCTTCCTCCAAGTTTTCTGCCGAGCTTTCTTTGAGAACCGCCACGTAACAGCGCCGACCGCCGTTCTCGAAAAAGCCCCGTACCGCATAGGCAAGCCAGCAGTCTTGAGTAGGCATTCCAATGTAGCGGCCGAAATGGGCCCACAGGCTCAACATGTGAGGCACGGGAGCCAATTCTTTCTTTACCGCATCGGTTGGTCTCGACATCACTCCGAGGAACACTGGTACCCCGGTGGAGAACACGTAATGCCGCGGCAGGCGGAACGTATCTTCCAGATAAACGTCCGGAGCCCGCTTTGCAAAATACTTGTCCGTGTCGTTCACGGCAGTGCCTTTGTCCATCCTGAATGACATCGAGTCAGTCCCATGGGGGCCGGCCTTACTGCGCTGCCGGTCCCGCCCACTGCTGGATGCGGAAGATCACGAATTCGGCCGGCCGTACAATGGCGACGCCGATTTCGGTAATCACCTGGCCCAGATCGCGCACCTCGGGCGGATTGGTCTCCTCGTCGCATTTCACGTAAAACGCTTCCTGTGGCGTAAGGCCGAACAGCGCCCCGTCGTGCCAGACGTTGGTAAGGAATGCGGTCACGTTGCGGATGATCTTCTGCCAAAGACTAGGGTCATTAGGCTCGAAGACCACCCATTGCGTGCCTTCATCGATGGACTTGCGGATGAAGATCAACGTCCGGCGGACGTTGATGTACTTGGTATCGGCATTCAGATCACCGCCGATAGTCCTGGCTCCCCAGACGTTGATCTTCCCGTTGATGTTGCGGATGGCATTGATGCCATAGGGATTCAGGCCAGCCTGCAACGCTTTGCTGAGCTGATACTCGAGGCCGAGTGCGCCATGGATGGGTTCATTGGCCGGCGCCTTGAAGACACCCCGGGTTTCGTCCACCCTCGCCCACAGACCTGCAATATGGCCGCTGGGCGCGACATAGACCTCGCCGTCTTCCGTATCGGGATTCGTTAGCTTGTCCACAATGTCAAAGACCCGAATCCACGGAAAATAGAGCGCGCCGTAGTCGGTGTTGGTCATGGTCTTGATGCTGCCTTCGGTCAGGTCCTGTGGATTCTCCGGCGAATCCAAAATGGCCACCCGATCGGTCATGTTTTCGCAATGGTCGATGATGTTGCCCTGGACGACCGGGTCGGTAATCCCGGGAGCAGCCACGATGGAGATCTCATCGATGGCTTCCAGAGGAGCGAGTGCCGTTGGCGCCTGCAGGCTGGACAGATCGGGATAGCGCATCACGAAACAGCGCGTGCCGCCGTTATTGAAGAATCCGAAGATACCCTGCACCAGCCGCCGTTGGTCCGGATCGGTCGAGAAGTCGCCGAAGGACCTCTTGAAGTCGGCAAAGGTGGTGCACAGGACCGGCTTGCCAGGATCGGCCAGGTCGCCTGCATTGGCACGCGACATTGCAACCGAGAGGTTCTCCTGGGCGGCGCGGAAGGCCTTCAGATCGTCTGGTTGGGTTTTTGCCGGACGAGGCGGCTTCACCCCGGGAACTCTTAACGCCTCGAAAGCATTTCTTGCGTCGGTGAGTTCGTTTTCCGGAGCGGGAAAGGTCCACAGCCGGTAAGGAAGGTTGTTAGGATCCGGGGGCTTCGTGGGATCCACTCGCGTCGGATCGTAGTCGGGATTGTCCTCGGGAATCTGGACGGGTCCCTTGATGATGCCGACAAACGCCGCTGTACTGGTACTGACACCTACGATCGGCTTGATACTGGAGGGAACTTCTTCGACATACACGCCGGGCGATAGATATTCTGGCATTCTGGTCGCTCCTTATGGTTCAAAGTTTCTGCCCCGCAAGGCGGCAGTAGGCGCACGATGTGGAAATGTCCATCAGCGGCGCGGTCTGTTTCCAATCCGGATGTGGAACTTCATGACTTCAGCGATACTTGTCGTGGCTGCCGGTTTGGCAGCAGGCTTGGGTTCAGCCTCACTTTTGGCTTTGGTCCTGACGGGAACCTTGGGCTCCGCCTTCACCCCTGGTTCCGGTCGTGGGTGCGCCTCCGCCTGGGCCGGGTGCTCCTGCGCTTTTGTCGGGTGCTCCTCCCCCTGCGGCTGGCCTTCGGTTTTCGCGTCCTCTGGTTCGTTATGGCCTTCTGAGTCATCCATTGTTTTCTTCGGGCTCATCCCGCTCGCCCTCCTTTAGCCGTTCACCGCTCCCCAACAAGTCGAGCAACTAACGTCTCCCATCCCCTGATCCTGCCTGTTATCCGCTCTCCCGCGTCAGGCTGAAGTCGACTGTTTGCGACGAGCCGGGTCCGCCCACCGTGACGGGCTGCGACGCCGAGCTATAGCCCTGCGCTGAAACCAGCAGCACACGGTTTCCAGGCTCGATCCCCGCGACCAGATATTGCCCCTGCGCATCGCTAAAGGCCCGCTCGTCGCTACCCCGGACCCGCACTTCGGCCATCGAGATGGCCTTCTGGCCCTGCCCTGTGATCTTCCCCTTCAGTGCAGTAGGCTGCAGGGATAGGTTCACGAATGTAATCTTCGTCTTGCCCTCATCATCGCGCGAAACTTCCGCTCTCTCTTGTGCGATCCCAAATCGTCTTCCTGAGCCTGGAAGCGATGCACTAAAGGAAAAGCTGCCGTCCGGGAGATCCAGGAAGTAGAACAGACCGTCATCTCTGGTTCGCGTCCTATCCGGCCTTTCAGGCATTGCCCTCCAGCGATTGCCGTATCGCATGGATGTACTTTGCATCTTCTGCCTGAAAGCTTCGGGTGACTCCGTGATCGTCACCTCCACTCCGGAGATAGCTTTCCCCGTTTCGGAGTTTGTCACACGTCCTGCCACTGCTACCCGATGCCGGGCAACCTGCCAGGCAATCATGGCGCCACCTCCGTCTCCGGACGGATCCTGAGCGTCTTATCCACGACCGGCACCTCGGTTTCGACGGGAATGCCAGGTACCACTCCGATGGTGACGGTGTAGTTCAGGGCTGCTTTGGGCTTTGCACCGATCGCTTGCCAGAAGTCGCCCCAGCTCTGGAGTTCGCTGGGTTGAATTGTGATAGCAGGCAGTTGAGGCTCTTGTCCGGCGAGGCTGCCCTGCAGCAACTTGTCAGGAATATGGGGATGGCGCAGTAGAACCTTCATCACCTCTCCCAGCAATTTATGCTCATCGGCTGCCGGAGCTGGAGCCGATTCGCTCGGCCATGCGGTAATGAGATACGAGCAGTCCACCCGCACAGGCAGTCGCTGGCGACTACTAGAACCATCATCTCTTCGCTCGATCTGCCAGTTGCGATTCCGCAATTCTAGGTTTTCCCGAATGTCGTATAAGAAAAAATTAATCGACGGCAATGTAACAGCTGACGGTGGAAAATCCGCATCAGGGGTAACGAAGCTAATTGAGACATGCTCCAACAAGACAGGAGGTAGCTCGTGTCTCACCAGCTGCTCCAGCGTTCTGTCTAAGTCATCGAACATGGTCTATCCATTGCGCGAAATCGAATTCGATCCTCCACTACTGCAGCCATGAGGGAAGATGATCGGCTAGCCAGAGACCAGGTTTGGGTCCAAGAACATCGAAGGCCAGATCTCCAGCTTTGCTGCCAATGCCGGTTTCCTTCTCAATGAGATTGCCGATCGCCATCCCACCCGCAAGGGCGCCTGCAACCTCGCCAACACCCGGTATCGCTTCGACGCCAGCTAGACTGGCTAGCGAACTTGCACCCCCTACCACATCGGCAGCTCCCTGAACCCCCTTTGCCGTATTCACCAAGTTGCTCTGGTCACTCGTGATCGAGCTATAAAGATCACTAGCACCAACGGCAATTTGAACGGGCGACAGTCCTGCGGCGAGGCCTCCGGGAAGAGTCTGGAGCGCCTCTTCTCCTTCAGCTGCAACTCCGGCTCCTTCGAGTCCAGCGTGACCCGCTGTGAATACGTCCTTAATTGTGTCCAATATTCCGTCTTGGTCGTCGCTACCAGAGTCGTCGCGATGTACAGAAGCACAAGGTACAGAGCTCTGGGCCACACTGCTTCCCGCCATCACTTTATTTGCGGTTGCTTCTGCATCAACTTCGGCTACGTCCTCTGGATCACTCACTGAGAGTTCGCCAGCAACCGGAAATCCGTAAGTAGCGGTACTTGCGCTCTGCTGAATTATGTGTGTCAGCTCATGAGCCAGCAGACGTTGTCCTTCTGAAGTAGCTGGTCTATACTCTCCTTCGCCGAACACGATGTCTTGGCCGATCGTGTAGGCATTCGCATCAATCGCTTGAGACGATTCCGCAGCTTCGGAGTTGGTGTGGACCCTAACTGCCGAAAAGTCGTAGCCGAACCGCGCTTCCATGAACGCACGGGTCTCTGCGTCAAGCGACTGGCTCGGCGACCTTAACCCACCGTTCACAATATCAGCGACTGACACACCAAAATAGCCTTCTTGTTCGTTCCCGAGGATCCCGACGGCACTGTTGCACTGGCGCGCAATTAAGCATTGCACGGCGCGGTTCCCGACAGCTCTTTGTAACTGCAGAATCGGATGGGACCTATTAACGGAGGGCGTCGGCTGCGTGGCTCTGCGCCTCACAACAGATTCCGTGGTCCTCATCTGCGTACTTCTTTGTCTGCTCATACCGACTCCTCACTACATCCATCCGACCATTTGGCAACTCGCGAAGGTGTCTTTCCTGCCCGGTAGTACAAACATCGTCTCGCCACTCGACTTGCCAGTTGCGATTTTCGCAATTCTCTGCCAACGTCAGCAGAACAGGTCCATCCGCAGGTTCAGCACCTCTGCCGGTCGTATTCTCGTATTTGGCCAACTACCCGAGATTCTCATAACTTGTCGGCCAGCCAATTCGCAGCACCGTACGCAGCGCCACTGATGCCGCCCACGATCCCGCCTGCCCCGGCTAAGATGCCTCCCATAATGCTTGGTCCGCTATTGTTGTGGGCCTTGTCCCACTCCGTGCCCCAGTTCGCCCCCCAGTCCATCGCACTTTGATTCTGCCCGGTGTCCGGATTGGTGCCGAATGCTCCAGTCTTCGTGTAGCTACTATCAGCTACCTCCGACATTCCCTCACCGAGACTGGCTCCCGCGAGACCTGCCCCTAAAACAGCTGCGGCAGGTCCTGCCAATCCAAGCGTGCCTAATTCGCCGGCCCCCGCTGCCCCGGGCAACGCGCTGAGAGACATAGACCCAGCCGCCGCCTCTTCTGCACCCCCTAGCAAGCTGAATCCTCCCATCTCCGCAGCAGTTCCCACCGTGCCTGTTGTGAATCCAAGTGCCCCTTTGATCTTGTCGAAGGTCGATTCGCCGCTTACGCCTTCTTCGCCGCTAAGTGCAGCGCCCAGTGGGCCCGTCACAACACCCGCTCCGGGTATCACATCTCCGGCTAACTCCAGCGCAGGGTCGGCTAGTGCCTTTGCTACTCCAAGCACTCCGCCACTGTCGCCGCTTCCATCGGAGCTACCGCCGTCTTGCTGGTTCTCATCGTCGTTCTGGCGGCTTACTGTCGGTGCGGGCGCTCCGTTCACCGGTACGTTGTAACCAGCCTCGTCGGGACCTGCGGATTCGTTGCCAGCAGTATCGGTTGCCGCCACAATGCGTGCGGCCACCTGTTCCGCGTCCTGCTCAGACTGATCCCATGGGTTCGTGACGTTAAATTCCTCACTAGTACTCGCGACTTCGGGCTGTTGCACAACATGGGTTAGCTCATGTGCAATTAGCTGCTTCCCCTCGCTGCTCCCGGGTGAGTACTTCCCCTCCCCAAACACAATGTCCTGTCCCACGGCGTATGCATTTGCATGAATTGCCTGGGCAGAGGCGGCTGCCATCGGGTCGGTGTGAACTGTAACTCCAGAGAAGTCGTAACCGAAGGGCGCCTCCATGAACGTACGGGTCTGCGCGTCCAGTGACTGGCTCGATGAATTCAACCCGCTTCTCACGATGTCAGCGAGCGACGGACCCAAACGCCCCCCCCTTTCGCTACGCTCCGTCGTGTCCGCACTATCACACTGACGCGCAATTAAGCGCTGCACAGCGCGATTGCCGATTGTTTTTTGTAACTGCAGAATCGGATGGGTTCTGTTATTGGAGCCTGTCGGTTGCGTGGTTCCGCGCCTCGCACCACATTCCGTAGCTCTCGTTTTCGTGCTTCTTTGCCTGCTCATAGCGACTCCTCTAGCAGTGCCCATTGGTCGGATCTTGGCAGTTCGCGAGTCTGCTCTACTGAAACTCTCTCTGTGTTGTAACCTTGCCCATCTTCTGGTACTCACGGCGCGTGCCATGCAGCAGGTGGCTCATGTTGACCACACCGCCATCGCTGGCCGCGAGAAATGCCGCTGTCATGGCGATATTGCGGATGTTCCCGCCGGGAATTTCGAAGCGCCGCGCCATGAAATCGAGGTCGAGATCGCCTGCCTGCGGCGTATCCTTCGGCCAGATCTGCTCCCAGATGCGCCGCCGATCCGCTTCGCACGGCAGCGGGAACTCGACCGTGAAATGCATCCTGCGCACAAATGCATCATCCATATTCTTTCGGAAATTCGTGGCGAGAATCACTACTCCCTCGTGCTCTTCCATCTTTTGCAGCAAGTAGTTGATCTCGATGTTGGCATAACGGTCGTGCGAGTCGCGTACCTCGCTACGCTTGCCAAACAACGCGTCGGCTTCATCGAAAAACAGAACGGCGTTGCTGGACTCCGCTTCCGCAAAAATGCGGGCCAGGTTTTTTTCCGTCTCGCCGATGTACTTGCTGACCACGGTCGAGAGGTCGATCTTGTAGAGATCGAGGTCCAGTTCGCTGGCCATGATTCCGGCGGCCATCGTCTTACCCGTGCCTGAAGGTCCGGCAAAGAGGATGTTCAAGCCTTTGCCCAACGACATCTTGCGATCGAATCCCCACTCCTCAAGCACCAGCGAGCGATACTTCATGGAATTGCAGATCTCCCGCAGCTGCTGGATCCGGTCTTCCGGAAGGACAATGTCAGCCCAGTTGTGATGCGGCTTGATCTTGCGGCCAAGAGCCGAGAGCTTACGACTGGAGTGCAATCGGCAGGCCTCGCTCAGATCGCAAACTTCGATGTTCCCTTTCTCAGGACAGCGCCAGCGCGCCAGATGCCGCGCTGTGTTTACGGCATCCCTAATCTGGCCGCCGCTGAAACGGAACTTGTTGGCTAGGGTTGAGGCATCCAGACCGGGCCGGCCGCTCTCTTCCAGGGCCTTGCGCCAAAGCTCCAGGCGATCGCGATAGTCGGGCCGGGAGAATTCGATGCGCACGAACGGAAATTCGCCAATTTCGTCGCGGGGCTCCCATGCCAATTCGCCGGCGACAAAAACCACTAACTGGTGCTGTTGCAGCTGCCGCAGGAGAGACTTTCTTGCCGCTGCCTTGTCTTCGGCCAGCAGGATGTCGAATCCATGCAGGTAAAGCGCGCCGGAGTGCAGAATGGCTTCACGCAGCGCCAGATCGAGACCGTCATGGGCCGGCATTGCCTGGGCAGCGAGCAAACCGTCAATGTCGACAACCACCAGACCAAGCTGCACGGCGCGGCATAGGGCTTCCGCTGCCGCCTTCCGGCCGCAACCATAGGAACCCTGCATGTACACAAGAGCCCGGGACTTGGTTGAAAGCTCCACGGCCAGAGGTGCCAGCCTGGACTTCAATTCCTCAGCCAGGACAAGCTCTTTCAGGTTCTTTCGCGGACTGACACCCGAAGTAAATGCCTGAACCCGGTGGTCAATCTCATCGCTGCCGAGAAGATAGCGGATGATTCTGTCATCAACCCGGAGATACTTCCCCAGCAGACCGCCGGAGGGCTGAGAAGCGTCGTCCGTCATGAGCAGCAGGTGTCGTGCGATCAGGGGGGCCCCTTGCGCAAAGCGCTCCCGGGCCTGCAGCTTTTCGGAGAAAGATCGGCAAACGAGATCGAGGACGAGATCTACACTGGGCCGCTTTTTCGTGACATCATCCTGAAGATAGGCGTACAGCCTTTCGTAGCGCAGGTCCAGTTCAGCTGCCAGGCAAATCAGCAGACAGCTCACGTCGAATGGACTAAGGCCGAAGTACCTCTGGAGCTTCACCAGTCTGAGCTCAATGGAGCGCTGCAGGCTGTTATCCCGGCGAGTGGCAAGCTGCGAAGTCCACCCGGTCAGAGTTGTCCTGATCTGTTCTGAACCAGAAGATTCTCCAGAGACGGCGAAGCGCGCCGTGCCTGGCGGTCGTTGAAGAAGTTCGTCCACTTCCGCTTCCTGAATGACTAGTCCGTTGAACTCTTCATCAGACCGGCGGCTTTGCCGCATTCGGCTAACCTGGAGCTGTACGAGCAACCTGACGGTCTCAAGTTCCGCCAGCAAATGGTCCAGCGATGTAGGGAAGAAATCTCCGTCCCCGCGTCCGGCAGTGGGCGAAACTGTTTCCGGACCGGTCGTACCGGGACGAACTGGACCACTTCTCGTCATGCCAGATGAAAGGAGACTCATAAATCCTTATTCAGCCACTCCAAACTGGTCCTCATATCGCTCCAGCGATTCACGCAAGGTCCTCAGGAGCTCCTTTGCGTAAGATGGGCTCGTCACGATGCGGGTGTGAAAGCGCGGCTGCACACTGGCATACAGCTGCCCGAAATCAACTACGACCTCGAAGGCGTTATAACCGACCACGAAATAGTTGGAGTAGCGAGCCTCGATTTCATCATTTCGGAGCTGGTCCGGCGACTCACTCGACATGACATCACTTTTGTCCAAGCTCACCGACACCCGTCAGGCAGTGCTTGCGGGCCTCCCAAGGAGGAGCGAGAACAGCCTAATCGCTTTCAACTATTCCCATGTGGGTTCGGTAACTTACTGCAACTGGACTGCCAAAGAAAAGGTGGCAGCAGCAACGCATCAAGATCCAGGTTATTGACGAAGTTATGCAGGACTGTCGTCGACCTTCCGAGTATCGTATAGCGCCAGCTGTA
>Ga0335081_10006508_pt1 | contig 18620 bp, 16 predicted proteins | sample Lox_Sample_35_FD_206713 | JGI IMG/M metagenome (GOLD analysis project Ga0335081, IMG submission 206713) | Soil microbial communities from Loxahatchee National Wildlife Refuge, Florida, United States - Lox_Sample_3.5 | ecosystem: Environmental > Terrestrial > Soil > Wetlands | place: USA...
TTTTACCCGTAAGTCATTTCAATCCAATATTTTGCGGACACGAAACCATATCCCCAGCCCGCAAGTCCAATGAATCCAAGATTTTACGCAAAGTGATCGGAAAAATATTTCGCGCAGATCACACCGCCAGAACCTTGATCTCCGCCCCTCCGACGCCCCTCCAAACCCGCACCCCCAACTCACCGCACCCCCAGCGCCTTCACCGTCTCCTCGTCCAGAACATTTTTTCCGTTCTGCTTCGTCGTCACGCCGAAGCTGCCGGAGTAGTCCCACATGGCCCAGCCGATGTTGTGGCGTTCGAGCGAGCTGCGGACATCCTTGATCCACGCGAGGCGGTCTTGCGGCTGCGCCCTGCGGTAGACGCCGAACTCGTTGCACACGAGCGGCACCCCGTTCTGCTTCGCCCAGTCGGCCGCCTGGTTGATCTCGGCCTCGACGCGAGCCGCGTCCCAGTGGTCTTGTCCGTAGCGGATCACGTCGAGCCGGTGTACGGCCTCGGGCACGGTTGCGGCGACCTGCGCGGCGTTCTGCGGATCCGACGGATAGTGCAGGTCCTTGAGCCAGTGCCAGTAGTAAGCGCCCCACGTCGCTCCCTGGTGCGTGAAGATGTGCGGTTCGTAAAAGTGAAAAACGTAAATCACGTCCGGATCGCGCAACGGCTCGAGGAAGATCATGTCGCTGTCGTCGTCCCAGCGCGCGCCCGGCGCAAGGATCGTGTTCGACGGCGCGCCCTGGCGAATCGCCGCCGCCAGCTTCGCCTCGACGCCATACCAGCGATAGGAGTCGCGCATCTCGGGCTCGTTGAGAATCTCGAAGAAGATGCGGTCGGCGTCCCACGAAGGAGACGCGTAGTGCTGCGCCACGCCGCGCCAGAAGTCGGCGAAGCGCTCGACGAAGTCGTCCTCTTTCGCGAGCCGCGCTTTGAAGTCCGAGTCCGGATGCATGTCCAGTTCGACGGCGAGCCCGGCGTCGAGGGTCATCTTCATCGCGTGGTCGAGGTAACCGAAGTATTCGGCGCCCTTGCCCTCGCGCTCGGCGTCCATCATGGGCTGCGGATTCACGCTCAGGCGGACGTGATCGAAGCCTGCGGATTTGATCAGCGCGATGTCGGCGGAGGTGGTCCAGTTATCGAAATGTTTTTCGGTGTATCCCAGCGGATCGTAAACCTGCGCGAACCATTCGCTGAGATTGATGCCGTGGCGAAGGTGCGCGAGCCGTGATGCCGGAACAGTGGAAGTCTGCGCGACTGAGAATGAAATTGACGACAAGAATAGAACGAGGATGATGAAGCGACGCAACATGGCCTTCTCCCGGGAATGAAGCAGACCATTGTAGCGGCTTCGGCGCGGAGAGCGAGACGCCCTCCGGACAGCCGGCGAGACGCCGGCGCTACTCTTGCTAGCTCTGGATTGGCAGCGCGCGGATTCGCTTCTTGGTCGCGGCGTAGATCGCGTTGCACAACGCTGGAGCAACTGGAGGAACGGACGGCTCGCCGATGCCCGTCGGAGATTCCGCGCTTTGCACTGCGTAGACTTCGACCACCGGAGTTTCTTCCATGCGCAGCGGCGAGTAGTCGTCGAAGTTGCCCTGGACGACGCGGCCCTTCTCGATGGTGATCTTGGCGCGAAGAGCGTTGCAGAGGGCGTAGATGATCCCGCCCTGAATTTGTTGTTCGAGGATCGCAGGATTCACGACTTGTCCGCAATCGACTGCGGCGACGACGCGATGCACGCGCGGCTGATCGTTCTCCATCGTGATCTCGACGACTTCGGCCATGTACGAAGAGAAGCAGCCAAAGCAGGCGATGCCGCGAGAGTGCCCGGCGGGAAGCGGCTTGTCCCAGTCGGCCTTGTCGGCCGCGAGCTGCAGCACTCCGCGCATGCGAGCCGTGTGCCAGGTCGTCGTGAAATATTGCAGATCCTGATCCTTCGCGAGCAGGTGCAGGCGATACTGCAGCGGATCTTTTCCGGCCGCGACCGCGAGTTCATCGATGAAACTCTCGAGCGCGAACCCGGCTTGCAGAGCGTAAACGGATCGCATCCAGCCGAGCGGCACAGGAGTTTCCGTCATGACGTACTCGATCGAATAATTAGGCAGGCCGTACACCGGACCGGCCTCGTCGGGAAGATCGGGATCGACGCCGCCGGGAACGGGCTGTCCTTTTTGTCCGCTGATCGACGGCGCGATGATGCGATGCGTGAGCGCCACGGGAAATCCGGAACCGTCGAGTTTGGCCGTGACCTGATGCAGGCTCATCGGACGGTAGGTCGAGAAGCGCATGTCATCTTCGCGCGTCCAGAGAACCTTCACCGGCGCATTGATGGCCTTCGATACAAGCGCGGCCTCGACGGCGTAGTCGTGTTCGAGACGGCGGCCGAAGCCTCCGCCCATGAGAGTGACATTGACTTTCACCTGGTCGGGATCGAGGCCGATTGCCTGTGCGACCGAGTCACGGCAATCCTGCGGAACCTGTGTTGGCGCCCACAGTTCGCACTTCGATCCCTGAAAGTGCGCAGTGCAATTCCCTGGCTCCATCGGAGCGTGCGCCATGAAGGGCAGCGTGTACTCGGCGGAAATCGTCCGGCCGGAAGCTTTCGCCGGATCTCCGGCCAGATACATGCTCGCGGCTTTTTTCGATGCGCCTTGCTTCAGCGACGCCATCACTGCGGCAGTGTTCAGATCTTTGTTCGGACCATCATCCCAGGTGACGTTGAGCTGGCGGCGGCCTTCCATCGCTCCCCACACGGAGTCGGCCACGATCGCAACGGCGGAGTCGTTGATTTTTCCGACGAAGTTCACTCCTGGAACTTTCTTCGAATCTTTGTCGTCGAAGCCAGAGAGTTTGCCGCCAATCGTCGGACATCGCGAGAGCACGGCGTATTTCATGCCGGGCATGCGGAAGTCGATTCCAAACGTGGCTTCGCCCTTGACCTTCGACGGCGAATCAACGCGCGGCAGGCGCTGTCCGACGATCTTGTAATCTTTGCTCTGTTTGAGCGGAACGTCGGTTGGGATCGGAACCGTGGAGGCTTTGTCGACAAGATCTCCGTAGCTCAGGCTGCGGCCAGAAGACACGTGCTTGATGCGGCCGCTCTCGGCCGTGCAGCCCGATCGCGGGACGTTCCAGGTCAACGCGGCGGCGGAGATCAGCATCTCGCGCGCAGCCGCTCCGGCTTTGCGCATCGGATCCCACGTTGTCCGGACGCTCGCGCTGCCTCCGGTGGTTTGATCTCCGAAGAGCGTGCTGGCTCCGGCTTGCTCGATTTCGATTTGCTTCCAATCGGCCTCGAGTTCTTCCGCGAGAATCATCGGCAAAGCGGTGCGCACGCCCTGCCCCATTTCCGATCGCGCGACCACGATGGTGACTTTGTTGTCGGGCGTGACGCGAAGGTAAGCGTTGGGCGAGAACGATTCTTTCTGGGATTCGTGACCGTGCGGGAGATAGAAGCCGATGACCAGGCCTGCTCCGGCAGCAACTCCGGCGGTGACGAATTCGCGGCGGGAGAGTGGGCTCATCGTGCACCTCCGTTCGCGGCGCGGTGAATGGCTTTGCGGATGCGCTCGTAGGTGCCGCAGCGGCAGAGATTCCCGTTCATCGCTGCGGTGATCTGATCGTCCGTCGGGCTCGGTGTTTTCGCGAGCAAAGCGGCGGCGGACATGATCTGGCCGGTCTGGCAGTATCCGCACTGCGGAACGTCTTCGGCGATCCAGGCCTGTTGCAGAACGTGCGTGCCGTTCGCGCTGAGGCCTTCGATGGTCGTCACGTTCTTGCCGGCGACCTGAGAGACCGGAGTCGAGCAGGAACGAATTGCGTTGCCGTCGAGGTGGACGGTGCACGCGCCGCAGAGTCCGGCGCCGCAGCCGAACTTGGTTCCGGTGAGTTCGAGAGTGTCGCGGAGAACCCAAAGAAGCGGCGTTTCAGCAGGAACGCTGACTTGCTTCTCGCTGCCGTTGACGCGGAGTGTGATGTCGGACATGGGAGTCGATCGTCGTTGGTCGTTGGTCCTCAGTCGTTAGCCGCCTGTCACCAGCAGCACTTCCTGACGACGAACATCCAGCGGCCAACGACTGCGGAGTTTGGAAACCGCAGAACATCGTATCAGGGAGCAGGGGCTAGAGGTTAGGGGCTAGAAAGAGAGATACCCGAAGGCAAACGAAAATGCACTGAAAGTTGCGGCGAAGAGGAAGACGGGCTTCGCCATCGACACTAGCCCCTGGCGTCTGGCCCCTAATCCCTATTTCAGTTCGGCGAGCTTTTGCGTCGCGAGTTGTCCGGCTTCGGTTGCGGCGTTCTCTTTCTTAATCTGCTCGTAGATGCGCTTGGCGTCGAGGGGTTGGTTGGAGTTCTTGTAGACCTCCGCCAATTGGAGTTCGGCCGTTACTTTGCCGACTGAGTCGGTGGGCTTGTTGATCAGTTCCTGCAGGAGCGCGATGGCCTGCTTGGGACGGTTCGTGTCGGCGTAGAGATTCGCAAGCGCATCTTTCGCGAGCGAGGCGACCTGACGATTGCCGCGGCTAATCACATCGTTGAAGCTGCGCTCCGCGCCCGCATTGTCTCCGAGGCTGGCTGACGTTACGCCGAGGAAATATCGGGCCATGTCGGCCGTGCGGGTGTGCGGATACTTATCCACGATCTGCTGGAATTGCTTGTGCGCTGCTTCTGCGCGTTCCTTGGCAGAGGTGAAGGTTGGAAAGTCAGGTTGCTCCGGAGTTCCCGCGGGGCGCAGGGGAGTATCCATCGTGCGGACCGCATGCGTGAGGTCCAGACTGGCCGTCTGATCCTGCTGGTTGAGGTAATACCAGCCGCCGGCGACGCCGCCGACGACGAGGATGAGAACGACCAAAGCGATGATGATCGTGGTTCGATGTTCAACGGTCCAATCGGCGGTCTTTTCAGCGGCGCCAATGGTGACACGGCTGAATGCATCCTGCTTCAGTTGATGGCGAGTTTCTGCGCGCACAAACTTCCCTTCTGCTTGTAATGATGGCTGGACAAACTATTAGTCTACAGGGCGAAAATGAGGGCGTCAAAAGTACTTACGCGGCGGCGAAGATCTTCTCCCTTGCCCCAACATTAACACTTTTGCGGTGTTGGGAGCGTGCTCAAGTTCAGCGAGCGACACGGATTCGTCTTTCACATCGCTGGAACATTCTGCTACCCTGCTTTCCGTTCTGGAGGGAAACAAACAAAATGCCATCGCGTCAACGATTGTTTCTTGTCATCGTCGTTTTGCTGTCGTTGAATCTTGCGGTTGTTGCCGCCGAAAAGAAATCAAAAGAGACCAAAACTTCAGAGCCAAGCAAGCCTTCGTACGAACTGCCACAGCCTGCCGTTGAGAATCTCGACCTAACGATGTACCAGCGCATTCGCGAGGAGGGATTGCAACACTCGCACATCATGGAATACGCATCGGGGCTGATGGATGGTATCGGTCCGCGGCTGACAGGATCGCCAAATCTGCAGAAGGCGAATGAATGGACGCGCGATCAGCTAACCGCGATGGGATGCAGCAACGCTCACCTGGAAGACTGGGGCGAATTCGGAATCGGGTGGCGGCAATTAAACACGTGGGTGCGCATGTCGGCGCCGGATACTGCGGTGTTCATCGCCCAGGCGCTGCCATGGTCGCCCGCGACGCACGGCGCGGTGAGCGGCAACGCGGTGTGGGTCGATGCGAAGGATGAAAAGGACCTGGAGAAGTACAAGGGAAAGCTGGAAGGCAAAATCGTCTTCTTCGGTCCGATGCGCGACGTGAAGCCGGTCGACAAGCCCTTGTTCAAGCGCGATGACGATTCAGATCTGAAGAAGATCGAAGAATTCCCGGTTCGTGTCGGTGAGCGGCAAGAGTTCTTTCAGGAATTTATTCGGCGTCTGGAGTTTCGCGAGAAGGCAGGGAAGTTTTTTGCGGCCGAGCACGCGGCAGCGATCGTCGTACCGAGCAGAGATGGACGCGACGGCGGCGGCTCTGGCGGCACAATCTTCGATGATGGCGGTTCGGGCATGGGCTGGTTCACGTATCAGAGGCAACATGCCGAGGAGTTGCCGATCGTCGTGATGGCGATCGAGCACTATGGCCGCGTGTATCGGCTGTTGAAGGCAAATGTCCCGGTGACGATTGAAATGGACGTTGAAACCGAATTCACGGGCGATCACCAGCATGGGTTCGACACGATTGCGGAAATTCCGGGAACCGATCCGAAGCTGAAGGACGAAGTGGTGATGGTCGGCGGCCACCTGGATTCATGGGCCTCCGGAACGGGCGCTACCGACAATGGCGCCGGAACAATTGTGGCAATGGAAGTGATGCGCATTCTGAACGCGCTGCACGTGCAGCCGCGGCGAACGATTCGCGTGGGCCTCTGGACGGGTGAAGAGCAGGGCGAGTTCGGTTCGTACGGATACGTGAAGCAGCATTTCGGTTACGTGCCGCTCTCGACCGCTCCTGACCAACTCGAGTTGCCCGATTTCCTTCGCAAACCTGCCGGTCCGGTTGTGGTGAAGCCGGATCAAGAAAAGATTTCCGGCTACTTCAACCTCGATAACGGATCGGGAAAGATTCGTGGCATTTACTTGCAGGAGAATGCGGCGATCGGGCCGATCTTCGAGCAATGGATGCGTCCGCTGGCGGATCTTGGGGTTACGACGATCACGATGCGGAATACGGGCGGGACCGATCATGAAGCGTTCGATTCGGTGGGGATTCCGGGATTCCAGTTCATTCAGGATCCGCTGGATTACGGATCGCGCACGCATCATTCGAATATGGATCTGTACGAGCGGTTGCAGCCGGATGATCTGGCGCAGGCGGCTGTCGTGGAGGCGATCTTTGTGTACAACACCGCGCAACGCGACCAGATGTTGCCGCGGAAACCGGTGCCGCATCCGGAGTTGGATGAACAACGCAACGCGCCCTTGAAGAATGTGATGCCCGGGGCACAAGCCGCGTCAGAGGAGATGAAGAAGCCTGGGTTCTGAGGTCGGGAAAATCCCCACTTCTGGCAAAATCGGCCAGAAGTGGGGCACCCACGAGAAATGCATTTGCTGAAAGAAACATCTTTGGAGTAGCCTCGTCTAACGTCTCGATCCTTATCCTCTGGAGTTCCTCCATGAGTGCCATTCACCTTGTGATTAACAATAATCCACACGATTTGGAGATCGCTCCAGATACCCCGCTGTTATGGGTACTGCGCGACCAACTCAGCCTGACTGGCACGAAGTACGGCTGCGGAATGGGACTTTGCGGCGCTTGCACCGTACACCTCGACGGCGAAGCGGTGCGATCGTGCCAGACGCCGGTATCGTCGGTTGGGGCGAAGAAGATCACTACGATTGAAGGCTTGTCGGCGGACAACACGCATCCGCTGCAGCGGGCATGGATTGCCGAGCAGGTTCCGCAGTGCGGATATTGCCAGCCGGGACAGATCATGTCAGCGGCGGCGCTGCTGGCGAAGACGCCGAGTCCGAGCGATGGGCAGATTGATTCCGCGATGGGCGGGAACTTGTGCCGTTGCGGCATGTATCAGCGGATCCGGCGCGCGATTCATCGCGCCGCGGAAACCGCCGGGAAGGGAGCATAGCCATGGCCATCACGCGTCGCAAGTTCGTGCTGGAGAGCGCGGTTGGGGCGGGAGCCATTCTGATCGGGATTCATTTTGGCGAGCCGCTGTTGCGGTCGCAGGAATCCGACAAAGCGAAGAAGAAGGCTGCTCCTAATCCATTTGATGCGTACGTGCACGTGAAACCGGACGGCAAAGTGTCGCTGATCGTGGCGAAGTCGGAGATGGGGCAGGGAATCAAGACGGGGCTCGCGATGATTCTCGCGGAAGAGGCGGACCTCGATTTCAATTCCGTCTCGGTCGAGCAGGCAGAAACGCGACCGGATATTTATACGCACATGGGAACGGGAGGAAGCGGCAGTACGATGGAGAACTTCATGCCGCTGCGTCGAGCCGGGGCAACTGTCCGCGAGTTGATGGTTACCGCGGCGGCGGCGAAGTGGAAGGTGCCTAAGAGTGAATGCGAGGTGAAGAAGGGAGTCGTGCGGCACGGGAATTCATCTCGTCAGGCTAGTTATGGAGAATTGGTCGAGGCCGCATCGAAGCTGCCGCTGCCTGATCAGGAGAAAGTGGAACTCAAGGACGAGGCTTATTTCGCACTGATCGGGCATGCGACGCCGCGTGTGGATATTCCTGCAAAGGTGAATGGAAGCGCGCAGTTCGGTATCGACGTTCGCGTTCCGGACATGCTGTTCGCGATGGTGGCACGGTGTCCAACATTCGGCGGGAAGGCCGCGAAGTTCGATGCGAGCAAGGCGAAAGCGGTGGCCGGAGTGCGGGACGTGTTCGAGATTCCATCTCTCGGACGGGGTGTGTTCACTGCTGGTGGCGTTGTGGTGGTTGCCGATTCGACGTGGGCCGCGATGAAGGGTCGGGAAGCGCTCGACATCACGTGGGATCGTGGCGGTGCGGCTTCGGAGTCAAGCGAAGGAATGCGCGAGGCGCTGCGCCAAGCTGCGCAGAAACCGGGAAAGCGCGTGCGTAACGATGGGAATGTCGATGCCGTGTTTTCAAATGGTGCGAAGAAAGTGGATGCGTTATACGAATTGCCGCTCCTAGCCCACGCGACGATGGAGCCGATGAACATTACGGTGCACGTGCGTGGAAGAGAGGCGGAAGTGTGGGCACCGACACAGTCTCCGGACTGGGTGCAGGGAACCATGGCGGAGGTGCTTGGGTTGAAGCCGCCGCAGGTGATTGTTCACACGACTTACCTCGGCGGAGGGTTTGGGCGGCGCTACATGGCGGATTTTCCGGGTGAGGCCGCGCAGATCGGGAAGATAGTTGGCAAACCAGTGCAGTTGGTGTGGTCGCGGGAAGACGATATGACGCACGATTTTTATCGTCCGGCGACGTGCCATCGATTCGTCGGCGCTGTCGATGCAGAGGGGCGTCCGGTGGCATGGTCTCATACGCTCGCGTCGACTTCGATTCGAGGATTTTGGGATCCGACGGCGCCCGCGGAAGAGCAGGAAATCGGCGGAGCGGCGCAGATGCCTTATGCGATTCCGAATGTCCGGCTGGAGTTCAATGATGTGTCGAGCGCGGTGCCGCGCGCGTGGTGGCGTTCGGTGGAGAATTCGTTCAACGGCTTTGTGGTCGAGAGTTTTATCGATGAGCTTGCGGTTGCGGCGGGGAAAGATCCATTTGAATTCCGGCGCGGATTGCTGGTGAAGCCGGTGAATTGGAAACCGAAGAATGAGGACGATGTAGATCCGGCGCGGCTGCGTGGAGTTCTGGAGTTGGCGGCGAAAAAGGCTGGATGGGGAAAGCCGCTGCCGAAAGGATGCGGACGCGGTATCGCGGCCTTCTGCTCGTTCGGAAGTTATTTTGCCGAAGTGGCCGAGGTCACTGTTAAGAGCGGCAATTTCAAAATCGATCGCATGGTTGCGGCGGTTGATTGCGGACAAATGGTGAATCCGGAGTCGGTCCGGTCGCAGACGGAAGGCGCGATTATCTACGGACTGAGCGCTGCCTTGAAGAATGAAATCACGCTCAAGAATGGCGCGATTGAACAGACCAATTTTGATGGATACGATCCGATTCGGATCGACGAGGCTCCTCCGATCGAAGTTTATTTGACCGAGAGCAAGGAAGATTGCGGCGGGATGGGGGAGCCGGCATTACCGCCAGCGGCTCCAGCGGTGGCGAACGCAATTTTTGCTGCGTGCGGGCAGCGATTGCGGAAGCTGCCCTTCCAGCTGAAATCAGCCTGACCTCTCGCAGCAGGTTGCATCAAAACAGAAACGCCGCCGATTTGCCGGCGGCGTGAACTGAAAAATATTAAGGCTATCGAGTTTCTTCGAGCACTCCTTGCTCGAGCTTTTCCTGGCACTCGATGCAGTGGCGCGTCCACGGCACGGCCTCGAGGCGCTTCGCGTTGATTTCTTTTCCGCAACTGATGCACTCGCCAAAACTACCTTCGCGGATGCGAGAAAGCGCGCCGTCCACCATCATCAGCAGTTGCCGTTCGTTGTTGCTTTGGCTGAAAAGGAATTCTTTGTTGTACGAACTGGCGGCGCGGTCGGCGATATCCTGAGCGGTGTCTTCGTCGGCGGAGCGCCCGTCGGCCTGATTGCGATTTACCGTGCGGCGCAATTCCTGCTGCCGCGTTTCTAGACGTTTTTTGAAAGCTTCCAGCTTCTTCTTATCCATAGGTCACATCAAACCCAAACGGCCTATCAAAGTTTTAGGACGCCCCATTAGTGAGGCGTCCGTGGTCTTGAGGCCAAACGGAAATAATAAGCGCGAGAATTAAGATGCGTCAACCCACTGAAGGGCTGCAAAAAGCGTTTGGGGCAAACGTGATCCGAATCACTCCGCAGTTTTTGTTGTGCGATTGACGAACGGGAGATACTTCTGCCTCATCTTGGCAGCGCATCTTTCATACTGGCAAGCGCGTAAGCCATCACGGCCATTGCGGCGCCATTCTCGCGCAGTTCGCGCGGATCAATTTTATCAAGCGTGTCGGCGGCGCTGTGGTGGTAGTTGAAGTATGTGCGGCCATCCTGCAGCAGTCCGAGCGCCGGGACGCCGGCATCGGACATGGCGGCGATGTCGGCTCCGGGCGGATAGCTGCTCGGTTGCAGCACGTTGGCACCGAAGCTCTGCAGAACGGACGCGATAGGCCGGAGGAGATCGGTGGCGGCGTTGTTCATACGGATGTCGAATCCGAGGGGATGCGCCGCACCGGAGTCGCTTTCGATTGCGGCGACATGCCGGGGAAAATCCATCAGGTGATCTTTGGAGTAGGCTTGACTTCCGGCGCCTCCATTTTCTTCGTCCATCCAGGCGATGACGCGCAGAGTGCGCCTGGGGCGCAGATGTAGTTTGTGCAACACTTCCGCGGCCTCCATCGCGACCGCAATGCCGGCGCCGTCGTCTATGGCACCGGTGCCGAGATCCCAGGAATCGAGGTGCCCGGAGACAACGACAATCTGTTCGGGATGCTCGCTGCCTTTGAGGTCGGCGATGACGTTGTAGCTGGGAGCGTCGGGGAGTTTCTGGGGAGTGACAGTGAGGTGCATGCGCACCCGTCCTTGGGCGGAGAGGTGTGCGATCAGGTCAGCGTCTTCGGCGGTGACGGCGCCAGCTGGAATTCCGGCAGGAGCGCTGTATCCCGTATGCGGAAGACGGTAGTCGGCTCCGCCGACGGAACGGACCAAAGCTGCGACGGCTCCGAGTTCCGCGGCGGCTTGAGGTCCGGCGGAGCGATAGCGAACCGCCTCACCGTAGGCTTGGAATGACAGGCCAGCCGCAGCTTTTTGTTTGTCGAAGATCTCATTGAACAGGACAATCTTTCCTGAGATTTTTTCCCGGCCCAGGGATTTCAGTTCGTCGAAATTGTTGACGACTACTGTGTCAGCTTCGATTCCATCAGGCGGGGTTGCTGTGCTTCCCCCGAGTGCGGTGAGGACAATTTTCTGTGAGATTCCGGGAGCTTGCCCTGGGTACGAGACCAATGATGCGGTCTCGACCCCGCGAACCCAGTGCGGGACTTTCACTGGTTCGAGCTGAACATCGAGGCCGAGCTTTCGCAATTCTTCGGCAACATAATCGACCGCGGCCTGAGCTTGCGCCGATCCGCTGGGACGCGGCCCGATGTTTTCGGTCAAATGCTGGACTTGTTGATACGCATAGTCATCGGACAAGGCGGCGGCCTTGATCTGGTTGAGTTCTCTTAAAAGCTCCGGAGGAAAGTTATCGAGCTGCGCCTGGGCCATCTGCGGGAAATTCGGAAATGGTAATGCCGGTTTGGTTTGGCTCTGTTGGGCTCGGCTTGCGGGTAGCATTATGCACAAAACGGAGATTGGGAGGACGTGACGAAACGAGACGATTGGCATGGTCCGCAGCAGTGTATCCGAGAGTGCGGAGAATTTGAATCTCGCAACCTGCACTGCATTGTCGGGCGATAAAAAATGGCCCCATCTCTGGGGCCACGTTTCAAGAGGCTACGAATGGGTGGGCAATGTCAGGAAAGGCGATGCAAGAAGCGATACGGGAAGTGACGCGGAGAATCGAGAGTGAAGGTCATGTTGCTAGAGTGTGCGGCCTCTTTCTTGTCCTTGAAGAAAGCACTTGCCGCGCCAAAGCCGGGAAAGTACGTGATTGCAATCACGTCTCCTCGCAAGCAAAAGGATGCGAAGGACTTAGACTAAGCCTTGTGGCGACAATAGATATTCGTGTGCCAAACCGCGCAGTACGGGAAGTGCAGAACAATGCATATTCAATGCACGATGCTGCCGAGGATAAGAAAGCCCATGGCGTATGGCCATGGGCTTGAGGAAATCTGGATTACCTAGCTATTACCAGTCACGGTGCGGAGTTTGCCAGGCAAGAAATGATACGGAGGCCAAGGTCCGCTGATGGCGACTTCGCAATTCTTAAGCTGCTTAGCGGCCGTGTTATAGCGGTTCTGGTATTTTTCCACACTCTTGGAGTCAATCAGGTGGGCAATATCGATCAGCATGCCCTCAGGAGCTACCTTCTTGCAGCTGACTTCTTCTTCCAGGGGATTAAAGAGCTTGTGAACCTGCACGGACAAGGCGCGAGCCTTGGTCTGGCGCTCACGCTCGCGGGAGGCCTTTACACGGAGTTTTGAGAGATAGTCCCCGCCGACCGTATCGGGCAGTTCCACATCGATCATGGCTTCGCGGAGGGAACCATCGCGGACGACCAACTTGATGTGCATTTCCGACTTGCCACGGAGCCTGGCAACACTCTGGCCAAAGGCGCGCCGGTTGACACGTACGGCCTGACGAAGGGCGTCGTCGTTCTCGAATATGGTGCCGAACTTGAAGGGCAAAACGGTGGAGTTGCGGAAGCAGTTGCTGACCACTCTGGCGTGCTCGATCGCGGCTTTTTGGTCAAGTTCGCCGGCTGTGTGGTCGTATTCGCTGACGATCACGGCGAATTCACCACTGGGATAGCTGAGAACTGCAGCTCCGTTGACGCCCTGAACACCTTCTAGCAGGAAAGGGCGACGAGTGCGGGTTCCGTTGGGAAGGGTTTGATGCTCGGTAAGACAGTACGCGTACCACGCCATGTTGAACTCTCCGAACCGGGATGGAGACGGACCAAGCCGTCTCTGACGTCGAGTTTTTTCTTGCCAATAGCTTGAACAGCGAGTTGGAAGTAAGAACGGGCGGTACTGGGCTAAACCCGGAAGCCTATTACAATCACGCTTCCTGATTGCATCTTACTTTGGGCACCATGGAAAATGCAACTTTTTCTTGATGGTGAGCATCGCGGGTGCCTTATTTGGCGGCAGCAGAGTGATTTGCCCGCTCCTGCTGGGCCAGCAAAACAACTCTCAGCATGTCGTCCCAAGGGGCGGGTTTTCCGGTCCAAATCTCGAACTGGCGGGCCGCCTGGTGAACGAACATCTCAATGCCAGGAATGATCTGGGCACCCCGCTCCTTGGCCAGTTTCATGAGCCGGGTTTCAGCTGGATCGTAAATCATGTCAAAGACATAGCGGGCATTGATCTCTTTATCCCGAAGAGGCGTTTCCTTGCTGTTTCCCATGCCGACCGGGGTAGCGTTAATGATGACATCGAAGGCCATCCTTTTCAGGTCCGGGCGCTTCATGATGCGGGCGCGGGCCTGATGAGCCAGCTTCTTGGCGTGGGCGGCGGTGCGGTTCAAGATGTAGACTTCCGCGCCGCGCTCCTTTAATCCGAACACCGCAGCACGGGCTGCACCACCGGCCCCAATCACCAGAATCCGTGCTCCCTCGATCGTGTTCAGCCGGCGCTCCAGCGGGCGGACAATCCCAGCCGTGTCGGTGTTGAATCCATAGAGCTTGCCGTCCTGAGCGCGAACCACTGTGTTGCAGGCGCCAACCTTGGTCGTATGAGAATCGGTGTTATCGAGGAATGGGACAATGGCTTCCTTGTACGGCATGGTCACGCTGATGCCGTGGATCGGAATTTCTTTGACGCAGGTCAGCAGGTCTTTCAACGTCTTAGCGTGCAAGGCAAGATAGACGGCATTGACGTTTTCACGGCGGAAGGCGGCGTTCATGATCGCCGGCGAAAGCGAATGCGCAATGGGATCGCCGACGACTCCGTAGACTCGCGTCGCGACATCCACCTGCTCGATGCGATAAACATTGCGCAATTCCTGTGCGGTGACCTGGCCGGGGGCAGTTGCCTCTGCGGCGCTGGCGGCGGCGAAAGTGAAAGCGCTTCCGGCGCGGACTCCAAGAACGCGGCTGATGATTCCTTGCTCGCCCATGCACATGCTGATCAGCGAATGCCGATCGCCTTCGCGAGTCAGGAACTTGATCATGGTGACATTGTCAGAGAGAGTCGTCGCGGTGCTGACCACCTTGTAGTAGTCCGCGGGAAACTCGATCATCTTTTCAAGTGTTTCGTCGAGCTTTTTGGTGGCGCGGAAATCGTGAAAGGAGAGGATCAGCGCGGCTCGAGAGCGCAGCTTTTGCAGTTGGGCGGGCTTGCACTTGCTCACGGTCTGCAATTCGACATCGAGCAGCTGACATCCGGCGGCAGCGGCCTTTCCCAAGATATCGAGCTGGGAGGCGATGGAGCCTCGGAACTTGCCGCCGTTAACCGCGCGGCGGCAGGTGGCGATGACGACGGTCCCGGGGTGGGATTCGATGAAGCGCTTGATCCGAGGAAGGGCGAGGCCAGGCTTGGAAAGATAGTCTAACCTAAACTCCATAAAGGAGTTATCACGAACGAGGGCTTCGGCCTTTTCGACCATGGCGTTGGCATCGGAGCCGATTACGGCAACGCAGAGCCGGGGCAATCGGAGGGGCAACATCCTTTGCGTGAAAGGGGAGACGGAATTCATCGTTCGTTATTACTGCACCAGTTCCGAGCACAGCCTGATGAACGGCGAATTATTACAGGGCCTTAATTGGTTATGCAACATGCGATTAAGGAACCGGGCAAAAAATCTCCCGAATCCGAGGGTGCCCAACACCCTCGTAACCTTGACCCTCCCTTACTCAGTTGTTACCTTCCGGCTGAAAGCCTTGTATTTCAAGGATATGACTAGGGAGAAGACGCTCGGCGGCCTTTCCCGGAGGTAACATGAAGAAAATAGGACTGTTAGTGTTGTTGCTGGCGGCGGCAGCTTGGGCGCAGGGCGGTTCCGACAATGTTGCGCCGGAAGCACCGCAAGGGACGGTACCGACGACGGAGAGCTTCCCGACCGAGCGCGTCCAGACGCCTACGTATTCCGATCTTTATTGCGCGGGATTCATCAGCAAGCAGAGTCTGCCGGACGCCAATTTCGTTGCTGGCGGCCTGGAGACGCCATCGACAACAAAGTTCGGACGCGGCGAAATTATTTATCTGATGGGCAAAGGATATACCGCCGGCGCCGAATACGAGATCATCCGCGCGCTGCGCGATGTGAACGAATATGAAATGTATCCGGGGCAGGCAAAACTGCTCAAGGAAACGGGCCAGCCTTACGAAGAAGTGGGCCGTGTCAAGATCATCGATACGCGCAGCAAGACCGCGATTGGGCAAATCGAGTATACGTGCGATGCCGTGAATCCCGGCGACACGGCGATTCCGTTCGCCGAGAAACAGCTGGTGAACTTTCACAATCCGATCCGCTTTGACCGCTTCCTTCCTTCCAGCAGCAAGGCCTCGGGACGAATTGTGATGGCGAAGGATTTTGATTCAGCGCTCGGCACCGGGCAGAAGGTTTACATCAACGTTGGATCAAACCAGGGAGTAAAGATCGGCGACTTTTTCCGCGCAGTCCGATCATACGAGGCTGATTTGAAAGATCCGGTCGATTCTCTGTCGTTCGATGCTTCGATGTCGGAAGACACGCAGAAGAAGTCACCATCGTTCGATCCTGGGATGTTCGAGAAGGGGAACGGTCCGGTGATTCACGTACGGGACCTGCCACGCCGCGCTGTGGGCGAGATCGTCATCATCGGCGTGACCAACACGACTGCGACCGGCATGATCGTCTTCGCTTTAGAAGATGTGCATGCGGGAGACGGCGTGGAGCTCGATCAGAACAACTAGTTTGAGCTAAATCGGAACGGCTATCAACCGGGGACGGGAAACCGTCCCCGGTTTGGCTTAGATAGGTTTTTTCTCGCCAAAGACTTCGGCGGTGAATGCTTCTATCTTGGCTCCTTTCTGCCATGCATCGGGCGGCAGTCCGGCTTTCCTGCACGTCTGTTGTAGAAAGGTGATGCGGTCCCAGTGATGCTCCACTGCGACTTGCGGCAGGAGCAAGCCTCGAAAACCTCCCATTCCAATGAGTAATCCGTGGCGTCCGACCTCGATTAATTCCGGTTCAATCGGCTGCGGAGGCGAGAGGATGCTGAGCTCAATTTCCAGATTGCCTGCTTCGTTGATCGTCACGGGGTAGAAACGAGTGTCTTCAAACGCGGCAGCCTGCGCGACCTCTGCCACAGTCCGGTAGAGAGAATGTGCGGGAAAGAGGTACCCCACACATCCCCTTAATTCGCCATTCAGATACAAAGAGGCGAATGCGCCGCGCCGCTCCGCGAGATGAGGGGTCGGAGGCTCGAACGAGATCTCTCGCTGCTCAAGGTTCGAGAGGATCGAATCGTGAGCCAGGCTCAGCAGCAGGTCTCGTTCTGCCTGCGAAAACTCCCTGCTGGCGTACTTTCCTGACTCGAGATCAGCGGGACTAGGTCGAAGCAGCGACATCTCCGTCGGCTTGACGAGGCGGCACAGGAGCTGGCTTTCTGCGGCGGCTCAGGATAAAGGCGCGGCGCCGGCGCTTTACAACGCGCCGGTCAATCTTCGACCAAAAGGCGACAAAGTAGTCGATTGCCGACACCAGAGACACAAACACAGTGAACCAGATCGCGATATACGCAATCCAGTGGATCGGGAACACAAAGCTGCCAAGCAGCCATTCTTTCCAGCGATAGTCAAGAATGACCGCCACCACAGAGACGATCTGAACGACCATCTTCAGCTTGCCGAGTTGGCTGGCTTCGATGGTGAATCCCTCCGACGCTGCAATGGAGCGCAGACCGCTGACAAGGAACTCACGCCCGATCACGACTACGGCAATCCACGCGGGAACAAGGCTGGGATTCAGCTGGACGAGCGTGACAAATGCAGCCGCAATGAGCAGCTTGTCGGCGATAGGGTCTAGCAGGATGCCGATAGTGGTGATCTGCTCCCGTTTGCGAGCGAGGTATCCGTCGATGCCGTCCGTCATGGCGGCAATGATGAACACGGCCGAAGCGAGGAGCTCTTTTTCTCCGTGCACGCTGCTAAAGTGACTGCTCAAAAGAATCCACATCAGCAGAGGAATGCTGAAGATGCGGGTGAGCGTGATGGAGTTCGGTAGGTTCACACTACGGGAGATTCCGGAGGCCAGCCGGAAACCAGTCTGATTATCCTCCACGTGGAAAGGGAACGCAATGCACGATAAGCCTTAGCGGAAGATTTTTGAGAGTAGCTGGAGTTTGCTGGCAGGCGGCACAGAGGATTGTGCCGCCCACGCGAGAGTTCAGCATTACTTCTTAGCGGGAGCCATTTTGTCGCTCTTCGGCTGCTTAGCAATGATCATGTCCTTGATCTTGTCGTACGTAGCCTGAGGAACGATTTTCTTGTGAACCAGATCGAGCTTGGTGCGGTAAGGACGTCCGTCGATGATCTTTTGCGAGTAGGCGTCGCCGATTCCGGGAAGCTCTTTCAACTGATCCTTGGTCGCTGTGTTGATGTCAAGCTTCTCCGCTGTTTTCGCGGCAGCGGTAGTACCCGACGCGGCGGATTGCGTTTGAGCGGCCGCAAAGCCGCTGAACAGCGACAAGGCAAAGACCAGGACTGCGATCTGTGCCAGCAGTTTTCTTTCAATGGGTTTCATAGTTCTCCTTCCACACTAAGCGTAAATGCCTCGCTGCCGGATGGTGTACGCCACACGATCGATCGCCAGCATGTAAGCGGCGATCCGATTGTTCACGTGGTGTGTGTCGGCGTAGCGGACGACATCGTCAAACGAAGACTTCATGATGGATTCCAATTGGTCATTCACGACGGACTCTTTCCAGAAATACCCCTGGCGATCCTGGACCCATTCGAAGTAAGAGGTTGTGACACCGCCGGCATTGGCGAGAATGTCGGGAATGACGAAGACGCCTTTATCGGTGAGCACGTCATCGGCAGCGGATGTTGTGGGACCGTTCGCGCCTTCGGCCAGAATACGGCACTTGACGCGATCTACGTTGCGGCTGGTGATGACATTTTCGGTCGCGGCCGGAATCAGAATTTCGCAGGCTTCGGTAAGCAGTTCGGCGTCGTCGCATTTTTCCGCGCCGGGGAAACCGTGGACGGTTCCATTCTTCTGGCGGAACTCGACCAAAGCCTTGATGTCGATGCCGTTCTTGTTATGCAATCCGCCACCGACTTCGGCGATGCCCACGACCTTGTATCCGGCTTCGTGCATAAGCTGCGCGGCGTTGGAACCGACGTTGCCGAAGCCTTGCACGATGATGCGAGCGCGCTCGCGATCGATGCCGAGTTTCTTGCAAGCTTCGTCGCAGACAATCATCACGCCGCGTCCGGTTGCCTCGCGGCGTCCGCG
>Ga0335081_10006510_pt1 | contig 18618 bp, 12 predicted proteins | sample Lox_Sample_35_FD_206713 | JGI IMG/M metagenome (GOLD analysis project Ga0335081, IMG submission 206713) | Soil microbial communities from Loxahatchee National Wildlife Refuge, Florida, United States - Lox_Sample_3.5 | ecosystem: Environmental > Terrestrial > Soil > Wetlands | place: USA...
GCCAGCAGCTTAGCGCCGGCACGCGCGCGCACGACGCACCCTCCGCCACGCGTCCTGACCGGAAGGCCATGAGCGTGGACGCCAGAACCACAAAGCTTAAAACCACCGCCAGCCTGGATGCTCTGTTTTTCACCGGACCCCTCCAGCCGCCGAGCGGCTGCGTTGAAAGCCGAAACTTCATGCTAGTCGGTTTTCGGGTGGGGCTCAAGGGCTGCTTGCGCCGCGCGGTGTAAACCTGCCGGCATTCTCAAGCTTCAAAAGGCCTCGGCCCGCTTGACTCCGCGGCTGACGAACTGTACAGTTTACTGAGTTGAACTGATGAATTGACAGGAGACGCTCATGCCGCTTCGAAAGAAAGCCGGCTCGTTGGCGATCGTGGTGTCCGCCCTTAGAGCCCGCAGCCAATTCGGACGTATCCTGGATCGGGTCGAACGGGAGCGCCGTTCCTTTGTCGTTGAAAAACGCGGCTCACCGAAGGCAATAATCCTCAGCGTGGCGGACTACGTCCGCCTGGCAGCCCCCGAGCCCGAGATTCTGCGCGTCCTGGGCGAGGAATCCAGGCGCCATGGCACGGACCGCCTGACGGCCCGGCAGATCGATGCTTTAATTCGAAAGACCCGCCGGGAGAAACGGGCGAAGCATGCTGGCGCTGAAGCTGGTTCTTGACACCAACGTGGTGGTGTCGGCGGTGCTGAAACCCGAGGGTCTGGAACGCGTGGCGCTTGTGTTCGCACTGTCCCATCCGGCACGTCTCTACGTGTCACCCGCAATCGTGGAGGAATACATCGCGGTTCTCAGCCGGCCCCAGCTCAAAATCTCCGCCTTGCGCGCCGCCGAAATTCTCGACCTTATGACGAGCCGCGCCGTGATCACGACGCCGTCGCGCCGGCTTGAGGTGACCCTCGACCCCGACGACAACGTCTTTCTGGAGTGTGCGGAGGAGGGCCGCGCGGATTACCTGGTGACAGGAAACAAGCGCCACTTTCCCCGATTCTGGAAATCCACCAAGATTATTAATGCACGAGAACTGCTGGAGCTGATTGCTCCTCACTTGACACCTTGAAAGCCTCACGCGTAATTTCGCTGAGCCTGCGGAGTTGCAACGTTGATCTTGCCCGGAAAAATCGCGCCCCTATCCCTCCTCGCGGTTGTCGCGCTCTTGATGCCAACACTACAACCTGCCCGTCAATCCGCGGCGCCCCAACCACATCCTGCGTTCGCACAGACCCCGCCTGGCAACACGGGGGCTAACGCCGGCGCGGGTTCCGGCGTTCCATTCGGCTTCAGCCCTGCGACCTTCCGCAACGAGCATCGCTGGGAGCAGCGCTACCTAAAATTGCCGAAGCCCGCCCAGTGCGCCCGCTACCTGCGCCGCCTCACCTCCGAGCCCCACGTGGCCGGGACGCCCGGAGACCACCGCGTAAGCCAATTCATTGCCGGCGAGTTCCGCCGCGATGGACTCGAGACGGAGATCGTCGAGTACAAAGTGCTCCTCTCCTATCCGAAAAAGATCGGCGTAGAAGTCACGGCGCCCGCGCGCGTCACGCTGGCGAATCCCGAACCGCCCATTCGCGGCGACAGGGCCAGCGCGGTCCGCGATCCGCTGGCGCACGTCCCGTGGAACGGCTACTCGCCCTCGGCGGACCTCACGGGGCCGGTGATTTACGCGAACTACGGCACCGCGGAGGACTATGAGACGCTCGCCGGGCTCGGCGTCAGCGTGCGAGGCCGCGTGGTGTTGGTGCGCTATTTTCACGGCTACCGCGGCGGCAAAAGCCTGGAAGCGGAGAAGCGCGGCGCCGCCGGAGTGCTGGTGTATTCCGATCCGGCCGACGACGGCGCCCGGCAAGGCGCCGTGTACCCGGAGGGCCCGTGGGGGCCGCTCGCCCACGTCCAGCGCGGCGCGGTAGTGTACGACTTCCTCGTGCCCGGCGATCCCCTCACGCCCGGCTGGGCTTCCACCCCCGGCGCGCGGCGCATCCCCGAGGCCGAGTCCAGAATCCTGCCGAAAATTCCCATGGCTCCGCTTTCAGCGCTGGACGCTCGCGAGATCCTGAGCCGCCTGGCCGGGCCTCCGGCTCCCGCCCAGTGGCAAGGCGGGTTGGCCCTCCCGTATCACATCGGCGACGGCGCCGCCGAGGTTCACCTGGACCTCGAGATGGAAAACCGGGTGACTCCCATCTGGGACGTGATCGGGAAGATCCCGGGCAGCACGGAGCCGGACAAGCAGGTGATTCTCTCCAACCACCACGACGCCTGGGTGTACGGCGCCGTGGACCCGGCGAGTGGGACGGCGGCCATGCTCGAGACGGCGCGCGCGTTCGGCAGGCTCGTACGCGGGGGATTCCGGCCGCGGCGCACGCTGGTGTTCGGGAGCTGGGACGCCGAGGAATACACCCTGACGGGCTCCACCGAGTGGGGCGAGCAGTTCGAACCCGAGCTGACTAAGAACGGCGTGGTGTGCCTGAATGTGGATTCGGCCACCAGCGGGCGCGTGCTCTCCATGAGTCTCGTGCCCGCGCTCGTGCGCGCGGCGTCGGAAGCGGCCGCGGCCGTTCGCGATCCCGCCACCGGCCAGACGCTCTACGAGCGCTGGGCGAACGAGCGGGAAGCGCTCAATATCCGAAGTTACTCCGTGCCCGGAGCGGGCGGAGGCGGACTGCCGTACGGCATTCTGGGCGGCGGGTCGGACTTCATGGTGTTTCTCCAGCACGACGGCGTGCCTTCGGCCGACATGGCCTTCGACGGGCCCTACGGCGTATACCACTCGCTTTACGACGACTTCGACTGGATGAAGAAGTTCGGCGACCCGGGCTTCCGGTATCACGCCGCCATGAGCCGCCTTTGGGGGTTGCTGGCGCTGCGCTTTGCGGACGCCGATTTCGTGCCTCTCGACTACCCGGCCTACGCTACGGAAATTGCCGCCTACTTGAAGGGCCTGCGCGCCATCGCGCCGCCGGAGTTCACGGGGGACGAGATCGCGCCGCTCCTCCAACGCTGTCAACGCTGGCACGATGCCGCCGCGGCCCTCAGCGCCCGCATCGAGGCACGTCGAACAATTCAAGAAAATGCAGGAGAGAATGCGTCGAGGCTAGCCGACGCGGCGCTCAACAACGGATTGATGTCGGAGGAGCGGGCGCTGCTCAATCCGGAAGGGATTCCGGGCCGCCCCTGGTTTCGCCACCTGATTTATGCGCCGCTCCCGAGCTACGACGCCGAAACGCTTCCCGGAATACGTGAGGCGCTCGTCGAGCACAACCTCAAGCGCGCCCGCCAACAGGCCGCGAAGCTGGGTGAGGCGCTCGACCGTGCCACCGAGGCTTGCCGGGTGAACTGACACCCCCCCGCCCGGCGAGGTGCGGCCCTAATGCGGTTCGGCCACCTCGCGGGCCGGGTGCTTCTCGGCGTACAACTGCGCGTCCACCTCGGCGATGTCCTTCTCCGCCGACTGGCCCGGCTGATGGACGTAGAGGCCGAGGCTGAGCGAGATGCCCAGCTCGCGCCGCCGGTCCCACTCTGCGATCTTCTCGCGAACCCTGGCCAGCACCGCCCGGCCACCCGCTTCGTCGGTTTCCGAGAGCACCAGCAAGAACTCGTCGCCGCCGTAGCGCACCACGTAATCCGAGCCGCGCACGCACGATTTCAGGATGTTGGCCGTCTCGGCCAGGACTTCGTCGCCCACCAGATGCCCGTAGCGGTCGTTCACTTCCTTGAAGTGGTCGAGATCGCACATGGCGAGGGTCAGCGGGCGCCGGTTGCGTTCGGCGCGCGCAATTTCGCCCTGCACCAGGCCGTGCAGAAAGCGGCGGTTGAAGACGTGGGTGACCGCATCGATCATGCCCGCCGAGCGTTCGGACTCCGCCGTCATTCTGGCGTCTAAAGCCACCAGAGTCAGCTTGCGAATCTCAAGCTCGCGGCGGACGAAATAGAGCACGGCGAGCACCACCAGACTTAGGGTGACGAACAGGACCGAGGGGGGCACTTGGAATCGCAGCGCATCCTGCCTCCAGAACTGCGGGTGGAGCAGCAGGCTGGCAGCGCCGGCCAGCAGAAACGCCGCGGCCAGCCCGCTCACCCAGCCGGACAACCGGGTGCGTGATTCGAGCCGCAGCAGCTCCGCCTGCAAGCGCCCGTGCCAGCTTCGCAGCCTCTCCTCGTTTTTGGTGTGCTTCATCTCTTCCCTTCAGGGCGCCCGCCGGCCCCAGCTCAGGCCCCGATCTTTTCCGACACCGTCTTGGCCTGCGTGAACAGCAGCAGGTAGTCGGGCCCGCCGGCTTTGGAGTCCGTTCCCGACATATTGAAGCCGCCGAACGGATGCACGCCCACCAGCGCCCCCGTACACTTCCGGTTCAGGTAGAGGTTGCCCACGTGAAACGACTCGGCGCACCGATCGAGCTTCCGGCGGTCGCGGGTGTAGACGGCGCCCGTCAGACCGTACTCCGTATTGTTGGCAATGTCGAGGGCCTCATCGAAGTCTCTCGCCTTGATCACCGCCAGCACCGGGCCGAAGATCTCTTCCTGGGCGATTTTCCCCTCCGGAGGTATATCGGCAATAACGGTGGGCTCGATGAAGTGCCCCGCGCTCGAAGTCACCCCGCCACCCGTTATCAGGCGCCCTTCCCGCTTGCCCGCTTCGATGTATTCCAGAATCGATTTCTGGGCGCTGGCGTTGATCACGGGCCCCATCGTGGTGTCGGGCTCCGCCGGCGGTCCCACCTTGATCCTCTCCACCCGCTCCTTGAGCTTTTCCAGGAAGGAGTCGTAAACCTTCTCCACCACGATGGCGCGCGAGCAAGCCGAGCACTTCTGCCCCTGAAACCCGAAAGCCGCAGCCGTCACGCCGTCCGCCGCGGCCTCGAGGTCGGTTTCGCTATCGACCACTATCGAATCCTTGCCGCCCATTTCCGCCACCACCCGCTTCACCCAGATCTGGCCCGGCTGATGTTTCGCGGCCAGCTCGTTGATGTGCAGTCCGACGTCTTTTGAGCCGGTGAATGCCACGTAACGGGTCCGAGGGTGCGCCACCAGGAAGTCCCCAATGGTCCCTCCCGAGCCGGGCAGAAAGTTCACGACGCCAGGCGGCATCCCGGCCTGCTCGAGCAGCTCGAAGAATTTGTAGGCAATGGCGGGGGAATCGCTGGAAGGCTTCAGCACCACGGTGTTGCCCGCCACGATCGAGGCGGTGGTCATGCCCACCAGAATGGCCATGGGGAAATTCCAGGGCGGAATCACAATCCCGACGCCCAGCGGAATGTAGCGCAGGTAGTTTTTTTCGCCCGGCACGGACGCGAGGGGAGGCGGCTGGTCGAGGCGCAGCATTTCGCGGCTGTAGTATTCGCAAAAATCGATCGACTCCGCCACATCCGCGTCCGCTTCCGCCCACGATTTGCCCACTTCGAACACCATCCAGGCGGCGTAGTAGTACTTGCGCCCGCGCAGCCTGCGGGCGGCCTCGAGCAGCAGTTGAATGCGGTCCTGCGCCGCGGTGCGGCTCCAGCTCCTGAACGCCTGGTCGGCGGCGCGCACCGCGCGCTCCGCCAGGTCGAGGCTTGCCTTGGAAAAGCTGCCCACCACCTGTTCCTTCTGCGCAGGATTATAGGACACCAGCTTGTCCGCCGTCGCAATGCGCTCGCCGCCAATCACCAGGTCGTACCGCAGCCCGAGCTCCTTGCGGACTTCCTCAACGGCCTCTTGCATCTTCCGGAAGTGCCCGGAATTGCTCTTGAAATCGCTTAAGGGCTCGTTCCTGAACTGAGAGAGATTCATCGATCCGGCCTCCGCAGGCCATCATAGCATCTTGCTTTCGCCAACGTCCGGCCCGGCACCGCCGCCGGACGCGTGAGGGTCAGCGGTTGACGGAGTTGCACAGGTTGGTATACCCTCGGCGCTGGTGGGCTGGCAGAAGGCCTCACGTTAGGTGCCGGGTTCGGCGCGGACGGCTGGCGCGCTAACCATTCGCCCGCTCGGCTTCGATTTTACGGGAACTACAACGGCCTGGGCGGGGGAGCCCCGGCTGGTTTCGCATACGTGGGGAGGGATCCGTGCGACACTCCGAAGGTTTGTTTGTCGTCACAGCGTTTACGTACTTACTTTTGGCTGGCTCGCCGATAGATCTCCAGGCCGAACCCGGCGGCACTGTTCCAGTAATTGGGGCTGAAGCCTCAGCCTTTCCATTCGGCTCGTTCAACCCGGATGCTATTCCAACCACCTCCCGTCCTGAAGCCCGTGCGAGCGTTTTCGAATTCGCGAACCCAGCGATTTCCGCCGGTTTGGGCGATCCGTGCGGAGGGCCGGAACCGACGGGCAACCCCGTGGGCAGTACCGCCTCCAAGAAGCGGCTTCCGCCGCCCCTGCCGCTTCAGGTGGGCTGCGGCGCCTCGGCGCGTGCGACTGATTCCAATTTTGACGTTTCGCCGGTGGTTGCGGATCTCACCGGCGCGACGTCTGTCGCGCCGCCGGGAACTGGAGGAATCGACCCGATGGGCCACCCGGTGGGCGACACCGGCGGGAAAAAGCGCCACCCGAGCCCGCTCCTTGCGGATTCCGAAAGCCCTGCCCCGTCAACCCCCGAGCCAGGAGCCTGGGTCCTGCTCGGCACGGGATTGCTCGGGCTCATCGCCGCGCGCCGGCGCCTCGCCGCGGCTGAGCGCCGCCAGGCTCTCTGACCCCGAAGCGTGGAGCGCGAGGCGTGTCGACGCAGTCCGGGCGAAGCGGCCGGCGGGCGCCGTGCTGCGGAGGCCTGCGCCTAAACCCCTGCCAGGCTTTGCCAGTGCGCGCGCTCGCCGCCTGTTTACCGCCGCTTTTCAATCTTGATTCTTCAATCTTCGATCTGCCATCAGACGATGACCGGGCGCTTTTCGATCTTGAATCTTCAAGCTTCGATCCGTAATCAGGCGGGTGGCCGCGCCCGAGCTGACGCTTCCACAATCCGGGTGACGGCGGGTGGCGGGGCGCTACACGCCCGGCCCCTGCTGCATCAAAGGAGGCTGGTGGCGTGATGATAAGGCTCTGGGGTTCGGTGGCGCTGGCGGCTGCGGCGGCCTTGTGTGGGACGGCCCTCGCTCGAGGCCAATCCACAAACACCGGGGACCTGGGCGTCGGCAAATTGCTGGTCTCGTCCCGCGGCCTGGGCGACCCGACTTTTGCGGAGTCGGTCGTGCTGCTGATTCAGTACGACCGGCACGGCACCGTCGGTCTGACGATCAACCGGCCTACTCAAGCGTCTATTTCCCGCGTCCTCAAGGATGTGAACACGGCGAAGCGCGGGGCCGATCCAATCTACATCGGCGGGCCGGTCGAGCTCGATGGTGTGCTGGCGTTGCTCAGATCGCCGAAGAAACCCGATGAGGCCACCTCCGTCGTCGGTGACGTTTATCTGGTTTCGTCCAAACCGTCGCTCGAAAAAGCTCTGGCCGCCAGCTCAGGCACCGGCGACTTGCGGGTCTATGTGGGTTACTGCGGCTGGGACGCCGGCCAACTGGAGAACGAAGTGAGGCTGGGTGGCTGGTGGATTTTCGAGGCTAACGCCAACCTGGTTTTCGATCCCCACCCCGACTCCGTGTGGTCCCGGCTCGTCGCCCGGACCGAGCAACAGATCGCCCAAACCAAGCCGCCGGGCGCCGGTTCGCCGCCAAGGTTCAGGTCCATCATTCCAGGCGGGAGCCGCCTACGAGATGATGCGCCGGCCAACCCCTGGCTGGCGCCTGGGCTCTGACGACGTCAGGGCGCCAAGCCGCTATTAGCAGCGCTCTTTAAGCTTCAACACCTGTTGCGCGCCCGCGCGTCGATTGCCGCTACCGCAAGGCGCGGCGACCTGAAGCGCAGTCTTGTCGCCACCCGCGTCCAACATCCCGTGAAGTTCACGGCGGCGGCTCAAAAGATCAACTTAAGCGCCAATTGCACGTTAACGGGCTCGCCGGAGCCGATCCCCGGCGCGCCGTTGTAAGTGGCCAGGGTGCTGCTGCTGAGGCCGAAGGCGGAGCCGTCACTGGCACCCGCATCAGGCGGGGCCAGGTTCAGGATGTTGAAGATGTTGAAGATCTCAACCCGAAACTGCGCCTTCAACTTTTCGGTAATCGGGATGTTCTTGATCACCGAAAAGTCGAGCGCTTTGAAGGACGGCCCGTAAAACTGGTTGCGTTTGACGTTTCCGAAGGTGCCCGGCGTGTTCACAGAAAAGGCGGCCGGGTTGAAGATCTCGACGCCTCCCACCTGGAGAATCGGTCCCGGCTGGGTAACGCCGCTGAAAGGGCTGCCCACCAGGTCGGCCCGGTCGTTCAACTGGCCGGTGTTGCTGTTGTCAGCGCCCGAGGTGACGGTAAAGGGAAAGCCCGAGTCGTAGGAGAAGAAGGCGCTGAGCTCCCAGCCTCCCGTGAGCCGCGGCATGGAGTGGCCGAGCTGGGGCGCGTCGTAGAGCACATAGCCGCTGACGTTGTGCCGCGTGTCGAAATCGGCGTTGCCCCAATCGGCTTGGAAATTGTTGCTGTCGGCCGGCCAGGCGTTGCGAGCCGCCGACTGGTCGTCTGAAGCGTGGCTGAGCGTGTAGGAGAGCTGGCCGGTGAGGCCCTTCCACGAGGTGTTGCGCAGCGACGCCTGGAACGAGTTGTAGTGGGAGTTTCCCGAACTCGTGAGCTCGGTGATCTGGCCGTAATCGGGGAAAGCGGAATCGTAGGGGCGCGCCGCCTGAATGTCTGCATAGGGGGTGGCGCTCGGTGCGGGCTGGTTCATATCGCGGGTGATCAGGAGCTTTCGGCCCTGGGTGCCAACGTAGCCCACCTGGAGCACCGAGTGAGGGGACAACTGCCGCTGCACGTTCAGACTGAAGTTCTGAACGTAGGGCGTGCGCAGGCCCTGATCCACGGCCCAGATCCCGAACGGAGGCTGGGGCGTGGCGCTGCCGAACAGGTAAACGCCTGACTGCACCGTTACCAAGTCCGGGTTGGAGATGTTGAACACCGGGCTCGGCCCGGCGGGGTTGCGTGACGCGCCGCGTCCCGCCGTGGGACCGCCGCGGTTGTCGATGAAGAGGTTGCCGTTCGGAACGTCGTAGTAGAGGCCCCAGGCGCCCCGGATCACGGTCTTCCCTCCGCGCGTCGGGGTGTAGGCGAAGCCCAGCCGGGGCGCGAAGTTATTCTTGTCAGGAGGATAAAGCGAGTTGATGGGGCTGCCGCTCGTGCCCGGAAAGGCCAGGCCCGGGGTGGGCGTTGAGGTGAAGGTGGGCCAGAAGGTCGAAATCGAGTTCTTGGGGTCGTAGAAGGGCGTGTTGTAATCGTAGCGCACTCCGTAGTTGACGTTCAGGGTCGGCTTCACCTGCCAGTTATCCTGGAAGTATCCGGCAAACGAATTCACGTACCAGTCGCGCACCGGGTTGCCGGTGGCGATACTGCCCAGCCCCGGCCCGATGTATCCGCCCAGAAAATCGGCCAGTGCCTTCTCCGGAGCGCTGAGGGTGGCATCGTTCGCCCACGGACCCGCGCTTCCGTTAAAGGTGAAGCTTCCGCGCGCCTCGCGGAGGTAGTGCACCCAGAGGTCCCCGCGGCGGAACTCGCCGCCGAACTTCAAGGCATGACTGCCGGCGCTGTAGGAAAGGTCGTCCGTGATGTGCCAGGTGGTGTCGGTGCGCCCGAGGTTCGGGGTCAGGCCGACGCCGCCATTACCGAAGCCGGTGATCGAAATGCTCGGGGTGCCGAAGTTCTGCGCCTCCACCCCGGTGTTGAAGCCAAGGGCCGGCGGATTGGCGCCGTGGCTCGCGTCATCGAAGTTCTGCAGGAAGTAGTTGACGCCAATCAGCACCTGATTCACCAGCTTGGGCGTCAAGGTGCTGGTCAGCACGGCCGCCCAGTTCTCCTGGCGGCTGGGAACCGATTGGAAATACTGGCCGAAGACCGAGCCGGCGTAAGCCGTAGCATCACCGGTGCCGATGATGGACCGCAGAAAGAAACGGTTCCGGGGGTTGACGTTGTAGTCGATCCGGCCCACAAAGTTGTTGCTGCGATAGCTGTTGTTGTCGCCGCTCGAGTAGTTTCCGGAACCGAGCGGCGCGCCCGCAATTGCGCTCGGCCAGAGGTTCTGCAGCAAGTCGGTCATCACCGGATTAACGGCCACCCCGTACTTGGAGAGGACGTTGGTTTGAACGTCGTTCACCCAGGCATTGGAAGGCACGGTGGCCAGAATCGCGTTGCCCGAGGTGAAGTGCTGTCCCTCGTAGCTGAGGAAGAAGAAAAGCTTGTCCTTCACGGCCGGTCCCCCGAAGGAAAAGCCGTAGTTGTTGTTCCGAAGCTCGCTCGGAGTTCCCGGTTGGTAGAATGGGGAGGTGGCCGCCAGCGCCTCGTTACGGTTGAAGTAGTAAGCTGTGCCGTGGATCTGATTCGTTCCGGACTTGATGACGACGTTCACCATGGAGCCCGGGTTGCGTCCGTAGTCGGCGCCGCCCACGCTCTGTTGGTTGAACTCCTCGATGGAATCGATGGGCAGCAGCACACCGGCCACGCCGGAAATGCTGCCCTGGTTGATGGCCTCAGCATTGTGAAAAAAGTCGTTGTTGTCAACGCCGTCGAGCTGCCAGTTGTTCTGATTGTCGCGATTGCCGTTCATCGACTCGTGACTGCCGGCGCCGGAGACGAAGCCGGGCGTGAGTACGAGCAACTGCCGATAGTCGCGGCCGTTTAACGGAATTTCCTGCACCGCGCGCTCGCTGACCACGGCGTTGAGCGCGGTCTGCTGGGTTTCAAGCGATGCCGCTACGGCCGAGACCTCCACCGTTTGGGTGGTCTCCGCCACGCTCAGGGTCACGGGAAGGCCGGTTACCCTTCCCACTTGAACTTCCACGCCGGTGATCTTCTGGGTCTGGAAGCCGGAGTGCGTAACGGTGACGGTGTACGTGCCGACCTGGAGGTCCGGAAACACAAACTCTCCGGCACTCGAAGTGGTGAACATACTTGCCGCTCCGGTGCTGTTCAGCACGATCTGCACCTGGGCGCCCGGGATCGCCGCGCCACTGGAGTCAAGAACGCTTCCGGAGATCGTACCGCGGAAGGTCTGGGCATAAGCCATCGTCACCATCAGCAGAGACACTAACGCCGAAACGCAAAATGTCCGTTTGAAGTACATTGGGGCCTCCCTTTAGGTCACTGCTCGCCCTCGGGGGCGCGCCTGCCACCCAACGCAAGCCGGCGAAAACCGGCTCAGGTCATCGTCGTATTCGAAGCGGGCCGCAGCACGATCTGCTTACCTACGGTCAGCCAGAGTGCCGGGTTGAGCTCGCCAAGTCCAATCGAAACGTCTTATGACACCTATCATTATTACTCGCATTATAGAGGCCTTGCATGTTACCTCCAACTCTCTTTTTTTGAAGCTATTTCAGAACCTTCGGTGAACAGAAGCCCGATTTCGTGCCGGACGGCGGGCTGCCGCGGATCTTTCCTCACACATCTGAGCCGGCGACGGTGTCATGCGCTTTTCGCGCGATCCGGTCCGCTTCCAGAATGGGCCGGTCACCGACCTGGTAGAAGCGCCAACTCGACCACGGCCATCCCGAGGGTAGAGTCCGGGTTGAAAATCGAAGATTCAAGACTGAAGCGCTCTGGGCCACCTCGCCGAAAATGTGGTCATTTGAACGCAAAGCGACCCGCGTCTGCTTACAGGCGATATGCTTGTATGAAAGCGAATCGTGTCGGCGAACTGGGCCGCTTCGCTGCCATTTGAAAGCAAATGTCCAAAGATCGTACACTTATGATTTCTGGAAGTTTTTTGTAAGTTATTGAAAACACGTGGAGGCGTGGCCGAGGAGATTTCGTCCGCAAGTTGTTGAAAACCCACGAGTGGATGTTTTTGAGGCGTCGTCCGTAAGTCGTTGGAACTTAGTTCGCCCAGCGTACCGAGGGCACGGCCATAAGTCCTTTAGATTTGACTTGAGTTTGCACGGCCTTACCTGTGGTTTGTCCACAGTTCAGGCCGCCAGAAGCTCGCGAAAAACATGGTTCGATGAGAGCAAATCCTGGGCGAAGAAAGGGGCTGTTGTGTCGTTGTATGAACGCGAATCTTGTAGGGGAAACGCGCTATTCTGCCGTTATTTGAAAGCAAATGTCCAAAAATCGTACACTTTTGGTTTCTGGAAGTTGATGTAGGTTGTCGAAAACTCGCGGAGCCGAAAAGGCGAGTCTATCGTCCGTAACTTGTTGAAAGCTGGTGGGGGGGGGGGGGTGTTCGTGTGATCGGCCGTAGGTTGTTGAAACCTCGTTAGAGGCCCGGCCGCCCTTCGGCGGTGTTCCGAGGGGCTCGCCGTCGTGCGGAGCTGCGCCCCCGGGTGCGCGTCCTCCCATGGCTCGGGGCCAAGGCTGTCCCACTTTCCTTCCCTGCACCACTTCGTTGCTTGGCGACCCCCTGCCGGCTTCTCGCGGCACTATCCACAGCGTTGCCGGTCCCCGCTGCTAGTCCAAGTCGTGCGAGGCTTTGCGAGCAATCAGCTCAAAGCCTTTTGCTTGGGCGTCTTTTGCCAACCCCTGAAGCACTGCCCTGCCCGCCGACGCCTCGCCGGCCTTCACATAGGCTTCACCCAGGGCGAGGCGCGCTTCGAGCGCCCGGTCCATAAAGCCGGCCCTGGCCGCCGCCGTCTGAGTCGCCATCAAGCGTTGCTGCGCTGCTTTGACGCGCCGTACATCGCCCGAGGCCGACTCCACCCCCGCGGCCACCGTTTGTGCCTCCATTAGCACCGTCTGGTTCTGGCCTTGCTGAGCCAGTGACTCCGCGCGATCGGCTGCGCGGCCCGCGTCGGCCAGCTTTCCTTGCGCCACCAACGCACGCGCCAGTACAGCCTCACCCTCCGCCACGTCATCCGATTGCCCTTCGCGGCGAAGCTCATCGAGCGCCGGGGACAACATCAAAGCCACCTGGTCCGGGTGTCCCTCTTCGAGGGTCAGCGCGGCGAGATCGAGCACCGTCTCGGCGGCGGTTCCCTGCTCTCCAAGCTCGTGGCGAATGGCGAGGGCCTCCCCGTACTTCTGGCGGGCTTCCTCCAGCTTGTCTTCCGCGAGGGCGACGTCGCCGAGACCGGCTGAGGCGTAAGCCGTTTGACTTTTGGTCCCGAGCTCGCGGCTGATCTGCGCGGCTTCTTCGTATTTCTGCCGGGCGCCTATAAGGTCGCCCTGGTTTGAGAGCACCAAGCCGATATTAAGAAGCTCCTGCGTGCGGCCGCCTTTGTCACCCAGTTCGTCGAACTTGGCGGCGGAGTCCTGGTACATCCTGGCAGCGGTTGCAAGCTGGCCCTGGTCGTAATAAATGTTGGCGATGTTGTTTAGAGCTCTGGCAACGCCGCTTTCGTCCCCGATTTCCCGAAAGGTGGCGAGTGCCTGGTCGTACATCGCCTTGGCGCCTTCCAGATCGCCCTGTTGCCACCGGAGCAGGGCGAGGTTGTTCAGCGAGATCGCCACCCCCCCTTCGTCGCCCGTCTTCCGGCGGATGGCCAGCGTTTGGGAAAACTTCTGGCGAGCGGCCGCGAGCTGTCCCTGGTCACGCAACACTTCGGCCGTGGCCTCGAGCGCCTCGGCTGCGCCCACGAAATCTTCCTCCGCTGTGAAGGTCCGCTGCGCGGCTGCGAACGTCGCCAGGGCTTGATCCGGCTGGCCGAGCTTCCACTTCGCGGTGCCCAGCGCCAAGCGGCCCTGCGCTGCCGTTAAGCCCTCGCCGAGCGCCTGCGCACGGTCGATGGCCCTCGACGACGACGCCTGTTCGCGTTTGAAATCGGAGATCGATTCCGCCCAATTGGCTTCCATCAAGTCGATCCTGGGGTCCTGACCCGCCGGCGCCGGCAAGGCTCGAAGCGCAGCCAGCGTGGCCAGCAGTTCGTCATTCTTCCCAGCCATGAACTCGGCGGTTGCGAGGGTGATGCCGTAATCGAGATTGTCCGGGAACAGGCCAAAAAGGGTGTGGTACACCGCACCCGCGCGGTCCCATTGATTGAGCACAGCCCGATACCGCCCCTCCACCACCAACTGTTCCTGCCGGCTCAGGTTGTGGGACAGCTCGAACGCCTGCTTGGCCTCCGCCTTGGCCTTCTCGTCGTAACCGAGCGACGAGAGAGCCGAAGCCAGAGCCGAATGCGCCAACGGAAATTCGGGGTCGGCGGCCACCGCAGCCTCCAACTTTTCGCGCGCTCCCATCGCGTCGAACACGCGCAGCCGGGCCAAGCCGTCTGCGTACAGCCTGGCCACCTGCGGATTGGACGGCAAGTCGTTTCGCACACCGGTGGCCTCGGAGCTTGGTGCGTCGCCCACGCCGAGCGCGCCGCGGAGTCGCTCGCCCGCCCTTGAGACCAAGTCGAACAGACGCGCCACGGTCCCCGTTTCGGCGATGGTGGCGAGCGTCTGGCCCTTGCGAGCGTCCTGCAGTCTCAAGTCCAGCCGGATCGGCCCGTCGCCATCGGGACCCAAAGCGGCGAACGACCCGAGGACCACGTAATCGGTTCCCAGATCGTCTCGAATGCGCGATAGCGTCGTGTCCCGCGCCGGGCTGTCGACGTCAAGCAACGGAAAGTCGAGCTTGAGCCTGGCAATGTCCTCTCCTGGGATCGCCCGCAATTGCTCACCGGCGGCGAGCTCCGAGGTCAGCATTTCTGAAAGCGCCGTTGAAAGCCACTCTGAGTCCGGCCGCCGGGTAAGGTTCTTCAGGCCGATCACCGCCACCGAGGGCCGGTGCCCCCATCCCGATCGCGCAAACGAAGGCCCCGAGGGCGAAGCGTCCTCTCCGCCAGCTCGTTGGGAGTGAAGGAGATAGAACACGGAAATCGTCAACATCACGATCACCGCCCCGATCACCGCAAGCTGGCCCACGCTCAGCCCGCTCAAGACCGAGGCCCGGGTGTCAGACTCCTCTTCCACGATGATCGTGGACTTGGTGTGCTCCCGCACAATGAGCTCCGGAAACGCCTCCCAGCGTTCCCGGACCGGGACCACGAACCTGTACCCGCGCCGCGGGACCGTCTCAATGTAGCTTCGTTCGTCGGAGCTCGGGCCCAGGGCCTTACGTAGCGCCGAAATGTTCTGGGTGAGGTTGTTCTCCTCGACCGCCGTATCCGGCCACACTCTCCTCATCAGCTCGTTTTTTTCGAGAATGTGACCCGGGGCCTCAACCAATGCGAGCAAAGTGTCGAAAGCCTTAGGTGTGAGAGGAACGAGTGCTCCACTGCGGAAAAGCGCCCTTTCGCTGGCGTCGATCCGGAATGGACCGAACTCGTAAAAACGCTTGGCGGACTGTAGGTTGGCCGGTTTCATGCAAGATTCATGAATCTTTCAGCGGATTCTAATTACGCCCAACCCACAACCGGTCTACGCTCCAACCGTTCGCCGCAGTTGAGCGCGGCGTTCGGTTCACCTGGATGTGCTGATTCTAGCGGAATCAGCCCCGCCGTGCAACGCCGCGGCGGGCAACTGAGCGCGTGCAGCGCCAGCCAGGTGCCCCGGCCCGTCGGGCCGGAGGGAGGAACGATGACGAGGCGAACTAAAAGAAAGACGACGATCATCACGGAGACAGACCGCCTGCTGATTCTCAACAGACAGAGCGGAGCGGTTGAGGGCTGGTGCGACGATCTTGATGGCCTTTTTGGCATGTTGGAACCCGAGGCGGCGGCCGTGACAGCCTTTCGAATCCAAGCCCCGGGGCGCCTGGCGCAGACCGGAAAGCGGCAGCGTGAGGACTGCCCAAACGAGGCGCCACCGGACGGCCTGGCCGCTGTGCTGAAACCGGCCTGACGGTCCCTCGGCTGTCGCCGCCGGCGCCCTCTTGAAGGTCGCGTGAAGGCGGGCGAAGTCACGCGGCGCTTGGTGATTGGGCTAGCGCAGCGTAGAGCGTGGCAGGTCGGGTTGCGATTCGTTACCTCGAACTCCGGAGAACCGGAAGCGAGACAAGATCACAGTAAGGTCCAACCCGCCGGCCCCCTGGCAGCCGAGCTGCCCATCGGCGGAAGAGAGTTCATTTTCAGAGGAGAAGACAATGTCGATCGGTCAAAGAATTCGCCAGCTTCGAGAGAAGAAAAGCCTCTCCCAGGGAGACATCGAAAGGCAAACGGGAATGCTCCGGGGCTACATTTCGCGAGTGGAGCACGGCCACACCGTCCCCTCCATCGAGACCCTGCAGAGATTTGCCGGTGCCCTCGATGTACCCCTCTATCGGCTGTTCTATACCGCCGAGGACGGACCGCAACCCATAGCAGCCGGAGGCCGGCCAGCCTCGACGCTGGAAGAGCTGGCGCAATCCTCGGGCAGCGAAGGTTCGGAGGCCAGGTTTCTGCTTCAATTGAAGGGCCTGGTGGGCCACATGGTAGACTCCGACCGCGCTTTCCTGCTGGACTGCGCCCGCAAGCTCGCCAGCCGCTGAGAGCGTTTCGGCGCGCTCGGCGCGGGCGCCAGGCCTTGGCTTGCTGGTCCCGTCGGAAGTCGCTGCGCGTCAGCGTCCCCGGAGCCGGGCGAGGCGGCGCGCGGCCTCGTCCAGCGTGGCGTCCGTTTTGGAAAAGCAAAAGCGGACTTGCTGGCTGCCCTTTTGCGGATCGCGGTAGAAGCTGCTTCCCGGTACCACCGCCACGCCCACTTCGCTCACCAGATGGCGGGCGAACTCCACGTCACTGGGATACCCGAACCCCGAAATGTCCGTCATAATGTAGTAGGCCCCCGACGGCTTGAAGCAGCGAAAGCCGGCGCCGCCGAGAGCGTCGAGCATTCGGTCGCGGCGCCGGGCGTACTCTGCCGAAAGGCAGCGGTAGTAATCATCCGGCAGGCGCAATGCGGTGACGCCAGCCTCTTGCAAAGGGGCGGCCGCGCCTACGGTCAGAAAGTCGTGCATCTTGCGCACTGCCCCCGAGACTTCCGGGGCGGCAATCGCGTATCCCACCCGCCAACCCGTCACGCTGTAGGTCTTCGAAAGCGCGTTCAGGGTGATCGTCCGTTCACGCATCCCCGGTAGCGTCGCCATGGATACATGCCGCGCTCCGTCATAGGTCAGGTACTGATAAATCTCGTCCGTCACCACGTAGGCGCCCGACCGAAGCGCCGCCTCCGCGATGGTCTCGAGTTCCTCTCGTGAGAACACTTTGCCCGTAGGATTGTTCGGTGTGTTCAAAATGATGGCCCGGGTACGCTCGCTCACCGCGGCGCGAAACTCGCCGGCGTCGAAGCTCCAATCGGGCGGTGTCAGGCTGACGAAACGCGGCGTGGCTCCGCAAATAACCGCGTCCGGCCCATAGTTTTCGTAAAAGGGCTCGAACACCACCACTTCCTCGCCCGGATCGACCACCGCCAGGAGCGAGGCGATCATGGCCTCGGTGGCCCCGCAGGTCACCGTGATTTCGCGTTCGGGGTCGATGGCCAGGCCTGTATCTTTCTCGAACCGTTCGGCGATCGCGCGACGGAACTCCCGCGCACCCCAGGTGATGGCGTATTGATTCACGTCGGCGGCGATCGCCCGCCGGGCCGCCTCCTTCACCTCCGCCGGAGCCGGGAAGTCCGGAAAACCCTGGGCCAGGTTCATGGCGCCGTGTTCGATAGCCAGCCGCGTCATTTCGCGAATCACGGATTCGGTGAACTGGCCGGCTTTGCGCGAAATGTGATGTTCTGGCCTCGGGGCCACGCCTGTCATCTCCTTACCCTCGGGCCGGCGGCTTCGACTCGCGGTCCCCACACTAACGTGGGCGCGATGGGGACGGTGGCGCTTGGGGGCAAGCCTTGAACCTCAGGCCTCCCGTCATGAGCCGCCGGTAGACGTCCTCATCGCGCAAGACCGCCTCCACGTAAGCCCTGGTGTCGGCAAACGGGATGCTCTCCACGAAGGCCGCAGGCTCAGGGAAAGCGCGCGCCGCAAGCCATTGTCGCACGCGGATGGGTCCGGCGTTGTAGGCAGCCAACGCTTCTTCCAAATTGCCGCCAAATTCCCGCACCATCTCGCTCAGGTAGCGGCAGCCGGTGCGCAGATTGGCGGCCGGTTCGTTGAGGTTCACCCGCGCCCGGCGGCGCGGCCTGGCGGTCTCGCGCGCCACGCCGCGCGCCGTGGGCGCTAGCAGTTGCATCAGGCCGTGCGCACGCGCCCCCGAGGTTGCCTTGGGATTGAAGCCGGATTCCTGGCGGATCACCGCCATCACGAGGTACGGGTCCAGGCGATTGAGCGCCGCATACCGCCTCACCAGGGTCCAGAACGCCTCGGGATACAGCAAGCTCCAAAAGTCACCCGGAAGCTCGGGAAAGTCGTATTCCGTGTAATCGGGCAGAGTTTTGCGCGCGTAGTAAACCGCCTGGTCGTACTCTTCACGGTCACGAGCCAGGCGTGCCAGGGTCAGCCGCAATCCGTCCGCCTTCGTCGAGTCGGCAGGATCGTTCGCGGCGGCGATGCGGGCGCGGAGATAGCGTGCCGCAAGATCGTCCAGCCCGAGAGCGGCCAGGGTGAGGGCCGGACGTTCATCTGGAGCCGGCTCGCGCGCAGGACAGAGTTTGGCCGTGTCTCCGGCGGGAGGCGCTACGGCCACCGCGGCCGCGAGCTCAGGCGGCAGTGCCTTGCGTTGGGAGGCGGCGTCGGCAGAGTCGCGTGGAGATTCGGCTCCCTGCCTCACCCCAACTCCACCCGCAGCGGCGTCGAGGGCCT
>Ga0335081_10006511_pt1 | contig 18616 bp, 14 predicted proteins | sample Lox_Sample_35_FD_206713 | JGI IMG/M metagenome (GOLD analysis project Ga0335081, IMG submission 206713) | Soil microbial communities from Loxahatchee National Wildlife Refuge, Florida, United States - Lox_Sample_3.5 | ecosystem: Environmental > Terrestrial > Soil > Wetlands | place: USA...
ATGTCACATTTAACGGATAGGCACCTGCCGGCGCGGGACAGTTCGTTTGCGAGCCACCAATGCATCCATACGTCAAAGGATAGAATTGCGTCATGCTTAAGACCAGCGGTGCGCTGCCCTGAAGGGAACCGGTATTGGACTCTTGCCCGGTTCCGTGCTCATAGAAGATTCCATAGCCTGCGCGAATCGAAGTCTTCCCATTGCCGTGGGGGTCCCACGCGAATCCAACGCGCGGTGCAGGATTGAACACCTTGCCTTTCATGCATCCGTCTGGCACAAAACCTACCCCGCATTGCACGATACCGTTCGTAATACGCGGATCAAGGCTTGACAAGTTGATCGGTACAGGCGTGATAGGAGAAGTTAGCGGAACATTTTCCAGCAAGCCTGTCGCTGGATCTACCCGAACCGTTGCCGCTATCGCGGGGCTATAAACGGAGGGATCCCAGTTGTAGGCTCTAAGGTACTTCTCGTGATACAGACCAAACAAACTAAATCTCACACCGAGGTTAAGAGTTAAGCGGGAGTTAACTCTCCAGTCATCCTGAATGTAAGGTTCGCCTAGACGAAAAAGCTGATGATAGCGATACTGGGCGCTATCTTGCGTAAAGCTTTGAATACTGTTCACGCCGCCCTCTTGCGTCCGAAGCACAAGGAAATTTGCAAAAGCATTCCCCGTGTTGTTTGGTTCATTGACATTGCTGAAGGTCAATATTCCTTGAACATCCCCGGAGGCTGCCCCCACCGCTCCATTCGTCTCGTTTCTCTGCCAGAAAACCATCTGAGCCCCCATCTGCAGCGTATGTGTCTTGATCGACTTACTGATGTCATCACGCAGGCTGTAAGTTGGGTTGGTATGTTCCCATGGCTCGTAGGAGGGATCGACCGCGAAGCCGGTGCCGCCGTATTCGAGGTTGTTCCCACCAATCACAATTCCCGGGGCCTTGCCGCCAAAACCATTATTAAAGATCGCTCCCATCGGGCAACTAGTTGCGCTTATGGTTCCGTCGGGCAATGCCGCGCACTTGCCTCCCGGAGTCCCCAAACCGGGCGGCCGTGTAAAGCTGGCTCCTCCGGGACCGTTCAGGCTCTTGAGTGTTATATGAGAGTTGGTGAAGCTTGCGGTGAAAACGTTCAACAATGTTGGCGTGATCGTGTGCGTGAGTTCCGCAACGAGGCTGACACCCGGCCCCGTAAATTTATTTTGCACCGTTGGAAAGCTGTCTTGGGCACCGGAGAGATGCAAATACGACCACTGCGGCACAGGTACCTGGGTCTGCCAAGCATCATGAATACCGCGCAGGGCAAGGCGGAGCTTCGGGGTTAGGTTTTCATCCAGTCGAACCAATTCTTCGCGCCATGTGGTGGGTTCAGATATTACGGCATCGTAGCAAGAACCAATTGTGGAATTACATCCGGTGGTGGAGTTTGGAAGCGGAATCAGATTGGTGTTTAGCAGCGCGATCGCATTAGGATCCAACAGGCCAAACGGATTTGGCGTCGTGCCCGCTAAGTTGATCTGATTATTGGGAAACGCCTGGGTAAGCGGCAGGGCGGCACTGGTACCGGGAAACGCGGCTGGACAATCGGGCCACAGGGTGCGGCTGAAGAATCCCGGACCCTGCGCACCCGGTTGAGTTACGACTGGAGACGGACACACGTCATTAAAATCCCCCTTACGCTCCGCTAATGACGGCACCGCTACGTTAAAATCAGGCTGCTGATCAGTGGGCGACTTTTCATAACGAAACTCTTCCGACCAAAAGACGAAGGTTTTGTCCTTCTTGATTGGGCCACCAATCGTGAATCCAAAGTCGTTGCGTCTGTACAGCGGCGCTTTCTTGGTCTGATCAAAGTAGTTACGCGCATTGAGGGCTTCGTTCCGGAAATACTCGTATCCACTTCCATGCCATTCCGATGTGCCACTCTTGGTCGTCACCAGAACGGTTCCAGAGGCGGTCCGGCCATACATCGCGCCGTAATTCGAAGTAAGAACTTTAACTTCCTGGATGGCGTCCAAGCTGGGATAAACCATCAACGTACTCTCTGCACCGTTTAGACCAGCGTTCAACACGTCACTGCCGTCAACTTCGAAGGTGTTGTATTCAACCCGTCCGCCGTTCACGCTGTACTTGACACTTCCAGTGACTCCGACGTGAGCCTCGTCTTGACCTGTCTGGTTACTTACTCCAGGCGTAAGAGCGATCAACTGCGTAAAATTGCGTCCGTTCAGGAGCAGTGTGGATACTTCTTTTTCCGTAATGGTGCCTGAAACCTGGGCTGTCTCAGTTTCAACCTGCGCTGTCTTCTGCCCCTCCACATTGACTTCTGTCTTCTCGCCCGCCGGCTCGAGAGCAGCATCCAGCGGGAGCTCCGATCCTGCGGCGAGGCTGACGTGATCGGCAACAAAGTCCTTAAAGCCCGGGGCGGACACCGACACAGTGTAAGATCCCGGAGCCAATCCCTTGGCTGCGTATGCTCCCTTCTCATCGGAGGTTGTCGATTGCGCAACTCCCGAAGCGTTGCTGATTTTGACGGTCGCACCCACAAGTACTGCTCCCGTCTGGTCCGTTACAATGCCGGTTACGGATGCCCCGCGGGATTTTGACGCGGCGGCTTCAGCTGGTCCGGCAGGCAGCACCACAGGTGCAGGAGCAATCGGCATCGGTGCGCTAGCGACCGCGGGGCTGGCGCTCGACACCGGCGGCAACTCAACACTCTGCGCAACTAAAGCGCCACCCACTCCCAAAGTCAGTGACTGATTGGAATCGAGCACCGCTCTTGCCTGGAATATTTTGGTTCCGTTTGCCACAACCGTGATGCTATAGGTTCCAGCCGCTAGACCCGGAATTGTGTACGATCCTTGAGCGTCGGTGGTTGCGCTCTGCTTGAAGGCGGCCCCATCATCGATGGTTACCACAGCGCCAGCTACTCCCGCGCCAGCCGGGTCGTTCACCGAGCCGTTTATAGTAGATTTTCCGCCGGATCCCAGGCCAATTCCCAGGATAAGCACCTGACCGGGACTTAGAACTGTGGCACCCTGGAAAATCTTGCTGCCTCCTGTTGTTAGTGAGATTGTGTATGCACCCGCTGGCAAATCCGTCACCGCATACAGGCCCTGATCATCGGTTGTCGCTGCCTGGGTGAACCCGGCTCCATTGTCCACTGTGACTGTTACGCCAGCACTCCCGGTCCCACCCTTGCCACTAATCGTCCCAGTTATGGCGCCTTTGCTTTGTGCGTTAGCGCTGTTCGCAGTCGATTCCTGCGCACAAACTACCATCCTCAAAGCGACGCTTGCTAAGAGCAGCAGGAATGTTAGCCGCAAAAACTTCACTGATGTTGCCTCCCAAGTTGGGGAAGGGATTCCCCGTAACCGAGTACTCATTGCCTCAACAATTCGTCCGGTTTGACTAGAACGCGAGGAGAAAGAAGCGCGGAGTTTACCCTGTGAGTGTTACGACGCGGTGACTAGACCATTAAAAGAGAGTTACAGAGCGACCCGAAACTTCGGACTCTCATGCCAGTGGCTGCTTTGCAATTCTAACCTCTGCTGACTTATAAACGAGCGACGCGCAATGCTTCCTCCTCGCATAAGACTCAGAAATAGGGAAAGTTTTTCCTCGTTATTGCCCAAGCACCTCCCAGAAATTCACTCAAGTTTAATAGTCAGGTCATTCTGGGATCACAGAAGTCGGCGATATTGACTACGAAATTTCCGGCACTTCACTCCGTCTCTCCGTAATGGGCATGCAGGCGCGTCTCCGACTGCATGGCTGACAACTTATAGCTGTGAACCATCTTCAGGAGAAAATGCATGACAAGAATGAAATTGCTTTTCGCGGCTGTGGCATTGGTCGCGTCAGTAGCGTTCGTTCCTGCCGCGACGGCTACAACCGTTCACTTCGTCGGGGCAGGTTCGTCCGCAGAATTTCAGGGTTTTGAAGTCGCGGCAATAAATGACATCGCAACTACGCTGGCTGGCACCACCGGCAGCGTTCACCATTGGAGCGTGAAAACCGCGAATACAGTTGGGTGTGGTGGAACCTGTGCCGCCGGAGTAGACAACCGTTCTACGGGAATTATCCCGCAATACGGAAACCTTTGGGTAGTTTGGGTCTGCGATACCAACACATATCCATGTCCCGCCGGTGAGATAACTGACATTTGGGCCTTTTTGTCAGTCGACACCACGGTCGGCAACCGGCTATTCCTGGCCCAGAGCGTCGTTGGTGGAAAACAGGTTCCTGACTTCTTACAACTTGCTTCGACCGTCACTTCAACCAATCCAGGTAGCAACGGCAACGTAGTCACTCCTGCACTTCTCGACGCTGGCGCACCCGGTAACGGCGCCACCGCCAACTGCCCGAGCGGGTTTAGCTCGAACTGTGATGACGCCTTGCTTCCCGCACAAGTCGCATCCGCCCTCGGGGGCACCACCGGCGTACCCTTCACGGCAGGTATGAGTGATGTTCGTCCAGAGGACGCGAAGTACGCCACTAACCGCATACTCACCACGAACGTCGATACCTACCAAGCTACCTGCGCCACCAAGCCCTGCCGCTCGTTTTCGCTTGGCTACGGCAATTCAGCCATCGGCGGAACGACGAAGATTGGCGCTGCCATTAACAGCGCGGCTGTAACTGGTTCGCAAGCCAACCCAGTTCAGTTTTCGTTGCCTGGCTACAAAGATCCATTCAACACAACCTTGACCGTACCCACAACCATTAAGGTTTACCCCGTCGGCGAGGATCCAATCGTATTTGTTGTGAATCGTTCGAACACAACCGGCGGTCTGGGATTTCACGGTACGGGTTCGCACCAGTTCAGTGGAGTTGGTACTTACTGGGCCATTAATGTTTGGGATCAGCATCCGTATCCACCGAACGGCATGCCTCCTGCCACGACAACTCGCCGCCCGCTGGGTAACATGTTTACCGGACATGATTGCGCCAACGACAATGCTGCTTTCGATTGGCCGAACGATGGTGGCCAGCGCATCACTCCTCCCACTGGCATTCAGACCATCACCGTATGGCTTCGCGAACCCCTATCCGGCACGATGAACACTACCGAGTTCACCGAGTTCCGGCGTTACGGCACAACCAACGGCAATGGACCGACGGGCAATGGCCAGCCAGCCTTGACTTCACAGGAACAAGACATTGACCCTGTACACCATACCTCGACTGACAACCCCTTGAACCAAACCTGCATTACCGAACCCGGAGTGCGCAAGCGAGGCATCGGAACTGGTGAAGTTGTAGGTTCGAGCGGCAGTGGCGGCGTGAAGAACACTTCCGACTCTATCGCTTACACTTTCTTCAGCTACGGAAACGTTTCCAAGTTGGCCACTAACACTACCTATGGCTATCTCATGCTTGACGGCATTGATCCGCTGTTTGACAGCTATAACAACACACTCATGGATGCCGGACAGCCAGCTGTTAGTGGAACTGGAACCTCTTATGGCGAGGTACCGGGTTGCGCCGAGAATGGCGGAGGGGCTGGCACTCCCCACTGCCTGGCGACGGACATCTGGACCGCAACCAACAACTCTGCATGCCCGAGCGGTCCTAATCCGGGGTGCAGTTATCCTCACCTCCGCGACGGTACCTACCCCGCATGGTCAGAGCTGCGGGTAATTTGCGATACAGCCGCTGGCCACCACTGCACTATCGGCGACGATCCCTACGGAGCCGAGGCGCTATTGGCGAACATGCAATGCGATATCGCAAACAGCAACCCCGGTGGCGTACCGGATCTGTTGCCTTTCCAGGATTCCGCATCTCCATGTGCGGCTTTTGGAAACGGCAAGCCCTACGGCTATGCCAACTATATTCGCGAGCACTACAGTTTCTCAGCGATCATAGGTGGCAGTCTCAACCCGACACCCACGAGCACGCATCAATCATCTCCGCAGACGGTATTCAGCAGTTTCTGCGGATCGGCAACGACCGGTCCAGTATCCTCCGAGTGCGGTGGAGATGCTGGCGGCTGGATCGTACCGATTGGCACCGCCTCAACCGGCCTATTGCAGTGATGCGATTAGCCAGGTTGTTGCTTTGAAGTAGGACTGAAGAAGCAGGTCGCCAGTTGGGGGCCTGCTTCTTGTTTATTCCAAAACATCGAAATTCTTATGGGAGAGAAGACAGGCTTATGTATTTTCGGTCGGGAACAAAATTACTAGTTCTGATTGTCATCTGTATCATCCTCTGGGTTGTCGGCGCGCCAGCCCAGGAGTCCGCTGCGGTTCCGGAAGCCGCTGCGCCAGGCCACCACGTCATTGTCGTGCCTGAAGAAGATGTCTCTAAAATCCCACAAAGAAGAAACGATGCCTACGAAGACTGGAGCAAGCCGCAATTGACTCCCGGAATGCAAAGCGAGTCAGACGTAATCGGCGAGTTCGAAGAAGCGACCTTCAAACGAGAGTTGATCCATGTCCAGTGGCGCGAACTCGATCCTATCGATTTGATTGTGGTCAAGCCTGCGAATGTACCCAAGCCACCAGTGATCCTATACCTCTACAGCTATCCTTCCAGTCTCGACCGCTACAAAGATTCGAACTTTTGTCAGTTCCTCACAAAGAACGGTTATGCGGCTGCCGGATTTGTCTTGGCGGTCACCGATGAGCGCGTTCATGATCGCCCGACAAAGCAATGGTTCGTCAGTCAATTTCAGGAAGCTTTAGGAGCGTCGGTGCATGATGTGCAGATGATTTTGAATTATCTCGCGCAACGCGGCGATGTGGACATGAACCGCGTGGGGATGTGGGGAGATGGCGCTGGGGCCAGCGTAGCGATCATGGCCGCAGCCGTGGACCCGCGTATTAAAGCTGTCGATTTGCTGGATCCATGGGGAGATTGGCCCGACTGGCTCGCCAAATCGTCTTTGGTACCTGACACGGAAAGAGCTGATTACCTGAAGCCGGAATTCCTGACATCGGTGGAAAACCTTGATCCTGTTAAATGGCTTCCCGATCTTAAGACGCAGCAGGTGCGTCTGCAATATATTACGCAGGGGCTTACAGTAACTCCCGATGTGGTCCGCGAGCGCCTGGAAGCCGTCGCTCCTCACAATGTCAAGATTGTTCATTATGAGAGTGCTGACTCATTTCGCAAGGCGGCATCCACCGGCACCGGGTTCGACTGGATAAAACAGCAGCTCGAACCGACCAAGACGGACATAAAGCGTGCGCAGAAGGCCGAAAAGTCTACTGTGGCAGTGAAGAACTCTGAGCAGTGAACCTACTCAATGACCTTTGGGACTGCAGTCAGGTTTCTAAATAGGGCGAGAACTGGACGTAGCAGTCCTGCGAACGTTCCTGTGCTGGATCCTGTGTGGCCTTTGCCCCGTTGTCACGAGAGCTGGTCTTCGGAACGAATCCTTCGAGAATTCGCCAAGTACGATGCCTGGCACTATGCTTACCAGTTTGAAGGCGGCATTTCGCCAGCTCTAAGCCGATATCAGCAAAACGGATGGGCAGGCGATATCGACCGGCCTTTGCGACGTTTTCGTCATTTCATGCCCCATTTGGTGAAAGCAGCGGGAGGGTCGCTTCGTGGAAAGCGAGTGCTTGATATTGCCTGCAATTCCGGATTCTGGTCCGTGCAATGTTCGCTGCTGGGCGCGGAGGTCATGGGTTTTGATGCCAGGCCAGAATTGATCGAACAGGCCAACCTCATCAAGTCGATTGTTGGCTGTCAAAGCCTTCGCTTTCAGGTCGGAAATTTCTGGGATATGACTCCAGGGTCCTTGGGTGGAGAGTTTGACATCGTACTTAGTCTTGGGATCCTGTATCACTTGTCGAACCCGCTCCAAGCTCTACAGCGAACCAAAGCGATGGCACGGGAATACATTCTCCTCGATACCGAGGTATATCCATCTCAAGATCCAGTCATTAAGTTACGCTGGGAGGATCCCGATTACATTCGCAGCGCTGCTCGCTCTGGTATTGTCGCGATTCCGAGCAAGAACGCCGTGGAATTAATGTTGAAGGACTTGGGGGTCGGGGACTCGTATGAGATTCCTATTCACGATGACATGCCTCTGGATTACCGGGAGCATCGCCGGACCTCTTGGTTGGTGAAGGTTTGATGCCGCCTTATTACTGGGAATGAGAAAGGTCGAAACAACCATCCTGCGGACGGCCGCAGTAGCTCTGCAATGGGCTCCAAGTTCACTATTATCTTGGATAAAGGGGAGGGTATGTCAGTTCCGACAAGGTCGTGGGAGTGGACGTTAACATTAGTTGCGCTTGGAATTCTGTGGTCAGGATCTGCTTCTGCACAAAATTGTAAGTACACAGTTAAGAGAACGATCAAGCAAACTGCTGGCGACAACCACTCGAAATGCGAGACCACATGCTCGGGTGCGGTGGAGATTCAAATCGCCAACAACGAAAGCGGCAAGGGGCCGATCGAAGGCGTTGAAGATCAGGAACTCGCCCTCAAGTTTGCCGCAACCGAACCGCTGGGAGGGGAGGAGAATGCTCTCTGCACCTCAAATGGCGCCGTCAATTGGGGTGACAGCGATGAAGACGAGGCGTTTCCGTCGACCGAATGGAATGACTGCACGGGTCATATCGGCACACGGATCGCAGCGCTGGACAGCTACACGCCAGAACTAATCATGAAGCACACCTATCACAAAGCTGGAAATTATTGTGTCTCGGCCAAAATGTTTGCCAGCCGCAAGGACCGGCATGGTGCCGCTTGCGCTTACGATTGCACGCTGGAGAATTACATCCGTGTAAAAATAAAACCGTCAACTCCATCAGCAAACGCGGCAAAGTGACATTAACCTGAGCAAGAGAACTCACCCGGCCACTGGCTCTGCAATCGCGCAGTACCATGGAAAACGGCGTCGCTCCCAAATGGTCGGCCGTTTATCCTCTACGACATGTAGTCCTGCGTGCTGCAGCATTGCCTGAAAGCAGGGGATGGAAAATGTCCACACTCCCTTGCCCCCGCGGATGGAACTCAGGCCGCTCGCGGTACGATCCGCCCGTATAAAGAAGGATGCCCGGTTACTTCGCCCCCGTAGAACATTCGAGGTCTGAATAATCAACTTCTCTGTAACCAGTTCACGAATCTGCGATAGCACGTAAGGCGGATCAGCTATGTGGTAAAGGCCGCCCATACAGAGCACGACATCGAAAGGTCGAGAAAACTGATGGGTAAGCGCGTAGACATCGCCCACACAAAATTTCGGCTTCGTGAGCCCACTTCGTGCTAAGACCCGACTCAGGAACTCCGCGCACTTCACTCGCTCAGGATCAAATTCGAGCCCTATGACTTCCCGAGCCCCGGCTAACGCGCATTCCACTGCAAACGCACCATTCGCCGAGAATAAATCGAGGACCCGCTTACCTCGGACATGTTCCTTTATCCAAGGCAACATCAGTTTTTTCTTCATTTCGTGGTTTTGTTCCAAAAAAGCAGCTTCAGGCGCACGAGGTGAAATGCCGTTACTGAACTTGACTTGTGTGAACCACACCTCCGCCCGAATGCCAGACATCTCAGCGGTTTCGTCCGGTGTCAACGAAAAATCCAGATTTAGCATCGCTGTAAAATGCAGGGATTGGGAATTGATCGAGCTTTACCGGCTTAGTCCTTCAAGTGCCTGCTTCGCCTCCGCTAGTCCAGGATCAAGCCGTAAAGCTTTTTGATAAGCAACTTGAGCTTCTACAATTCTATTATCCGACTGCAGGAATTGGCCTAGCTGAAGATACCCGTCCGCAGTCGGGTGCGTAGAGACCAGGGTCGACAACTTGTCGATGCCCTCTTCCCTTTCCAGAATCCCAAGGTTATAAAGACTGATCCGATCCGCGTGGTCGATCTGCAGGGCTCTGAGAAAATATCTTCGTGCCTGCTTGCGGTCTCCCAGTTTCGCGTTGGCTACCCCCAGACCCTGGTAGGCGCCCAACAGAAACGTCGGGTCCTGGCTGAGACGTTCGATCGCTTGGAAATGCTCAACCGCATCGCTGTAACGTCCGGTGTGTAGCAAGGCGGCGCCTAGATTCATGCGAGAAGTAGTATTCTGTGGAACGATCTGCTCAGCGTTAAGGAAGTGAGGCAGCGCTTCGTCGTCGTGACCTAGAGCCACAAGGCTGCTCCCCAAATTTTCCTCTGCAACGAAATTATTGACCGTGACTTGAAGTGTGTGTGTCCAGAGATCATAACTACTCCTCCAGAATTTCAATTGATGTGCCGTGAGGAGCGCGAGCGTAGAGAGGATGATTACCCCAGACGGCAGAACCCAGCGACGAGCGAGATGGGCCTTTTGGCCTTCATCCGCCATTGCCCAAACCAGCGCAATAAATATGCCGATGCAAGGAATATAAGTATAGCGGTCGGCCATCGATTGTGCCCCGACCTGGACAAATCCGATGACGGGCACCAGTACGCCGAGGAACCACAGGAAGCCCATCACGACAGCAGGATAATTTGTCCGTACTTTCCAGACCACCCAACCGACTGCTAGAAGAAATATGAGTGCCAGCCCAACTTCCCAAACCCGAAGTACCAGCGCCGGGTACAACACAGCTAAGTGCCGCGGGAAAAAGGTCTTCCAAATATAGTCAGCGTATCCGTGTATTACGTTCATGAGACGCCAACCAATTGTCCAATGTTCAACCGAAGCCACCGACTCGGCTTTCTGTTGTGCGATCAGCGTGATTATTGCGCTGGCGACAGATAGCGCCAGCAACGGGAGCTTCTCCACCAGCAAACGGGAGAATGTCTGCTGCGTAACTGGTAACGTTGGCGACGGCTTGCTCCAACCCTCGATTCTTCCCAGCGGCCAGTAGTCAACAAGCAATAAAACAAAGGGCAAGGTGATGACCATGGGTTTGGAGGCCAGACCGAGCACAAATAGTGCCGCGACATACAAGTAGCGCTTGACCTGCGGATTTTGCACATACCATCCGTAAGCGGCCAATGCCAGCAGGAAGAACAGGGTGCACAGCAGATTTTTGCGTTCCGCGACCCAGGCGACCGACTCGACATTCAAGGGATGCAGGGCGAATAGGGCAGCCACCATGGCGCTTCGCCAACGTGCCTGGGTAGCGCGTTGCAGCAGCCAGAACAAAAGGATCACATTGACAATATGCAGCAGGATATTAGTGAGGTGATGGCCACCGGCATACAGCCCGAAAATCTGGCAGTCCAATGCATGCGACAGCCACGTCAACGGATGCCAATTCCCAGTGGCGAGCGACGTCCAGGCCCACTTGAAGTTCTCGCATTTCAGACCGGTAGTGACGTGTAGATTATCCGTGACGTAGACGTTATCGTCATAATTGATGAACGGATGTCTAAGTGCGGGGAAATAGACAGCCAATATTGTTATAGCCAGCAAGAGGCATATCATCACGTTTTGTTTTCTGGTGGAGAAAACAGCCACGTCTTCATGCCATGCGTCCGATTTTCCAGAACTTATCTTCAGCCTTTCTGCTGCTGACCTCGATCGATAGTTCGAGCTAGACTTGCTGCCAGCTCTTCGTCGTCCGCGCTTTTCTTTCACTGCCATTTAAAATTTCTGTCTCCTGCTAGAAAAGACCAACCTGATATGAGTAACAAGGCTCCGCCAATAAAGGGCATGTGATTGTAGACGAAAGACAGACCGCCCTGAAACGCTAAGTATTTTCCGTTACGGCATTGTAACTACGTGATTAATTCTCTGTGAATACGCAGATAATAGGCCGCCAAACGTTTAGATTACCTAGACCACAATGGCTGACCGAGTTGATGTTCTGGCCCGAAACCGAGGTCCCGTGCGCGAGAAGACGAAAAGAAGAAGTCATCGTTCGTCCGGAGCGGCACATGTTTCTCCATATTGGTATTACGGAATCCTGGCTCTGGCGATCTTATCCTTCGCCCTGATCCGGTTTCGCCTTCGCGATATGCCGTTAGAGAGGGATGAAGGTGAGTATGCATATGCGGGTCAGCTGATTTTGCAAGGCGTTCCTCCTTACCGTCTCGCCTACAACATGAAACTCCCGGGGACGTATGCCGCGTACTCGCTGATTCTCTACCTCTTTGGGGAGACCCCAGCGGGAATTCACACAGCTTTGCTACTTTTAAACGCCGCCAGTACGTTGATGATTTATTTCCTGGGTCGACGATTATTCGGGTTTCTAACCGGCACCGTGGCTGCGGCGAGTTATGCTCTGCTCTCCACAAGCGAATCCGTTCTCGGCTTGGCAGGCCATGCCAGCCACTTTGTCGTAGCTGCCGCGTTAGCGGGGGTATTGCTCCTCCTAAAAGCGATGGATTCGAGCAATAAGGCGTTGCTTTTTTTTCCGGACTGATGTTCGGCCTGGCGTTTCTTATGAAACAGCCGGGCGCGCTATTCATCGTGTTTGGGGTTTTGTACCTCGTTCAACACCGGTGGCACCGCCTGTTTCAGCGCAACACGGTTATGGAACTCGCAGTCTTCACGTTGGGGTCCGTGCTGCCCTTCGTCCTGACCTGCCTGATCCTGCTGCGGGCCGGCGTCATTCACCAGTTCGTTTTCTGGACGTTTGACTACGGTCGTCAATATGGAAGCGAACAGAAGCTTTCTGATGGGATACAGAATTTTTTAGATATGGCACCCGTGGTTATCGGCCCATCTTTTTTCTTTTGGATCATGGCGGGCCTTGGGATCACATCACCGCTGTGGAGTCGCGAGGCCAGCCGTCAAACCGGCTTTCTTGGTAGCTTTACGATATGTTCATTCCTCGCCGTTGTTCCTGGATTCTATTTTCGCGAACATTATTTCGTCTTTCTGTTGCCTGTGGTGTCGCTCCTGGTGGGGGTGGCGATTGAGTGCACAACCCGGATTCTGCAACAGACGCAGTCTGGCCGAGCTTTTCAATATGTGCCGATAATTGTGCTTGCCCTTTCCAGTGGGTATTCCCTGCTTGGCCAGCGGGCGGTCCTTTTTGAACTAAGTCCGAATGCTGCGTGCCGCGACACTTATGGTGCCGATCCTTTTGTGGAGGCGCAGGTGTTGGGCAAATACCTCGAGCACCAGATGTCGAAAGATGCAACACTGGCAGTTCTCGGCTCGGAACCCGAACTCTATTTCTATAGCCACAGGCACTCGGCCACCGGTTATATCTATATGTACGGACTTCTGGAGCAGCAGAAGTTCGCATTCTCCATGCAGCAGCAAATGATCCAGGAAGTAGAGGCGAGTCATCCCGAGTTTCTGGTCTATGTTGACGTTCCAACATCTTGGATGGCGCGGACTGATTCTCCAGAGGAGCTGTCACTACGCCGATGGGTAATGGAGTTCGTTTCTCAAAACTATGAGCCCACAGGAATCATCGACCTTCTTGGCGATGAGACGCAATACGTCTGGGCGGATGCTGCGGCGACATATACACCCCGCTCTCCTTACGTGGTTCGAGTTTACCGTCGGAAGGCTGCAGTGTCCTCGCAAGGGTAATATTCCCAACCTTCAAGACTGGCCTTTCCGTGTGCCTCCAGGAGCGCCGGAAAGGATACTTTCCGCCGCACGAGGGCGCGCTGCGACAAATCGAATTAAGGGACCGCACTACCAGTTCATTCGCGAGTCGACGGCAGATGATCCAGGGCGCTCTGAGCTTCCCAGTTATTCGGATTAAGCGCGAGTGCCTTCTGGTAGGCGGTGCGAGCGTCCGCCAACTGGCCGCCTTGGTTGAGCAGCAGTCCGAGTCTTAAGTAGCCTTCGTCGGCGGGATGAGCGGAAACATCTTCTGCAAGCCGACGAATCTCTGCTTCGGTGCGCTGTGGATCTGTGCGCCAGGCATGCGCAAAGGCTTCGTGAGCCCTGGCGTAGTCTCCCAACTCGCCGAAAAGGACGCATAGATTAATGTCGGCGAACACCAGTTGTGAGGGATCCTGGGACTCGCGAACTACAACCTCGTAGTTCCGGATCGCGTCTTGGAGCTGACCCTGACCCTGCAGATGCCAGGCTATCCACTGGTGGCTGGTTGGGTCATACGGGTCGATGCGCGCCGCGGCCTCGAAGTATGGCAGAGCTTCGGGCCGGTGCTCGGTGTTGACCAATAGCTCGCCGATTTGGTCGTTGGCAAGCGAGTTCCGGCTGGTGACGGCGAGGGCGTGTGTCCACAGATCGTAGCTGCTGCGCCAATAGCCGACTTGGCGAAATGTAAGAAAGACTAGCAGAGCGATAAGGGCTATTGCCGATGCCGCACGGAAGGTAGGCTCAAGCCGGAAGCGGTCAGCAATTTCCGCCGTGCCCCAGGCCGTGATGACAAATACTCCCATCAACGGGATGTATGCATAGCGGTCCGCCATTCCTTGCATCCCGACCTGCACAATCCCGATCACTGGCACCAGCGTTCCCAAGTACCAGAGCCATCCCGTTACCAGATACGGCCGGTCACGTCGTTGCTGCCAAACCACCCACGTAACGACGGGCAAAAGCAGCACACCCCCAGCGAATGCCAGCCAGGCGACGGGGTCCACGGGCCCAACTATCCCAGGATCGAAGGGATTCGGATAGTAAACCGCCAAGCCGCTGGGCCAAAACGTCTTCCAGAGGTAGAAGGCGTAGGACGCAACGGCATTGGCCACGCGATTTGCGGGAGGCATCTCCCGCAGAGCCAGGATCACGCCTTTCTGGGCCACTACGGTAGCCAAGCTACTCGCCAGCGCCAAGGCCAGGAGCGGCAGCTTCTCGATGAGTAGCCGCGGCCAGGCCTGCTGCGGGATCGGAAAGCACCGCCCCTTTTCGTTCCATCCGGAGATGCGCTGCAGCGGCCAATAATCCAGCAGGAGCAGGACGAATGGCAGAGTAACCAGCATGGGTTTGGCCGCTAGGCCCAGAGCGAACAGGAGAAACACCAGGGCGTAGCGCCTCAGGTCTGGTTTCCGGGCATACCAGCCGTAAGCGCCCAGAGTAAGCAAGAAAAACAGCGTGCTGAGAACATTCTTCCGCTCTGAGATCCAAGCGACGGAATCCACGTTGAACGGGTGGATCGCGAAGAATACGGCCACCAGAAAACTGCGGATTCGCTCCCTCGTGACGGTCTCCAGCAGCAGGAAAACTAACAGAACATTCAGCCCGTGAATGTACAAGCTTGTAAGGTGATGCCAACCTGCGTTAAGACCGAAGAGCTGGCAGTCCAAAGCGTGCGACAGCCAAGTGAGCGGGTGCCAGTTAGCCTGTTCTGTCGTTGTCAGAGACCAAACCAGCGTATCAAAGCTGAGGCCGGCCCGCACGTGTGGGTTCTGCACGACGTAGTACTGGTCGTCATAGTTGACGAAGGGATAATTGCAAACCGGAAAGTAGACCACGGTGGTGAGCGCCAGCAGAAAAAAGCCGAGGACCCGGCGCCGCATCCACCATCTGTTCTTTTGGTTTTCTTGATTGATAGCCGCGAAAGTGGGTTGCCGGCCAAGAGGTTGTTGCCGGTTCTTTGGTCTGCCACCTGATTTCGCCGCCGAAGTTCCCTGAGGGGCTGGAAGCTTTTGTCGGATTTTCGCTCTGCTGCCTGATTTCGTCATGGGGCAAGTCGCCGCCAAGGCCTCCCGCCGAATCGACTATCAAAGTAGCGCACGGCAAATTCAGCCACTACTGCTTGGACTTCTATCCCGGCCATCCAGTTTCGAGTGTCTTCCATGTCGAGCTTCTATATTCACCGAGTATTGTTAAATGTGAGTTAAAAATTGGATTTGGTACTGGGCTTAAGCCCAGTGCCTTGGATTTCAGAGAATAGGATGTACTCAGCTGGGAGGGAGGCGGTGGCATCACTTCGCATCCGTTCGGCTGTAGCGCGCTGGCAGTGGCCATGAGCGTCACTAATTCTTGCTCTGCAGGCTTGTGAGTGCTGTCTGGGCTGCTCCCAAACCAGGATCGAGTTGCAGCACCTTTTCAAATGCGCTCTCGGCGTCGGAAATCCTTCCGGCTTGCTGGAGGAGGAGCCCCAGCTTCATGTATTCCTTGGCTGTGGGATTGCTTGCGGCGAACTGGGAGAGGTTCGTAATCGTTCCGGCAACTCGATCGGGGTCAATGTTCCATGATTGTTGAAATTGGGTGCGGGCACTTTCATAGTCCCCGATGGAGGTGTAGGCGAAGCCAAGATCCAAGGAGGTTAGCGAACGGCTTTCTGCATCACCTCCCTTCCCGATACCTGGTCGTCCTAGTAGTGTTCTCATTGGAATATCTTCCGCAAGGGACCTAAGTCAGGGGAAAGTCAACTGGATCGAGCCTTGCTCACCGGGACACGAATTTGAGATCGGAGGAAAGCTGTAACAGACATTTCCAGATGCTCCCGCGGAGCAAGTTAGAGAACTTGCGTTGGTGGTAATCGTGGCAGGGGCAACTTGCGCGATTTGGGAACCGGTGGAGTCGAACAGACTCAAGGAAACCGAGGTTCCACTGATTAGGCCATTGATCGTCCCGCTGGTCAGGTAGGGGCAAAAATGTGAGGTTCCTGTTGCCTTGATGGTTCCGGTCAGCGTTGCATTGCTGGAGCCCGTGTTTGGGCCCTGGGTGAGCGATCCGGTGACATTAAACGTGTCAGAAGCGTTGCCCGACGCCGCGGTGGATACCAACGTTCCATGAAAAGCACCGGAGACTCGCGCGACTTGAGTTGCGGACCATGTACCGGTGGAAGCGTACGTTGCACATCCGCCGGCGAGAGCAGAAAATGGACCGCTGATAAAAGTGCTTCCGGAAGCGCCACCAGCCGGCAACGTGCCTGTTAGGCTAATCTCCTGTCCGAATTCGTCAATGGTAAGTGAAAGTTTCTGTCCAGTAACGGTTCCGCCAATGCTTCCAACTCCGTCGCAACCTGCTCCAAGAATCAAGCTGCCCGTCACCGCTGAGCCGGATTGCAGCATGAAGCCGCTGAACAATAAAGGTTCGGCATGAGCATGTCGCTGCAGAGTAATTTCCCAATTTCCAGAAAGTATGTTGTCGGATGCGGATGCAGTTGGAGGACTGCTGTTGCCACATCCGAATGTTACCGTGACCAGGCACAGCAACAAGAATCTAGTCGAGCTTTTCAACATTTTCTTGTGCTCAAAGCGAAATTTTTCGCGGAGCCAGCTAACGTGCTTCTGTCGCCGAACACTCCATCACACGCTACCGCGTCAACGTTAAGACGACCGTGCCAAAATCTTGGCATCCGTTCGACGGCGAGGACTGCGAGTTTGTAAAATCGTACACTGCGTCCGTTGTGGTTCCTTTTGTTGTCGTCGTGCCATGGATCTGACCCAAAGCAACACCTTCCGAGGAGAGCAGGTTCAGCACAATCGAGGTCCCACTGATCGATCCGGTCAAGGTCGCCATGCTGAAGCACGGCGCGTTACTAGAAGTCATGCTCCCCGTCAAACTTGCGGTGCTGCTTCCGGTATTAATTCCCTGACTGACACTACCTGAGAATCCGAAGCTCAAGCCACTGGTAAAGGTTGAGGTAAATGCACCCTGAAACTTTCCCGAAAATGGTTGGACCTGAGTCGCAGTCCAAGTGCCGATCTGATTGCTGCCACACGGCGACGCCAGAATTGAATAATTGCCAGTTATCGAGGAGTTTGTTCCCAGTGCTCCGGTTAGATTCACTGTCTGGCCGACTTGATCAACGGAAATAGCAACATTAGATCCGTTGATCTGCCCCTGAGCCGACCCTATTCCCGCACAGTTCGTGTTTCCAGTCAGAAGAAATTCCCCAGTGACAGAGCCCCCTGCTTGAACTAGAAAACCCGACTCGGTTTTTGTTGTACCGGTGTCTTGACGCTGCAATGTCATTTGCCAGTTCCCAGCCAGGTTGGCGGCTGTATTACTTCCGGCGTTGCCATTGCCTCCGCCGCATGCTGTCAGCAGTAGCAAGCTGCCGACGACAAAGGCAACTTTTTCTGATAAGTGATTGGAGGCAGGTTTCACTGGTAATTCAGACAGCAGATAAAAAAAGCCTTTTAGGAAGCAAGAGCGTAATGTTCTGTCGATTACGATCTCGTTACAGAATTATGAATTTCTGGTGAATATCTCGTGATCAAGCCAAGCTTACATCAAGTAACGCAAAGCAAAATAAACACTAGAGCATAGGATGATCACAATCAACCCAGCACCTAACAAGCCCAATGACCAGTCGCGGCTCGACCAAAATGGGGTCGCACTTCCACGCTTGGGGTGTACTTCACCTGACTCCACTTCCTTGTAGCACGGGGGAACGATGAGATGAGCTGACACGACATGCCTCGCAGGTAGACTCCTGTACGCGTAAAACTTAGGTTGTTTTTATACAGAGTTGGACAGCATGTCGGCTTCGCTGCGATTGGAACCGCTGCTCGAGCCGGGCCGGAGGTAGAGCAATGCTATTATGCTGGCGTCGCTTCATTGCTACTCTGAAATTAATTTTTGATGAATTGCCGTATCTGAATGGCACTTTGGGCACATTTAAGCGAGAGAATCATGACTGAAACGCTTTGCGCAGCCACTGCAGGCACATGTTACAACCATCAAGATGCAAGCATTCTACTTCACACTTCTATTCTTGCTGATCGCAGTTTCAAGCGGCTGGTCACAGATTGTTACTGACCTGCACGTCACCGATGTGACGGAGCAAAACTCAGCCGCACCGGTGGCATCGGACGCGGGTTTCCCAGACATTTGCGTC
>Ga0335081_10006512_pt1 | contig 18616 bp, 19 predicted proteins | sample Lox_Sample_35_FD_206713 | JGI IMG/M metagenome (GOLD analysis project Ga0335081, IMG submission 206713) | Soil microbial communities from Loxahatchee National Wildlife Refuge, Florida, United States - Lox_Sample_3.5 | ecosystem: Environmental > Terrestrial > Soil > Wetlands | place: USA...
CTCGCGCCGGCGCCCCGCTCGCGACCACGAACGGCGGCTCGCGCGGGCCGGCCTCGGCGAGCGCGGCCGCGCCGAGCACGGCGGCGACGGCGATCGCGCGGGGCACGAGCCAACCATGCCACGGCTCGGCCGCGCGGCGCGTGCTATCCCTCACGGATGAGGTGGATCGCGCTCGTCGTCGTGGCCGGTTGCCACTCCACCGGCAACGCGGCGCTCGACGCGAAGTTCAAGGGCGCGCGCGACTCGGTCAAGATCGGCGACAGCTGGAAGGCCACGACCGATCGCCTCGCGCGCGAGCTCGGGCCGCCGCCGTACCACAGCGACACCGAGCAGCGCTGGGCGGCGGTCGACCGTGACGATTGCTACGACGTGCGCGTGCTGCGCACCGCGGGCAGCCCGCGCGTGATCGGCGTCGAGGGCGGCCACGTCAACTCGGCGGTCCCCGACCGGTTCGAGCGCTGCAAGGCGATCGCCGAGACGCCGGTCACCAGCCCCTCTGGTACCTCGCCACACGGGATGTGATCGGTCGGGGCCGCCGATCCATCGCCCGCTTCGTTGGCTAGGTGCAGCCCTTGGCCAGCGGATTGTCGACGCACTCGGGCGAGACATGGACGCCGCGTTGCCGTTCGGCCGCCGCTGCAGCGGACCTGGCCGCCGCGAGCCTGGCCGCCATGTCGGTCTTTTCCTGCTCGAGCTGGTCGAGCTGGGCACGCGCGGACGAGCGATCCGCGTCGCTCCGCGCCGCCTCGACCGCCGACATCGCAGTCGCGATCTTGCCGTCGAGATCGGCGAGCTGCTTGGTCAGCGCGTCGACCTGCGCCGCGGTCTCCTTGGCCCTCGCGCTAGCTGCTGCGGCGGCGCGCTCCGCCTCGGCGCGCGCCTTCTCCGCCGCCTCGGCCGCGCGGCGGGCCTGCTCGTCGCGGTCGGAATGGCCGCAGCCGAACGCGAGCAGCGCGACGAGCAGCGTGCGGATCATGCGCGCGCCACCGACGAGGCCTTGGTCTTGCCCGGCTTCTTCGCGGCGGTGGCAGTGGCGTGGCCGTTGCCGGCGCGCGCGTGGTCCTTGAGCTTGTCGACCAGCGGCGTCTTCTCCCAGGTGAACTCCGGCTCCTCGCGGCCGAAGTGACCGTACGCCGCGGTCTTGCGGAAGATCGGGCGGCGGAGGTCGAGCTCCTGGATCAGCATGCCGGGGCGCGCGTCGAACGTCGCGAGCACGGCCTTGGTCAGCTTCTCGTCGCTCACCGTGCCGGTGCCGAACGTGTCGACCAGCATCGACACCGGCTCGGCCACGCCGATCGCGTACGCGAACTGGACCTCGCAGCGCCGCGCCAGCCCGGCGGCGACCACGTGCTTGGCGATGTAGCGCGCGTAGTACGCGGCCGAGCGATCGACCTTGCTCGGATCCTTGCCGGAGAACGCGCCGCCGCCGTGGCGCGCCATGCCGCCGTAGGTGTCGACGATGATCTTGCGGCCGGTCAGGCCGGCGTCGCCGTGCGGGCCGCCGATCACGAACCGGCCGGTCGGGTTCACGTGGATCTTGGTCTTGGCGGTGACCAGCTTGCCGGGCAGCACCGGCTTGATCACGTGCTCGCGGATCGCTTCCTCGATCGTCTTCTGCTTGACCTTGTCGTCGTGCTGGGTCGACACGACGATCGCCTCGATGCCGGTGATGTTGCCGTCCTCGTAGCGGCACGACACCTGGGTCTTGCCGTCGGGACGCAGCCAGTCGATGCCCTTGAGCTTCTTCTTGCGGACCTCGGCGAGCTTGTACGCGAGCTGGTGCGCGAGCTGGATCGGCATCGGCATCAGCTCGCGGGTCTCGTCGCACGCGTAGCCGAACATCAGGCCCTGGTCGCCGGCGCCCTGCTTGGCGGGGTCGCCGCGGTCGACGCCCTGCGCGATGTCGGGCGACTGCTGCGCGACCGCGACCATGACGGCGCAGGTCTCGGCGTCGAACCCCATGTCCGAGCTGGTGAAGCCGATGTCGCGGACGACGCCGCGCACCAGCTTGGGATAGTCGAGCGTGGCCTTGGTCGTGATCTCGCCGGCCAGCAGCACGAACCCGGTCTTGGTCACGGTCTCGCACGCGACCCGGCTGTGCGGATCGGCGGCCAGGCACGCGTCCAGCACGGCATCGGACACCGCATCACACAGCTTGTCGGGGTGGCCCTCGGTGACGGACTCGGAGGAGAACAGGTAGCTGGCCATGGGTGGCGGGACTATTCATTCCCGGCTCTCCGCTGTCAACGGAGGATCGAGGTACCATAGCGGAGATGAGGATCTTGCTCCTCGCCGTCGTGCTGGCGGGCGCGTGCGGCGGTCATCCGCCGATCCCCAAGAACGGCGTGGTCGAGGCCGACCTCGGGTCGTGGAAGTTCCGGCGATCGCAGAAGGTCCTCGACGTCGAGGTCTGGGTCGAGAACGACCACGCGGTGGCCTACACCGCGAGCTACGTCGCCGACGAGGCCGAGCGCAAGGGCCACATCACCGACCAGGACATCGTGAACGTGTTTGTCACGCGCTACGACCACGACGCCGGCGTGCTGCGCGAGATGGTGAAGCTGGTGCGCCGGCTCGCCGCCGAGCAGGGCTACGTGGTCGACGAGGCCAAGATCGGCGGCGCGCGCGCGCTCACGATCAACGGCCGCGGCGAGTCGTGGGTGATGTGGGCGGCCAAGAACCACGTGGTCAAGGTCGGCGGCCGAGGCCGCAGCGACGTGCCGAGCGCGATGGTCGCGAGCTACGCCGATCGTTACCCGTCGGTGGTGCCGGGCGGCGCGCTCGAGGGTCCGCTCCCGGCCGGGCCGGACAACTCCGGTCCGAAGAAGGAGGAGAAGGAGCCCTACGATCCGAACAATCCCAAGCCGGATCTCGACAAGTACGACCCGAAGAAGTCGAAGCTGCCGGTCAAGAACGACAAGGGCGGCGACTCGCAGGACGACGAGTGATGCTGCGCCAGCTGCGCGCCGGCACGCCCGAGGCCGAGGCGCTGCTCGATCGCACCGCCCGGTTCGACGATGCGGTCGACGACGCGGTCGCGGCGATCCTGCGCGACGTGCGCGCGCGGGGCGACGACGCGGTCGCCGATTACACCCGGCGGTTCGACAACCGCGAGCCGCCGTACGAGGTCGACGCCGCGCGGTGGGACGCGCTGGCCGGCCGGGTCGCGCCGGCGGTGCGCGACGCGCTCGAGCTCGCGGCGTCGCGGATCCGCGCGTTCCACGAGCGCCAGGTCGAGCACGAGGTCGACATCGAGCTCGACGGGGTGCGGCTCGAGCTGCGCTCGACCGCGCTCGCGCGGGTCGGGCTGTACGTGCCGGGCGGCACCGCGCGCTATCCGTCGAGCGTGCTGATGACCGCGATCCCGGCGAAGGTCGCCGGCGTGCCCGAGGTCGTGATGGTGACGCCGGGCGCGTCGCCCGAGGCGATGCTCGCGGCGCGGCTCGCGCGGGTCGATCGCGTGTTCGAGCTCGGCGGCGCGCAGGCGGTCGGCGCGCTCGCGTTCGGCACGCGCAGCGTGCCGCGGGTCGACAAGATCGTCGGGCCGGGCAACGTGTGGGTCGCGGCGGCCAAGCGCCAGGTGTTCGGCGAGGTCGACATCGACTCGATCGCCGGGCCCTCCGAGGTGCTGATCGTCGCCGACGATGCCGCCCCGGCCGCGTGGGTCGCCGCGGACCTGATCGCGCAGGCCGAGCACGATCGCGAGGCGCGCGCGGTGCTGGTCACGACCTCGCCGCGCCTGGCCGCGGCGGTCGACGCCGAGCTCGAGCGCCAGCTCGCGACCCTGCCGCGCAAGGCGATCGCCGAGCATGCGCTCGGCCGCCACGGCGCCGCGGTCGTGGTCGACTCGGTCGACGACGCGATCGCGTTCGCCAACCGGTTCGCGCCCGAGCACCTCGAGCTCGATCTCGCCGACGCGCGCGCGATCGCGGCGCGCTGCACCACCGCCGGCGCGATCTTCGTCGGGCGCTGGTCGTCGGAGGCGTCGGGCGACTACCTCGCGGGCGGCAACCACGTGCTGCCCACCGGCGGCGCGGCGCGCTACGCCTCGCCGCTCGGGGTCTACGACTTCCGCAAGCGCACGTCGCTGATCGAGTACAGCGAGCGCGCCGCGCGCGCGCACGCCGACGCGATCGCCGCGCTCGCCGCGTGCGAGGGGCTCGACGGCCACGGCCGCTCGGCGCTGCTGAGGAAGCGGTGAACGACGAGCTCGGAGCGCTCGCGGCCCGGGTGCCGGCGGCGCTGCGCGCGAGCGTGGCCTATCACGTGCCCCAGCCGCCGGTCGTGCGCGCCAAGCTCGACGCCAACGAGCTGCCCTACGGCTGGCCGCCCGAGCTGCGCGCGCGGCTCGGCGCGGCGCTCGCCGAGGTCGCGCTCGAGCGCTATCCCGATCCGCGGGCGCGCGCGCTGCGCGGCGCGGTCGCGCGCGTGACCGGCGTCGGCGAGGACCAGATCACGTTCGGCAACGGCTCCGACGAGCTGATCGCGCTGGTGTGCGCGGCGCTCGCCGGGCCGGTGCTCTATCCGTGGCCGAGCTTCGTGTACTACCGGCTGTCCGCGATCGCGCGCGGCGTGCCGGCGATCGAGGTCCCGCTCGGCGACCGGTTCGAGCTCGACGAGGCCGCGTTCGAGCGCGCGATCGCCGAGCACCGTCCGAGCGTGGTGTTCCTCGCGCTGCCGAACAACCCGACCGGCACGCTGTGGCGGATGGACTTCGCGCTCGAGCTGGCCGGGCGCCACCGCGATGTCGCGATCGTGTCGGACGAGGCCTACCTCGCGTACAGCGGGCGCACCAACCTGCCCGCGCTCGCGGACCACCCGAACCTGATCGTCATGCGCACGCTGTCCAAGGTCGGGCTCGCCGGGCTGCGGGTCGGCTTCACGCTGAGCTCGCCCGCGCTCGCCGCGCTGCTCGACAAGGTCCGCCCGCCGTACAACGTGAGCGCGCTCGACCAGCGCGCCGCGGTGTTCGCGCTCGACCAGGCGTGGTCGTGGTGCGCCGCGCGCGCGGCCGAAGTCGTCGCCGAGCGCGCGCGGCTCGCGCGCGAGCTCGCCCGGTTCGGCGAGGTGTTTCCGAGCGAGGCCAACCTCCTGCTCGTGCGGTTCGCGCGCCCGGGCGTCGCCGACGCGCTCGCCGCGCGCGGCATCGCGGTGCGCAGCTTCCCGTTCGGCACGCGGATCACGGTGGGCACGCCGGCCGAGTCCGCGCTCCTCGTCGCGGCGCTCGACGAATGCGCGCGCTAGCGATCGTCCTTTGCGCCGCGTGCTCGGCCGCGCCGCCCGGTCCCGGCATCGACGTCGATCGCGCGATGGCGCACGTCGCTGCGCTGGTCCAGATCGGCCCGCGGCCGGGCGACTCGGCGAGGTCGGCCGCGGCCGCCGACTACATCACCGCGCAGCTCGCGATCCTGCACGTCGTGCCGGAGCGGTTCGCGGTCGGCGGGGTCGACCTGCCGGCGATCGAGCTGCTCGGCGCCGTGCAGCGCCCGGCGCGCCACGTCGAGACCGTCGATCCCGATCTGCTCGTGCGGTTCGGGCCGGAGCGCGGCAAGGCGCTGCTGGTCATGGCGCACTACGACACCGTGCCGCCGAGCCCGGGCGCGGTCGACAACGGGTGCGCGGTCGCCGTGCTGCTCGAGCTCGCGCGCGTCCTGCACGACCATCCGCCGGCGCAGCCGGTGATCCTCGCGTTCACCGCGAACGAGGAGATCGGGCTGGTCGGCAGCGAGGCGCTCGCCGCGCGCCGCGCGGACGACGTCGCGTTCGCGATCGCGCTGGATCTGATCGGCGGCAGCGGGCCGCTGGTGATCAACGGCGCGAGCACGCTGATCGGCGTGTCCGAGCTGCGCTGGCTCGCCGACGCGGCCGATCGCGCGGGCGTCGCGCTCACCGCGCCGCCGGCGCATCGCGTGATCAGCCGGTGGTGGCCGCAGGCCGAGCGCTCGGATCACGGACCGTTCACCCGGCGCGGCGTGCCGGCCGTGCACTTCTACGACCGCGGCCAGGACGGCGAGCGCATCGACCTCGCGTACCACAGCTCGCGCGACACGCTGGCGCGGGTCGATCGCGCGTCGCTCGACGAGGTCGGCCGGCTGCTCCGCGCGCTGGTCGCGGTCGCGCCGCCGCGCCACGCCGGCGACGGGTTCTGGCTGCCGGTCGCGAACGTCGCGATCCCGCGCTGGCCGGTGTTCGCGGTCGAGCTCGCGCTCGCGGTGATCGCGCTCGCCGCGCTGCTCGCGACGGCGCTGCGCGCGACGCGCGAGCGCGGCGGCGCCGGCCTGTGCGCCGGCCTGGCGTGCTACGCGGTCGCGACCGCGGCGGCGTCCGGCGTCGAGCGGTTCGCCGCGGGGGCGCATCCCGCGCCGTGGCTGCACGGGCCGCTGCGCGCCGAGCTCGCGGAGGCCGCGATCGTGCTCGGCGGCTTCGTGCTCGCGACCCGGCTCGTCGCGCGGCGCTGGCCGTGGATCGGCGGTACGCGCTATCTCGTCGCGTCCGCGATCCCGCTGGTCGCGATCGGCGGGTTCTGGCTCGCGACCGACGCGCTCGAGCTCGCGTGGGTGTGGCTCGTGCCGGCGTGCGCGATCGCGCTCGCGCCCAGGCTCGGCCGCGCCGGCGCGATCGCCGTCGTCGCGCCGCTGTTGCCGGCCGCGCTCGTGCTCGCGCCGGCCCAGCTGCGCGAGGCCGCGTGGAACGGCTTCTTGCCGACGGCGGTGCCCCTCGCGGCGTGGCTCGCCGCGTTGCTGGCCCCGACGGTGGCGGCGGGAGTGTGGTGGACCCGGCGCCGGCCCCGCCGGGGGCCGTTGGGGACACTTGTCATTAATCTGGGGTGCGCACTCGCCGTCGCCTCCGGAGTAGCCGTCGTGGTGCTCTCGCCCCCAGCTTGCAGCGCCTCGAAATTCCAGAGTTTTCACCTGGCCTGCGAGCAGGTCGAGACGTGGCCATAGGATTTGCATTACGGTGGATTTACATGACCCGCCTGGCCGTACTCCTCTCCGTCCTGATCCTGGGATGTGACGTCGGAAGCGTCCTCATGCAGCAGGCGCAACCCGACGGCGGCGGCACCGGGGATGGCAGCGGCGGGGTCGATAACACCAAGTGCCAGAACGGCTCGGCCTCGCCGCTCCCGCAGCACAACCACACCGCCAGCGGTACCCCGAACACTGGCCAGGCCTGCCTGCAGAGCGGCTGCCACCTGGTGGGCCAGCTCGGCGTCGGCGCGCCGGAGTTCGCGTTCGCGGGCTCGATCTACACCGACGCGACCGCGACGGCGCCCAAGGCCGGCGCTGCGATCCGCGTGCAGCTCAATGGCGCCACCGCCGTGACGTACTCCGACCAGGCCGGCAACTTCTATTGCGAGGTCGGTGCGCCCGGCTGCACCGAGATCGGCGCCGGTCCCGCGCAGTCCAACGCGACCGACTGCCCGTCGCTGTCGGCGATGACCGATCCGCTGCTGACCGCCGGCGGCAACTGCAACAGCTGCCACACCAACGGGGTCGGCGCGCAGACGACGCCGATGTACCTCCAGTAGACCGCTACTTGCGCTTCTTCTGGACCGCGATCAGCCGCGCGTAGGCCTCGGCCGCGACCTCGCACACCTGGCGCAGGTCCTCGCGCTGGAGCGGCGTGAGCTCGGCGCCGTGGCCGTAGAGCACGTTGACGATGCGCTTGCCGATCGTGATCACGCCGGCGGCCGCGAACCGCGGCTCGGCGCAACCCAGCACCTTGTACATGTACGTGTTGACGGTGGACGGCGTGACCGCGCCGCTCCACACGCCGCCCTCCGACGCGATCGCGGTCTGGATGATCGACGGCGCGTCGAGCGGGATCAGCACGTGCTCGACGTTGGCCTTGCCGGGCAGCTCGCCCAGCGCCTTCCAGCCGAACGCCATCTGATCGCGCACCGCGAACAGCACGGCGGCGTCGAACACGCCGGCCGCGAACCCGAACAGCAGCTCGACGATGCGATTGCGATCGGCGACCGCCGCGAGCTCGGCGATCGCCTGCTCGGCCGAGATCGGCTTGGGCCGCGCGGCGTCGGGCGCGGCGGCGACGATCGGCGGCGTGGTCATGCGGTGGGGCCGGACGTGCGGCGCGGCCTCGGCCGGCGCGGTGTCGTCGGCGTCGAGCGTCTCGATCAGGTCGGCGGCGTCGAGCTCGAGCGACTCGGACTCGTCGAACAGCTTGGCCATCTTGCGGCTGCGCAGCCGCGGCCTGGGCCCGGGCGCCGACACCGGCGAGGCGGGCACCGGCGGCAGCCCGGGCAACGGGGGCGCCGGCAGGCCGGTGTCGACCGCGCCCTCGTCGCCGCGCGGCGCGTCGCCGAACTTGAGGAACCGCGCCGGCCGCGCCACGCCGTAGTAGCGCTCGATGTAGTAGTAGATGCGGACCTCGGGCGCGACCCGCGGCAGCACGCGGTAGCCGGTGATCTGCGTGAGCGCCTCGAGCGTCGCGAAGTCGTGCGGGTCCTCGATCGCCGCGATCAGCTGGCGGTCCTGCACGACCAGCGGCACGCACTTGTGCTTGAACGCCTGCGCCGGCTGGAGCAGCCGCACCGCGGCGCGCTTGGCGCGCTCGAGCATCGCGCCGGTCGCGATCGGGATGCCGAGCTCGAGCCCGAGATACACCGTGAGCGCCTCGAGGTCGACCAGGTCGTGCTCGACCAGGATCGTACCGAGCCGCGCCCCGTCGCGCGCCTGGAAGCCGAGCGCCTGCTTGAGCTGCGCTTCGGTCAATCTCCCGTCGCGCACGAGCATCTCGCCGAGCCGCATCCGCGATCGACGGTACCACGCCGCCTGGACCGGCTGGAGTTTCCGACCCGGCGTGGTAAGTCTAGCCGCGTGAGATTGTGGCGATGCGCGCTGGTCGCGCTCGTGGCGTGTCACGGCAAGGACGAGCCGCCCCCGGCGCCCGGCCCGGCTCCCGCTTCGCGCCCGCGGCCCGCGCCCGCGCCCGCGCCCGAGTTCCCGGAGGGCACGCGCTCGCTCCAGCTGGTGCGCACGGTCGGCGTCCGGCTCGAGCCGGGCGATGACGCGAAGCGGATCGGCACGGTCGCGATCGACACGCGCGTCGGATGGACGCGCAGCGCGCCGGGCAAGGGCTGCGACAAGTCCTGGATCGAGATCGCGCCGCGCGGCTGGATCTGCGGCGACTACGTCGTGCCGAGCAAGCAGCCGCCGTACGGCCAGGAGGTGCCGCACCTCGATCGCGGCGAGATCGTGCCCGGCACGTACGGCAAGATCACGGTCGCCGGCGCGTCGACCTACGAGCTCGAGAAGCCCGACAAGGACAAGAAGAAGAAGCGCGGCGCCAAGCCCGCGCCCGAGCCCAAGGACCCGCACATGGTCGAGGACAGCCCGGTGATCGGCTCGCTCAACGTGCGGCGCTACGACGAGATCACGGTCGGCGGCAAGGTCTACTGGAAGATCAGCCAGAAGGACAACGAGTACGTGTTGAAGTCGACGATCACCAAGCACGTGCCGTCGGGGTTCGGCGGCACGCGGCTCGGCGACGACACCGGGGTGCGCGTGCCGATCGCGTTCGTGTGGCCGCGCGGCGGCATGAGCGAGGCGTATACGCTCGCCAAGCCGACCGGTGGCGCGCTGCGCACGCTCGCGGTGCGCACGCCGGTGCCGGTGCTCGAGGTCGCCGCCGGCAAGGACGGCAAGCCGACCGCGTATCGCATCGGCGACGCCGAGTGGATCGCGGCGCCCGACGTGCGCGTGTTCGAGCCAGAAGCCCCACCCGCGCTGCTCCAGCCGGGCGAGCGCTGGATCGACATCGATCTCGACAGCCAGATCCTGGTCGCGTTCGAGGGCGACCTCGCGGTCTACGCGACGCTGGTGTCGTCCGGCGGCAAGGACACGCCGACCGAGACCGGCCTCTACCGCATGTGGCTCAAGGAGTCCGAGGCCGACATGAAGGGCTTGAACGGCGAGGATCCGTACTCGGTCGCGACCGTGCCGTGGACCCAGTTCTTCAGCCCCGAGAAGGGGCTCGCGCTGCACACCGCGTACTGGCACGACGGGTTCGGCCATCCGCGCAGCCACGGCTGCGTCAACCTGGCGCCGCGCGACGCGCGCTGGCTGTACTTCTGGAGCGATCCGCAGGTGCCGCCGGGCTGGACGATGGCGGCCGGCGTGGTCGAGGCGCCGGGCTCGCTCGTGCGGATCCGGTCGGCGGCCGATCCCACCCCGGAGGCCAAGGGCTACGCCAAGAAGGTGCAGGAGCAGCGCGAGCAGAACGCGCCGCCGGGGTAGGTGTCGCGGAGCCACAACATTTGCCGGGTCGGGTGAGGTGCGCGCGCCACGTCGGAAAGCCGACGGCCGAAACATTCCGGCAGGTCACGGGTGGCGTGACGCTTGCTGTTCCGGGTGACATGCGCCGCACGGTGGTCGTCCTGGTGTTCGTCGCCCTGGCGGGCTGCAAGAGCCTGGGCGGGTTTGGCCATGCGCTGGGCGGGCTCGGCCACGTGGCGTCGGCGGCCGGCCACGTCGCGGCCGCGGCGGGGCACGTCGCGGCGGAGACCGCGCGGGTGGCAGCGCCGATCGCCAAGGTGGCGCTCAAGGCGACCGTGGTGACGCTGCGCGCGGCGGGGACGGTGGCCGAGGCCGCCGCGGCGGGCGAGGTCGAGGGCGATGGCGACGGCGACGCGACGGTGCCGGTCGGCGAGGAGGACGCGCCGCGCCAGCCCGACGACCTGTGCCTCGACTGCCCCGACGTCGGCAACTGCGCCAGCTGCCCGGAGCCGCAGCTCGCGCCGCCGTCGCTGGCGCCCGCTACACCGTAGGTAGCCGGCGCGCCTGGACGCGCGCCTCGGCGGCATCCATCGCGGCGACCAGCGGCGCGCCGAACACGTGGGCGAGCGTCTCGCGGGTGACGCGATACAGGGTCGGCGCGTCCGCGACGTACGCGCACGAGTAGTCGGCGTAGTCGTCGGAGATCACGATCGCGTCGCTGGTGTAGCTCAGCGGGAACAGCTGGCACACCGCTGGTTTGACGTGACGCCACGACCAGCCGTGCTCGAGCGCGGCGCGATGGATCGCGCAGCCGCGCCGGTCGTGCGCCAGGAAGATGCAGCCGCCGCCGAGCACCTCGGTGCGCACGAACGTGCCGGACGGCGCGTCGGGATCGCGCTCGGGCTCGTCGTCGTCGAACCAGCGCGTCGCGCTGGCCTCGGCGCGGAGCAGCGCGCGGATGTCGGCCGCGCGCGCGACGATCGCGTCGCGCTCGTGGAGGTCGACGTCGCAGCCGTGCTGGCAGCACGCGTCGAGCTGCTCGCGGCCGGTCGCGTGCATGTGGCAGCGGTGCGCCATGCAGTCGGGGACGAGCCGACGGACGAACACCGCGGCCTCGGCGTGGCGGAACCGCGGATGGTCGAGCGCGACGACGTCGGTCACGCGCGCACGTTAGCAGGCGGCGAGCAGCGCCGCGAGATCGACGCGGCTGCCGTCGCCGCCGGCGTCGCGATCGACCGCGAGCACGAGCGCCGACAGCGTGGTCTGATCGAGCACGCAGTCGGCGTCGGGTGACGTGTGCGTGAAGTTGCGGAAGCAGCTCTGCACCACGGGCAGCGAGCGGACCTGCATGCGGATCGGCGCGCCGTGCGACCGGCACACCACCGGCCGCGCCGCGTAGATCGCGCAGCGATCGGCGCCATCGAGCGCGGCGCAGCGGTCCTGGGGCGCGGCGGCGGCGGCGGCGGCGAGCGCGGCGCGGCGCTCGGCGGGCCAGCCGGCCAGCTCGGCGCGGATCGCGGCCGCCTCGACCGAGGTCACGGTGAGACGGGCGTGACAGCAATCCGAGCATCCCGATTCGCACTTCATGTCGCCGCCGTGCCGGCGGAGAGTGCGTGTGAAGAACGCGTCGACCTTGGCGGTCAGCTCGGCGTAGCGGGACACTGCTTCGGAGTGTATATCGGGAGCGGGCACCCGCCATGGACCTCAACGACATCGTCGTATTCACCAAGGTCGTCGAGACCAAGAGCTTCACCGGCGCGGCCGAAGCGCTCGGCCTGCCCAAGTCCACGGTCAGCCGCAAGCTGGCCCAGCTCGAGGAGCGGCTCGGCGTGCGGCTCGTCCAGCGCACCACGCGCAAGCTGGCGCTGACCGACATCGGCGAGGCGTACTACGCGCGCTGCGCGCAGATCGTGTCGGATGTCGCGGCGGCCGAGCAGCTGGTCACCGACATGCAGGCCACGCCGCGCGGCCGGCTGCGCGTGACCGCGACGGTCGACCTGTCGACCAAGTGGCTGGGCGGGATCGTCGCGGCGTTCCTCGCCGAGCACCGCGACATCAACATCGAGATCGAGGCGAGCGATCGCGTCATCGATCTCATCGAGGACGGCTTCGACGTCGCGATCCGGTTCGGGCCGATGCCGGAGTCGACGCTGATCGCGCGCCGGCTGTGTCACGTCATGCTCGTGCTGGTCGCTGCGCCGGCCTACCTCGCGCGCCGCGGCGAGCCGCGCGCGATCGACGAGCTCGACGACCACGAGCACGTGCTGTTCACGCCGGCCACGCGCAACCAGACCTGGACGCTGCACCACGGCGACGCGAGCTACGAGTTCGGCCGGCCGGCGCGGTTCGCGAGCAACAACTACGGCGCGTGTCGCGACGTCGCGCTCGCCGGCGGCGGCATCGCGCTGATGTCGGACTTCATGATCGCCGAGGACCTCGCGTCCGGCGCGCTGGTTCGCGTGCTGCCCGACTGGACGACCTACCCGACCGAGGTTCACGCGGTCTACCCGGCCCGTCAGAACCTCCCGCCGCGGCTCGCGCTGTTCCTCGATCACATCACGAAGGCGCTGAATCCCCCGCCCTGGCGCGGTACAAGCGCGCCATGACTGTCACGGTCGCGGACGTCAAGTTCGTCGCGGAGAACTACCTGCTGCCGGTCGGCCTGAAGATGCTGATCGCGATCGTGATCTTCGTCGTGGGACGATGGATCTCGCGCGCGGTGCTGTCGGCGCTCGATCGCCTGATGGAGCGCAGCAAGCTCGACGTGTCGCTGCGCAAGTTCCTCGGCGACGTCGCCTACGGCCTGCTGTTCGCGGTGGTCGTGATCGCCGCGCTCGACACGATCGGGATCAAGACCACCGCGGTGGTCGCGGTGCTCGGCGCAGCCGGCCTGGCGGTCGGCCTCGCGCTGCAGGGCTCGCTGGCGAACTTCGCGGCCGGCGTGATGCTGATCATGCTGCGGCCGTACAAGGTCAGCGACTCGGTGATCATCGGCAAGTACCTCGGCCGGGTCGATGCGATCAAGGTGTTCAACACGATCCTGATCACCAGCGACAACCGCGAGATCACGATCCCGAACGGCCAGATCATCGGCGCGCCGATCGAGAACCTCAGCGTGCTCGGCCGCCGGCGGATCGATCTGCTGGTGACCGTGACCCAGGGCGAGCTGGCCAAGGTGCGCGAGCTGCTCGCGCACGTCACCGGCGGCGACCCGCGGATCACGCAGTCGCCCGCGCCCGCGATCGACGTCGCCGAGGTCAGCGACGGCAGCATCAAGCTGCGCCTGCAGCCGTGGACCTCGGTCGAGAGCTACGGCGCGGTCGCCGCCGACACCATGGAGTCGATCAAGAAGGCGATGGACGCCGCGGGCATGAAGTACTCGGTGGCGGCGGTGACCGCATGAACCGCGTGCTGGTCGGCGCGGGTGCGATCAACGCGGCGCTCGCGGTGGCGTGCGGCGCGTTCGCGGCGCACGGCCTCAAGGCCAAGCTCGACGCGCACGCGCTCGAGGTATTCGAGACCGGCGCGCGCTATCACATGTATCACGCGCTCGCGATGATCGCGGCGGGGCTGTGCGCGGCCAGGGCGCCGGGCTGGGTGTTCCAGGCCGGCATCGTGCTGTTCTGCGGCAGCCTGTACGCGCTCGCGCTGTCCGACGTCAAGGCGCTCGGCGCGATCACCCCGGTCGGCGGCGCGGCGTTCCTGGTCGGCTGGATCTGGCTCGCGATCGCGGTGCTGCGCGGCGGCGAATGAGGCCGGCGCTCGCGCTGATCGCGCTGGCGGGCGTCGCGCACGCCGATCCGCCGATGGCCGGGCCGTACGGCGCTCCGGCCGAGTTCGTCGCCGAGCTGCAGCGCGGCGGCGCGTACGTCGGCGAGCGCTCGACGATCGGGCCGACCACCGCGCACGCCGCGGTGCTCACGTTGACCGGCGGCGGGCGCAAGAGCTCGTGGCTCGCGATCCGCACCGCGCGCGGCTGGCTGGTCGATCGCACGCTCGGCGACGTCTACGATCCGGACGCGGCGGGCCTGCCGCACGTGCTGCACGACAACCTGCGCTCGAGCTACGAGCTGGTCGATCTGGTCGAGCTGGGCGATCGTGTCGTGCTGCGCGCGATCGACCTGCCGTTTCATCGCGACGCGCGCGGCGAGGGCTGGGATCGCGAGCCGATCGCCGTGGTGTGCCGGCTCGCGGCGGGCGCGTGCGCCGCACCGGTCGAGCTCGGCGGCGCGGCGTGGCTCTACGCGGCGGCGTGGCTCAGCCCACGATGACGTCGAGCAGCGCGCTGTCGCCGACCGGCTCGATCCGGATCGGCACGTCGAGGAACGCGCGGATCGTGTCGATGTTCGTCGTCGCGTGATCCGACAGCGGTCCGGCGGTGCGGAACCGCCCGCCGCCGGCGACCGCCATCGGCAGCAGCAGCTGATCGGCGAGCATCTCGCCGACCGGCGCGCCGGCGTCGAGGTAGTCCTCGAGGTCGTCGAGCGCGTCGTCGGCGACGTCCTCGGCGGGATAGCCCTTGCGGCCGTGCGCGGTGCACAGCTCGCGCGCGCCGCTCGCGAGCTCGACCTCGGCCATGAACAGATTGGTCGGCCCGCAGTCGCGCAGCTCGACGATCTCGCCGCGCGGATCGCCCAGCCGTTCGCGCGCCACCGCGAGCTCGCGCTCGGCGATGTGGCGCGGCAGGCTCGCCACGATCGCGATCGCGCGCGACCCGACGACCGCGCCGCCCTCCACGATCTCGATCGGCCGCAGCGCGCCGCCCGGCCGGACCTCGAGCGTCACCTGGCCGCCGCCGTCGGGGATCACGCCGTGGCGATCGAGCGCGAGCGCGACGTCGCCGCCCATCGCGCGCAGGCGCGGCAGGAACACGCGGTCGAGAAAGTCGAACGGCGGCGACAGCGGATTGTGCGTGCCGCCGGTGATCGTCGCGCGCACCGGCTTGCCCGCCGCGATCGCCGGCACGAGGATGGTCTGCACGACCAGCATGGCCGAGCCCGCGCTGCCGATGTCGATCGCGAGCTCGCTCGGCCACGCGCTGCCCGGCGTGAACGTCAGGTCCTGCGCGCCGAGCTCGAGCGCGCTCGTGGCGCCGCCGCACAGCCGCGCCGCCGCCTCCACGCACGCGAGGTGCTGGCGGTGCAGCCCGGGCCGCTTGCGCCCGGCGCGGATCCGCTTCATCCGCAGCCGCCGCCCGGTCACGATCGACAGCGCGAGCGCGGTGCGCAGCACCTGACCGCCGCCCTCGCCGCGAGAGCCGTCGATGTCGACCGGCAGCCTCATCCCTTGACGCACACCACCTGGCGCAGCTCGTGGACCACCTCGACCAGCTCGGCCTGCGCCGCCATCACCTTGTCGATCGGCTTGTACGCCATCGGCGTCTCGTCGAGCACGCCCTCGTCCTTGCGGCACTCGATGCCCTCGGTGGCGCGCGCGTGATCCGCGACCGAGAACCGTCGCTTGGCCTCGCCGCGCGACATCGCGCGCCCCGCGCCGTGGCTGCACGAGCAAAACGACTCGCGCTCGCCCTTGCCGCGCACGATGTAGCTGCGCGCGCCCATCGAGCCCGGGATGATGCCGAGCTCGCCGAGCCCGGCGCGCACCGCGCCCTTGCGCGTGACCAGCACGTCCTCGCCGAAGTGGTGCTCGCGCGCGACGTAGTTGTGGTGGCAGTTGACCGCGGTCTGGCCGAGCTCGAACGGCGGCAGCTTCCGGCGCGCCGCGCCGATCACCGCCTCCATCATCAGCCTGCGGTTCGCGAGCGCGTAGCGCTGCGCCCACTCGACCGCCGCGACGTACTCGGCGAAGTGCGTGCTGCCCTCCTCGAAGTACGCCAGGTCCTTGTGCGGCAGGTGGCGATCCTGGCGCTCGCAGTCGCGCCGCGCGAGCTCGATGAACCGCGTGCCGATCCGGTTGCCGACGCCGCGCGAGCCCGAGTGCAGCATGAACCACACCCGATCGGCCTGGTCGAGGCAGACCTCGATGAAGTGATTGCCGCCGCCGAGCGTGCCGAGCTGCTGCGGATCGTTGCCCTTGCCGATCTCGCGGTGCCGCTCGCGGATCTTGTCGTAGTCCGGCGCGAGGTCCTTCCATGCCTCGAGCGCGGGCAAGGTCGGCGCGTCGAACCAGTCCTTGCCGTGCGGCACCGCCTTCTCGATCGCGAGCCGCAGCTGGTTGAGCGAGTCGGGCAGGCGGGACGCCGGCAGATCGGTCTGCTGCGCGACCATGCCGCAGCCGATGTCGACCCCGACGGCGGCGGGGATGATCGCGCGGTGGGTCGCGATCACGCTGCCGACCGTCGCGCCGATCCCGAAGTGCACGTCGGGCATCGCCGCGACGTGGCGAAACACGATCGGCAGGCGCGCGACGTTCTCGAGCTGGCGGCGCGCCGCGTCCTCGACGCCGACGCCGCGCGTCCACGCCTTGATCGGCACGCCCTCGGTCTCGATCAGCTCGTAGTCCAAAGCCCCGGCAGTCTACCGGCGCGGGCGCTCGTGCGCCCCGATGTCGCGCCGGCCGTGTGGATTGATGCTGATGGAACACCAAACAAGGGGCTCCACGGCGGCACGTACTCCAGCTCCGCGCGCTCGCCCAACTCGCACCATCGTTACTTCTGTACCACGAGGGACCCAAAGAGCAGGCGCATGTCGATCGTCCTCTGCTCCTCGATGTCCAACACCTCGCCCCCTCATGACGAATTCATCCAGTCTTAGTCGCCAGCTCTCGGCCGGCATTCACCAGGGAGAGGTCGAGGTCTCGCGCGATCTTCTTGCCTCCGTTCTGCGCCGGGCCATGACCTGCCGGCAGAGTACCGCGCGCGAGGACGTGCCTGGTGTCGGCCGTGCACAGCCCCGCAACAATTGGATGCACCGAGGACGTGCGGACGTGCCACCAAGATTGACTACGCGCCATGCAGCGTTCGGACATCTACACACGAGCTGTGATAGCTGCCGCGCAATTACGTCAACGAAGCGGAACAGCTCCACTGGAGTAATCCGACGACATGACCTCTTTGACCAATGCTCGACTAGCGTCCCTAACGCGTTCACATTCGTCTTCCTCGGTCAACAGGTCGTGCGCATCGCTCGCATCAAATGTAACATTTAGGAATACAACCAACTCGGTATGAAGCGACGGGCTACATGGCTTTGCGATCACTCTAGCGGTGTACCGTTCGTGCTTCGTCAGCCGGCGCGCCGACACAATCGCTTCAATAGCTGACCACAGCTCGTGATCGACACTTGCACGAATTCCCGGGTCGGAAATCGACCTAGCAGCAAGCGCTATATCTTCCAAATCCTCCGAAGACGTAAGTCGGGTCAAATTCGCTGCTCGTTGAGCTTTATCGCGAATTCCGAGAAGCGCAGCGATAATCTCGAGTCGCGTTGGCTCGTCGTTGCTGTTCTTGAGCCTCGTAAGCAACGCATCCACACCGTTCGGGCCCGAGTTTGCCGCCATCAAGAATACGGCAGCTTGCATCGCCGGGGCGACCTGAGCCCCATCCGCGACTACCCTCGCGCATGTCGCCTCGAGTACGGAGTCATGGTTGACGGACACCAAATTCAATAAGTATTGTAGATCCTTATCGACACTACCTCCGTGCCAAGTATCGAGCCGGGTCCCTATTCGCCATCTAAATTCACGTACCAGCCAGGAATTCCAATCATCGCCAAGATCTTCTGGAATAAGATCACCAAGTTTCCTAACCAGCTTGTAATAGCAGGCAGGACTCACATCATCGCCATTCGTCAAGAAACGCCGAACTGCATTGACAGTGGTACTAAGTGTAAAACTAGATGCTCGTTCGACGTCCAATGCAAGAGCGCGACGCTCACGCGTGGACAGTTGATCCCACCCTTGGGACAGCAGTGCAGCCAGATCGCTTTCCTCAAGCGCAAACGACACTGGCAGAACGCCCCGATCTGCCAGCATCCAGCTAGGACACGAACTCATGTTCAATTTGAACGTTGCGCTACCGCTCGAGACGATAATGCACTGCTCAAGCGGATCCGCACTCTTTCGTCCCAACCTTAGGCAGAGAGGAAGTGCAACCGATGGCCCACTGTCAAGGTGCACCGCAACCTGCGGTCGAACACCAGTGCAGTCAAGTCGTGTTGAAAGTCTTGGCGCATTTGTCATCGATAGCAAACCGCGGAATCCTGCCCGCGGGACTGCCGATCCCACAACTTCATCGAGGAAGTCCTCACTCGTAACACTGCCCCATGAATGCCGCACTAGAATTTTGGTGAGTGAGCGCATTAGTTCCTGGGAACCCTTAGCAGCTTCCAGCATGTTGAGGTAAGCAACACCTCTTGCCTCGTTAAATGAGGGTAGAACCGGAGCTCCGGGTCCGGGCATCACTGTGTCCGCTGATGCGATCA
>Ga0335081_10006513_pt1 | contig 18615 bp, 14 predicted proteins | sample Lox_Sample_35_FD_206713 | JGI IMG/M metagenome (GOLD analysis project Ga0335081, IMG submission 206713) | Soil microbial communities from Loxahatchee National Wildlife Refuge, Florida, United States - Lox_Sample_3.5 | ecosystem: Environmental > Terrestrial > Soil > Wetlands | place: USA...
TATTTCTCGAGGAGCGCCTCAAGGTTGCGAAGGTAGATCTGGACGATGCCGCAAATCAGTTGGCGCAATTTTCCAGCAAGAACAACACACTCGATATCCAGACGGAAGGCAAAGCCATGCTGGATGCTGCCGGTACTCTTGCGGGCGAACTGATCGCCGCGGAATCGGAACTCGAAGGACTCCGACAAATTTACACCGACAACAACGCCCGCGTGCGGGCTTTGAACGCGCGCGTGGCGGAGCTCCGCAAGCAACTGGAGAAATTCGGTGGCACGCAGGAAACCGCCGCGAGCGGCAAACCCGCAAAGGGGAGCGCCTCGTTGGGCGCCGATCCACCGTCAATACAGGCTCCCGACGTGGCGGCGACGGGCAAGATTGGCAACATGCCCTTTCCGACCATTCGCAATCTCCCGCTGCTAGGCGCAAAGTACGCGGACTACTACCGCCGAGCCAAAATCCAAGAAACCGTCTTCGAGTTGCTGACGGAGCAATACGAATTGGCCAAAGTCGAAGAGGCAAAAGAAACGCCCAGCGTGAAAGTTCTGGATCCGGGGCGAATCCCGGAAAGGAAGTCGTTCCCGCCGCGCCTACTGATTATGTTCTTGGGGACATTCCTCGCCGTTGGCTGCTCTGTGCTCTGGGTTTTGGGCGCAAAGAGTTGGCAGGAAGCCGACCCAAAGGACCCGCGCAAGATTCTGGCGCAGGAAGTGGTTTCGACGTTGAAGGCGCACGCGCCATGGATGTCCCAGAACGGGAGCGCGCCTAACTCGAAGATGCAAAAGATTTGGAGCCGCTTTACGGACCGCCGTCCCCCGACCGACGGGACGCTAACGGAGTAAAGCGGGCTGTAAGTATAAGAAGAAGAACGGGTTAGGTCACAAATGGCCCTGTAAGTGACGGGGCGAAGCTGTATTCGGACACGCGCGAGGCGAACGTGGAAACGTCGATGGGGGAACATCGCGAACTTGGGCTTGGCGGGCCAGCCCTTTCTGCCGATGGGGTGCTGGCGGCTGCGCTGGAGCCGCGGTGGTACGCCGTTTACACATGCGCAAACCACGAACGGCGCGTGGCGGAGCAGTTCGCGGCGCGCGGCATCGGTCATTTTCTCCCCCAGTACGAATCCATCCGCAAGTGGAAAGACCGCAAGGTTCGCCTCCAGTTGCCCCTCTTCCCCGGGTACGTCTTCGTGCATCTGGCGCTGCGCAACCGGCTGCGTGTGCAACAGGTGCCCGGCGTGGTACATCTGGTCGGGTTCCACGGAACGCCGACGGCGATACCCGAGGAGGAGGTAGCGTCGGTGCGCGAGTTTTTGAACCGGGGCTTCCGCGCGGAGCCGCATCCTTTTGTTAAGGTGGGCCGGCGGGTGCGGGCAAAGAGCGGGCCGCTGGCGGGGATGGAAGGGATCGTGGTGCGGCGGAAGAACGGAGACCGATTCGTGATTTCGTTCGAGCTGATCCGACGAGCGATAGCTGTGGACATGGATGCCGTGGACCTTGCAGCGCTGACGTGATGGAGTCGGGACTACACCACCCCGGGTGTTTTTCGTAAGTGCGGATTCTACGGGACTTACGGGCGCATTTTGCGTAACTGCGGATTCCAGAGGGGTTAGGGACGGGAAGCGGGGTCAGGCGGGAGAACATTCCTAATGCGAGCACGAGTTGTTAAGTTTTTCAACAAAAATTTAAGATACTTAGATTAACGGGTTAGCGGGGGAGTCGGGGTGGCAGGGCAAATCTTGTTAGCGACACCAAAGAGGAGGAAGGAATGCGCGCGTTGATTACCGGCATTACCGGGCAGGACGGTTCCTATATGGCAGAACTGCTGCTGGCCAAGGGATACCAGGTGTTTGGGCTGGTCCGGCGTTGCAGCGTTAAGAAATATGACCGAATCGAGGGACTCCTGGATCAGATCGAGGTGGTCGAAGCGGATCTGACCGACCAGACGTCGCTGGACCACATCGTACACTTAGTGCAGCCAGACGAGGTGTACAACCTGGCGGCACAGAGCTTTGTGCCGGTTTCGTGGAATCAGCCGGTGCTGACGGGAGACGTGACGGCGCTCGGGGTGATCCGCATCCTAGAAGCGGTACGAAAGCACCGGCCCCAGGCAAAATTCCTGCAGGCTTCGAGTTCGGAGATGTTCGGAAAAGTGCAGGAGACGCCGCAGAACGAGAAGACTCTGTTTTATCCGCGCAGCCCGTACGGCGTGGCCAAGGTCTTTGGCCACTACATCACAGTGAATTACCGGGAGAGCCACAACATCTTTGCCTGTTCGGCGATGGGATTTAACCATGAATCGCCGCGGCGCGGGCTCGAATTCGTCACGAGAAAGGTGACGCATCAAGTGGCGAAGATCAAGTGCGGCCTGGCTAAGAAGCTGCTGATGGGAAATTTGGATTCCCAGCGCGACTGGGGATTCGCAGGCGATTACGTACGCGGGATGTGGATGATGCTGCAACAGCCGCAGCCTGACGACTATGTCCTGGCGACGGGCAAGATGCATAGCATCCGCGAGCTTCTGGAGGCAGCGTTCAGCGCGGTGGGCCTGCATTGGGAAGACTATGTGGAAATTGATGCGCGGTTCATTCGGCCGGCGGAAGTAGATCATCTCTGCGGAAACGCCACGAAGGCGCGAGAAAAGCTCGGATGGAAGCCGGAAGTAACCTTCGAGGAATTAATCAAGATGATGGTGGAAGCGGACTTGGAAGCGGTGCAAAGAGCCGCAGAGAATGGACATGCTCTGGCAGCGTCGGCGCGGGGCAGCACGGTCTGATAAGTCCAGGATATTGGGAAAGGTATCCGCGGGGATGGAGACAGACACGATCACAGATCTCACGGGTTTACACACCTCTGAGATAACAAGCGTGGCGCCGCGCGCTCCGAGGGTATCGGACGCGATGCTTCTCACCGGGACGCAGGCAGCCAAATGGTTGCTGCGTGGGGTTTTTGTTCTGATCCTGGCGCGTGCGCTTGGTCCTGCGGAGTTCGGGGTGTATGCGCTGCTATATGCAATGGTCGAGTTCCTGGCTGTCGCTTCAGGCACAGGCTACGCTGACTATTTGACGCGGGAGGCAGCGAAGGACGCGAGAGTCGGATGGGGCCTGGCATTCCAATTGATGGTTTTGCGAATCGCAATCGCGATTCCTGTGGTCATCATAGAGATCGCCGTTCTGTCCGTCCTGCGTTATCCGCACCGGGTGCTCGCGGGCACGGCGTGGCTGGCTTTGACGCTGATTCCGCGCTCATTGAGTGAGGCCGTCCAGGGAGTATTGCGCGGTATTGACAGGTACAAAAGTTACCTAGCTATTGAGGTCACCCTAGGGGCAGGTCTAGTGGCAGGAGGGGGCCTTTTGCTCGTGCGGAACGGCGGCCTGCGCATCGCCGTTCAAACAGAGATTGCTGCAGCCGGGATTGCGGGGCTCCTGGCTGTGGGCCTTGGCCTTAGGTTCAAGACGAGGGAGACAATCGGACTGAAGGGATCGATGCTGCTGAAGAAGAGCGCCGTGTTTAACTTGTATTCGTTCATCGGGAGCTTATATGACCGGTTCGACGTGGTGCTGCTCTCCAGGTTGGCGGGAGACTACCCAACGGGGATTTACTCGGTGGCCTATCGGGCCTTGGGGATGACGCAGATCCTTGCTTACGGCGTCCTATATAGCTTACTTCCCTCGCTATCCCGAAACGCTACCGGGCCGGAGGAGCGGCGACGGATGGAGAAGGCGATAGGGCTGTTGTTGAGCGCCGCGTTTGTGCTGGTTTTGGGAGCGATGGTGTTCGCGGGTCCCGTTGTGAGGTTGCTCCTGGGCGTTCGCTATGCAGAATCGGCCGTGGCGCTGAAGGTTTTGATCTGGGCGGTGATTCTGCGGTACGTCAACTACGCACTGAATATCGAACTGCTGGCGGCGGGCCTGGAGAGAGTGTTCGTGATGACTACTCTCGTTTGCCTGACGGTAAACTTCGTCGGGAACTTGATTTTCATCCCGATGTTCTCGTGGCGAGCGGCAGCGGCTATGACGATCACGACGGAATTGGTCTTGTTGGGGCAAAACGTCTTTTGGGTGAAACGGACTAGGCGTGGAGTGTCACTCTCGTGGGGGATGGCGCGGAACTCGCTGGTGTTTGTTTTTCTTTTGGCCTTGGCGATGGCCGGGGGATATTTTGGGGCTCCATTGGCGGTAGGTACGGCGTGTATCGCGATCTTTGCGACCTACTTGTATTACAGCGGGATTTATTCTGAGTTCTTAACTGTGTGGAGCGCGGAAAGAGGCCCTGCCGCTTAGTCTTATCGCTATGAGCACGAGAGCGATGTTGATTTCGGTATCCAAGGCTTTTTACGTCGAGCCCACGACGCTGATTTTGGGGCTGCTCGCCGCGGTCCTGGGAACCGCGTTCGTCCTGGCACCCTGGAGCCTTGCGACACTTTGTTGCGTTGTCGTAGTCGTGCTTACGGCTGTTGAGAGCGAGCGTTTCCTCTTAGGCATGGTTTTCTTAATTCCGGTTGGCTGGATTGCTTCCATTAGTTTTCCTGTCGTGGGTGACGTGAGCCGGTTAGACGTTGCAACGACTGTGAGGCTGGTCGTGACAGGCACCTTCCTTGCGGGCCGCATTCTTCGCGAGCGGGAAGCTTTTGGGTCGTTTCTGAGAGTCCCCCTAACGACGTTGTCGTTACTTGTCGCCGCTGCAACGATTGCGTCCTTAGTTTTTGGGTCGGGATTGACGTACGAGTCTATTAAGGCGACGGTTAGACTCCTATCCTACATAGGTTTCTATTTAGTCCTCGTGCTTTGGGTGGATTCTCGAGCTCTCTTGAGGAAGGTCGCGGTTACGATCATGGTATCCACCATTTTTGTTGCCGCTTTTGGGATATTGCAGGAGGCAATTGGGAACTATACGTCTCTCTGGCTCTTTCTGAACCCTCCCACGGAATGGTTTGCCCCGATGGATTACAGGGCGCCTTCTTTCTTTGCCAATTGTAACTTTTTTGCTGGTTACCTAAACCTCGTGCTTCCTTTTTCGATCGCGTGCTGGGTGCTGGGGGATGGGCGGTTGAGGCGACTAGGTGCCTGGAGCACATGTCTCGGAGTGGTCGCGCTTCTGTGCACTCAGAGCCTAGGCGGAATTCTGGCGTTCGGCGGGATTGTTGTCCTTGCGATTTGGTGCTTTGGCGGTAGCGGGAAGAGGAAGGTGGCGCTCTTGGGTGCTGTTTGCGTGCTCGCAGTGGGATTTTATTTCGCTAAGGCGGTCCTGAACCCGGCGCATGAGGGAGAGGGCTTCTCATATGATCAAGCAATTAGACTAGTTCTTTGGAGTGTAGCCTGGGATTTCTTCAGGCAGTCTCCTCTCCTAGGGGTTGGTTGGGGCAACTTTAATGCCCTTTACGGGTCATATGTCAGTGATATCTCATGGATTCCCGCAGGACAGTTCGACGTCCACAATATCTATCTTCAGCTGCTCTCGGAGACGGGACTGTTAGGCTTTGGGGCGTTCTTCTGGTTGGTATTGCGCGCGGTTCGGCAAGCGCTGGGCCAACTGCGCATGTCCGTCATTGCGCTCGACAAGGCTGTCGCCTTCGGGGTCCTCGGCGCAATTCTTTCGGTGCTCCTGCACGGTGTGGTCGATTTTTTCTTTCAGGTCAGCCCGCAGTTCGGGACTCTGTTCTGGTTACTACTGGGCCTGCTGGTGTTAAGCGGCAAGAGGCTTGCGGCGAATACGGTCGCCGCGCAACACGCTTGAGTTGGCTGCGCCACGTCCGGGTCGAACGCGGAGCCCGCGGTTTGATCTGGGCAGGCGACCGTGTTAGACGGTACTGAGAGTTTACTGAATGATTGACATTCTTTTCGATGCGCGCTGGATCGGCAATCATGGTATTGGACGCTTCGCGCGCGAGCTTCAGAGGCTGCTGCCAAATCTGACTCCGTTTCACGCGCGCCGCCGTCCATCGCATCCGCTGGACGGTCTTCTCTTGGGAGCGGCGCTGTGGCGTAGGAAGCCCAATTTATTTTTTAGTCCGGGAGGGAACCCTCCGATTGGCTGGCCTGGACCTTTCGTTTTTACTTTGTGCGACTTGAATCTGCTGTGCATCCGCGAAAATTCGACCGCGGCCAAACGCGCGTATTACAGGCATGTTATCCGACCGGCGTGCCATCGCGCGGCATCTGTGTTGACCATTTCGGAGTACTCGAAGCGTGAAATCTGTGCATGGGCCGGACTCAGCGAGGAAAAGGTAGTCAATGTAAGTTGCGCCGTCGGCCCTCCGTTCACGACATTCGGGGGGAAACACGATCCGGGTTATCCGTATCTGCTGTACGTGGGGAACCGCAAGCCGCACAAGAACCTTCCTCGGTTGCTCGAGGCTTATTCTTTGTCAGGCGTACGCAGAGACGCCAAACTCGTTCTGTCGGGCCACACTGATCGGCAAACTTCAGAAAGGATCGACCGCTTGGGGTTAAACGGGGACGTTCTGTTCTTGGATTTGTCCAGCGACCTAGATTTGTCTAACGCATATCGCGGAGCACTCGGCCTCGTATTTCCTTCTTATTACGAAGGCTTCGGCCTACCCCCTCTGGAAGCGATGGCCTGTGGGACTCCTGTTCTTACATCCAATGTTTGCTCGCTTCCCGAGGTTGTGGGCGACGCCGCAGCCCTCATCGATCCGTTCGACGTGGAGGCGATCGCCGATGGAATCAGACGGTTGGTTCATGATGGGTCCTTGCGGGAGGAGTTGCGGGCAAAGGGTTTGATTCGTGCGGATAGTTTTAGCTGGAACGAAACAGCACGCAGGACATGGGCTGTGCTTCAGATGGCCGGCGCGCGCGGGCCTGCGGCTGAAGTTGGGAACGAGTGTGCAAGGTTGTAGGGCTGCCTGGCCGATCCGCGAACTCAGAGGAAAAATCGGGGGTTACTTTGTCAGCGAGTAGAGTTCAGTTGTCGCAAGGTGTGCTTAAGGCCCAAGGAAATGGGGAACGGTCCGATGTGCACCGCCGGATCGGGAGTGTCTTGCACATAGGCAAGCATTACTTTCCCCGGAAAGGCGGGATTGAGACAGTTCTTCAGTACCTAGTCTCTTATCAAAGCCCGAGCATAAAAGTGGAGGTGGTGGTAGCAAACGAGGGATTGAGGACAGTGATCGAGGAACTGGATGGTGCCAGGATCACACGCGTTGCTTGCCTCGGGATGGTAGCTTCGCAGCCGATCTGCCCGCTGATGCCGTGGAAGCTGACTGGGCGTCAGGAACCTCTCGTCCACCTGCACCTGCCAAATCCCCTAGCCGCGCGAGCCTACCTAATTAGCGGGCATCGAGGACGACTGGTGGTCTCGCACCACGCGGACACGATGGGACGGCGCGTCTTGCGTCGATTCACGGATCCTTACGTGCGTCGCGTGATGGACCGTGCGGCGGCTATTATTGTGGCTTCGAGAAGGTACATGGAGAGCTCGGACGAATTGGTTGGGTATCACCATAAATGCCATGTCATCCCATACGGAATCGATTTAGCTGAATTCGGTGCGGACTGTGCGAGCGGGGCGGAGGCGGTTCAGGCAAAGTACGGTCCACGGCTGGTTCTCGCGGTGACGCGCTTAGTGCCGTACAAGGGCCTGGAATATCTGGTGGACGCGATGGAGAAAGTGGACGGTAGCCTGTTGGTGATTGGCAAGGGGCGTCTGCGAGATGAGCTGAACGCACGGGCCGCGAGGCTTGGGATTACGGGGAAAGTGCACCTGCTGGGGCCGATTGAAGATATTCGACCTTACTACAAAGCCGCGGAAATGTTGGTGTTGCCCTCTGTGACGAGAGCAGAGGCATTTGGAATCGTGCAAGTGGAGGCCATGGCCGCGGGGCTTCCTGTAGTGAACACGGACTTAGACACTGGCGTCCCGGAAGTTTCGATTCACGGGCAAACGGGCATTACGGTGCGGGCGAGAGATGCTGAAGCGTTGGCCGGGGCCATCAAGCTGCTGCTGGACAATCCGGAGATGCGATCGCGGTATGCGGAAGCGGCGGTCGTCAGGGCGAAAGAAGAATTTTCGGCTGAGCGAATGGCTGAAAGTACGCTCCGAGTGTATGAAGCGGTTCTCGAATCAAACTAATCCACAAAAACGAGGTAGATAAGTGACCAAGTCAAATGGAAGCGGGGTGTCGCTGTTTGGAAAGCAGAAGTATCGTGCATTGATTACGGGCGGGTCGGGATTCCTGGGCTCGCACCTGGCGGAAGCGCTGCTAAAGGAAGGGCACGAGGTCCTGGTGTTGGACGACCTCTCCACAGGGAACATCTCGAATATCCGTCATCTGAAGCAATACAACCAGTTTCAGTACTGGATAGATTCTCTGGCGAACCGGTCGCTGCTCGCGGAACTGGTGGACGAGTCGGACGTAGTCTTTCACTTGGCGGCGGCGGTAGGAGTGCGGCTGATTGTGGAGAGCCCGGTGCGCACGATCGAAACGAACGTCAACGGGACAGAGATGGTGCTGAAGGCCGCGAGCAAGAAAAAGAAGGCGGTGTTCATCGCGTCGACATCGGAAGTGTATGGAAAGAGCGAGCAGGTGCCATTTCGCGAGGACAGCGATCTGGTGCTGGGGGCAACGGTAAGAGGGCGGTGGAGTTACGCTGCATCCAAGATGCTGGACGAGTTCCTGGCGATCGCGTATTGCAAAGAGAAAAAGTTGCCTGTTTTCGTGGTGCGCTTTTTCAACATTGTGGGGCCAAGGCAATCCAGCCGCTACGGAATGGTACTGCCCAACTTTGTGTCGCAAGCGATGTCTGGGGAGGATGTGACCGTTTTTGGCAGCGGCGAACAAACACGATCCTTCTGCTACGTGGGCGATGCGATAGATGCAATCCTCAGAGTCGTGCAGAAGCCCGAAGCCATGGGAGAGGTTGTCAATATCGGAAGCGATCGCGAAATCTCTATTGGAGATCTGGCGCGGCTGGTCATCTCCCGACTGGGCAGTAAATCGAGTATCCGCTATATCCCCTATGAGCGAGCCTATCAAGAGGGTTTCGAAGACATGCCCCGGCGCGTGCCTGCCCTTGAAAAAATCAGGAGTCTAACAGAGTGGGAGCCTAGCACCTCGCTTGAGGCGTGCATCGAGATGGTGGCTCAACATTTTCGTCAGGAACATCGTTTGCCGGTGGCAGCGCCGCAAACCAGCTATGCAGCGGCAACCTCACGCTGACAGTCGAACAACAAGCGACGCACTGGCCGAGGTTGCAGTAGGGAAAAACGTTCATCGTAGGGGAAAATGAAAATACAAAACCGAGAATTGCGGAGCCCTGCGCTCCGCCCAAAGTCTATTTATGACCTAAGTGCGTGGTGCAACTCGCCTTGGAAGCGGTGCTGGGACACATGCGGGGCGATTTGTCTTCTGATAGTGCTTTCGCCGGTGATGGTGTGTGTGGCGGTAGCGGTGAAACTCACGTCGCGAGGGCCGATCTTGTTTCGGCAGCGGCGGCCGGGGAGGAACCGACAGGAGTTTGCGATTCTGAAATTTCGCACGATGCTGGATGGGCGGCATCAACCAGGGCCAGTACTGACGAAGGCGGCGGATCCGCGAGTGACGTGGTTTGGGCGGTACCTCAGAAGATGGAAGCTGGACGAATTGCCGCAACTTCTTAACGTGCTGAGTGGAAGTATGAGTTTTGTGGGCCCTAGGCCGCAACCCACGAAGCTGTGGAATGAGCCTTTGATTCAGAATGAATCCTCGTACGTTCTATCCGTAAGGCCAGGAATTACGAGTTACGCGACGCTGAATTTTCGCAACGAGGAAGAACTACTGGCTCCGCTCGCTTCGGAGGAACTTGAGAATGTGTATCTGAAGACAATCATGCCGGTGAAGCTGAAGATGGAGCTCGAGTATCTGACTCGCGCAAGTTTTCGAGGCGATCTTGCAATCATCATGCGGACGGCTCTCCGAATCTTTCATCGCAAAACGCATGAGAATGATGCGCTGGTGAAAGACCACCTTCCCACGAAGGAGCAGAAGAAGTTCCGGGCTGCAGCGGGGCACGCGGACTGAATGACATCGCTTGATTCTGTACGGAGTGGACGTGATGTTCTGCAGGCTCGAGGAGGCCTCTATTCGCCGATGCGTATGCTAAGGGCGATTCGTGACGATGACCTTGTCGCCGTATTTCCCGAGGAAATAGACCGTTTGTGCGTCGATTCCCCTAAGAGCCTCAGCTTGTTGCTCCGTTTCGGTCCACAGAAACACCCGACGCGGCCCATTCCAAAGCAGCTGAAATGACGCGGTATCATCAAAGATCTGCGGTGCATCGGGGAAGTAGGAGCCGTACCAGAGATTGGCGCTGCGGCCGTTGAGGATGCGGACTTGGTGACTAGTGTAATAGTTGAGCGTGGAGCTGCCTTCATATTCGCCATTAATCTCAATGATGTCGCCGGGTTGGTAGACGCGCTCGATGGCATCGGCCAAGGGCTTCGAAGTGAGGATAGGGCTGAATGTGACCAGCGCCATGTGAACTGCGATTAGCAGGCAAACGCTCATGGCGGCAAGCGACCAATTACTTAGCGCGAGCCGAGAGCGGCGTCGAAAATGCCAGTTCAAAGCCGAGCCTGCGAACAAGGCCGACCCAAATAATAGAAGCGGCACGCGAAAAAGGGGCATCACGCGACGGTTGAGATCAAGGAAGTGGCCGAGAGAGAGAGCATACTGTTGAGATTCTGCCGGAGCGGAATGCAAGAGATCGGCGATGTCCGCTGATGGCGAGGCTGGGCCAGAGGACAGACCTAGAAACGCGGTAGCGAGAAAGGCGAGCAAACCGACGATGGCCAGAACACCTGAAGAGATATTTCCCCAACGGCGCAGCATCGACCCATCCGGGGAGCTTTCTTCCCGCGCCAGCCAGCGTCCGCACAGCAGCGCAAGCGCAGGCACGGCCGGCAGCACGTAGTATTCCTGGCGCGTCGAGAAGCTAAAGAACAGGACCACGAAGAAGGCTCCTAGAAAAAACACAATGCTCGCCCGTTCGGCGGGAGAAGCGGTCCATGCGCGGCGCCGCAACAGCGGCAATTGTGCCAGAGCCTGCGGCAGAAAACTTGACCAGGGAAACAGCCACACCACGAGGAGCCCCCAGAAAAGTAACAGCGGAACCGTGTCGTAGTCTCGCGGAACGCGCTTGTTGAGATAGCGCAGAAAGTGTTCGTTGATGAAGTAAAACCAGAAAAATCCGCGCACGTTTCCCTGCGTCGGGTTGCGGATTCCCGCAAGGATGTGCCACGGCGCAGCAATCGCCAAAAAGACCGCAGTGCTGGAGAAGATGCGCATGCGCAGCAGGTGCCGCAGCTGCCCGGCAACCAGCAGGTAGATGCCAATCGCGGCGAAGGGAAAAACAAGACCGATCAGCCCTTTCGTTAGAACATTCAAGGCGCAAGACGCGGCAAAGCCCCAGCAAGCCCAGCGGGGCGGCTGATCGCCTTCGAAGGTACAAACGAAGAATCCTAGGCTCAGAATCAGCCAGAGTCCGACCAAAACATCAGGGATCAAAAACCTTGTGAAGATATAGGGCCCGAACGCGAAACTCGACGCCAGGGCCGCATAGAACCCGGCCGATTCGCCGAACAGGCGTCTGCCGACGAAATATACGGAATAGATGAGGGCGAGAACGCCGAGAGCCAATGGAAGGCGGGCGGACCAATCGTGGACGCCGAAAAACCGAAAGCTCGCGGCCATCATCCAATACAGCAACGGCGCCTTTTCCAGGTAACGGATGCCATTGACGTGCAGCGTCACCCAGTCGTGACGAGCGAGAATCTCTTTGGCCGCCTCTGCATGTACGGAATCGGCGTCGTCGAGAAGCGCTGGCCGAAATAGTGCGGACCCGTAGACAGCCAGCCAGACTAGAAACAGGACCGCAAGATGGGTTCGAGAAATTCTCCGGAATTCATGCGGCATGCAGGGCCCGTTGAGGAGAACCGGAAAAATAAAAGAGGGGCACGGTTCTTCGCCGCATAACTGGAAATTCTAATATATGATTACGGAATCACCAAACTGCAGCGCGCGATTCGTAGGCAGACGGAGTTTAGGAAATTTCAGGAGCGAAGAGATCGGCATGACCAGGCGAGGGCCCAGTGTTGTTGCGTGATGCAATCCTCTTGCTGGCCCTCGGGCCACTTGTGTACTACCTGCTAACGATCTGGGCCTCCTCGGCGTACTTCAAGGGCACGAGGCGGCCTGTTACTAACAAGTTTTTCGAACGTCCCCCGGTCAGCATCCTGAAGCCCGTTCGTGGGTTAGATCGTGAAGCTTACGAGAATTTCGCCAGTTTTTGCCTGTTAGACTATTCGGAATACGAGATCCTCTTTTGTGTGAACAGCGCCGATGATCCGGCAGTGCCGGTCATTGAAAAGCTTCAGCGCGATTTTCCGGAGCGGGATATTCGCCTCCTGATTGGGGCGCCTCATCTCGGAGCTAGCGGGAAAGTAAACAAGCTTTGCAGGTTGGTACAGGAGGCCAGTTATGACCTTCTAGTTATAAGTGACAGCGACGTACGCGTTGAGCCGAACTACTTGCGAGATGTGTCCGCGCCATTCGCAGATCCGAAAGTCGGCGCCGTCACCGTTTTTTTCCGCAGCTTCACTGGCGGGAGCGTAGGCGCGACCTTGGACGCGGCCGGTTCCGCTGTCGAGTTTGCCGCCAGCGCTTTGCTCGCCCGGAGGCTCGAAGGGATCCATTTCACTCTCGGCGCTACGATGGCGACGACCAAGAAAGTCCTAGCCGAGATCGGCGGATTCGAGGCGTTGGCTAACCACTACGTGGACGATTACGAGCTTGGGAGGCGAATTACGAGACTTGGTTACCGCGTGGAGCTCGCCGGCGCGCCGGTGTGGATGGTGTATCCACGCGAGAATCCGTTTCAATTCCTTCGCCATGAACTGCGATGGACGATTGGATTGCGCAATGCGCGCCCGTTCGGCCACGCTGCTATTGGCCTGACCATGGGCTTGCCCTGGACGATCCTAGCAATTCTCGCGGCTCCATCCACTGCCCTCGCGTCGATGTATGTGCTGGCTTACCTACTACTACGGTCCGCGGTGTATCTCACGGTCGGTGTCTGGGGTCTGCAAGATCCTGTCGTACGACGGAGGTGGTGGCTGGCTCCTCTTCGAGATGCCGCAACTTTTGCCGTGTGGATCGCCAGCTTCTTTTCCAACAGGATTACTTGGCGTGGCCTTGAGTTTCGCGTGAAAAAAGGAATTCTCATCCCCCTTGAGGAGGCGCGCCCGGATGGCAAGACGGTTTCGGGGGAAACAGTATCGGAAACTGCTGCGGCAGGAATGCTCGACGAATCGCTGGGCAGATCCACCGTGCTGCTGGAACCTGCAATCGACTTTGCAACAAGGCGAACGCCCGGCTGCGACGTCGGGCTGGGGAAAACACGCGAACTAGGGTAGTTGAGCACCACGCCCGTTATCCAGCTGAAATTCAGAAATTCACACGCCAGATAGCATTTCTATGGGCGTTGTTTTCGAAGTTCAAAGACGCGGTTGCGCCCCCTGCGGGTCTTCCCGATAACGCCTTTTTTTGCTGTTGATGGATGTCTAATTTCTTCTATCGGCTCCTTTTTCGGTCAGTGAGAAGCAGGCCGCAAACGAACTGTGTTGAAAAATCGATGGGTTTCGATGGAGAAGAGCACAAAACCGGCACGGCCCTTGAATCCGTGGCGCCGCCCCCAGCAGAGCTCAAACGCAACCCTCCCCGTGCTGGTCATAAGCTCCGCCAAATGCTTCAAGTCTCTTACCCCTGAGCACCTTGTCCCGGATAGATTACTAGTGTCGTCGCAGACGCTCGAGCCAGCATTCATATCGGCTCTGTCAAATTCTGAGCATTCCGAGGCTCGCTCAAAATCGCAAACGACTTGCCACTCCGGCTTTGCGTGTGTCCTGTTCGAATGTCTATTGCAGAGTAACGAGAATCTGGATAACGCCTTTTCCTTCCCGCAGAGGTTCGAGCGCCTTCCCCACAACCGCACCCAACATCCGCCTGCGATTTGTTCCCTTCATCGCATACCCCGGAGTTGACGACGTGACCAGCAAGTCCCCCGGCCGGATGGGTCCATTCTCGGCCGTCACTCTGCACGGCACGATGCCCACAATAGCGAGAGGAATCTCTTCTGCGAGTGCATCGGACTCATCGATGGAATGAGTTGTAGCGAGCACGCCTGGCTTTGTTGAATAGATGCCTGCGACGCGAGTGGAGTACGGGCGGCGTGACAGCATCAGGCGCCGCTCTGCAGCCCGGTCAACCACAAGCACGTCGCCGGGTTCATACTGCGCGTGTTCGCCGCGGATGGCTACGGATTCGGCAAAGTCCGCCCCCCCGGTTTGAGTGCCACCGTTGAAAAAGCCCTTACCTGTACCATCGACACGGAACACATTTACTCGTGTGCCATTAGGTCCGACTTGGCCCACGAGAAGGTTGCCGCCTCCGTCATTGGCAAAATATCCGGCCACGCCGTCGGCGCTAGCGACTTCGGCCTGAATGCCGGCGCCATGGCCGGAAGTGGCCGCACTAAACCCATACACACCACTACCGCTGTCGGACGAGAAATTTAGGCCTCCTACGCCAGCACCGTCGGGGCTGAACGACAATCCTCCCACACCAGCCGTGACGCCGCTGGTGGCAGTGGCAATGCCCGCCACAGAAACAGGGGGAACAGTCAAAGGAGAAGGTACAAAAGGCGGAGGACTTGAGCCGCCCTGCGTCGCAGTCACGATGGCGCTGCTGAACGCTGTAGTGTTCCCGGTGAAGTTGCCTGTGCCGGCCACATCGAGCTTGGCAGCCGGAGTCGTCGTGCCGATGCCAACGTTCCCGGCCCCCGGCTCGGTCACCAATGCAAACGTGTTGGTCACTGCCCCCGCTCCCCCAGGGGGACCAATGTACAGGCCAGTAAAGGTGCTCAGCGTCTTCCCGGCATCCACCGTCGGCCCCTCAATGTTCACTCCCCGCAACTGATAGGGAGCATCCCCAGCCAGAAATGACGAGGCCGTCATCACCGAATCAAACGCCGTCACCCCTCCGGTCGCCGTGGCATCGCGTATGTAGACAAAGCGCGCCGGCTGCTTCGACAGGTTCGCGGCTGTGCTCTTATCAATCAGGGTCATCTTGAATGCCGACAGCACGCTCCCCGTAATCGCGCTGCTGTTGTTCAGGGTGATGGTGGAATTGAGAGCATTGGTCGGGGAACCCGTCGTCAGTTGCACATCAAGCGACGCCGCCGGAGTCGTCGTCCCAAGGCCGATGTTACTCCCACTCTGAAACATCGGTGAACTGCCCAGGTTCGTCCCTGTATTGTCGAGGAACACGGGAATGAAGTTGGTTGCGGCCGGGACAGACGCCGATGCAGCGGTTTTTGACGTACGACTCGCCGTCTTCGACTTGGCGCTTGCTTGTGTGGTTGTACCCGACACACTAGTGCCGGAAACCGTACCACTGGGCGCGGCCAATGCAAACGCCGACGCCGGCAGGCCTCCCAACGTTTCGGCATCCGCCGCCTTCAGCGCATAGGGCACGCTCACCAGCAGTACCCGTGGCTGCTCCATCTCTTTGGGCAGATTGACTTGCACTCCCAGCCAACGAGGTTCTCCCGTGGTGAACAGTTCCAGCGGCAACCCTTCCGACTTCGTCGCTCCCAGCAACACCGTATACTGCCCCTGCTCATCTAACTCCACATTCTGCGTCTCCAGCCACAATGCTGCCCCGTCTTCTTGCTCCTTGTAGATGGCAAACGTCACGCCCACCACGCCGGTGCGTGGTTTACCCAGTTCATCCTTAAAGGCCCCAGCGAACTTCACCAAGCGAGGAACTTGTAACGCTGGCACCACTTCGCGGGCAGATTGCACGGACGCGCTCGGCGCTTGCGGCTCCGCTGCCACCGGCTGCTGCGCCCGCATTCGAGGCACGCCCAAACTTAAGGAGAACAGCAAACTCACCGCAACCCCTACCGTCCGATTCATGGGGCTACTCCTCTCTTGGGAAACAAGAAATTCAGGTTTTCCCCTTGGGTCAGAGCCGCGGTGTGGTTTTACTGAGGGGACGATCCAAGGAAGCCGGGCGATTGGCCCACGAGGTTGCGCGCGAGTCTAAAGTTTCAGATCGCAATTGTCAACAGGAAGGCATTCGCTTTGTCGTCAGCACACGATATGTCCGGTTGAATTAGCACGCGAAATGTCCGGTTTTCGCGCGGCTGCATGGGCTAGGAGCACATTCCGGGAGGTTTGCCGGGTGGTTTACACCAGGGCCGCAGTGCAGGGGCGATTAAGGTGACGGCAACAAGGAAATGTGGCAAGCATTCGGAGTTCATCATCAGGAGGATGATCGGCTATGCTCGGTAAGGCCGATCGTGACCGGCGTTGTGAGAACCAACCTCTTTTTTTGATTAGGATCAAAGTCTTTGCGACCGAACTCCGTGACATTTTCCGTGGCAGTTGGCGCAGAGCGTAATCAGATTGCCCATCAAATCTCCGCCCAATTTGCTCCTGGGTTTCATATGGTGAACTTGTAAGTTTTTCATGGAACCGCACTCTTGGCATCTCCAGCCATCTCGTTCAAGCACGCGGTTTTGGATGATTGCGTATTCTTTCGGATCCAATTTGAACCGAGGCCGTTTCTGACGAGGACCCGTCGAATGTGTTGAAGTTTGCATGGAGAATCTACGGTTGACCATCGCTCAGGTTGGCTCCGGCCAGAAAATCAGCGCAAATCATTTCCAGGCAGTAACCCCGAGACTTGTCGGTTCCAAGCATCAGGCCAGCAGTTTCGAGAGCCTTCTCGATCACTGGTAATTGGCTCTTGTATAATTTGAAGTAGATAATCTCCCAGGATTCCGTTTCTTTGCCGGTGAGATGGCGTTCCACCTCGCCCTTAGAGCTCTCCTTGGGTAGCTCCTTTGCTTTGTGCAACCAGGTTGCACAGTCAAATTTGTCACCATCCTTACGCGCTACCTTGACCAACTCCGTCGCTTTGCTCCAACCCACCTCGCGCAGTTGCTGCTTCGGAATCCGCGTCAAGTTTTCGTGAATCGCCATCAAGTAGTAGGCCTTACGGCACGAGTCCGGAAAGCGTTTCTCCCAAAATTCGTCGAACGACTTCAAATTCTCTAGTCTCCAATACTGTTTTGACCTGACCTCGCACAAATACTCTCCGAGCTCTACAAACCGCGTATCCCTCTCCTGTTCTTTGATTCTCTCCCAGCTCAAGATCTGGTCGATCTTGGCTAGAACGAACCCGGCTCGCCGACGATTGAGTTCTGGCGCCACTAGCGATCGTCCGTTAATCCACAAGCTCGTCAAGCCAATCAAGGTCGCTCGCTCCCGCTTTGCGGATCAGATTCACATCGACTAGTTGTTGGTTATTGAGGCAAAGCCCTAGATGGCGGCAGCTTAGGCAGCCGTTTCTGGGGAAAGCGAATGCCACTGTGAGACGCAAAGTGACCCGCTTCGATTTGGCCAACCGTTGTTTCGACGAGGCGACCAAATTCCCGGCGTTGGTCCTCCGAGATTGATGTCTTCAGATACTGGATTTCGGGTTGGTGCTTTCGCGCAAACACCACAAACGCCACATCAGAAATTCCTGTCATCCACGAATAGCAAACCAATTGCGGATCTAACGACAACAACCCTGCAGGATTATCTGGATAGCGACTGGTCGTTGTCTTCCAGTCGATGAGGTGGCGCTTGCCGTCGATCTCCCCAAGTGCATCGATGTAAGCAACGAACTCATTGCTTCCAGGAAACTGCCGGACCACCTTGACTTGGAGATTCGTTTCGGGATTGTGAATACGAATGCGATCGTGCCTCGCGAACGTTTCAAGGAGATGGACGCCCTGATGAACGAGGCGGTCCCAGGAGTCTGCTTTGCTGTAGTCGAAAGGCGTATCACGGAAAGCACCCCATTCCTTGAAGAGCGCCGCGGCACTGTCCTCTCCGCGGAAGAAGGCACCTAGGACATTCTCGAAGCAGCGACCGAACACCATCGCTGCACATGTTTCTTTTTCACGCCACCCATCCAGGTAGCGATAGCTGCGCGGGCAGCGCAGGTATTGATTGATCTGTGTGTAGCTATAGACCATCGCTGTCACCATCTCCATGGCTGTGGGTCAGCGATGTGCAATCGAGTAGCTCCCAGTCTGCTTCGGCTGCGAAGGCGTCGAGGTTTTGGTAAGAGCGTCCGTTCACGATGGTGCGAGAGGTTCGGATGACCCCACGAAGACCGCAAAGAGCTCTCTCATCGACCTGGCTTGCCGATTGGCCCAACGACATATTCCCTTTTGCTCTGGCGCTTTTTATGAGATAGCTTTCTGGCGCAGAGCAAGGGGAGCGCATGCCGGACCCGAATCCGCTCATCGAAGCTGACTCCAGCACGCCGACACAAGTCTCCCTCGATGCGGGAACTGTCGCGCGCGGCGTTGGCATCCTGGCGGGACGCTTCCGTTGGGTCATCTGCGCGCTCCTGTTTCTGGGCGTAACCAAGAATTACATGGACCGCCAGGTCTTGGGCGTGCTCAAGAGCCCGCTGCAACAGCAGTTCGGCTGGAACGAGATTGATTACGGCAATCTGGTGTTGGCGTTCCAGGCCGCCTATGCGCTGGGCATGATTTTTGTC
>Ga0335081_10006514_pt1 | contig 18615 bp, 16 predicted proteins | sample Lox_Sample_35_FD_206713 | JGI IMG/M metagenome (GOLD analysis project Ga0335081, IMG submission 206713) | Soil microbial communities from Loxahatchee National Wildlife Refuge, Florida, United States - Lox_Sample_3.5 | ecosystem: Environmental > Terrestrial > Soil > Wetlands | place: USA...
TCATGAAGAAAATGTCGGGAGTGTCCAAGCCCGCTTTTTCACGCTCGGGCAGTTCTTCAAAAAAGCGGACAACATCATAGCCCATGAATCCTACAGCTCCGCCAAAAAATCGCGGCAGTAATGGATCAGGAACCGGCCGGTATTCGGACAAGACCTTTTTAACCACCTCGAGGGGGTCCTGTTTAAATGCAAACTTTGCGGTCTTGCCGTTCCGGACAATTTCAGCCTTTCGGCCAAATGTCCTGACAATAACAGAGGGTCTGCTCCCCAGAAAGGAATAACGGGCCCATTTTTCACCGCCTTCCATACTTTCGAGCAGGAAGGAATGTCGCCCATCGTCAATCTTTTGGAATGCTGATACGGGCGTTTCCCGGTCTGCTAGAATCTCGCGGTATACAGGGATTAGATTGCCCTTCTTTGCTCTTTGTTTGAATTCTTCCAGAGAAGGCTGGAACATAAAACTCCTTGCAAAATAAGCGATTTAAGTACTATACCAGATAATTTCCAGAAGTGTCAATCAGAAAGACTGGCAAGTGGAATCATGTTTCTCTTGAAGATGGAAGTGCCCCAGCAAGATCGATTCTAACCACTCTCGATACAGTTAAATGGGTCAAATCGACTTTGGATGTTCACGCGGGGAACGGGAGAAATGAACGGAGAATCGGAGTCATCAGAAAGTCCGCTCCTGTCAGCTCATTGGTCTCGCAGGCAAGACGCATGGTCATTCTGACTTCAGCTATGTATCACGCCAATATATGTTATATCTTTCACTCGGTCAAAATGCTCCCCAAATCTTTTACATCTCCACACGGTTTCTTCCGCCATCCTTAGCGCGATAGAGCGCGGCATCGGCAATAGCAAGTAGCTTTTCCAGCGTATCTCCCGAGGAAAATTCTGTCACTCCGACGCTTACGGTCCGTCCCGCAGCTGGCTGGCCTTCGGCCACGGGGATTGCTATTCCTTCTGCGGCCTTTCTGATACGCTCGGCTATGAGTGCAGCGTCCTTGATAGACGTATTCGGGAGCACAACACAGAACTCCTCTCCTCCGTAGCGACCGGCAATATCGGACGTCCGGACCGTGTCTTTTAGTATGGAGGAAAATGCTTTCAGGAGTTCATCTCCCTTGATATGGCCATAGGCATCATTAAAGGACTTGAATTTATCCATGTCCAGAATCATGAGCGACAGCGAATTCTGGTAACGCTCTGCTCGTTTAACTTCCTGTGATAGCCGCTCCATCAGGTGACGCCGGTTGAACATGCCGGTCAGTTCGTCCATCCGCGCTAGATCAAGCGTCTGCTCGTAGAGCCGCGCGTTCTCCACAGCAAAGCCTGTCTGGCTGCCGATCGCCATAAGCAGGGCCTCGTCCTTTTCCGTAAACCGGTCTTTTCCCGCGCTGTACACACCGAAAGCGCCGAGGACCTCTCCGCGGACTGATATCGGTACCACCAATGCCGACTGAATTTCATCCGTCTCGAGCCCAGGGATACATCCCTCCGCTTCCTCATTGCCGGACACTCGTATGGGGTTCTTCATGAGGATCACATCTCCGGTGCAGCCTTGTCCTTGCGATACTATCTTGTCGAGGCTTACTTCCGACAAGCCCCGGTGCCCCGCTAGCCTCAACACTTTGCCGTCACTGTCAACGAGTACGACAACTCCTTTGCTTGCGCCGAAATTATCAAGCACACAGCCGAGAACATTCGGCAGTACCTTTGTTAGGTCCAGGGACTGACTTATGGTTTCGACCACGGCAAAGAGGGCTGTCAGTTCCTTCACCCGGCTCGCTGCAATTTCTTCAAGATTGGCGTGCCGGTCTGTTATTTCGTCGGCAAGGACATTGAATGATGTCGCCAAGCAGCCGATCTCATCGGCTCCGCCTGCCTCGGCCCTTACTGTCATGTGGCCCGCCGCGAGTTTGGCTGCGACCGAGGAGATCGCGTGGATCCTTTTTGTAAACAACGTGTAAAACAAGAAGTAGATCGAAGAACCGAGGACAAGTGCAACCCCTAAAACAAGACCAACACTCACGTCAGCGTCTTTCTGGAACGGGGTTTTCACTAAGGCAACATCCACGCAGAACAACATCGCGTCTGTTTTCCCACCGCTGAAAATCGGAATAACCCGGCAGTACTTCTCATCCTGGGGGTCATAGTATGCCGAGTAGGCTCCATTGAAACCTTTCTGGACCGCTGCGAAGTCCTGTCTGCTGAATTCATCAGACTGCAAATCGTAAAGGCTTTTTCCCCTGTATTGATCTTCACCGCTGGCAGTCACGTTGCCGGAGCTGTTGAATAGCGCAACAATTTTGACATCCGCTTCCCGGGCCGCCTGGTCGACCAGTTTCTGAATCCCGTCATAATTCTGCGATCTCAGTAAGGTCTCGACGGGGTTCTTCATATCATCGGTCGTACGCATCAGATGAGTGGCGGTGTCCCGGAACAGGATCTCCCGTTCATGCATCTGATTGACATAAAAAATCGTGAAACTGATCAGAACGACCGGTACCGAAATGATCAGCGCAATCTTTAGGCTCATAGATGAGCGGAGTTTGAGAAATGTTCTTGTGAACACGGGGGACAAAATCCTTTCGAAAAGAACCGGCTGCGAAAAGAATTTTTCCTGCCATCAAACGAACCCGGGAAGGCCAAGAAGGAACCTACCCCTTGATCTTCTTCATCAACCAAGCCATGTTTTTACCTAGGTTTTTCATGGTCTGAACGCCTTCGCCGTCATTGTTCACCTCGCCCGGTTGGCGCCCGATGCCCAGGTTCCAGTAGCTCGAGCCCGGAATGACCATCTCATTGATCGAGAAAAAATAATTAAGTGAGTTAAAAACATGAATGCCGCCGGCCCGCCTGACTGCCACAACAGCCGCGCCCACTTTGCGCTTGTACATTCCGTCATTCGCGCGCCCAACCATGCCGCACCGCTCAATCAGGGCCTTCATATTCGCAGTCACATCAGCAAAGTAAGTCGGTGAACCCAGAAGAATGCCGTCCGCCTCGATCATCTTCTGAATACATTCATTAATGATGTCTTTCTCCACATTGCAGCGCATGTTCTTCTTTTCAAAGCACTTAAAGCAGGCGATGCATCCCGGGACTGATTTTCCCGCGAGCGGATACATCTCCGTTTCGATGCCCTCTGCCTTCAGTTCATCAAGGACGAGGTTTAAAAGTATCGCCGTGTTCCCGTCTTTTCGCGCGCTGCCGTTGAATGCTATGACCTTCATATCTTTACCTCCCGGCGTAATTAAAAAAATTTACAGTCCAATTCATACAATTTATATCATAATCCCCGCCTTTTTGGAAAAGGATTTTTTTATAGCAAGAAAGCCCCCTTACAAGAAACAACTTTACAACACCGCTCAGTACCACTAATATATGCATGAGAAAACAATGATCGAGTTAAAGAGTGTAAGCAGGACCTATCTGCACGGCGCAAGAGAGATCCGGGCTCTCCGGGATATTACTCTCGTAATCAAGGCGGGGGAGTTTCTGTCCGTCATGGGCGCGTCCGGATCGGGCAAAAGCACGCTTCTGAACCTCATCGGAGGATTGGACCGGCCCACCCACGGTGAAGTGTACATCGATAACATGCCGCTCCACGGCATCTCCGATGACGAACTCACGTTACTTCGCCGCAGGCGTGTGGGATTCATCTTCCAGTTCTTCAACCTCCTCCCTATCCTCACTGCCGCGGAAAATGTGGGGCTCCCCCTCTTACTCGAAGGTATTCCCTTCTCAAAGGTTAAGCCCGAGGCGGAAGTCCTGCTGCGAAAGGTCGGCCTATCAGGACGTACAGAACATCGTCCCGAGCAGCTCTCCGGCGGCGAGATGCAGCGTGTAGCCATCGCCCGGGCGCTGGTTACCAACCCCACCGTGCTGCTCGCAGACGAACCCACGGGCAACCTGGACTCGCATACGAGCATGGACATATTCAACCTGTTGAAAAGCCTTCACGCAGAGGGACAGACCATTGTGATGGTGACCCATGACCCCAAAGCAGCGTCCTTCGGAACCCGCACCATTATACTCAAAGACGGCAGCATTGCCGAGGACAAGGCCATATGACCGTTTTACCGGGAAATTGTACAAGATGTGAAGGCTCCATGATAGACAATTTTACGAACTTTTCACATCGTTGCTACTAAACAATCATAATCTACTGTTTTTAAGTGTATAGTACGGCATGATGAATCTTCTTAATTTGCTCAAACATATCAGCATCAGACGCATTCGGCTTCAGAAGGTTCACACTGGCATGACCATGGCAGGCATCTGTCTTGGAGTGGCCGCGATTATCTCAATAGGAATCGTCAACAAGAGCGTGCTGCATTCCTTCGAAGACACGATCAATCGCGTGACAGGGCGCGCAGCTCTCCAAGTTACCGGAGCCGCATCCGGCTTTCCCGAGAGCATGATCGAACGCGTGCAGAACGTTCCCGGCGTGGAGTATGCCGTTCCGGTGATCGACACCCAGGGAATCCTAGTTGGCGCCAGGGAACAATCGCTTATGATCCTGGGTGTCGACGTGCTCCAAGACAACAATATCCGCGAATACAAACTCTCGGACGAGAATGCCGACATACCAGACCCCCTTCTGTTCCTTGCGCGCCCCGACTCGATCCTCCTGACCCGGGAACTGGCGGACCGGGAAGGTATCAAACTCGACCAGACGATACAGGTCCAAACCGTGCGCGGTATTAGGGCCTTCCGCGTGCGGGGTCTTCTGAATCCCGAAGGGCCGGCGAAAATTGCGTCCGGCAACATTGCCGTCATGGACTATCCGGCGGCGCAAATGGCATTTGGCAAAGAAGGCAGGATCGACCGGATCGACGTAAGCCTTCTCAAAAACGAAGATCTCGATGCCGTACGCAAGCGTATCCTGAAAGCACTTCCGGAAGGTTACAACGTGGTTACGCCGGAAGGCAGGACCAGGCAAGTCCAATCCCTCGTCTCCCGCTTCCAGAAAAATATCAACCTTATTAGCTTCATAGCCGTGTTCGTGGGGATGTATCTTATTTATAATGCCGTCTCCATATCGGTGGTTCAGCGAAGAAAAGAGATCGGAATCCTGCGCGCCCTCGGTACGACGCGTGGTCAAATCATTGCGCTCTTCCTGAGTGAGACCTTCGTTATGTCCGTGATCGGCTCGGGACTGGGCCTGCTCGTCGGCATCTTTTTTGCCCGGGCTGCGCTCGGGACGGTGGGACAGACAGTATCGGAGCTGTATATTAGAACATCGGTCAACGGCATAGTGGTGTCGTGGATGGATCTTGCACACGGTTTCCTGGCCGGCATCGCCGCGAGCCTTTCCGCCGCGCTGTTCCCGGCGCTGACGAGTACGCGCATTACGCCGGTATCAGCCATTCGCTCCATTGCCTATTCAGAAGAAGGATTTCTCTCCGGACGGAGGCTGAAGATTGCGGCAGCATTGCTCATGTTCCTGTCGATCATACTCCTGGCGGTCTTTCAATTCTCCGGCGAGTCGCCGTTTTTCCATACCACAGTGACCATGTTTACCGCCTCCATTTCACTGCTCCTCGGCATGTCCCTTGCCATGCCATCGGTCCTGCAGGGATTTCTTGCCGTTTTTCGAAGGATCATTGCGCCTCACCTGGGCGCGGCAGGTAGACTCGCGGGTTTGAACCTCGCGAAGAACATCACGCGAAACTCAGTTGCTGCGGCCGCCATTTTCTTTGGCATCTCCGTGTTCGTCAGTTCCGCGGGCATCATTCACAGCACCAAACGTTCTGTCATGGATTGGATTGACTCCTACGTGCGGGGAGACATTATCATAACATCAGGCCATCCCATCGCCACGACGGGTTCGCAAAATATCCCCATGCCCGCGGAGATGTGGAAAGATATCGAAAAAGTCCCCGGCGTCCTATCCGCCGATCCGTTCCGAAAGATATACATCGATTGCCACGGGAAACGAATCCTTCTCCTCACGCTTGACATCACGCGGCGGCTCACATATAGCCCCTTCAAGATAGCAGGGGGGACACGAGAAGACATGGCACGGCTGTTGCCGAATCAGGATTATATCGCGGTGAACGAAGCGCTCGCCGCCCAGGAACACCTCAAACCAGGAGATGCGCTGACACTCCCAACACCGGAAGGTCCGGTGAAATTCAGGGTTGCCGTCATCAATGTCGACTACAGTTCCGACTCCGGATCGATCCTCCTGGACGTGCACACCTACCGCCGGTATTGGAAGGAGTACCTCGCTGATTCCTTCTCCGTAAAAATCAAGCCAACCGCAAATGTAGAAACGGTCAGGGACGAAATCGCAAGACGATTCGGCAACGACCGGAAATTGTTCGTGCTCCCGGCCCGCGAGTTCAAGGATGAGATTCGAAAAGTCATCGACCGCGGATTCTCCGTGAACAACGCCGTCAACCTCATAACCCTCCTGATTGCTTGTCTCGGCGTCGTGGTCACGTTGCTTGCGTCGGTACTCGAGCGCACGCGGGAGATTGGCATCCTCCGCTCCATCGGCATGCTCCGGAGCCAGGTTTCGCGCGTAGTTGTTTTCGAATCCATGCTCCTTGGCCTAATCGGCGGCGCTCTCGGCATCGGTGCTGGCGTGGCAATCGGCTGGATGAGTCTCGAGGGCTTTCTCCGCGGCGACTATGGTGCAAGCATGCAATACCACGTTGACTTTTTTTCCCTTTTCTGGGCACTGGCCCTTTCGACGTTACTCGCAGCCCTGGCTGGTGTCTACCCCGCGCAAAGAGCGGCAAAAACCAATATCGTGGAGGCGCTTTCCTATGAATAACGAGTTTCGCGTTCAACGATTAAAGTTCAGAATCTGGTCTCACTTCGTTGTCTGCGCGCTGTTCTCCTTTTTTTGTCTTCTTTCCTCTGTCTCATTATCCTTGGCCCTCTCCGGCCGCGAGGTGTACGAAAAGGTCCATGAAGTGCGATCCAAATCCCTTGACCGGAAGACCGAAGCGACGATGGTCCTTTTTGACAAAGGCGGCGGTAAACGAATGAGGACTCTCACCGAATACAGCAAGAAGGCCGATCCCGAGGCATACAAGGTGCTCGTTATTTTCAATTCACCTCCGGATCTGAAAAATGTCGGGTTCCTCATTCATGCGCATACCTTCTCTGAGCGCGATCTCTGGGCTTACTTCCCCGAATACAAGCGCGTCCGCCGCATCGCCACAAACTCCCAGGACGACTCGTTTTTCGGATCAGATTTTTCTTATGACGACTTTGGCGGCCCGCCGAATCTGGACGATTACAAGTTCAGCATCGAAAAAGAGGATGTCATCAATGGTAAACCCTGCTACGTTATAGAAGTAACGCCAAAGATCCGCCGGAAATATACGAAATACATCGCCTGGGTGGCGAAAGACTGGTGGATTCAGCTCAAGATTGAATACTATCAGGACAATGACATCTACCGCTCCGGCGTTTTCAACGACGTGAGAATCATCGACTCTATTCCCACGCCTTTCCGAATTGACATGGAGAACAAAAAGACCGGGCACCGGACGGAACTGACCATCAGTAACATTCATTACCATACGCATTTCAGCGACGATCTTTTCACACAGCGCTCGCTGGAACAGGCAGGCAGGTAGTTTTTTTTGATGAAATTCTTTATTATTATGGTATGCTAATCTAGGATCGGATGCGGTGCCGTATCTCCCGCTCTTACACTTCTCCCGTTTAACGGAAAAGGCGAGGCAGACCATGAATCACATCGTGATTGCGGAGGTTCTGAAATATCTTTTTGCAGAGAAGAAGACGTTCCTCGATCGCACCGACATTATCGTATTCACTGCGACAACGAACGACGAAGTTTTGAAAATCCACCGGAAACAAAAAGCCGACCTTATCATCACCCAGCTCGACATGCCCGGCATCCGGAGCGAAGAGCTCTTCAGCGCTATCAGGGAAAGCGAGGAGTTGAAACAGGTCTCAACCATCATTGTCTGCAGAGACACTCTCGCCCAGCGGGAACGATCCAGGCAGTGCAGCGCCAACGCGGTTTTTCCCATGCCCGTTGACCCCACCCTCCTCCACATCAAGGCCCAGCAATTCCTTCATGTCGCGCCGAGAATGGCCTATCGGGCTGCGCTCGCAGTCGCGATTCAAGGCCGGTTCAAGGACAGGCCGCTGCCGTTCTGGACGGAAGATATCAGTGCAAGCGGCATGCTCATCAAAGCTGAAGAGCCGCTTTCTGTGGGTGACGGGGTATTTTTTTCTTTCTTTCTCCCCGATGGAAGGCATGCAAGTGGCTATGGTGAAATTGCACGCGCCGTCCCGCTGATAAATGCCCGCGATGCCTTTTATTACGGGATCAGGTTTACCAATGTCGATCCGTCCGTCAAATCGTTAATCGAAGAGACCGTCAGAAAATACTGAACAGCGCTGCATTTGAAATGAGGGAGGCCTCACTTGTTCATGCGGCGGATGTCCTTCGTTTTGACCTGTTTCCTTCTTTGCAGCACTTCCGCTGCGCGCGGCGATGATTCCCTCTCTCTCACAGGTAGTCTGAGCGCACGCGGGGTAGAGCGGCAGGCGAGCGACAGCGTCACAGAAGATCCGGATCTTACCGGGAAGGTGAAGCTCGACGCGATCAGTTCAGCATGGCGCTTCCACTCCTGGCTGGAAGGAGGATGGGATGGGACCGTAAAGTGGCCGCCGCGTGATCATTCGCTCGTAAAAAATTTCGACGAAGTCTACCAGAGCAACTCACCCTACGTCGAATTCAAAGAACTGTACATCACCCATTCAGCAGACAATCTCGACGTCCGGGCCGGAATCCAGCGTTTTGCCTGGGGAAGGCTCGACGAGTATTCTCCCAATGACCTTTTAAATCCTTGGGACTATACTCGCTTCCTCAGAAAGCCGCTTGAAGACCGGAAGATCGGCGTTCCCTCGCTCTCTGCAACACTTGAGAAGGGAGACTGGATCACCGAAGCCGTCTGGGTCCCCGTGCTTGTTCCCTACCGCTTGCCCATGCCCGATGAACGCTGGGCCGGATCATCACTCGCTACTATGATCACTCGGGCAGTCCCGAATGCCGTAATCGTACCTCATGAACCCGATCTGCCCGACCGGGAAATCAACAACAGCAACGTCGGCGTCCGAGTCAAACGCTTGGGCGACATAGAATGGGCGATAAACCTGTTTCATGGTTATGACCCGCGCCCGGTGTTCAAAACAACAGCTCTTACAATCGTACCGAGCGGAGGAACAATCGTTATCGACCCGGGATATATGCCAGACTTTCACAAAATGAGTGTCATCGGCATAGATGCTGCCGCAGTCAGCGGCGACCTCAGTATCAGGGCCGAAGCGGCATATGCAATCGATCGCTACCTCAATATCAGGCAGGAATTATGGGGGTATCCCACCATACTCACACCAGGCATCTACCCATTGAATCCCATCGAGCAAAAACACGACACTATGGACTACGGCATCGGGCTGGATTACCGGTTGTTTGAAGACGCCATGCTCACCGTGCAGGCCCAGCAGACCGTCATTATCGGCAATGTCGACTTAATGTATGAGCGAAAGGTTGAGACTCTCCTCTGGTCGAATGCCAAAATCACCTGGATGAACCAGAAAATAGAGACAAACCTGAACATTGCCTATAACCCCGAGCACGGGGACAGCATGGTAACGATGAATGCCTGGTACGTCTTCGACGATTCCTGGAAAGCCGGAGTGACGGCAATAACCCTGAACGGTCCGGCGCAATCGGTCTTTGGTAGTTATTCACGGAATGATCAGGCGGAAGCGGAAATCGTCTATGCGTGGTGATAATATCCTTCCTTCGCGTCCCCTTCGCACTTCCAACCAAACACTCGAGATCTGTCGTTGATAATCTTTACCGCCCTGAAGAAATGGTGTCTTACGGCGTTAATGAGATGGGGGAATTCTTAACTATGAACTTTGACCTGTCTGTTGAGGCGGTTTATATCGGATGAGTCGAAGAAAGTGATCGACGAATTGCGGGTTGAACGAGACGCCGCTTCCCTTGCGGAGAACATCGACAATCCGTACGAGCGGGATAGACCCCTGGTAGGTGCGGCTACTTCTCATCGCATCGAATACATCGGCAATGGAGATCATCTGGCTCGTGACGTTCGGGGTCCACCCGCCCTTGATCGTCGGATACCCGCTGCCGTCAAACTTCCGATGGTGCTCCAAGGCCGCCAAGATCGCTAGCTTAGGAATATCATCGATGCCCATCAAGTATCGGGCTCCCTTGACGGTATGCGTCTCGATGATTTTACGTTCCTCAGCTGTGAGTACCCCGGGCTTAGACAGGATTTCCTCCGGCACAAAGATTTTTCCCACGTCATGGAGGAGAGAGGCAATCCCGATACTATGGAGATGTGTACCGCTGAAGCCCAGACTTTCCGCCTGCGCCATAGTCAGGATGCAGACATTCGTCACATGAGTAAAGGTATATTCGTGGACGGACTTCAGCGTCGCCAGAAGACTCAACGGATTGATTTCCTGTCGAAACCCCTTGATGAATCCTTTCACCATGTCGTCGACACCGCGAACATCTATTTCCCGGTGTTTCTTAATCGCAAGATAGATTTCTTTAAGCTCATCGACTTCCGCTGTCGTGAGAGCCAGCAGTTCCTCCAAACCTTCCTCATCGGTTCCGGAGTTGCTGCCACCTTCCGCTCCAGTGCCAGCGACGACCCTCAATTCGACTTTGCCAAGTTTAATGCACTGGCTCGAACGCACCGAAGTAGCCTCCATTGAAGCCATATCCCTGATCAGCTCCTGTAACTCCGCTTTCTGAACCCCTTCGAGAAAGGAAATCCTTTCAACCGCTTTCGTTCGCAAAATCCGCGTAAAGTTGCTCACGTAAGCGCTTCCCGCCTGAAGAGGGCGGTTGTCCGCAACCAGATCATCGCCAATGAGCAGAAGTGTGATATCCGACTTGCTCTTCAGAAGCCGCTGGAGAAGGTCATAAGCCTTGTCGAGGTACTGGGCCACCTGCGGATGGGTCGGAGAATAGAGAGTCGTATTCTTCACCGCGGCGGTGAGCTGAGATATCACCTCAACCAAGCCGCTATAGGTATCAAGTTCAGCCATTCATATATACCATTTAATACTGCCCTTACTCCGTTATATCACGCTCCATCAATTTTTTGCAGCTCTTCCTGATGGTGTCGTCGCCCGACCGCTCTCCTATCTGGATGAGGCCCGTTAAGCTCTCGACGGGATATCTGCCCAGGGATGCAAAGAGCAACTGCTGCATCTTCAACCGGCGCTGAGGATAGAGTGTCCGTGCGCGAGCAAGCCTTTCAAGGTCGCCGATAGCCCGCGGATCTCCGATTTCACCGAGTGCCTTTATGATCTCCTCATTCACCGTATAATCCGATTCAAAGAGAATGACCCGCTTGATGAGGGCAAGAAGATCGTTCACAGTCTCAGCCAGGCGGAACTGTCCGGCGAGAAATACGGCCTGTGAAACCACATCGGGATCCTGGGAATGAATAGTTTCCCGGAGAAGCTGCGGCGCCTCAGGATCTTTAAATTTAAGCAGTGCTGTCAGGACTTCAATCCTCACTTTTACATCCTGGTTATTCAGCAGGAATTTTATGGATGGAATTGCTGCCGGCGTTCCGGCCCAGCGGATCAGCATCACCAGGTTCCGTACGTAATGGGTCCGGGGATCGCGCAAGCGCCTGATGGCTTCGCGCACTACGTCCTGTCCGAATCGGCAGAGAAGATCGAAAAGGACGCGCCGGCCGCCTGGCGTTGTGTCGATTGCGTAGAGATCCATTAGCCCGGGGATCATTGACGGTCCAAGCGCATAAAGGAAGTTTGAGGCTTCCCGTCCCTTTGTACGCGCCCATCCATCAAATGCGTGGCGTGATTGGTCAATGAATGATGGATCGCTGAATATTTTCAAACAGTCGGCCGCCATGGCGCGGAGGTTCTCCGTCGGCTTTTCCCTCACCTGTTGGCGAATCGTCTCAAGAATATCGAGCAAAAGGACAAAATTGCCTGTTTTCAGAAATTCGGGTATGAGCGTGACCAGCTTGCGCCCAAATTCACGGTAATCCTCCTCATCAATGTTTTCTTCCATAAAGGCAATGAGCACCCGGCCGATCTGGAAATCGAGATAGTCATCTTCGAGGGTTTTCGCATATTCATCCACGGGGATCCGTTCTGCCAAGAAGCCAGCAGTTTCCGACAAACGTTTGAGCGTGGATTGGTAATCATCGGATACATACTCCTCATATTTTTCCCGGTCAAATAGTTTTTCCATGTGTTCGGGCAGAATTGAGGAAGCAAGATCTTCCCCCCTCGTTCCCTCATTTCCTCGTTCGGCATCTTGCGAGGAATGTACACTCTGGGCATGCGCCCGCGTCAGCTTGCCGAGCAGTCCTGTCAGTGTCGGTGATATTTCCTTCCCTTCGGCGCTCGCCTGGTTCAACATGTCGATAACGATATCATCGGGAAAACCGCCCAAAAGGTCTTCCACACCTATTGCTTTCGTATGGGTGGATATGCGGCGGAAGGCGACGGAAAGAAACTGTTTGCGCAATTCGGGGTGAAGATCTTTCAACAGCATATTGAGGTTTGACAGAGTTGTTGACTGCTCCTGCGAAAGCTGCTTCTTCTCGGCCCGTACGCGCACATGCTCGGAAATGATCTGGTCATAGCTCTGGAGTGCAGAGGTGGAATCGAGCCAGCGTTCGTTTAGAAGACGCGCAAGTTCGGCCGGGTCTATTTGCTCCACTTCCGTCATAGACACACCCTCCCCTGCTGTCGTGGGAAGCCTGCCCGCTGTAAGGTGCGTTACGAACTCCTGCCACAAACCGCGGCCGGCTGTGGATTTGTCGGCCCTCTCGCCGGTGCTCGGACCTCCCTTGCCCTGCGACTTGAATATTTCCTGTTCTTCTGTTACATGAAAGCTCCCGTAGTCGATGGCCTGAATCCGGACATGGGAAATGCCCGACTCACCCATGACTTTGTTGATCCCGCCGGCGGAAACGATGTCCTCTGGCTTCGTTGTGATGATTCGGTGAAATTCCACAAGTTCATTCTTTTCCAGGCCGCGGATAAAGGTAACCGACGCAATTGACTGCTGGTTCATAGAGAGCGCAAAATCACGGTATACGGGATTTTTTCGATCGAGGTAGTCCTGACCCACGAGCAGTGTGTCCTTGGCAACGCCAAAAGTCATCTCGGAGCGGATTTCGAACAGCTTTTGGAGAATCTCGTAGGCCCGGTCAATACTTTTTGTGATCTGAATATGGCCAGGGGGATAAATACCCACATTTTTTCGCGAGATGTTCAGTTCAATTACGGCTTCGGACAACAGGCGTGTGTCAAGGGGGATTTCCTTTTCAACGTGTAAAGCAGGCGGCACGGGAACATTTATATTGTCCTGTTGGTCGGACATGGAAACATTATATACAGTTTTACCAATTTTTCCAGCGGAATCGGATATTTCTTGGATGTCCGTTTTCTAACTTTTCCGTCAAAAATTCCCCATCCGTGAGGTGGGGATGAAAGGCGCCCGTTTCTTTCAATAATCTGTAATCTGTGCTATAATCCACAACAGCAAAATACAGGCCCTACACCTTGAAAGGATGTTCTCGGCAATTTCGATTACTCTCTGAGCTGCAAGGGCGCCCATCTCCATCAGGATGGGGCGAAAGAATCCATGATATTTAGAGTACTAGACAAAGAAGAACTGATAATATTTTTCGAGAATTTATCCGCAAACAATGCGATCGTTGGGCCCGTAGAATCTGGCATTGACCGGAAGGGGAAACCGCTCTATGCCTTTGAACAGGTCTCCGATTTTACCAAGGTGCGCTTGGACTATACCACGACAAAGTTGTCTTCAAAGCGGTATTTTCTCCCTTTCAAGGAAGATCTGGCTGTATTCAAGATCGAGGGCGATGATTGGGACAAAACCATAGACTTTAATTGCGACAAAGCGACGGTGTTCCTCGGCCTTCATGCCTGCGATATCAACGCACTGAACAAACTCGACAAGGTGCTTCTAGGCAATGTCTACCCCATGCCCTATTACGCAGCCAAGAGAAAAAACATGTTCATTATCGGCGTTGGGTGCCGGCCGCAGCCTTTTTGCTTCTGTCGGTCCATGGGTTCCGATACCGTACTCCATGGCTTCGATATGTTCCTCACTGACATAGGAAACCGGTATTTCGTGGAAATCCTTTCCGCCGACGCCTATAATTTTCTGCAGAGCGTCAAAACACGGGTTCCTGAAGAGTCCGACAATCTTCTCTATATGAATTTCGTTTCTGAAAAGAACAAGATGTTTGCCGCGCGGGTAGACACGACGGATCTGACTAAAATTCTCGACATGGAATTTCAATCCCCTGTATGGAAACAGTGGGGCGATAAATGCCTGGGCTGCGGCACCTGTTCTAACGTTTGCCCGACCTGCTACTGTTACGGCGTTGAAGAGACCGTGAATGTCAATCTGCGTGAGGCAAAAAAAACGAAGACCCTTTATTCCTGTAATGTCGTTGACTTCGCCGAAGTAGCCGGCGGACATAATTTCAGACCCGAGCGCTCTACTCGACTAAAATACCGGTACTACCATAAACATAGAGGGTTTGTCGAAGCATATGAGGAATCTCTCTGCGTGGGATGCGGCCGATGCGGAGAGTCCTGTCTTGCCGGCATAACCGTTCCGGAAGTCATTGCCAGCGTTCGCGGCGAGGAGGCCTAATCTGGATACCCGTTTGAAATACGTCGACATCCAGAAACATTCGCAGGGAAGACACTTCCGGAAGCACGACCTTGGCATGTATGAATACACGTACAAATCTGAGATCACCAACGTGTCTCGACTCACAGACAAGGAAAACCTCTACCGCATAAGGATCATCGACCAGAACGATCGGAAGCGTTTTTCCTTCAAGCCGGGGCAATTCGTCATGCTGGAAGTTCCCGGGATAGGCGAAGCGCCCTTCGGCATTTCCTCCTCCCCCAGCAGCCGCGAAGACATCGAGCTTTGCATCCGCAAAGTCGGGAACCTCACTAACTATCTTTCGCGGGCAAGCCGCGGCATGCGCGTCGGCATCCGCGGTCCTTTCGGCACCAGTTTCCCTATGGAAAACATGCACGGTCAGAACATCCTGCTCATCGCCGGAGGGCTCGGACTGGCGCCGCTTCGCTCCCCCATCGCCTACGTTCAAGAAAACCGGACTCATTTCGGCCACGTAGACATCATTTACGGCACAAAAACTCCGTCACAGCTCCTTTTCACCTATCAGTACGATATGTGGCGCAAGGAAGAAATGGGGCTCTCCATCATCGTGGAAAAATCCGACTCCCTCTGGAAAGGCCAAGTGGGACTCATTACGAAGGCACTTGAAGCCGTGATCGCCGGAAAGGATGCGGCTTATATCAATAACACCTCCGCCATTGTCTGCGGTCCTCCCGTCGTGTTCCATTTTGTCTGCAACATCCTCAATCAGATCGGCGTCCCTATGCAAAAGATGTTCGTTTCTCTGGAGCGTCGGATGCACTGCGGCATGGGAAAATGCTGCCGCTGTAACGTCGGTTCCACCTACACCTGCCTATCCGGTCCGGTGTTCGATTATTGGACCGTAATGAATTTGAAAGAGGCAATCTGATGGTTGACCTGGACACTTTTAAACGAACTTATCTCGGCATAACGGTTGAACGGCCGAATGTCGCCTTCTTCGAGCTCTCCTCCTGCGAAGGATGCCAACTCCAGATCGTTAATAACGAAGCTTCGCTGCTTGACTTTCTTTCCCTGGTAAACATTGTCAACTTCCGGGAAGCCATGACGGAAAAAGCCGACAACTACGACATCGCCTTTGTCGAAGGAAGCGTCACACGGGCTGACGAAATCGGGCGTCTGACTGACATCAGAAAAAACGCGAAGATACTCGTGGCCTTCGGCTCCTGCGCTTGTTTCGGCGGGGTGAACCAGCTGAGGAACCGGTTCAAAGATCCTGTCTGGGTCAAGAAGCAAGTCTACGGCAATTCCCCCATCGATACAAACGATTCGGTAAAACCGCTCGATGCCTTTGTTAAAGTAGACCTCAGAATTTATGGCTGTCCGATAAAAAAGGAAGAAGTTGAAAAAATCGTGACGAATCTCGTGATCGGGAAGACCGTTGCATATCCAAAATATACGGTCTGCATGGAATGCAAGGCAAACGAAAATATCTGCCTCTTCGACCTGGGTGAACCCTGCCTAGGGCCGATTACCCGGGGCGGATGCGATTCCTGGTGCCCGAACGGCCGCTGCGGATGTTGGGGCTGCCGTGGTCCCGCTGAGGATGCCAATGTGGATCAGATGAAGACGATCATGAAGGAGCATGGTTTTTCGGAAGAGACCATCCTCGACCGACTCGAATGTTTCGGCGGCTTCGCAAAGCACACGGATGACCTGAGAAAAAACGTCAAAAATAAAGGTACTTTTCATAATTGATATATGTGGCAGGATCAAGATCAAGTTGTATGAGCAGTCACGTTTAAGCGCGTTCATCCGTGGTCGTAAAACTTGAGGGATTCCATGAAATTAACACGCACCATCGATATTCACCATATCAGCCGGGTTGAAGGCCATGGCAATATTCGGATCACAATCAAGGATGGGAAACTCGAAGAGGCAAGCTGGAATGTGGTCGAAACGCCTCGTTTCTTCGAAGCAATGCTCGTAGGCAAAAGATGGGAGAACGCCCCCTGGATCAGCGGCCGCATTTGTGGAATCTGCTCCATCGGCCATACCCTGGCGAGCATCCGGGCCGTTGAAAATGCCTTCGGAATCATTCCCTCAGCACAGACCCGCCAGCTTCGCATGCTGCTCAAGCATATGGAAACGCTCCAAAGCCATGTCCTCCATCTCTATTTTCTCGCCGCTCCCGACTTCCTGAACACCGGCAGTGTCTTTCCGCTCATCGACTCTCATCCTGATGTGGTGCGGCGCGCAGCACGGCTAAAGCTGCTCGCGAACGACCTTTGCGACTGCGTCGGCGGTCGTCGCCTCCACCCAACCAGAGCCGTTGTGGGCGGTTTCACCATGCTGCCAGAAAAAAAAGAACTTATCCGGTTCAAGCTCCGCCTCCAGGAGGTCACGGACGATCTTCAACGGACGGCCGAGCAGTTCCAAACCTTTACGATCCCGGATTTTGTACGGGAGACTGAATTCGTTTCCCTCAAGGGTGAGGGAAGTTATCCTTTTATTGGCGGCGACCTCGTTTCATCCGACGGCGTGAGGAAACCGGAATATGAATACAAAGCTATGACCAACGAATATGTGGTCGAGCAATCAACTTCAAAATGGAGCCGCCTGTCGCGCGAATCGTTTGCCGTGGGAGCGCTAGCCCGGCTCAATAATAATTTTGCCTTCCTCCATCCCGCAGCGCGTGAGATAGCAAAGAGTTTCGGCCTCGCGCCAATTAACCACAACCCTTACATGAACAACATAGCCCAGCTGGTAGAATGCGTTCATGTGGTAATGGAATCTATGGATCTGATCGACGAACTCAGCGGCATGTCCTGGAAAGAACCTCGACAACAGGTGGCCCCGAAAAGCGGCATCGGCGTCGGCGTGGTCGAGGTACCGCGGGGCATCCTCTATCATTGTTACGAGTTCGATGGCGACGGCAGAATCTTGAACTGCGACTGCGTCATACCCACGAGTCAGAACCATGCGAACATTCAGCATGATCTCAGTGAGCTTGCCGCCCGGTATACAGCACAGGGCGCCGATGATCGAATGATCGAGCTGCTCGCGCAGATGCTGGTCCGATCTTATGATCCCTGCATATCCTGTTCAGTGCATTGATCGGAATTGCCTTCTTTTTTCTTGACAACTTTAGAGCGTGATGTTAAATTAATTGCCTTGTTACGTAACATTTTGGGGCTGTAGCTCAGCTGGGAGAGCACAAGGCTGGCAGTCTTGGGGTCAGGGGTTCGATCCCCCTCAGCTCCACCAAGCATTATAAGGGGTTAGCGATTCGTGCTAATCCCTTTTTCATTTCGCAGTCAAATTTTGTAAAGTAGACTTCGCGCTGCGTGCAGAATCGAGGATTTGAATAGCATATATTTTATGTGTCGGTAAGAGGCGAACGTAGCGAAGGGCCATTGTAAATTCTTGTGTCCGGGCAGTTCCTTCACCGTGGTCTGGCTACGCATGCCATGACGAGATGCGAAGCGTAAGTATGGCGTAGACCATAGCAGTTTGTGATCGGAAATAAGGGGCCTGGTTAGATAATATATGTGTTCTTCACTGTCTATAGCCTCCAGAAATGTAACTGGCGTAAACCATATTGATTTGGTAACACAGTATCTGCCTACGGCGATGTGAAGATTATACCAGCATCGCCCACGGCCACAAACTGTGTGCCTGACCAAGCGATGCCTTCAAGAATACCTGCCGTACCTGATGCGCTGGTTGTCCATGTAATGCCATCAGACGATGTGAGGATTGTACCGTTCAGTCCTACAGCCATTAACTGTGTCCCTGACCAGGCGATGCCGCAAAGATCGAATAGCGTGCCTGAAGTGGGGCTTGTCAATGTAATGCCGTCAGGTGATGTGAGGATTGTACCAGCTTCCCCGACGGCCACAAACTGTGTG